>WNFJ01704616.1_pt2 | contig 48817 bp, 41 predicted proteins | sample 5400461 | NCBI WGS metagenome assembly WNFJ01 (sample SAMN13153349, study PRJNA577476) | soil metagenome | isolation source: 115 cm saprolite on Douglas fir-dominated hillslope | place: USA:California | collected 2013-09-17
CTACGGCCGCGCGCCGAGCGTGGCCGAGGTCGTGTGGGCGTCGCCGTCTCTCAGATAGACGACCCGGATGGCGTCGCCGGGCTTCTTGCCGCGCAGCACGGCCCGGAGGTCGTCGAAGCTGTCCACCGCGGCGCCGCCGAGGCGGACGATCACGTCGCCCTCGCTGAGCCCCGCCGTCGCCGCGCCGCTGCCGGGCACGACGCCGCCGATGCGCAGCCCGTCGCGGGCGCCGGCTTGCGTGATGACGACGCCGAGGAACGCGCCGCCCACGGGCGGCCCCTGCGCCGGGCGCTGCCCGGGCGGGGCGACGCGCGCGTACGCGGGACGCGCGCCGCCCGCGAGGCGCTCGATCGCCGCCGCGGCGATCCGTGCGATCTCCGCCATCGCGTCGGCGTCGATCTTGTCGGCGGTGTCGCTCGGCGTGTGGTAATCGGCGTGGGCGCCCGTCGTGAAGAAGAGGACGGGCACGCCGGCGTCGTAGAACAGGCTGTGGTCGGAGGCACCCCAGGGGTTGCCGCGGAGCTCCAGCGTGACGCGCGTCGGCGGCGCCGGGGCGAGCGCGTCGGCGAGGCCGCGAGCGCTGTCCCCGCCGGCGATCACGAGGCGGTGCTCGCGCATCCGCCCGACCATGTCGAAGTTCACCATCGCGACCGTCCTGGCGTGCGGCACCGCGGGCTCGCGCACGTAGTGCCGCGAGCCGAGGAGGCCGAGCTCTTCGCCGCCGAAGAGCGCGACGACGAGCGTGCGCGGGGCGCCGCCCGCCGCCGCGAACGCGCGCGCGAGGCCGACGACCATCGCCGTGCCCGAGGCGTTGTCGTCGGCGCCCGGATGGACGACACCGTCCACGCGCCCGAGATGGTCGTAGTGCGCGCCGATCACGACCGCCTCGTCGGCGAGCGCGGGCTCGGCGCCGGGGAGGATGCCGACCACGTTCGCCCCGCGCCGCACGGCGGCCGCGAGGTCCACCCTGAGGCTCACGCGATCGCCGGTCTGGAGCGCCCCGGCGGCCTGGCGCGTGAGCGTCCCGGAGATCAGCCCGACCCGGGCGGCCGTCGCGTCGAGCGGCGGCAGCGCGTCGGCGACCAGGAGGAGCGCGGCGGCGCCGTGGCGTCGCGCTGCGATGAGCTTGTCGAGCCGCGACACGCGCGTCGTGCCGAGTGCCCCCGGCGTGCCGTTGAGCGCCACCACGATCCGGCCGCGCACGTCGAGGCCCGCGTAGTCGTCGAAGCTCCCGTCGTCGCTCGTCGCCCCCCAGCCCGCGAGGACGACCTCGGCGCTCAGCGCGCCCGTGAGGGAGCCGCCGTGTGGCGTCCACTCACGCCCGACCTCGAAGCGGCGGCCGCCCGGCCTCGCGAGGGCGAGCTCGTTCGCGGGCCCGATCGCGATGCCGGTCTCGACGGCGAACCACTGGAAGAACGTGCCATGCTCGCCGCCGGGGCGGAGTCCGGCCGCCTCGATCCACTCGGCGATGCGGCGCGCGGCTCGCTCACCGCCGGGCGTCCCCGAGCGGCGCCCCTCCATGTCGGGCGCGCTGAGGGCCTCGACGTCGCGCGCGAGGGCCGGCGCCGTCGGCGGGACGACGGGGCCGCGCGCGACGGCGGCGGTGGCGCCGAGGAGCAGGAGCGCGACCAGCACGGGGAGGGCCGAGCGGCGACCGGTCACGGCCGGTATTTTACCCCCAGAGGGGGCGCGTGGCGGCTAGGCCCTGACGGCGGCCACGCGGCCGCCCGTCATCTTGACGAGGTCCGCCGGCGTGAGCCTGAAGACCGTGCTCGGATGGCCCGCCGCGGCCCAGATTTCCTCCCACCGGAGGAGGTCCTCGTCGATCAGCGCGGGGAAGGTTTCCGCGTGGCCGATCGGCGCCACGCCGCCGATCGCGAACCCCGTGCGGGCGCGCACGAACGCGGCGTCGCCCATCGCGACGGGCTCGCCGACCAGGCCGGCGACCTTCCCCTCGTCCACGCGGTTACCGCCGCTCGCCGCGACGAGGATCGCGTGCTCCGTCTGGCGTCCCCGGAAGACCAGCGACTTCACGATCTGGTCCACGCGGCAGCCGAGCGCCCGCGCGGCGTCGGCCGCCGTTCGCGCCGACTCGGCGAGCGCGACGACGCGATGGCCGCCGCCCAGCGCATCGAGCGCGTCCTGGACGCGGCGGACGCTGGGATTCGCGAGAACGGGACTATTGTCGATCATTGAAAGGCTCGGCTCGCCGGTCGAACCGGCTCACCTCGCACTGCCATCAGCTGACCCAGGTGCTCGAGGTCGTGGTCCGCGACGTGGGTCGCGTACTGCGCGAGCGTGACCGGCCCGAAGTGGCCCGAGAGGCCGACCCGCGCCACGGCCGAGTCCGGCAGCGCCTCGACGAAGGCGAGCGTCCGTGCCCGGGCGGCGGTGAACTCCTCGAGGTCCGCCTCGAAGCTCCCCTCCCGGTGGTCGCGCGAGCGCGCCCAGGCCTCGGGGTCGAACGACTCGAACCGCGGCCGCTCCTCCTCGAGGATGCGACGGAGGCGCGGGAGGAAGAGGTCGCGCTCGAGGTCCCGGAGGTGCGCCATCACCTCCTTCATGGACCACTCGCCCTCCGTGGGGCGCCGGCGGAGCCGCTCCGCGTCGAGCCCGCGCGCGAGCTCGGCGACACGGGCCGGCGTCGCGCGGAGGGCGGCGACGAGCTCGGGGACGGCGAGTGGCAGGCGGGCCTCGCAGCGTCGCGGGAGGAGGCCGAGGACCACGCGGCCGGCGTGGATCTGCCGGAGGTGCTCCGTGTCGTGCGCGGCCATCGTCCGGGCGTAGGTCTCGACGCTCAGCGCGCCGCGGCTCGGGCTCACGCCCTCCCGCCGCCAGCCCGGGTCGTCGAGCGCCGCGAGCAGCCCGACCGCCTGCCCCCGGGCCTTCGCGAAGACGTCGAGCAGCGTCGCGACGTCTGAGGCGTCGCCCGGCTCCGGTCGCCGCGACGCGAACACGGGCCGCGCCTCGGCGAGCATGAGCCGGAGCCGCGGCACGAAGGTGTCGCGGTCGCCCTCGACGAGGTGGCGGACGACCTCGGCGATGGACCACTCGCCGGGCGCGGGCGGCGTCGCCGCCTGCGCGGCCGTCGCGTCGGCGGTGAGGAGCCGCAGGAGCCGGGGCGTCGCCTCGAGCGAGGCGACGACGAGCCCGCGGTCGGTCATTGTAACGGATGCCGCGAGGCCGGCGGCACTCCGGACGTGCCCTGATCGAGGTGCGTGGCGGCTGCGTTCGGCTTGACGCGATTCATTCTACCGACGCCCGCGAGGCCGGTGGCACTCCGGACGTGCCCTGATCGAGGTGCGTGGCGGCTGCGTTCGGCTTGACGCGATTCATTCTATCGCTTCATCGCTGCATGACGATCTGGTCGAACGCCTCTGCGTACGCGTAGCCCTTCGTCTTGCCGAGCTCGGCGGAGCGCTCACGCACGCGCTTCTCGACGGCGACGAAGTCGGCGAACTGGCTCGCGTGGCAGGCGAGGGCCTTCAGCTTCAGGTCCATGAAGTCCGAGATGTCCATGACGACGTGCGGGTTCTCCCACTGCATCACGTAGACGAGGCGGACCTTGTGGGGCTCGTGCTCGGGCAGCAGCTCCGGGAAGGCCATGTGGTCGCGCGCCAGGGGATAGACACAGTCGAGCGCGACGCCCGCGGCGACGCGGTGATCGCGGTGGGAGCCGCCGAGGTTGTAGGTCCGGTTCGGGTTCTGGCAGATGAGGAGGTCGGGCCGCCACTTCCTGATCTGCCGCGTGACGTCGCGCCGGACGTCGCGGGTGTCCTCGACCTCGCAGTCGGGGTAGCCGAGGAACTCGACACGCGCGACGCCGAGCGTGCGCGCCGCGTTGCGCTGCTCCTCTTCCCGGATCCGCGCGAGCCGCTCGGGCGTCAGCGTGCGGTCGCTCGAGCCCTTGTTGCCGTTGGTGACGATGACGTAGGTCACCTCGCGGCCTTCCTTGGCCATCTTCGCGACGGTCCCGCCCGCGCCGAACTCCGAGTCGTCCGGGTGCGCCGTCACCAGCATCACGCGCTCGATCTTGTCGCTCAAGAAGCTCTCCTTTCGTGTGGAACGGGCAGGTCGGAGCCACGCGTATCTTGCTCAGGCCACCCACGGTTCAAGCTGCGCTCGCGGACCCCGCTACAATAGACGTCGCCCGTTAGCATACCGATTCCGGACCCGCGGCGCGACCGGGCTATAATCGCGCGATGCCCACGGCCGCCGGGCGCCGCGTCGGATGTTCCGTCCTGGCCGGCCTCGTCGCGGGCGTGATCCTCCTTCCCCTGCTCCCGGGTGATCCCGGCTCGATCAGGATCGCCGGCGTCGGCGCCTTCTGGTGGCTCGCGATCGTCGTGGCGCCGCTTGTCGCCACCCTGACCGTCGCCGCGCTCCCGCGCCCCCCGTCCGCCGGCCTCGTCGCGGTCGCGGCGTGGGCGGGCCCCGCCGTCCTCGTCACGGTCGCCGCGCGCGTCTTCGGGGGCTTGGCGGACGCGCCGGTCCTGGCGCTCCTCGTGCTCGTGGCGCCGCTCGCGGCGCTGCTTGCGGCCCCCGCCGCGCCGGCGCCGGCCCCGAGCCGCATCGCCTCGCTGGCGACGCTGGCGGGCGCGGCCCTCGCGCTCGCGGCGAGCTTCATGGCGCTCGCCGACGTCGCGGAGGTCCTGAGCGTGCGGCGCTGGCAGGCGGCCGTCCTCACCGCGGCCCTGGCGCTGCTCGCGATCGAGTGGCGGCCGCGCGGCGGCGACGCGCGCCCCGCGCCCGCCGGCGCGCTCGTCCTCGCGGGCGCCGCGGGCTTCGTGCTCCCGGTCGTCGTCGTCGCGGCCGCGGTCGGGGCCGCGCCCTGGAGCGCGTGGAGCCGCGCGGCGTCCCAGCCCGCGTTCACGTTCGGCGAGCGCAGCGTGTGGGTGACCGACGGGCGCGGGTTCGTCCGCCCCGAGTCGCTCGACTTCAGCGAGGCCCACCGGGTCACCGCGCTCGTCCCGGGCGCCTACCGGATCGTCGAGCAGACGGGCGACGCCCGCGTCACGCGCGAGTGGCGGCTCGGACCCGGCGACGCGCTCACGCTGCGGCCCGGCGACCGTCTGGTGCTCGAGGCCGGTGCGCGCGTCCGCTTCGAGGCCGGCAAGCGCGTGCCGGGCGCGCCGGCCTCGGGAGCCGAGTGGGCCGATCCGCCCGGGCGCCGCTCGCCACAGGCGGCGGCCCGCGCGCTCGGCGCGGCGCTGACGCTCGCCGGCGGCGCCCTCGTCATGCTGCGGGCGTCGGCGGCACCCGCGCCCGCGCGCGCGCGGGCCGCGCCGGTGCTGCTGCTCGTGCTCGTGCTCGCGGCGGTCGCGTGGGGCGTGTACGCGGCGAGCACGGCGCCCGACCTCGCCCTCGGCGCGCCGGGCCGGGCGGGGCTCGTCGAGCTTCCCGCGCGCGTGGTCTCCGGGCTCGCCGGGCGCGCCCTCACCGGTGTGGCCGTGGTCTCGCTGCTCGTCTTGAGCCTGGCGGGCGCGTGCGCGCTGCGGGGCCTCGCGGGCTCGGCGAGCGGGTCGGCGCGGGGAGCGTCCTTCGTGTGGGCGGGGCTCGTCGTGCTGGCGGCGGCGGCGAGCGTCTGGCCCGCCGACGCCTGGCGCGTGTTCCTGGCCGGCTGCGGCCTCGCGGCGTCGGCGGCCTGGGCGCCCGGGCTCGCCGGCGGCGGCGGCGAGCGCGCCGGCGCCGCGGGCTCGCTCGCCGGCGCGGTGGTGTTCGTCCTGCTCTGGGTGGGCGCCGCGCGGCTCCCGGGCTGGGCCGCCGCCGCGGGCGCCTACCCGGCCCTCGTCGCCGCGCCGGTTGCCTTCGTCGCGGCCCGCGCCTGGCGGGTTGCCCGGACCACGCGGGGCTGACACAATAGGCTTTCGACATGGCCAGCGACAAGATCGTCATCAGGGGTGCCCGCGAGCACAATCTGAAGAACATCGACCTCGAGATCCCGCGCGACCAGCTCGTCGTCATCACGGGGCTCTCGGGGTCCGGGAAATCGTCGCTGGCCTTCGACACGATCTACGCCGAGGGGCAGCGCCGCTACGTCGAGTCGCTCTCCGCCTACGCGCGGCAGTTTCTCGAGCAGATGGAGAAGCCCGAGGTGGACTCGATCGAGGGCCTGTCGCCGGCGATCTCGATTGAGCAGAAGACGACGTCGAAGAACCCGCGCTCGACCGTCGGCACCGTCACCGAGATCTACGACTACCTGCGCGTGCTCTTCGCGCGGGTCGGCGTGCCTCACTGCCCGTCGTGCGACCGCGTCATCTCGGCGCAGACGGTCCAGCAGATGGTGGACCGCGTGCTCGGGCAGGCGCCGGGGACGCGGCTGCTCGTGCTCGCGCCGATCGTCCGCGGGCGCAAGGGCGAGTACAAGAAGCTCTTCTTCGACCTCCAGCGCCAGGGGTACACGCGCGTCCGCGTGAACGGCGCCGTCCGCGAGCTCGGCGAGGAGATCGAGCTCGACAGGAAGCGCAAGCACACGATCGAGGTGGTCGTGGACCGGCTCGTCGTGCGCGACACCCTCGGCGCGCGCCTCGCCGACTCGCTCGAGACGGCGCTGCGCCTCGCCGACGGGATCGTGCAGGTCGAGCCGGTGAGCGAGGCGGGCAAGCCCGGCGAGCCCATGCTGTTCTCCGAGCGGCTCGCGTGCGCCGACTGCGGGATCTCGCTCCCCGAGGTGTCGCCGCGGATGTTCTCGTTCAACAGCCCGTACGGCGCCTGCCAGGAGTGCGGCGGCATCGGCTCGCGCGACGAGCTCGACCCCGACCGCCTGGTGCCGAACCCGGCGCGCTCGCTCAAGGAGGGGGCGCTGGCGCCCTGGGCCGGCCGCGAGTCCACCTACTTCCGGCAGACCCTCCAGGTGCTCGCCAAGCGCCACCGGTTCTCGCTCGACACGCCGTGGAGCGAGCTTCGCCGGGGCGTGCGCGACGTGATCCTCCACGGCGAGAAGGACGGCGGCTTCGAGGGCGTCGTGGCCATCCTCGAGCGCCGCTACCGGGAGACGACGTCCGAGGAGGCGCGCGCGGAGATCCAGCAGTTCATGGCCGAGCGCCCGTGCCCCGCGTGCGGCGGCGCGCGTCTCCGGCGCGAGTCGCTCGGCTTCAAGCTGGCGGGCCACTCGATCGCCGACGTCGTGCGCCTGACCATCAAGGAGGCGGGCACGTTCTTCGGCGGCCTGAAGCTCAACGAGCGCGAGGCCGCGATCGCGCGGCGGGTGCTCAAGGAGATCCGGGAGCGGCTCGGCTTCCTGATGAACGTCGGCCTCGACTACCTGACGCTCGACCGGCCCGCCGGCACGCTCGCGGGTGGTGAAGGCCAGCGCATACGGCTGGCGACCCAGATCGGCTCGAGCCTCGTCGGCGTCCTGTACATCCTCGACGAGCCATCGATCGGATTGCACCAGCGGGACAACCGGCGCCTCCTCGACACGCTCAAGCGCCTGCGCGACCTCGGCAACACGGTCCTGGTCGTGGAGCACGACGAGGAGACGATCCGCTCGGCCGACTACGTCGTGGACCTCGGCCCCGGCGCGGGCGAGCTCGGCGGCCACCTCGTCGCCGTCGGCACGCCCGACGAGATCATGGCGAACCCGGCCTCGCTCACCGGCCGCTACCTCGCGCGCGCGCTCGCGATCTCGGTGCCGAAGGCGCGGCGGAAGGGCAGCGGCCACGCCGTCACGATCCACAACCCGCGCGAGCACAACCTGAAGGGCATGCCGGTGAAGATCCCGCTCGGCACGTTCACCTGCGTGACGGGCGTGTCGGGCTCGGGCAAGTCGACGCTCGTCAACGACATCCTGTATCGCGCCCTCGCCCAGATGCTGCACCGCGCCCAGGAGCGTCCCGGGGCGCACGACAGGGTCGAGGGCGCGCAGCGCGTGGACAAGGTCGTGGACATCGACCAGTCGCCGATCGGCCGGACGCCGCGCTCGAACCCCGCCACGTACACGGGCGTCTTCACGTTCATCCGGACGCTCTTCGCCCGCACCCCCGAGGCGCGCATGCGCGGCTACCAGCCGGGGCGCTTCTCGTTCAACGTCAAGGGCGGACGCTGCGAGGCGTGCCAGGGCGACGGCCTCGTGAAGATCGAGATGCACTTCCTGCCCGACGTCTACGTGACGTGCGACGTCTGCAAGGGGCGCCGCTACAACCGCGAGACCCTCGACGTCCGCTACAAGGGCATGTCGATCGCCGAGGTCCTGGACATGACGGTGCGCGAGGCGCTCGCCTTCTTCGACGCGGTGCCCGTCATCAAGGCGAAGCTCCAGACGCTTGATGATGTAGGGCTCGACTACATCCGCTTGGGTCAGTCCGCCACCACGCTGTCCGGTGGCGAAGCCCAGCGTGTGAAGCTGGCGACGGAGCTTTCGCGGCGGGCCACGGGAAGAACCCTCTACATCCTCGACGAGCCGACGACCGGGCTGCACTTCGCCGACATTCAAAAGCTGCTGGACGTGCTCAATCGGCTCGTGGACCAGGGCAACACCGTCGTGATCATCGAGCACAACCTCGACGTGATCAAGACCGCCGACTGGATCATCGACCTCGGGCCGGAGGGGGGCGACGAGGGCGGACGTGTCGTGGCGACGGGCACGCCGGAAGACCTGGCCCGCCAGGCCGGGCGCTCCTACACGGGCCAGTTCCTCGGCGCGCTCCTCCCGGCGGGGTAGGCCCATGCGGCGGACCAAGATCGTCTGCACTCTCGGGCCGGCCAGCAGCGGGAAGGACACGCTCGACCGGCTGGTCGCGGCGGGCATGGACGTCGCGCGCATCAACTTCTCCCACGGGACCGCGGACGAGCACGCCGAGGTGGTCCGGCTCATCCGCGAGGGCGAGGCGCGCTGGGGCCGGCCCGTCGCGATCCTCCAGGACCTCCAGGGCCCGAAGATCCGCCTCGGCACCTTCGGCCCGGCCGGCGGCGGGCGCGTGGACCTCGAGGCCGGCGCGACGTTCACGCTCTGCGCGCGGCCCGTGGAGGGCACCGCCGCGCGCGCGTCGCTGAACCACCCCGAGTACCTCGCGAACGTCCGTCCCGGCGACCAGATCTGGATGGACGACGGGATGATCCAGCTCCGGGTCGAGCAGGCCACGCCCGACGAGGTCCGCTGCCGCGTCGTCGTCGGCGGGCGCCTGAGCGACCACAAGGGTATCTCGCTCCCGCGCGTCGAGCTCCCGACGTCGTGCCTCACGGACAAGGACCGCGAGGACCTGCGCTTCGGCGTCGAGCACGGCGTCGACTTCGTCGCCGTGTCGTTCGTCCGCTCGGCGGCCGACGTCGGCGAGGTGCGCGACTACCTGGCGACGCTGGGCGCCCGGGCGCCGCTCGTCGCCAAGCTCGAGCGCCACGAGGGGATCGCCAACCTTCCCGGCATCCTCCAGGCCGTCGACGCGGTGATGGTCGCGCGCGGCGACCTCGGCGTGGACGTGCCGCTCGAGGACGTACCCCACCTCCAGAAGGCGATCATCCAGGGGGCGCGCGGCGCGAGCGTGCCGGTGATCGTGGCGACCCAGATGCTCGAGTCCATGGTGACGCACCTCCGTCCGACCCGCGCGGAGGTCTCGGACGTCGCGACGGCGATCTTCGACGGCGCCGACGCGATCATGCTCTCGGCCGAGACGGCCACCGGACGCTACCCCGTCGAGGCGGTCGAGGTGATGGCGCGCGTGGCCGAGCGGGCCGAGGAGGCGGTGCTGCGCGAGGCGGTCCGCCACCGGCGGCGGGAGCGCGTGGGGGTGGGCTTCTCCGAGGCGCTGTCGGACGCGGCCGCCGCGGCGGCCCACGAGCTGGGCGCCCGCGCGATCGTCGCGTTCACGCAGTCGGGGTTCTCGGCCCGGCTCATCTCGCACGCGCGCCCCGACGTGCCGATCATCGCCATGACACCCTTCGTCGAGGTGCAGCGGCGGCTCGCGCTGTCGTGGGGTGTGTCGTCGCGCCTGATCCGGAAGGTGGAGACCACCGACGACATGATCGACCAGGTCGAGGCCACGCTGCTCGCCGACGGCGCGGTCGCGCCGGGCGACGTCCTCGTGATCATCTCGGGGTCGCCGATGTGGGTGGCGGGCACGACGAACCTCCTGAAGCTTCACCGGGTGGGCGACCGACGCTGAGAAGCCCGGCCATCCGGCGCGTGCTCGTCGTCCGGCTCGGCCTCGCGGTCGCCCTCGCCGCCGTCTGGATCGCCGCGGCGCTCGTCTGGCGGTCCCACACCGCCGCGCGCGACGAGGAGGTCCTGGCGGGGACCCTCGCCGCGGTCCGCGCGGTCGTCGATTCGGCGCAGGGCGACATGCGGCGCGAGGCGGCGCTGCTCGCCGAGGACCCCGCGGTCCGGGAGGGCGCGCTCCGGAGCGACTGGGCCACGCTCGCGCGCGGCGCGTCGCCTCGGATGGCCGCCCTCACGCTCCAGCGCGTCGCCGACCTCCTCGTCGTCCTCGACGCGGCGGGCGCGCCCCTCGTCCAGGTCCCGGCGACGCCGCGGGTCCCGCTGCCGGCGTTGCCGCGGTCCGCGGAGCCCGTGGCGCGGCTCGGCGTCGTGGGTGACCGCGTGTACGTGCTCGGGTGGGCCCCGCTGCCCGTCGGCGCGGTGGTCGTCGGCCGCAGGTTCGAGTCGCTCGTCGGCCCGCTCGCGGGCCTGCCGTCGCGCCCCGCGCTCGTGGTCCTCGCGGGGGACCGCGCGCTCGCCGGGAGCCTGCCCGGCCTGCCCGCGACCGGGTGGGAGGCCGCGACGCGCGCGCGGATGGTCTCGCTCGCGGGCGAGACGTGGCACGCGCATGCGCTCGACGCGGCGGGCGGTCTGTGGGCGCTCGTCCCCGACCACGGGCGCATGGCGGCCGCGCGGCGCTTCTGGTTCTGGTGGGCGGTCTCGCTCAGCGCCGCGAGCGGGGGCGTCCTGGCGTCGGCGCTCCTCGCGCCCCGGCGGCGTCCGCGCGGCGCCCGGCCGGCCGGCGACGAGCGGCGCGGCAAGCAGCTCGAGGCGCTCTACGCGGTCGCGCAGACGATGGGGACCGGCGAGGACCTCGCGGTCACCGCCGAGCGCACGCTCGACGTCGTCTGCAGCTTCGCGCGGATCGAGTTCGGCGGCGTCTTCCGCTTCGACGAGGCCGCCCAGACCCTGGCCCTCGTCGCCCACCGGGGCCTGTCGCCGGAGGACGTCGAGCGCCTGCGCGTGCGACGGCTCGACCAGAGCCACGTGGGCGAGGCCATGCGCACCGGCCGCTACGTCGTCACCGACCTCACGCGGTCGCGCGTGCTCACGCCGGAGGTGCGCGAGCAGGTCCGGGTCGGCGGCTACCGCTCCCAGCTCGCGCTGCCGATCACCGCGGACGGCCGGATCTGGGGCGTGATGGCGTTGATCTCGCGGGAGCCCCGCGCGTGGCCGGAGGACGAGCTGACCCTGCTGCAGGCGGTCGCGCACCAGGTCGGCCTCGCCGTGTCGCGCGCCGCGCTCTTCGCCGAGGCGCGCGAGAAGAGCCGGCGGCTCGAGACGCTGACGCGGCTCGCGCAGACGCTCACCGCCACGCTCTCGGTCGACGAGGTCTTCCGCGGCGTCGTGGACGCGGGCGTCGAGCTGTTCGGCTCGAGCGTCGCGCGGCTCTGGCTCGTGGACGACGACGGTGAGCACGCGTCGCTCTGCGCGGAGGCGGGCGCCACGTCCGCGGTCGAGGGGATCCGGCGGTTCCGTCTCGGCGAAGGCCTGGTCGGCGCCGCGATGGCCCGCCGGAGTCCGGTGACCGTGACGGACGTCCTGCGCGACCCGCGGACGCGCAACGCCGAGCGGATCCGCGCGGAGGGCACGGTGTCGGTCGCGATCGTGCCGCTCCTGCTCGGCGACCGCGTGCTCGGGGCCCTCTCGATCGGCGTGCGCGAGCCGCACGGCTACACGGCGGAGGAGCTCAGCGTCCTCGGCTCGCTCGCGCTCCACGCGGCGAACGCGATCCACAACGCGCGCCTCTTCACCGAGGAGCGCACGCGGCGCGCCTACCTCGCGGCGCTCCTCGAGATCAACACGAAGATCGGGAGTCTCGCCCCCACGGACGCGCTCCTGTCCTCGATCGCCGAGGAGGCCGCGCGGCTGCTCGGCGTGGACGACGCCGGCTTCCGCCTGGTCGAGGGGGACGAGTTGGTCCTGGCTGGGCTCGCGGGCACCGCCCGCGAGACCATGGTCCGGCCCCGCCTCAAGATCGGCGAGAGCCTCTCCGGCAGGGTGGTCGCCAGCGGCCGGACGCTCGTCTGCGAACTCGACAGTGTGCCCGACATCGCGCCGGAGGCGCTCGGCGCCGATCGCCGCCTCGGCTACACGATGTTCCTCGGGGTGCCGCTCAGGGTCGGCGAGCGGACCATCGGCGTCCTGACCTTCCGCGCCCCGCGCCCCTTCACGCGGCACGACCAGGAGCTGGCCGAGGCCTTCGCCGGCCAGGCGGCGATCGCCCTCGAGCACGCGCGGCTCTATCGCGAGGCGGGTCGGCAGGTGGAGCGCATGACCGCGCTCGCGGGCCTCGGGCGCCTCCTCTCGGAGACGCTCGACTTCGACCGCGCCGCCCAGCGGGTCGCCGACAGCGTCTGCGAGCTGCTCGGCGCGCGCTCGTCCTGCCTCTACAGGCTCGACGCGGCGACGGGCGCGCTCGTCGCCGTGACGGTGTCGAGCGGGGCGTCGTTCCCGTGGACCGACGTGCTCCCGCCGGGAACGGGCATCGCCGGGCTCGCGGTGCGCGAGCGCGTGCCCGTCGCGAGCGACGACGCCCTGGCCGACCCGCGCATCACGTACACGGACGCGGTCCGCGCCCGGGTCGCGCGCGAGCCCCACCGCGCGCTGCTCGCCGTGCCGCTGCTCGTCCAGGACCGGCTGCTGGGCGCCCTCGCGGTCAGCGACCGGGCCGGCCGGCACTTCGACGACCAGGAGATCGGCCTGGCGCGCGCCTTCGGCGACCAGGCGGCGCTGGCCCTCGAGAACGCGCGCCTCTTCTCCCTCGAGACGGCGCGCCGCGAGCAGATCGCGACGCTCGTCGAGATCGAGCGCGAGCTCGCCGCCGAGCTCGATCCCGACCGCCTCCTCTCGCTGATCGTCGAGCGCGTGACGCGCCTGTTCGCCGCCAACGGCGTCATCTACCTCGTCGAGGACGGGCGGACGCTCGTGCCCCGCGCCTGGACCGATGGCGGCGCGATCCCCGGCGTGGCCGTGGAGATCGGCCAGGGGCTCGTGGGCGCCGCCGCCGAGCGACGCCGGGGCCTCGTCGTCAACGACTACGCGGGCTCGGCCTTCGCGCTGCCCCGGTGGGCGGAGCTCGGCGTCCGCCGCGCGATCGGCCAGCCCCTCGTGATCCAGGACCGCCTCCTCGGCGTGATCGGCCTCAACCGCGTCGGCGACGACGCGGCGCCGTTCCTGCCCGAGGACCTCGTCGTGCTCGAGAGCTTCGCGGCCCGCGCCGCGATCGCCCTCGAGAACGCGCGGCTCTACCGCGAGGCGCGCGAGCACGCCGAGCGCCTCGCCGCGCTCGAGGAGGTGAACCGCCTCGTCTCGTCGTCGCTCAAGACGGAGGAGGTCCTCCACAACATCGCCGCGGCGGCGGCCCGGTTCTTCGGCGCGGAGTTCGTGAGCGTGTGGGTGCTCGACGAGGGGAGCCGCCGGCTCACGCGGTCCCTGACCTTCGGCCCGCCCGAGGCGGCGGTGGTGCTGCCGCACGCGCTGGCGCTCGGCGAGGGCGCGATCGGCTGGGTCGCGCTCCACCGCGAGCCGCTGCCGTGGACGGACGTCGAGACGGACGCCCGCGTCGTCGACGGCTCGCGGCTGGCGGGACAGGGCCTCCGGTTCATCACCGCGTACCCGATCGCGATCGGCGACCGTGTGCTGGGGGCGTTCGCCGTCTACCGGCCGACGCCGACCCCGGTCACGCCCGAGACGGCGTCGCTCCTCGGGTCGCTCGCCGCGCAGGCGGCGGTCGCCCTCGACAACGCGCGGCTCTACACCGAGACCCAGCGGCGGCTCGAGGAGACCCGGGCGCTGCTCGAGGTGGTCGAGATCCTCAACTCGACGCTCGACAGCAAGCAGCTCCTCAAGCGGGCGGCGATGAAGATCGCGCAGGTCTGCCGCGTCGACCGCTGCTCGCTGGAGCTCTGGGAGGGCGGGCAGGTGACGCCGCTCATGTCGCAGTTCGCCGACGGGCGGAAGGCGCCGGAGCAGTGGGCGGCCTTCAAGGCGGTGGCGGCGCGGCCCATCCTCGACATTCCGGCGAATGCGCTCGCGCGCAAGACGCGGCGGCCCGTCATCGTGAACGACACCGCGCGGGACACGCTGATGCCGCAGGAGTGGATCGAGACGTTCGGGCTCAAGTCCTACCTCGTCGTGCCGATGCTGCGGCAGGAGCAGGTCATCGGCGTCATGACGCTCGACTACTGCGAGCGGCCGACGCCGTTCGAGCCCCGGCAGGTGGACCTCGCGATGACGATCGCGGGCGAGCTCGCCCTCGCGCTCGAGAACACGCGCCTCTACGCGGAGGCCCAGGAGCGGCTGCGCGAGACCGCGACGCTCCTGGCGGTCGGCGAGATCCTCTCGCGCCCGGGCCCCGTGCCCGAGCGCGTGCGCGAGGTCGCACGCGAGGTGGCGCGCGCCACGGGCGCGAACACCGTCGGCGCGTACTTCCTCGACGCGAAGCGCGAGAGCCTCGTGCCGCTCGTCGGCTACCACGTCCCGCGGGAGCTACTCGAGGGCTTCATGACGCGCCCGATCGTGCTCGCGCGGAACCCCGAGCTCCTGCCGGCCTGGGAGGCGGGGCGCGCGACGTGGACCTCCGACGCGCGGGCCGACCGCCGCTTCGACCAGGACTGGATCGGCACGCTGCCGCCCCTCTCGGTGCTCTTCGCCGCGGCCACGGCGCACGGCGAGCCGATCGGCGCGCTGTTCGTCGTGTGGTGGCGCCCGGGGCACGAGTTCCGGCCCGCCGAGATCCGCCTGGTCGAGGGCGTGGCCGCGCAGGTCGGCCTCGCGATGGAGAACGCGGAGCTGGCGCGGCAGACCCAGGCGAAGCTCCGGGAGACCGAGACGCTCCTGTCGGTGAGCCGCGCGCTCTCCTCGACGCTCAACCGCGAGGCGCTGCTGCGCCACTTCCTCCGCCGCGTCACCGCGGCGATGGACGCCGATTCCGCGGGCGTCTGGATGCTCGCGGACGACGAGGAGACCCTGGAGCCGGTCGCCGGGTATCACCTCCCCCGCGAGTTCCTCGAGTCCCTGCGGGGCATGCGCCCGTCGATCCTGGAGCATCCCTTGTGGGCGGAGGCGGTCCGGACGAAGCGGCCGGTCTTCTCGACGGACGTCGCCGCCGACGCGCGCATCCCCGACTTCGCGAAGAAGCCGTTCCCGCACCGGTGCCAGCTCTTCGTCCCGATCGTCGCCCGGGAGCAGGTCATCGGCGGCCTCTCCCTGATCTGGTGGCAGCGCGCCCACGATTTCTCCGACGGCGAGATCGCGCTCATGGAGGCCATCGCCAACCAGGCCAGCGTCGCGATCGAGAACGCGCGTCTCTTCGAGGAGAACCGGCGCCAGGTCGAGGAGCTGTCGGTGCTCCACGACCTGTCGCGCGCCGTCACCGGTGAGCTCGACCGCGCGGCGCTCCTCGACGCGCTCTACGCGCAGGTCGCGCGCATGCTGGACGTCCGGAACATGGTCGTCGTGCTCCACGACGCCGAGCGGCACGAGCTCGAGATCGCCCTCCGCATCGTGGACGGCGTGGCGGACGCGCGGGCCCCGCTCCGCTACCCGGACCGCACGGTGGGGCTGATGTCGCTGGTCCTGACGACCGGGCGCGCGCTCCGGACCGACGACTACGCGCGGGAGTGCGCACGCCACGGCGTCGAGCCGATCCGGACCTCCGCCGAGCTGCGCCACTGGCTCGGCGTGCCCATGCTGGCGGGCGACGTCCCGATCGGCGTGGTGGCGCTGCGCGGCGGCGCCCGGGCGTTCAGCGAGGACGACGAGCGGGTCCTGACCAACATCGCCCAGCTCGCGGCGCTCGCCCTCCGCAGCGCGCGCCTCTTCGAGGAGCGCGCCCACGCCTACGTCGAGCTGGCGACGGCGCAGGACCAGCTCGTGCGGACCGAGAAGCTCCGCGCCCTCGGCGAGATGGCCTCGGGCGTCGCGCACGACTTCAACAACATGCTCGCGTCCATCCTGGGCCGCGCCCAGCTCACGCTCCAGAAGGTCGAGAACCCGCAGCTCCGCCAGTGGCTCCAGGTGATCGAGCGCGCGGCGCTCGACGGCGCGGCGACGGTGCGGCGCCTCCAGGAGTTCACACGCATTCGCCGCGACCAGCCGTTCGTCGCCGTCGACCTGAACCAGGTCGTCCGCGACGCGCTCGAGATCACGCAGTCGCGCTGGCGCGAGGAGCCCGTGAGCCGCGGCGTCACCGTGGAGGTGCGGACGACGTTCGGTGAGCCGCCGCGCCTCGCGGGCGACCCGGCGGAGCTCCGCGAGGCGCTCACGAACCTCATCCTGAACGCGCTGGACGCGATGCCCGAGGGGGGCGTGCTCACGCTCACGACGGCCGAGGAGGCCGGCGCCGCGGTGGTGATCGTCTCCGACACCGGCGTCGGGATCCCGGACGCGGTCCTGACCAAGATCTTCGACCCGTTCTTCACGACCAAGGGCCCGCAGGGCACGGGGCTCGGCCTGTCGATGACCTACGGGATCGTCGAGCGCCACGGGGCGCGGATCAACGTCGAGAGCGCGGAGGGCCGGGGCACGACCTTCCGTCTGACCTTCCCCGCCGGGCCGCCGGCGGAGCCGCCGGCGCCCGCCGCGGCCGAGCCGGCGGGCACCGACGCCTCGCTCCGCTGCCTCGTCGTGGACGACGAGCCGGCCGTCGGCGCGATGCTGCGCGACGTCCTGGAGAGCGGCGGGCACCGCGCGGCGGTCGTCGCCGACGGCGCCGAGGCCATCGCGCGTTTTGGCGCCGAGCCCTTCGATGTCGTCTTCACCGACCTCGCGATGCCGCGCGTCTCCGGCTGGCAGGTGGCGCGCGCGATCAAGGAGATGGCGCCCACGGTTCCGGTCTTCCTCGTCACGGGCTTCGGCGTCGAGCTCTCGGAGGAGGAGCGCCGGGCCCACGGGGTCGACCTCGTGCTCGTGAAGCCGATCGAGATCCACAAGATCCTGGACGTCGTCGCGCAGGCCGCGCGGCGCCGCGCCCGGTCCACCCGGACGGAGGACCAGCGATGATGACCTGGAAGACCCTGACCCTCGACCGGCGTGACGGGGTCGCGACCCTCACGCTGAACCGCCCCGACGCCTACAACGCGCTCAACCTCGAGCTCGGGCGGGAGCTCTTCCACGCCGTGCTCGAGCTGGACGACGACCCCGCGGTCCGCTGCGTCGTCATCACGGGCGCGGGCAAGGCGTTCTGCGCCGGTGGTGACGTGAAGGACTTCGCGGACAACCTGCCGCGGATCGGCGCGCTGGTGAAGGAGCTGACGACCTATCTGCACGGCGCCGTCTCGCGCCTCTGCCGGAGCGACAAGCCCGTGATCACGGCGGTGAACGGCGTGGCGGCGGGCGGCGGCTTCTCGTTCGCGCTCTGCGGCGACCTCGTCATCGCCGCCGAGTCGGCGCGCTTCACCATGGCGTACTCGAAGATCGCGGCGACGCCCGACGGCTCGTCGTCGTACTTCCTGCCGCGGCTCGTCGGCCTGCGCCGGGCGCTCGAGCTCTACCTGACGAACCGCGTGCTCTCGGCGCGCGAGGCCCTCGAGTGGGGGCTGGTGACGCGCGTCGTGCCGGACGCCGAGTTCAAGGGGGCCGTCGAGGCGCTCGCGCGCGAGCTCGCGCAGGGACCGACGAAGGCCTTCGGCGGCGCCAAGCGCCTCTTCCACCAGTCCACGTGGGAGAGCCTCGAGACGCAGATGGAGCTCGAGGCGCAGGCGATCGCCGCGAGCGGCCACACCGAGGACTTCGCGGGCGGCGTGACGGCGTTCGCCGCGAAGAAGCAGCCGACCTTCAAGGGGAGGTGACGCATGAGCCGGCCCAGGTACTTCTACCGTCCGGGCTGATCGTCCTGCGCCAAGACGAAGGAGCTGCTTTCGTCTTGGGGGGTCGAGTTCGACCCGGTCGACGTGCAGGCCCATCCCGAGGCGTTCGCCGAGCTCGAGCGGCTCGGCGTGCCGCGTGTGCCCGCGGTCGCCGTCGGCGGCCGCGCGGTCCACGGCTGGAACCCGCCGGCCTACGCCGCGCTCCTCGGCGTCGCGTACGCGGCGGCGCCGAAGCTCGCGCCCGAGGAGCTCGGGCGGCGGCTCGACCGCATCCTCGAGTCCGCGCAGGAGCTCGTCCGCCTGTTCCCGGCGGAGCGCATGGACTGGATGCCGCCCGAGCGGAAACGGACGCTCCGCGACTTCGGCTTCCACGTCTTCCGCGTCGGGCTCTCGTTCGTGGACGCGATGGACATGGGCGAGCTCCCGGAGCGCTGGTTCGACGAGAAGGCGCCCGCCGACCTCGGCGACGGCGCGGCGATCGCGCGCTACGGCGCGCTGGTCAGGGGGCGGATCGGAGGCTGGTTCGAGGGCGCCTCGCCGCGCGAGTTCGAGCGCGTCGTCCAAGTCTACTACGGGCCGCAGGGAGGCCACGAGCTGCTCGAGCGGACGACGTGGCACGCCGCCCAGCACCTGCGCCAGCTCTACGTGCTCGCCGGCCGCCTCGGGATCGCGCCGCCGGCCCCGCTGCCGACGAACGCCTTCGAGGGCCTGCCGCTGCCCGACGCGCTCTGGTGACGGTGATCGACTACGACCAGGGGCTCGCCCGCGCCTATCACGCGGGACGCGCCATGTCGGAGGCGATGGGCCGGCTCTGGATGGAGGCCCTCGCCCGCCATCTTTCCGCGCGCGCGGGCCTCACGATCCTCGACCTCGGCGCCGGCACCGGGCGCTTCTCGCCGCTCCTCGCCGACGCGTTCGGCGCGCGCGTCCTCGCCGTCGAGCCGTCGGACATGATGCGCGCCGAGGCCCAGCGGCACCACCCGCACCCGCGCGTCGCGTATGTCACGGGCTCGGCCGAGCGCGTCCCCGCGGGCGACGGCGAGTGCGACGCCGCGTTCCTCTCGATGGTCGTCCACCACGTGCGGAACCTGGCCGCCGGGGCGCGCGAGCTCCGCCGCGTCGTCCGGCCCGGGGGCGTCCTGTTCGTCCGCAACGTCTTCGCCGGCCGTCTCACGGGCGTGCGCTACTTCGAGTTCTTTCCCGAGGCGCGGGCGCTCGACGAGGCGCGGCTCCCGACCGTGGCGGCCGTCCGCGACACCTTCCTCGCCGCGGGCTTCGCGTACGTGGCCTTCGAGAGCGTGTGGCAGGAGATCGATCCGAGCCTCGCGGCGCACTACGAGCGGATCAAGCGGCGGGCGCTCTCGACCCTCGCGCTCCTCTCCGACGCCGAGTTCGAGGCCGGGCTCGAGCGGATGCGGCGCGCGGCGGAGGCGGAGACGCGGCCGCGGCCGGTGACCGAGGAGATCGACCTCCTCGTCCTACGGCGCGTGGGGTGCGTGACGGAGGCGTGACGCGACCGACTATGGCGTGACCGTCGTCACGACCGTGGCGGTGTTGCTGGTTGGATCAGGATCGGTCTCGTTCGCGATCACGGTCGTCGTGCTGCTGACGTCGCCCACTCGTGGCCGATCAACCGAGTAGCCCGGGTACGTCGCCGCGTTGATCTCCTGAATATTCGTAAATCCATCGCCGTCGGAGTCCTCACCGTCGATCTGCGTGAAGTCGAGGCTGTTCGCAAGGTTGATCGTCGCCTGACTGCCGCACGCGATAAACGTACCGGGAGGCATGGCGGGGAGAAGGACCTTCTCGAAGAAGCGGACGCCGTAGCGATTGAGACTGTCGCCCGCGCCCAATCCGCCCGTGTGGCACAGGCCGGAACAACTGCCGTTCGGATAGATGTTGGGATAGTCCGTGAGCTTCGTATTCACGGTTTGCGGATACGTCACCTTGAATCTGTCGAGGAATTCAGGACACGCGTCGGCAGGGCGGCGCGTGACCACGATCCATCCCGTCAAGAGCAAGGCGCCGCCGACGACCGAGAAGACCGTGAGCCTGCCTGTCCGCCTCGCGCGCATCATCCCACCTCGTCTATGGAGCTCTCTTGTTGGGGGTGACGACGATCGTCACGGTGGCCTTGGCGTCCTTGGCAAGATTGCCGAGGTTGCAGATGACGGTTTTGCCGACCACGACCACGGCTCCCTGCACGGAGCAGGTCCCTTGCGTGGGTGGGGACACGGCGAAGGACACGAAAGTCACTTCGGGAGACAGCGTCTCGATCAACGTGACTGCGGTGGCCGGGTCCGGGCCGTAGTTCGTGACGGTGACCGTGTAGGTGAGAGGACTCCCCTCAATCGTCGGCTCGGGCGAGGCGGTCTTGGTGACGACGAGGTCGGCGAGCCCCGGCGCCTTGCCGGCAATCTTGGTGACGAACGCCTCGAAGGGTCCGAGGTGGTTGGTGCCCTGGTAAGGATTCACCAAGGGGAAGCCGGTGATCGAAGCGGTCTGGCCTGTGACGTAGGCGTTACCGGAGGCGTCCACGGCGATGCCGAGGCCTTCGTCCCACTCGCTGCCGCCGAGGTAGGTCGAGTAGGTCACCGTACCGATCGGATTCAGCTTCACCACGAAGGCGTCACCATAGCCGCCGCCATACATGGGCTGAAAGGGACGAACCATGGGGAAGCCCTCGTTCCCCGGCGTCGTGATCGGAGGCGCGGGATCGTCGCGCGACACGGTCCGTCCCGTCACATACGCGTTCCCGCCGGCATCCACGGCGATGGCGTTGCCGATGTCGCCGAGGCCATCACTCGAACCGACGATACCCCCGAGAAACGTGGAGTAGACGAGGGCCGAGCCGGCGAGATCGAGCTTCGTCACGAACGCGTCGCGGAAGCCGCCATAAATGGCCTGAAAGGGATCCGCGACCGGGAAGTCGGCCGAGCCGGTATAGCCCGTCACGTAGGCGTGACCGGCGGCATCCACGGCGATGCCGTTGCCTATGTCACCGGCGGTGCCGCCGAGGAAGGTGGAGTAGACGAGCGCGGAGCCCGTGGCGTTCAGCTTGGTCACGAAGGCATCGAGGCCCCCGCCATACGATGTCTGGAAGGCGCCCGGCGTTCTCGGGAAGTCGTCGGAGGCCGTCCGCCCCGTCACGTAGGCGTTGCCTGCGGTGTCGAGGACGATGCCGTTGGCGACGTCGTCGCCCTTGCCGCCCAGGTAGGTCGAGTAGAGGAGCGCTGAGCCGGTAGCATTGACCTTCGTCACGAAGGCGTCAGCGTGATGACTGATGCCGTCGAAATCACAGGCGCCGTCCGTGCCGCAGGTCGTATCGAGGGCGCCGGAGGTGGTGGGGAAATTGGTCGAATCTGTCTGCCCTGCCACGTGCGCGTTACCAGCGAAGTCTACGGCGATGCCGTTCCCGACGTCATCGCCGCTACCACCGAGGAAGGTGGAGTAGACGAGCGCCGAGCCGTCGCGATTCAGCTTCGCCACGAAGGCGTCGGTGCCGCCAGCCAGGCTCGGTTGGACGGTGATCGGGAAGCACCCCATCGGCCCTGGGGCACCCCCCGACGGCGGCGCTGCCGTGACGCAGGGGGCGACGGGGAAGTTGTTGGACGCCGTCCGTCCGGTCACGTAGGCATTGCCGGCGGCATCGACGGCGATGGCGAGGCCTTCATCGTTCCCGGTGCCGCCGAGGTAGGTGGAATAGACGAGCCCGGAGCCGTCAGGCCTGAGCTTCGTCACGAAGACATCGGACGCGCCGGCGTTTCTCCGCTGGAAGGGACACAGGAACCGAAACAGGCCGCAGAGGAACCTGGGGAACGTGGGAGCAGTCGGAAAGGTGGCCGAAGTGGTAGATCCGGTCACGTAGACATGACCGGCGGCGTCCACGGCGATGCCGTGGCCAATGTCATTGCCGAGGCTGCCGAGGAAGGTAGAGTAGGTCAACACCGGATCAACGATAAGCGGCCGGCTCCTGTCATAGGCGGCGAGGCGAATACCGACTCGACCCTCATCCGTGAGCATGTAACCGCCCGCGACCTCGCGTCGAACGGCGTCCACCTCCTGATAGACGACCGGCCTGTGCAGACGAAGCTCTCCGCCCCCCGCACGCAGGATGAGATCGCCCCGAGCGTCGAGTTCGAGCCCGTCGGCGCCGTCGAAGGCGAGCTCGATCCTCGTGGGGTCCCCTCCGGGAGCGACGACGAAGTCGTACTCCAGTCGCTCCTGATTGCCGTAATAGACGAGGTCGATGCCGGGATAGACGTCCCGGTGCCGGACCCTGCCATAGTGCGGAACCCCGGTCCGCCATTTCCTGGGGTCGTTACCGATGAAGTAGTTGCTCTTGCCCGGGAGGAGATCGAGTCCTCCGAGCTCGGGCGTGGACGTGGCGCCGACGAGCCGCATCCTGACGGCCGTCGTCGATCGACCAGCGCCCCGTCCTTGCTGGAAGACCAGCACGGCCTCGCCCGGAGTCAGGAGGAGGGTGTAGCCCGGACCCCGTGCAAGGTACTTCACTTGAGGATCGGTCTGCCCGAGGTTCGGTTCAAAGCTCAGCGGTGTGCCGCCCGCTGACGCTCGAGCCGCGGAGTATGCAGGCTCGAGTCCCAGGGCGGATAGCAGCAGGAACAGCAGGATGAGGAAGAATCTTGCTTTCATCGCGTGTCCGCCAGGCAGACGTGGCACCCCGACGGTCCTGCGGGCTTGACTCGACACCTTGGTTATCGGGACTGCCATACCTGAGCTCAAACAGCTCGATCTCTTCGGCGAAAGGTTCTGCCCCTCCGCGACCACAATCGTGAGGCGGCCGGCGGCCAGAACGCGGGCCGAGCAGATCTTGGTCCGGACACCAGCCTCCCGATTTCGCCAACAGTCAGGAGCAGCACTGTAACCGAAAGGTTATTGCCTGTCGACCGGTGCGCTCTACAAGACGCTCCGGGTCACTCCGGCGATGGAAGCGGGGCTTTCGGATCACGTCTGGTCGCTGGAAGAGATCGCGCGGCTAGCAAACTGACAAGCACGAAGCGATAGTAAGCACATGGAGTGCCCCTGGCCAGAGCCCTTGAGCGCGCGGTGCCTGTCACTCATGAATAATCCGGGCCCTAGTCCTCGTCGGCCCAGGCGGCGGTGAGGCGGCGGGCCAGCCCGCGGTGGCCCGCGAAGAAGTAGCCGAGCATCCCCGCGGCGGCCAGGAGGTTGCCGACGAAGACCGTCCAGCCCGCCAGCTCGTCCAGCACCCACTTGGCCAGGATGACGATCACGCCGAAGAAGAATACCTCGAACGCGGTGAAGAAGATGACGAGCGCGAAGATGAACAGCGGCTGGCGCTCCGCGCCCGCGATCAGCAGGGCGCCGACGATCCCGAAGGCGATGAACGCCAGGCCGTGGACGACGGTGTAGCCGAGCACCGCGGGCATCGCCGCGGTCTGGCGGAGCAGCGCGGCACCGAGGAGCCGCGGCGTCCGGAGCGGCTCGCCCTGGATCGCGTCGATCGCGAGGAACCAGAGCGCGACGACGGCCGCGCCGATGAGCCCCGCGACGATGCCCTCGCGCAGGACGCCGCCCCACGCGCCGACGAGCGAGTGGGGCAGCGCGCGATGGGCGCGGAAGAGGTACCAGAGCATCGCCACCGAGGCGAGCAGGTTGCCGATGAGGATCGACCACCACACGAGGGCGCCGAGCACGGACTTGCCCAGGGCGCCGACGACGCCGAAGAAGAACACCTCGAAGCAGGCGAAGAGGATCACGAAGCCGACGAACAGCGCCGGCTCGCGCTCGCTCACCGCCATGAGACTCGCCGCGACGACGCCGAACGCGATGAATGCCAGGCCGTGGACGACCGTGTAGCCGAGCACGTGCCCCACGGTGATCCGGAGCCCGCTCGGGTCGGTGACGCCCTCGAAGACCGCCGCGCCGAGGAGCCCCGGCGTCAGCAGGGGGCGGCCGCGCGCCAGATCGAACAGGAGGAACCACACCGCGACGACCGTCGCCCCGATCAAGCCGGCGACGATGCCCTCACGCAGGACCGAGCGCTGGACGGGCGCCATGACGGTCGGCGGCCATTGTATCAGGGGTCGCGCGCGAGCCTCAGGCCGTAGTCGGAGTAGCGGAGGCGCGGCGGGAGCGAGGAGCGGTGGGCGACGGGGCTCCACGGATCGGCGTGGCGCCAGGCGCCGCCGCGGCTCGCGCGGCGCTCGCCCGCGGCCGGGCCGCGCGGGTTCGTCGCCGGCGAGCGCCCGTAGTAGCCCTCGTCGAACCAGTCGGCGCACCATTCGTGGCAGACGCCGGCGAGGTCGGTGAGGCCGAGCGGGTTCCCGGGCGTCGCGGGGACGCGCGGCGGCCGGTCAAAGGCGCCGGCCGGCTTCGCGTCGCCCCAGGGATACCGGGCGCCGGCGAGGCCGCCGCGCGCCGCCTTCTCCCACTCCGCCTCCGTCGGCAGCCGCCCTGCCGCCCACAAGGCGAACGCCGCCGCCTCGTCCCACGCGAGGCCGACCACGGGCTGGAGGGGATCCGCGAACGCGGCGTCCTCCCAGAAGGGCGGCGGCGGCGCGCCCGTGGCCGCGAGGTAGGGCGCGTAGTCGGTGTTCGTCACGGGCGTCGTCGCGATCAGGAACTCGTCGAGCCACACTTCGTGGACGGGACGCTCCGAGGGGTGGCCCACCTCCCAGCCCATGCGGAATGCGCCGGCCGGCACGGTGACGAAGCGCATCGCCGTATAATAGTGGCCTTCGAAAGGGGAATCCCATGAACGTCGCGTCCCGGATGCTGCGCCTCGGCACGGAGTCGGCCTTCGAAGTCCTCGCGCGCGCGAAGGCTCTCGAGCGCGCGGGGCGGCAGATCGTCCACCTCGAGATCGGCGAGCCCGACTTCGACACGCCGGCGCACATCAAGGAGGCCGCCAAGCAGGCGCTCGATGCCGGCGCCACGCACTACGGCCCGTCGGCGGGATTGCCCGAGCTGCGCGAGGCGATCGCCAAGCACGTGGGCGAGACGCGCGGCGTGCCCGTGGCGCCCGAGGAGGTCGTCGTCACGCCGGGCGCCAAGCCGATCATGTTCTTCACGATCCTGGCGCTCGCGGGCGAGGGGGCCGAGGTGATCTACCCGAACCCGGGCTTCCCGATCTACGAGTCCGTGATCAACTTCGTCGGCGCCGTGCCCGTGCCGATCCCGCTGCGCGAGGAGAGCGGGTTTGGCTTCGATCTGGAGCTCTTCCAGCGGAGGATCTCGCCGCGGACGCGGCTCATCATCGTCAACTCTCCGGAGAACCCGACCGGCGGCGTGCTCGACCGCGGCCAGCTCGAGGTCGTCGCGCGGGTCGCCGCGGAGCGCCAGATCCCGGTGCTCGCCGACGAGATCTACCGCCAGTTCCTCTACGAGGGCGAGTTCACGTCGATCATGGGCTTTCCCGGGATGCGCGAGCTGACGGTGCTGCTCGACGGCTTCTCCAAGTCCTACGCGATGACGGGCTGGCGGCTCGGGTACGGCGTCATGCCCGCCCATCTCGCCGAGCACGTGACGCGCCTCATGGTGAACTCCGCGTCCTGCACGGCCTCGTTCGTCCAGCTCGCGGGGATCGCCGCGCTCCAGGGCGACCAGACGCCGGTCGCGCGCATGGTCGCCGAGTTCAAGCGGCGGCGCGATCTCATCGTCGAGGGCCTGGCCCGGCTTCCCGGGGTCCGCTGCGCGCGGCCCCGCGGCGCCTTCTACGTCTTCCCCAACATCACGGGCACGGGCCGGCCGTCGGCCGAGGTCGCCGAGCGGCTTCTCAACGAGGCCGGCGTCGCCGTCCTCGCCGGCACGGCCTTCGGCGCGCACGGCGAGGGCTACCTGCGGCTCTCGTACGCGAACTCGGAGGCGAACCTCCGGCTCGCCCTCGAGCGCATGCGCCCGGTGTTCGAAAGCTTCGCCAAGCGCTGAATACAGTCGCAGACGTCGTCGTCGACGGTCTCAAGCGGGCGGGCACACCGCGGCTCTTCGGCGTGCCGGGCGTCGGCGCCAACGCCCGCCTCCTCGACGCCGCGCGCGCCCACGACCTCCCGTTCGTCCTCGCCTACGGCGATGCCGCGGCGTGCGTCATGGCCGCCGTGACGGGCGACCTCGTCGGCGCGCCGGGCGTCGCGCTCGCCGGCCCCGGACCGGGCGTCGCGGCGGCGGTCACGGGCGTCGCGCACGCGGCGCTCGACCGCTCGCCGATGATCCTCCTGACCGACCGCCACCCGGGAACGCTGCTCGCGTGCAAGGCGAGCCTCCGGCTCGAGGCGCCGTCGGCCGGCCACTGGATCGCCCACGCGGCGCGGCTCGCGCTGACGCCGCCGCGCGGTCCCGTGCACCTCGACCTGCCGGCCGGCGTGGCCGGCGCTCCCGCGGTCCCCGTGGCCGCCGCGTGGCGTCCCGAGCCTCCGCCGCCGCCCGCGCCCGAGGCTCTCGACGCCGCCGCGACGCTCCTCGCCCGGGCGTCGCGTCCCGTGCTCGTCGTCGGGCTCGGCGGCCGCGGGGCCGAGGCCGCGCCGTGGCTCACCGCCTTCGCCGAGGCCTTACCGGCGCCGGTGCTCGCGACGCGGAAGGGGAAGGGCGCGGTCCCCGACCCGCATCCGCTGAGGCTCGGCGTGCTGCCGGGGGGCGCCGTCGAGGAGGACCTCCTCGCGCGCGCCGACCTCGTCGTGGCGCTGGGCCTCGACGCCGTCGAGGCGTCGCCGGACTCGTGGCCGGGAGACAGCGCGCTGCTACACATCGCGCCATTCCCCGCGCCGGGCGGCCTGCGCCGGCCCGTGACGGAAGTCGCGGGCGACGTCGCGCTGATCCTCGAGGAGCTCGCGCCGCGGCTGCGCGGCGGCGTGCGCGCCGACTGGGACGTGGCCGCGCTCGACCGCCTGAAGCGCGAGCTCCGCGCGCCTGGCGTCGCGACGGGCCGCCTGACGCGCCGGCGCGTCGTGGCCATCGCGCGCGAGGCGCTCCCGGCCGGAACGCTCGCCGCCGTGGATCCGGGCCCTCACGCCGGGGACGTGGCGGCGGGATGGGACGCGATCGGGCCCGGGGAGTTCCTCGTCTCGGACGGCTCGGCGACGACGGGCTTCGCGCTGCCCGCGGCGATCGCGGCCCACCTCGCCCGCCCGGACCGGCGCGTCGTCTGCTTCACCGCGGCGGCCGGCCTCGTCGCCGCCGCCTCGGAGCTCGAGACCGCGACGCGGCTCCGCGTGCCCGTGATCGTCGTCGCCTTCGGCGAGAGCGGGACGGGCGCGCCCGAGCTCCAGCGGCTCACGCGGAGCTTCGGCGTGCCGGCGTTCGCCGCGGACGGCGAGGAGCGCTTCGCGGAGGCGCTCGAGCGGGCGCTCGCCGCGGGCGGGCCCGCGGTGGTCGCGGTCTGGGCCTGACGGGCGCGCCGCGCGGCTAGCGCGCGACGATCGCGGGGTCCACGCGCAGGATGACGTAGCCGCCGACCGCCCCCGCGCCGAAGCCCGGCGCGAAGATCCGCATGGGCCGGTCGATCACGCCCTCCCGGACGGCGTCGTGGATCGCGATGGGGATGGACGCCGACGAGGTGTTGCCCACCTTCTCGATGTTGAAGTAGAGCCGTTCGGGCGGCACGCCCGCCGCCCGCGCGAATTGCACGACCATCGTCTTGTTGGCCTGGTGCGGGACCACGAGGTCGATCGTGTCGAGGAGCGCGCCGGGCGCGCCGTCGGCGCGGGGGAGCGCCTGGAGCTCGCCGATCATCTGCGCGAGGTAGCGCCGCACCAGCGCCTTCACCTCGGGGCCGTAGACCGTGATGTTGTTGTCGAACTCGGGGTTGGGCCAGATGATCGAGTCGACCTCGCTCATCGGCCCGCTCGCGTACGTCTGGTACCACTCGACGTCGGGCGGGGCGCCGGCGGGCGCCGGGCCCACCACGAGGGCCGCGGCGCCGTCGCCGAAGATCATCCGCGAGGTCCGGACCGTGCCGATCTTGTCCGAGAACTTCTCGCCGCAGACGAGCAGCACGGGACGCTCGACCTCCTGGAGGAGCCGCACCGCCTCCGAAAGCCCGTACGGGAGCCCCGCGCACGCCGCGACCATGTCGCACGAGGCGTGGGTCTGGAGCATGCCGAGCTGGCCGGACAGCCAGGTCGCGAGCGACGGCATCATCTTGGTCGACGTGCACGAGCAGAAGAGCACCGCGCCGATCTCCTCGGGCCGGCGACCCGACTTCTCGAGCGCCCGCTGCGCGGCCAGGAGGGCGATGTGATCGAGGTCGAGCTCCGTGTAGAGCCGCTCGACGATGCCCGTCTTCTCCTCGATCTCCTTCGCCGTCATCGGCGACCAGCAGTAGGCGGAGTTGCGGATGAGGTCGTCGTTGGTGCAGACGAGCTCGCCCTTGTAGACGGCGAGCGCCTCCAGGCGCGGCATGACGCCGAAGCGCGCCCGCACGTCCACGGGCGGGTAGGGGCGCGTGGGCTCGCGCGACGGCAGCGGCGCGGGCCGGCGCGGGCGCGCGCGGCGGCCGTCCTTCACGCGACGGATGAACTGCAGCACCTCGTCGCCGCGCGGGTAGAAGACGACGACGAAGTCGTCGTCGTGGAGCTTGCCGACCTCGATCACCCGCGTCTTGGCGCGGTCCCAGCGGTACTGGTTGTGGAGCACCATCGCCTGGCGCATGAGCGCCTCGAGCTCGGGCACCCGGTGCGTGTACTCGATGATGTCGTCGTGGCCGTACCCCGGAAAGTCGGGGTCGTGCGCGAGCAGGTGATAGGTGAGGTTCGTGGGCCGCGCCAGGATCTCGGCGACCGTCGGCTTGATCGCCGGCAGCTCGGCGCCGGCGCCCTTCTTGTGGCGGAACACGTCGAGCAGGATGCGCGAGATCTTGTCCTCGGTGCCCTCGTCCCACGCCGGCGGCAGCGCCCGGTAGCCCGCCTCGATGGCGTTCGTCAGCTCCTCGCCGTCCCAGGGCTTGAAGATCGGCAGGAAGAGGTCGTCGCGCCCGCGCGGGACGTCGCGCCAGCGCATCGGGCGCTTCTCGTACATCGTCATCGCGTAGCGGTTGACCCAGAAGAGGTTCAGCGCGAGGTCGCGCAGGAGGTCGTAGCGCCCGTCGTAGGCACGCGCGTCCACGCGTGTGACGATGTCGGTCTCCGTGGGCGCCTTCTCCTCGAAGTCGCGGCGGATGACCGCCTTGAACTGGTCCAGCGTCTCGAAGACGGAGAAGTCGAGCGCCGGAAAGAAATTCGACGGGAACACGATGCGCCCGTAGCGGTTGACGACGAAGGGTTTCATGGTCCGCCGTATGACCTTACGACTGTCGCGGGCCTAGGGCAAGTCGACCAGGCAGATGCGGATCTTGCCTTCCTGCGCGAGCAGCGAGAGCAGCGACGCGGCCGCGTCGGCCGAGATCCCCAGGCGCTGGCCCACCTGGGCCGGCGCGACGGGACCGCGGCCCCGCACCGATTCGAGGATCTCGTCCTCGAGGTCGTCCCACCAGTCGTCCACGGCACGCGGCTCGTCCATCCCGCGAGGAGCTCGAGCAACGACCGTGCCGGATTCCCGCACGCGCGATTTCAGGGGGATCGCGCGCGGGGCGCGCCTGGTCGTGCCCTCCGCGCGTGCAGGACGGCCCTCGGCCGCCCACGATTTCGGCACGCGGGTATAATGACGTCATGGCGATCCTGAACGAGCGAGACCGCGCGGCCGTCCGCAAGGAGTTCGAGAAGCTCGCCGGTCCCGTGAAGCTCGTCGTCTTCTCGCAGGAGCTGCTCGCCGGCGACCTCTGCCGGCAGAACGAGCAGCTCGTGCGCGAGGTGGCCGAGCTGTCCGACACGATCACCGTCGAGGTCCTGAATCCCGCCATCGACCGCGAGCGCGCCGAGGCCTACCGCGTGGACCAGGTGCCCGCGATCGTGGTCGAAGGCGCGCGCGACTACGGCATCCGCTTCTACGGGATCCCGTCGGGGTACGAGTTCAGCAACCTGATCGACTCGATCATCGTCGCGTCCACCGGAGAGCCCGCGCTCAGCGAGGAGACGAAGGCCTCGCTCCGGGGGCTGGCCGACGACGTGGACATCAAGGTCTTCTCGACGCCCACCTGACCCTACTGCCCCCGGGCCGTGCGCCTGGCTCAGCACATGGCGGTCGCCTCCGAGCGGGTCCGCGCGACGGCGATCGAGGCCACCGAGTTCCCCGAGCTGGCGCGCGCCTACCAGGTGATGGGCGTGCCCAAGGTCGTCATCAACGACCGCGTCCAGTTCGAGGGGGCCGTGCCGGAGAAGGATTTCCTCGGCGCGGTGCTCCAGGCGGTGAGCCCCTCCTGACGGCGCTCGACACGAACCGCGCGCTCGAGACCCTGCGCCAGCTTGCCAAAGCGCGCTAGCAGGCCTCGACGGCGCGCCGCGGCCGCGTCAACCCCCAGAAGCTACGGGTCTCCGAGGGCCGGCTCTCGCCCCCGCGCCGCCAGGCCGCTGGTGTTTGCGTACGGAACGCTGATGCGGGGGTATGCGCTGCATCCGGTGCTCGCGCGGGGCGCGGCGTTCGTCGGCGAGGGCCGCGTGAGCGGCCGGCTCCTCGACCTCGGCCGGTATCCCGGCCTCGTCGCCGGCGACGGGCGCGTCACGGGCGAGGTGTATCGTCTGGACGGGCCCGAACTTCTCCCGGTGCTCGACCGCGAGGAGGGTTACAATTTCGAGCGTCGCCCGACGACCGTCACGCTCGCGCGCGGGCGGCGCGCGCCCGCGTGGGCGTTCTGGTACCGAGGGCCGCAGGAGCGCGCCGTCCACGTCCCGCACGGCGATTACCGCCGGGCCCGCCCGCCCGGCACCCGGGCGTGACCTTGGGGAGGAAGCAATGGCGCTGACCGCTGCCGAGCTCGTGAAGGCCGACCAGGAGCACCTGATCCACCCGCTCCACCATCCGTCCGAGAACGCCGAGCCGGTCATCTACGTCCGCGGCCGCGGCGCGACGGTCTGGGACATCGGCGGCCACGAGTACGTCGACGGGCTCGCGGGGCTCTGGAACGTCAACGTCGGGCACGGGCGCGCCGAGCTCGCGGAAGCCGCGGCGCAGCAGATGAAGGAGCTCGCGTACTTCACCGCGTACGTCGGCTCGTCCAACATCCCGGCGATCACGCTCGCGAACCGCCTGATGGAGATCACCTACGACAACATGCAGGCGGTCTTCTTCTGCTCGGGCGGGGCCGAGGCGAACGAGTCGGCGTTCAAGACGGCGCGCTTCTACTGGAAGGCGACGGGGAAGCCCGGCAAGGTCAAGGTCATCGCGCGTCAGAACGCCTACCACGGCGTGACGCTGCAGACGATGAGCGCGACGGGCATGGGCGCCTACTGGAAGATGTTCGAGCCGCGCGTGCCGGGGTTCGTCCACATCCAGACCTGCTACCCGTACCGGCAGCAGGGACTCAAGCCGGGCGAGACGCCGGGCCAGGCCGCGGCGCGCGAGCTCGAGGAGGCGATCCTGCGCGAGGAGCCCGACACGGTCGCCGCGTTCATCGGCGAGCCGATCCACGGCGGCGGCGGCGTGCTCTACCCGACCGACGACTACTGGCCGCGCGTGCGCGAGATCTGCACGCGCCACGAGGTCCTCCTCATCGCCGACGAGGTCATCACGGGCTTCTGCCGCACGGGCCGGTGGTTCGCGCTCGCGCACTGGAACGTCAAGCCGGACATCCTCTCGTTCGCCAAGGGCGTCACGTCGGGCTACCTCCCGCTCGGCGGGATCATGGTGACGAAGGCGATCAAGGACGCGATGGACTCCGTCAAGCCCGAGGAGCGCTGGATGCACGCCTACACGTACTCGGCGCACCCGACGTGCTGCGCCGTCGCGGTGAAGAACCTCGAGATCATGACGCGCGAGCGCCTCTGGGAGAACTCGGCGAAGATGGGCGAGCGTCTCCACGCCGGGCTCAAGGCAGCGTTCGGCGACCACCCGAATGCGGGCGATATCCGAGGCGGTAAGGGGCTGCTCGCGGCGGTCGAGCTGGTCGAGGACCGCGCGACGAAGAGGAACTTCGCGGGCGACCGCAAGGTGGGGCAGCGGATCCAGCAGGAGATGATGAAGCGCGGCGTCGTCACGCGCGTGCGCGCGGTCGCGGGGCCGCACCCGGCCACGGGAGACTCGATCTACTTCGCCCCGCCGCTCGTCGTGACCGAGGCCGAGGTCGACCGGCTGGTCGGGGCCGCGCGCGACGCCACGAAGGCCGTGCTGGGCGCGTAGGCCGCGGCCCGCGTGAGGCTCATCACCGCCCACCGGATCCTCATCGCCGCGGGCATCGCGTTCTTCCTCTTCTACGCGGCCTTCCAGCTCCGGCTCTGGGCGCGCTCGGGCGACCCGGCGTCGCTGGCGCAGGTGGTCGTGGCGGCCGCGGTCGCCGTCGGGCTCGTCCTCTACTACCGGACGCTCAGGAGATGGGGACGGTAGTGCGAGCCGCAGCACGGCCCGGGGCTGGGGCCCGGCGTGCGCGGCGAGCGGTCAGATGGCTCGAAAATCAATCGACACGGCGACGCTGATCTACGACGGCGAGTGCGCCATGTGCCGCGCGAGCGCGCTCTGGGTGATGCGGCTCGCGCTCTCGCGCGGCGCGCTCGAGATCCTGCCCTGCCGCTCCGAGCCCCGCCGCGCGCGCTTTCCCCAGGTCTCAGACGCCGCGTGTATGGAGGCGATGCAGCTCGCGCTCCCCGACGGGCGCGTGCTCGCGGGCGCCGACGCCGTGCCCGCGCTGCTGCGGCGCATCCGCGGCCTCGGCTGGCTCGCGACGCTCTTCGCGCTGCCCGGCGCGCGGCCGGTCGCGCGCCGGTTCTACGCGTGGGTCGCGCGGAACCGCATGCGCCTTTCCTGTCGCCGCTGAGCCTCCGGCTGCCGCTCAAATCGGCAGCGCGGGCGCGTCCTGCCGCGGAACCGTGCATCGCGCGGGTGCCTACGCGCGAAGCAGTCTCGCGCTAACTCCCCGTCCAACCTGACGCCTCGTCATCGAGCCGCGCGCTGGCACGCGCGCTGCATTCTCCGACCCCGGCGCGCGTCCACGACGGGACGCACGCTCACGCAAGCGACGGCGCTTGTGCCCGTGACCCGGGCACGGCGCCGTTTCTGCTTTGGAGGGTGTGTGAACAAGATCGAGCAGATCAAGGCGGAGAAGGACGGCCTCGACGTCGCCGAGGAAATCCCCCGCTACGCGCAGCTCGGCCCCGACGCGATCACCGAGGGCGACATCGAGCGGCTGAAGTGGTGGGGGATCTTCCTCCGGCGCCACACGCCCGGCCACTTCATGATGCGCATCCGCATCCCGAACGGCATCACGAGCGCGGCGCAGCTCCGCGCGATCGGCGAGATCACCGGGCGCCATGGGCGAGGGTTCGCCGACATCACGACGCGCCAGCAGATCCAGCTCCGCTGGATCCGGATCGGCGACGTTCCGGCGATCCTCGACCGGCTGCGCGGGGTCGGCCTCGTGACGCTCCAGACCGGGATGGACAACATCCGCAACATCGTCGGCTGCCCCGTCGCCGGGCTCACTCCGAACGAGCTGTTCGACGCCGCGCCCGTGGCCCGCGCGTTCACCGACGCCTTCGTCGGCAACAAGGCGTTCACGAACCTCCCGCGCAAGTTCAACGTCACGATCACCGGCTGCAAGGAGAACTGCACGCACGCCGAGACGCAGGACATCGCGCTCGTCCCGGCGCTCCGGTCCCTGGGCGGCGAGCCGGTCGCCGGCTTCAACGTGCTCGTCGGCGGCAAGAACGGCTCGGGCGGATACCGCGTCGCCACGCCGCTCGACGCCTTCGTCCGCCCCGACGAGGCCGTGGAGCTGTGCAGCGCCATCGTGCTCATCTTCCGGGACCACGGCTCGCGGGACGCCCGGAACAAGATCCGGCTCGCGTTCCTCCTCGAAGAGTGGGGCGCCGCGACGTTCCGCGACGTGCTGGAGACGCGGCTCGGACAGCCGCTCGAGCGCGCCGGGACGGACGCGCGCCTGCCCAAGGCCACGGACCATGTGGGCGTCTTCCGCCAGAAGCAGGCCACGCTGAGCTACGTCGGGCTCAGCGTTCCGGTCGGTCGCATCACCGAGGACCAGCTCGTCGAGGTCGGGCGGCTCGCCGAGTGCTACGGCACCGGCGAGGCGCGGCTCACCGCGGATCAGAACGTGATCGTTCCCAACGTGCCGGACGTGAAGCTCGGCGACCTGACGGCCGAGCCGCTCCTGAAGGTGCTCCGCTACGACCCGTCCGAGATCATGCGCGGCCTCGTGAGCTGCACCGGCATCGAGTTCTGCAACCTGGCGGTCATCGAGACGAAGGCGCGGGCGCTCCAGGTCGCGCGCGCCCTCGAGGCGAAGGTGCACCACGGGAAGCCGATCAGGATCCACTGGTCCGGCTGCCCCGCGGGCTGCGGCAACCACACGGTCGCCGACATCGGGCTCCTCGGGACCAAGGCGAAGGTGAACGGTGAGACCGTGGACGCGGTCGACGTGTTCGTCGGCGGCTCCTCGGGACCGAACGCGAACCAGGGCGTGAGGCTCCTGGAGAGCGTGCCATGCGACACGCTTCCGCGCGTGCTCGAGGGGCTCGTCCGCCATCTCGATCCCGAGAAAGTGCGTCGCCAGCTCCGCGCGCTCGCGCCGCCGCCAGCCGCGCCGGCCGGCGCGACGAAGGACGGCGCGATCGCGGGCCCCGTGGTCCGCGCCGAGGAGCTGGTCGAGGGCGCCGGCCGGCTCCTCGTGGCGAACGGGCTCGAGGTCGCCGTGTTCCGCCTCCAGGACCGGCTCTACGCGATCCAGAACCGGTGCCCCCACGAGGGCGGCCCCCTCGCGAGCGGCACGCTCGAAGGGGACGAGGTGACCTGTCCGCTGCACGGGTACCGCTTCAACGTCAAGACCGGCGCGTGCACGACGGACCCCGCCCTCCGCGCGAAGACGTACGCGCTCGTGCCGTGCGCCGGCGGGCTCACGGTCGACACACCGCAGGATCCAACCCGTCACCCCGCGTGAGACTGGAGGTCTCGAGCGTATGGCTTACGTGAAGCCCGATGCGGTGGTGGAGCAGATGGTCCAGGCCGGCGTGAACAAGAGCCGGCTGCCCGTGCGCGATCTCCTCGTGCGCGGCTTCCTGTCCGGCGCGCTCCTCGGATTCGCGACGACGCTGGCGTTCACCGCGTCGCTCCAGACGCGCGTGGGCCTCGTCGGCGCCCTCGTCTTCCCGGTCGGCTTCGTCATGATCGTGCTGCTCGGCCTCGAGCTCGTGACGGGCAACTTCGCGCTCGTGCCCCTGGCCGTGCGCGAGGGACGCGTGAGCCTCGGCGCGCTCCTCGCCAACTGGTCGTGGGTGTTCCTCGGCAACCTGATCGGCAGCGTGTTCTACGCGCTGCTCTTCACCGCGACGCTCCCGGCCGATTCCGAGATGGCGCGCCAGCTCATGACCGTCGCCGAGGCGAAGACCCTCGGCTACGAGCGGCTCGCTGGCCGTGGCCTGGCGATGGCCGTCGGCAAGGCGGTGCTCTGCAACTGGATGGTCACGCTCGGCGTGGTCATGGCGCTCACGTCGCAGTCCACGAGCGGGAAGATCGTCGCGATGTGGCTGCCGATCATGACCTTCTTCGCCCAGGGCTTCGAGCACTCCGTCGTCAACATGTTCGTGATCCCCGCGGGAATGCTCCTCGGCGCGCGCGTCGGGCTCGGCGACTGGTGGCTCTGGAATCAGATCCCGGTCACCCTGGGCAACGTCTTCGGCGGCCTCGTCTTCACCGGACTCGCGCTCCACGCGACGCACGGCAGGGCGCTCGCGCGCGAGACGCCGCGCACGACGGCGGTCGCGCTCGGTGGCGAGATGCATGGAGCGCTCGCCAATCGCCCCTGACCGCCGGCCGCCCCGGGTCTCGTTCGTCGGCGCCGGACCCGGCGACCCCGAGCTGATCACCGTGAAGGGGCTCCGCCGGCTCCGCGAGGCCGAGGTCGTGCTCCACGACCGGCTCGTGCCGATGGAGCTCCTCGGCGAGGCGCGGGCCGGCGCGACGATCGTGGACGTCGGTAAGGCGCCGGGGCGCCCCTGCCTCGGCCAGGGCCAGATCAACTGGCTCCTCGTGGACTGGGCGCGTCGCCGCGAGCGCGTCGTGAGGCTCAAGGGCGGCGACCCCGCGATCTTCGGGCGGCTCGGGGAGGAGATCGAGGCCGTCCGCGCGGCGGGCGTCCCCTTCGAGATCGTCCCCGGCGTCACGGCGGCGACCGCGGCGGCCGCGCGCGCCGGCATCTCGCTCACCGAGCGGCGGAGCGCGTCGGTGGTCGTCTTCGCGACGGGCACCGACCACACCGGTCATCACCCCGCCGCGCTCGACTGGGAGTTCCTGGCGCGCGTGGAGGGGACGCTCGTGTTCTACATGCCCGTCGGGTCGCTCCACGCGATCACCGCGTCGCTCACCGCGCTCGGCCGCGACGCGCGCGAGCCCGCGATCCTCGTCGAGCGGGCGGCGACCGACGGCGAGCGCGTCCTCGCGGGGCGCCTCGGCGGGATCGCCGACGAGGCCCGCGCGGCGGGGCTCGCGTCTCCCGCCCTCCTCATCACCGGGCCCACGGTCGGCGCGGCCTCGGTGCCGCTCTCGGTCCGGCGGGTGCTCGAGGCCGCGGGAGCCGGCGCGTGAGCGACTACTTTCCGGCGTTCCTCGACCTCCGCGGCCGGCCCTGCGTCGTCGTGGGCGGCGGCGCGATCGGCGAGCGCAAGGTGGACGACCTCCTCGGCGCCGGCGCGCGGGTCACCCTGGTGAGTCCCGCGCTCACGCCGCGGCTCGCGGCGCTCACGGCGGCGGGCCTGCTGACCCACCGGCGCCGGCTGTTCCGGCGCGCCGATGTCCGCGGCGCCGCGCTCGTCATCGCGGCGACGGGCGTTCCCGCGGTGGACGCGGCGGTCGCCGCCGAGGCGCGGCGCCGGCGCGCGCTCGTCAACGTCGTGGACCGGCCCGCGGAGTGCGACTTCATCCTGCCCTCGGTGCTCCGCCGCGGCGGCCTCCAGATCGCCGTCTCGACCGGCGGCCGGAGCCCCGCCCTCGCGCGCGAGATCCGGAGGCGCCTGGAGCGGGGGATCGGGCCCGAGTACGCCGACCTCGTCGAGCGGGTCGGGCGCGCGCGCGCGCGCGCCCGGGCGCAGGCGCCGACGGCCGGCGCGCGGCTCGCCGCCGGCGAGCTCGTCGTCGCGGCCGCGCTCCGCGAGCCGAACCCCTTCGCTGCCGGCTGAGCGGCGCCGCGGCGGAGCCGCGCGCCGGCCGCTCACTCGAGCTCGCGCGCGAGCGCGGGGTCGAGGCGGCGGAGGACGTCGAGCTGCTCGCGGGCCGCCGCCCGGTGGCCGAGCGTCAGATACGCACGCGCGAGCTCGTACCGGGCGCCGGCGTCGCGGGGGCCCAGTACGACGGCCTGCCGGAGCTGCGCGATCCCCTCCGCCGCCCGGCCGGAGGCGAGGAGCGCGACGCCCAGCCGGACGCGCGTCGCGACGTCGGCGGGGCGGGCCGCCAGCGCCTGCTCCGTGTGGGGCACCGCCTCGGTGAAACGCCCCAGCTTGAAGAGCGTCAGCCCGAGGTTTCCGTGCAGGACCGCGTCGCCGGGCCGGAGCGCGACGCCCTGCTCGAGCTGCTCGACCGCGCGCTCCAGCTCGCCCCGGTTGCCGAGCTCGGCGCCGAGCTGGCTGTAGCAGAGCGCGCACGCGGGGTCGAGCTCGAGCGCGTAGCGCCAGAGCGTCTCGGTGTTCCGCCAGACCTCGACCTGGAGCAACGTGAGGGCGGCGAGACCCGCGAGCCAGAGCGCGGCGATGCCGGCGACGCCGGCCGCGAGGGGCGCGCGGAGCCGCCCCGCCGCGGCGGCGTCGCGCGCCGCGCACACGCCGCCGCCGATGGCCAGGGCCCACGAGAGACACGATAAGTAGGTGTACCGGTCGGCGACCAACTGGTGGCCGGTCTGGAAAAGGCCGCTCACCGGGACCAGCACGAGCGCGTAGGCGCCCCAGAGGGCGAGGCCGGCGGGCCAGCGCCGGCGCAAGAGCCACAACCCGCCGGTGACGGCCAGGACGGCGACGAGGGCGCCCGCGAACTCCGGCGCGAGGGGGCTCACCCGCTCGGGCAGCTCATACAGGGGATTGAGCGCGAGCGGCATGAAGGTCTTCACGATGTAGAAGACGAGCGCGTGCGCGAGCATCGCCACCCGCGCGGCCGGCGGAAACGAGGCGATCGGCGCGGACACGGCCTGCGCATGGTTGACCGCCAGCGCGATCGTGGCCGCGCCCGCGGCGAGCGCCACGTACGGCAGCTTCTCGAGCCACACGCGGCGCGCGTCGGCCGCCGTCCACGCCCGCCAGTGCGGGCCGAGCCTGCCGAGCGGGTAGGCGTCCAAGACGAGGAGCACGACGGGCAGGGGTACAACGGAGGCCTTCGACAGGAGCGCCAGCGCGTAGGCGCCGACCGACGCGGCGAGCCACCGCCACCGGGCGCCGGCGGCGGCCTCGCACATCCTCAGATATGTCAGCACCGTCACCAGGGCGAAGCACGCCGAGAGGAGACCGCGGCGCTCCGTGACCCACGCGACCGTCTCGACGCGGAGCGGGTGGAGCGCGAAGAAGAGGGCGGCCACCGCGGCGCCCGCCCGGAGCGTCGCCGGGTCGCTCCGGGGCCGCGCCCGCTCGAGCAGCCGGTACGCGGTCAGGGCGAAGAGCACGGCGTTCAGCGCGTGCAGGACGACGTTCGTCAGGTGGTACCCGGCCGGGTTCATGCCCCAGAGGACGTAGTCGAGACCGAGCGTCAGCCAGGTCACCGGGATCCAGTGCGTCGTCACGGTCGCGCCGGCCATCCAGCGGAGCTGGGCCCAGCCGAGGCCGCGGTAGTACGGATTGCGCGTGAAGTTGAGGTTGTCGTCCCAGTCGACGAAGCCGTTTCGCAGCGACGGGAGGAACAGGAGAAAGGTGGCGGCGGCGATCGCCACGAGGAGCCACCGACCGGTCCGTCCGCTCACGTGAAGATGCTGTAGCGGAGCAGGCACCTGAGCCCGCTGATCGCGTCCTTCCAGCCGATCTTCTTGCCCTCCGCGTAGGTGCGGCCGGCGTAGGAGATGGGCACTTCGTACACCCGGCACCCGAGCCGCGCGACCCGCGCGGTCACCTCGGGCTCGAACCCGAACCGGTCCTCGCGCAAGTCGAGGGACTGGATGATCTCGCGGCGGAACGCCTTGTAGCAGCTCCAGACGTCGGTGAGGTTCAGGTCGGTGAAGACGTTGGAGATGTGGGTGAGGACGACGTTCGCGACCGAGTGCCAGTAGAGCAGGACGCGGTGCGGCCCGCCGAGGAAGCGCGAGCCGTAGACGACGTCGGCCAGGCCGCGCTCGATCGGATCGATCATCGCCGGGTACTCCCGGGGATCGTACTCGAGGTCGGCGTCCTGGACGATGACGATCCGCCCGCGCGCCAGCGCGAAGCCCCGCCGCAGGGCGGCCCCCTTGCCGCGGTTCACCGGCTGGAAAAGGATCGTGACGTTCGCCACCGGCAGCCGGCGGCCCGTCGTCGGCAGCGTGACCGCCGGGACGCCCCGGCGGATCGCGTCGTCGAGCTCCCGGAGCAGCGCTGCCGTGCCGTCGGTCGAGCCGTCGTCGACGACGATGAGCTCCTTGTCGACGTCCGCCTCCTGGACCCGCCACAGCAGCTCCTCGATCGTCCGGCGCTCGTTGTAGACGGGGATGACGACGGACAGCGTCGGGGCGGAAGGGGGGCTCATCGTCGGCGCCTCGCTCCGATGGTATCGTGGCCGCGCCGCTCCCACGGCCACTTTTCGGAACGGAAGACGCGGCGCCGGCGATGGTTGGCGTACAATCGCCTCGGATGTCCGGCTTCGAGGAGGTCAACTACTACTTCCGCAAGGCGGCGCGCGTGATGGATCTCTCCGCGCACGTCGAGCGGATGCTCGTCACGCCCTTCCGCGAGGTCAAGGTGGACGTGTCCATCACCCTCGACAACGGCGAGCTGGGCACGTTCATCGGCTACCGCGTCCAGCACGACAAGAGCCGCGGCCCCATGAAGGGCGGGCTCCGCTACCACCCGACCGTGGACATGGACGAGGCGCTCGGCCTGGCCTCGCTCATGACGTGGAAGACGGCCGTCGTGAACCTGCCCTACGGCGGTGCCAAGGGCGGCATCGCCGTGGACCCCGACACGCTCTCGCCGCGCGAGCTCGAGCGCCTCACGCGCCGCTTCGTCGAGCAGATCCACGACATCATCGGTCCGCAGACGGACATCCCGGCGCCCGACGTGAACACCAACGCGCAGGTGATGGCGTGGATCATGGACGAGTACTCGAAGATCCACGGCTTCTCGCCGGCCGTCGTGACGGGCAAGCCCGTGGACCTCTTCGGCTCGCGAGGGCGCGAGGAGGCGACGGGGCGCGGCGCCGTCCTCGCGCTGGAGGAGTACCTGAAGGACGTGGGCCAGGGCGAGGTGCGGGGCAAGACGTTCGCGGTCCAGGGCTTCGGCAACGTCGGCTCGTGGGCGTCGCGCTTCCTCCACGAGCGCGGCGGCAGGGTCGTCGCGGTCTCGGACGCCAAGGGCGGGATCCGCAACCCGGAGGGGCTCGACGTCCCGAAGCTCGTCGAGCACGCGAAGCGGACGAAGTCTGTCGTGGGGTTCCCGGGCGCCGACGCGATCACGAACGCCGAGCTCCTCCTCCTCGACGTGGACGTCCTCGTGCCCGCGGCGCTCGGCGGCGTCGTCACCGAGGCGAACGCCCGCGACGTGCGCGCCCGGGTCGTGCTCGAGGCCGCGAACGCCCCGACGACGCCGAAGGCCGACGAGATCCTGGCCCAGCGCGGCGTCGCCGTGCTCCCCGACATCTACGTGAACGCGGGCGGCGTGACCGTCTCGTACTTCGAGTGGGCGCAGAACATCCAGCAGTTCACGTGGGAGGAGGACAAGATCAACGCCGAGCTCCACCGGCACATGCGCGAGGCGTACGCGACGCTCGCGCGCGTGGTCCGCGAGCGCAAGGTCTCCTTCCGCACGGCGGCGTTCATCGTCGCGATCGGGCGCGTCGGCCGCGCGACCGCCCTCCGAGGGGTGTGAGGGCATGCTCGCCGGCCAGGTCCGCGACACGATCCGCTCGGTGCTCTGCAAGGGGCTGACGCTCGAGCAGGCGGAGCAGATCACGCGCCTGCTCGTCCCGGTCAAGGCGAGCGCCGGCCACCCGCTCATGCGCGAGGGCGACAGTGCGACCGGCCTCTTCGTGCTGCTGAAGGGCACGGTCGAGATCGTCAAGAAGGCGCCGAGCGGGGAAGCGCAGCCCCTCGCGAGAGTCGAGGCGCCGAGCGTGCTCGGCGAGATGAGCCTGATCATGGAGCGCGCGCACTCGGCGACGGTACAGGCGGTGACCGACTGCGAGCTCTACCTGCTCACGAAGGCCCAGTTCCAGCGGCTCGTCGCGAGCGAGTCGCTCGCCGCCTACAAGCTGATCGCGGTGATCGCCGAGGTGCTGGCGGGGCGCCTCACGCGCCTCGATCAGAGGGTGCTCGAGCTCACGGCCCTGCGCGAGGCCCAGGCCCCGGTCGAGGAGCTCGCCACCTTCAAGCAGAAGCTCTTCAGCGAGTGGAGCTTCTAGCCGCGACGTAGGCGCGCCAGCCGCCGTACGCGGTGATCTCCCGCTGGCCCTCGCAGAGGGCGGACGCCGAGCGTCTCCTCGCCGTCGGCGAGGCGCACCTTGCCGATGCAGAGCCCCGGCGGCTCCGACATGAGGATCGTCGCGAGCCCCGCCGCGGGCACGTCCCACACCTCCACGGCCACCGCCGCGCCGCCCGTGGACACGCGCAGCATCGCCGGGTGGCGGTCGCCCACGGACCAGAGCCGGTAGCAGGCCGCGGTCGTCGCCTCGCGAATGAAGCGCGCGCCGGCCGCGAGCAGGTTTCCGTTCAGCTCGAGACCGCGCATCAGCGTGCCGTTCACGGCCAGGCGGATGTTCAACGCGCTCTCTCCTGCGGCCGACCGTAGCACGCTGCTCGCCGAATGGGCAATCGACGCCGTCTGCCCATGGGCTGGGCAGCGCGGGGACGCCGGCGACGTCGCTAAATCCGCGTCGCGCTTGAGCCCGGCCTGGCGCGATGCCCGGCACGCGCCTTGCTTGTTCGCGCTCGTGGTCGGCGACGACGGCGTCGTACGCCCTCGGTCAATGGCGCCCGAGAAGGAGCGGGTGAACCATGGATGGGGACGTCGTCGGTCAGGGCGGAACCGAGCTGCGCACCGTCGCGCGACTCATCGCCGAAACGGTGCCGCGGCTCGTGGCCGCGCTGGCGGCGATGAAGCCCGGGCGGGTGCACGGCGAGGCGCTCGCGCTCTTGGAGGGCCCGCTGCTCGCGCACGCGCTCGCGCTGACGGGCGGCAACCAGCTCCGCGCCGCGCGGCTCCTCGGGCTCAACCGCAACACGCTCCGCAAGCGCTGCCGCCAGCTCCAGCTGCTCCCGCCCCGGCCGCCGCGGCGCGCCCCCGGCCCGGCGGCGCGCGCCCCGCTCTCCTGACGCGCGCCGGACGCGCCCGCCGCGCGGCGGGCGCGTCCTTGATCCCCGGCCTGGAATCCTGTATCAAGCACGCATGCCGGGGATCCGCGTCCTCATCGCCAAGGTCGGTCTCGACGGTCATGACCGCGGCGCGAAGGTCGTCGCGCGGTGCCTGCGTGACGCGGGGATGGACGTCGTCTACACGGGGCTCCACCGTACGCCCGAGGAGGTCGTGGCGGCCGCCGTCCAGGAGGACGTGGACGTCCTCGGGATCAGTCTCCTGTCGGGCGCCCACATGACGCTGATCCCGCGCGTGGTCGAGCTCATGCGCGCGGCGGGCGCGGGCGACATGCTCCTCGTCGTCGGCGGGGTCATCCCCGACGAGGATGTGCCGGCGCTGCGCGCGCTCGGCGCCGCGGACGTGCTCCTGCAGGACACTCCGCCCGACGTGATCGCCGCCCGGCTCCGGGAGCTCGTCGCCGCGCGCCAGCCGCGCTGAGGCGGGCCGGGGGGGGCGCGGGTGACGACCGCCGTGGACCTCAGCGTGTGGCCCCCCCGGTACGACGCGACCTACCGTCCGGACCCCGGGTCGGAGCATTGGTTCCCCGAGCTCGAGTGCATGGAGCCCCTCGCGCGCGACGCGCTGATCCTCGGAAAGCTCCGGCGGCAGGTCGAGTGGGCGTGGGCGCGGAGCCCGTTCTACCGGAGGAAGTGGCAGGCCGCGGGCGTGTCGCCGGCGACTCTCCAGTCCCTCGGCGACCTGGCGACCTTTCCCGTCGTCACCAAGGCCGAGCTGCGCGCCTCGCAGGCCGCCGCGCCGCCGTTCGGCGAGTACCTCTGCGTCGAGCCCGCCGAGGTGGCGCGCATCCACGGCACGAGCGGCACGACGGGACGGCCGACGGTCTTCGGCGTGGGTCGCGACGACTGGGCGCGGATCGGCGAGGCGCACGCGCGCATTCTCTGGGCCACGGGCCTCCGTCCGGCCGACCGCGCGCTCATTTGCTCCTTCTTCAGCCTGTACCTGGGATCCTGGGGCGCGCTCGCCGGCGTCGAGCGCCTCGGAGCCACGGCGTTCCCGTTCGGCGCGGGCGCCGCCGGACAGACGCTGATGGCCGTCCAGTGGGCGCGCGACCTCCGGCCGACGGCGTTCTACGGCACGCCCTCGTACGCGCTCCACTTCGCCGAGGTCGCGCGGCGCGAAGGCATCGACCCACGGCAGCTCGGCCTGCGCACGCTCTTCTTCTCCGGCGAGCCGGGCGCGGGCATCCCGGCGACCAAGCGCCTCATCGAGGAGACCTTCGGCGGCGCCTGCGTGGACATGGGGAGCATGGCCGAGATGACGCCGTGGATGACCAACGGCGAATGCCGCCACCGCACGGGAATGCATCTCTGGCAGGATCTCGTCTACACCCAGGTCTGCGATCCGGAGACGTTCCAGCCGCTCCCGTTCGGCGGCGAGGGGACGCCCGTCTACACCCACCTCGAGCGGACGTCGCAGCCGATGATCCGCCTCGTCTCCGGCGACCTCGCGCGCTGGATCGACGAGCCGTGTCCCTGCGGCCGCACCTACCCGCGGCTGCCCGACGGGCTCTACGGCCGGATCGACGACATGTTCATCGTGCGGGGGGAGAACATCTACCCGAGCGCCATCGAGGACACGCTGCGCGCCATCGAGGGCTTCGGCGGCGAGTTCCGCGTGATCGTCTCGCGGCGCGAGGCGATGGACGAGCTCCTCGTGCGCGCTGAATACGCGCCGGCCCACGCCGACCCCGGCGCGCGGGCGACGCTCTCGGCCACGATGACCGAGCGGCTCCGGGCGCGGCTCGGCGTCCGCCCGGTGGTCGAGCTCGTCCCCGCGGGGACGCTCGAGCGGACCGAGTTCAAGGCGCGGCGGGTGATCGACGATCGCGACCTCTACCGCCGTTCGGTGAGATAGTCTCCCCATGACGACCGACGTGGACACGCTGGCCCGCGAGCTCCTCGCCGGCTCGACGCGCGCCCTCGCGCGCGGGCTCACGTGGATCGAGACCGGCGGCGAGCGCGCCGAAGCGCTCGTCGCGCGCGTCTACCCGCGCACCGGCCGGGCGCACGTCGTCGGGCTCACGGGCGCGCCGGGCAGCGGCAAGAGCACGCTCGCCCGGGCCCTGGCCCTGGCGGCCCGCGCTCGGGGGCGCACGGTCGGGGTCCTCGCCGTGGACCCGTCGTCGCCCTTCTCCGGCGGCGCGATCCTCGGCGACCGGATCCGCATGAACGACCTGGTCCTCGACCCCGGCGTCTTCATCCGCTCGATGGCGACGCGCGGCGCGCTCGGCGGCCTCTGCCGGGCCGCGGCCGACGGCGTGGACCTGCTGGACGCGGCCGGACGCGACTTGATCCTCGTCGAGACCGTCGGCGTCGGCCAGGACGAGGTGGACGTGATGCGGCTCGCCCACACGGTCGTGGTGGTGAGCGTCCCGGGCCTCGGCGACGACGTCCAGGCGCTGAAGGCCGGCCTGCTCGAGATCGCCGACCTCCACGTCGTCAACAAAGTCGACCGCGAGGGCGCCGACCGGACACTGGCCGAGCTGCGCTCGATGCTGACGCTGCTCCCGACGACGGAGAGCTGGGTCCCGCCGGTGCTCGGGGTGTCGGCGGCGCGCGAGCAGGGGATCGGGCCGCTCGTGGACGGGCTCGACGGCCATCTGGCGCACCTCAAGACGAGCGGCGAGCTCGACCGGCGCTGGCGGCGCATGGTCGACGCCCGCGTGCTGAAGATCGCGCAGGAGCTGGTCGCGCGGAGCCTCGCCCAGCCGGCCGCCGGCGACGCCGACGTCGAGCGCGTGGCGCGGCGGGAGCTCGCGCCCCACGCGTGCGCGCGGCTGCTGCTCGCCCGGCTGGGAGAAAGGACGTCCCATGTTTGATCCGAAGGCGATCGAGCGCATCGAGGCCGCGCGGCGCGACTGGGAGGCGAGGGAGCTCCGCGAGTTCCTCGAGCGCCAGCCCGAGTCGCGCGCCGACCGCCGGACGGGCTCCGGCCTGCCGGTCGAGCGCGTCTACACCCCCGCGGACCTGGCCGGCACGGCCTACGACGAGATCGGCCTGCCCGGGCGCTACCCGTTCACGCGCGGCCCCTATCCGACGATGTACCGGGGCCGGCTCTGGACCATGCGCCAGATCGCGGGCTTCGGCACGGGCGACGACACGAACCGGCGCTTCCGCTACCTGATCGAACAGGGGCAGACGGGCCTGTCGGTCGATTTCGACATGCCGACGCTGATGGGCTACGACTCCGACGACCCGAGGGCGCTCGGCGAGGTGGGGCGCGAGGGCGTCGCCGTGGACACGCTCGACGACGTCGAGGCGCTGTTCGCGGGGATCGACCTCGAGCGCATCTCGGTCTCGATGACGATCAACCCCACCGCGTGGATCCTGCTCGCGATGTACGTCGCGCTCGCCCGGGCGCGCGGCGGCGACCTCGACCGGCTCTCCGGCACCTGCCAGACGGACATCCTCAAGGAGTACATCGCGCAGAAGGAGTGGATCTTCCCGATCCGCCACTCGCTGCGGCTCGTCCGCGACATGATCGTCTACTGCGCCGAGCACATGGCGCGCTACAACCCGATCAACATCAGCGGCTACCACATCTCCGAGGCCGGGGCGACGTCGGTGCAGGAGGTCGCGTTCACGATGGCGAACGCGATCGCGTACGTCGAGGAGGTCACGCGCGCGGGCGTCCCCGTGGACCGCTTCGCACCGCGCCTGGCGTTCTACTTCGTCGCGCAGGCGGACTTCTTCGAGGAGGTCGCGAAGTTCCGGGCGGCGCGCCGCGTGTGGGCGAAGCTCATGAAGGAGCGCTTCGGGGCCACCAGGCCCGAGTCGATGCGCCTGCGGTTCCACTGCCAGACCGCCGCGGTGACGCTGACGAAGGCCCAGCCGATGAACAACATCGTGCGGACCGCGCTCCAGGCGCTGTCCGCGGTCCTCGGCGGTGCCCAGTCGCTCCACACGAACGGCCTCGACGAGGCGTACGCGATCCCCTCCGAGCTCGCGATGAAGATCGCGCTCCGCACCCAGCAGATCATCGCGGACGAGACGCGCGTGGCCAACGTGGTGGATCCGCTGGGCGGGTCGTACTATGTGGAGAGCCTCACCGACCGCATCGAGGCGGAGGTCTTCGCCATCCTCGCGAGGGTGGACGCGCTGGGCGGCACGGTGAAGGCGATCGAGGCGGGCTGGTTCCAGCGGGAGATCGCCGACTCCGCCTACGAGCACGCGCGCCGGCGGGCGTCGGGCGAGCTGCCGGTGGTCGGCGTGAACAAGTTCGTCGAGCCGCCCGAGCCGGGCGCCCTCGAGGTGCACAAGGTCGCGCCCGACGTCGAAGCGCGCCAGCTCGCGCGGCTCCGCGCGGCGCGGGCGCGGCGGGACGAGGTCCGCGTCGCCGAGCTGCTCGAGCGGCTGGCCCGCGAGGCGGCCGACCCGAACGTCAACCTGATGCCGGTCACGATCGAGCTCGCGGCGGCGCGGGCCTCGATGGGCGAGATCGTCGGCCGGCTGCGCGAGGTGTGGGGACGGTACGTCGAAACTCCGGTCTTCTAGAAGGAGCCGCACCATGGACATCGCGAGCATCCTGGCGACAAAGGGCGACACGGCGGTCACGGTCCGTCCGGAGCAGAACATCCGGGAGGCGCTGGCGGTGCTCGCGCGCCACAACATCGGCGCGCTCATCGTCGCGGACGCCGCGGGCAAGCCCGTCGGGATCCTGTCCGAGCGCGACATCGTGCGCGAGGCGGCGAAGAACGAGGCGGTCTTCGCCCGGCGCGTGGGCGATCTCATGACCCGCGACGTCATCATGGGCCAGCCGCACGACGACCTCCAGGCGGTGGCGAACACGATGACCGAGAAGCGGATCCGTCACTTGCCCGTCATGGACAAGGGCAAGCTCGTCGGCATCGTCTCGATCGGCGACGTCGTCAAGGCGCAGCGGGACCACTACCGCGGCGAGGCGGACACCCTCCAGGCGATGATCCTCGACCCCGACCCCGGACACGGGCGCTGATGCCGCGAGCGGGCACGGTCGAGCAGCCGCTGCGCGTCGCGGTCGTCGGCGCCGGCCCGACCGGCTTCTACGCGGCGGACGCCCTGCTCCGGAGGGAGGGTGTCGCCGTCGAGGTGGACCTCTACGACCGGCTGCCGACGCCGTACGGCCTGGTCCGGCTCGGCGTCGCGCCCGACCACCAGAAGATCAAGTCCGTCACCGCCGCGTTCGACAAGGTCGCGGCCGACCCGCGGTTCCGCTTCTTCGGCGGCGTCGAGTTCGGCAAGGACCTGACGCTCGCCGACCTGCGCGCGCACTACCACCAGATCCTTTTCAGCACGGGCGCCCAGACGGACCGGCGCATGGGGATCCCCGGCGAGGACCTCGCCGGCAGCCATCCGGCGACGGAGTTCGTCGCCTGGTACAACGGTCACCCCGACTACGACGACTCGGAGTTCGACCTGTCGGTGGAGCGCGCGGCGGTGGTCGGCGTGGGCAACGTCGCGGTGGACGTGGCGCGCATCCTCTCCCGGAGCCGCGCAGAGCTCGCGCGGACGGACATCGCCGACCACGCGCTCGAGGCGCTCGCCCGGAGCCGGATCAGGGAGGTCTACCTGCTCGGCCGCCGCGGCCCGGCGCAGGCCGCCTTCACGAATCCGGAAATCAAGGAGCTCGGCGAGCTCGAGGGCGCCGACATCGAGGTGCGCCCCGAGGAGATCGCGCTCGACCCCCTGAGCCGCGCGGCCGTCGAGAAGAGCCAGGACCGGGCGACGCTGAAGAAGATCGAGATCCTTCAGGGCTACGCGCTCCGGAGGCCGGCCGGCAAGGCGCGCAAGCTCGTCGTGCGCTTCCTCGTCTCACCGGTCGAGCTCGTCGGCGACGCGACGGGCCGGGTGGTCACGATGCGCCTCGTGAGGAACGAGCTGGACGCGACGCCGACCGGCGCGCTCCAGCCGCGCGCGACGGACCGGTTCGAGGAGCTCCCCGTCGGCCTCGTCTTCCGCTCGGTCGGCTATCGGGGCGTGCCGCTCCCGGGCGTGCCGTTCAACGAGAGCTGGGGCGTCATCCTGAACGACCGCGGCCGGGTGCTCGATCCCGACACGAAGGAGCCCGTCGTCGGCGAGTACGCCGCCGGCTGGATCAAGCGGGGACCGACCGGCGTCATCGGCACCAACAAGCCCGACGCCGCGGAGACGGTCCAGTGCATGTTCGAGGACCTGGAGCAGGGGAGCGTGATCCAGCCGAGCCAGCCCTCCGCGGCCGCGGCCGAGGCGCTCGTCCGGCAGCGGAAGCCGACCTTCTTCTCCTACGCCGACTGGCTCAGGCTCAACGAGATCGAG
>WNFJ01589048.1_pt1 | contig 48785 bp, 41 predicted proteins | sample 5400461 | NCBI WGS metagenome assembly WNFJ01 (sample SAMN13153349, study PRJNA577476) | soil metagenome | isolation source: 115 cm saprolite on Douglas fir-dominated hillslope | place: USA:California | collected 2013-09-17
GGCAGCCCCGAGAAAACCATCAGCTTCCGCGCCGTCGCCGAAAAGATCGATAGGCTCGACTCCCTGGCCGCCGCGCAGGAACGTTCGCGCAGTTATCTCATCAACCAGGCGATCAACAACTACATCGAGCTGCACGCCTACCAGGACGCTTTGGTGCGCAAGGGGCTTGAAGAGATGCGCCGAGGCCGCGTTGTAAGCCATCAGGACGTTGTGAAGCGCATGAGGCGGGCGGGGCGCAGTCGGCGACTGTCCGGCAGATGATCGAATGGACCGAGCAGGCGATCCGGCAACTTGATCATGCGCGCGATTGCATCGCGCTGTCTAACGCTGAAGACGTTGCCGATAGAGTTGCGATGCAGATCGTCAACAGCGTTCAGCAACTCGCTCGCTTTCCCATGTCGGGTAGATCGGGACGAGTCCCGGGAACTCGTGAGCTGGTCATTTCAAATACGCCCTTCATCGCAGCCTATGCCGTCGACCATGAGCGCATCGTGGTCCTCGCCGTTTACCACGGCGCACAACAATGGCCGGAGGCCTTCTGAGTGGGGAATCGGCGGAAGAAACACCAGGTTTCTCGATTACGCGGATCGTTCCACGCTCCGTTCCGCTCGAAATGACAGTTGTAAAAGGGAAGGGTAAGAAAGCTGTAAGGTCGCTCAGTTTCCCGCCTTCACCCCATCCGCTTGCTCATGCGCATGATAACTCGAGCGCACCAGCGGCCCTGATTCCACGTGGCGGAAGCCCAGCCGCAACGCTTCTTCTTTCAGATACTGAAATTCCTCTGGTGTGTAGAAGCGCGCAATCGGAAGATGATCGCGAGATGGCCTCAGATATTGCCCGACGGTGAGGATGTCTACTTTCCGGGCGGCCAGGTCTGAGAAGACATCCACCAGTTCCGTCATGGTTTCGCCGAGCCCGACCATGACGCCGGACTTGGTCACGGTCCCGGGTGATAATTTCTTGGCATTCTCGAGCAGGCGGAGGGTCCGTTCGTATCGCGCTCCCGATCGCACTACCCGATAGAGTCGGGGAACGCTTTCGGTATTGTGATTCAGAACGTCAGGCCGGGCGTCGAGCACAATTCGCAGAGCCTCGTCCAAACCCTGAAAGTCGGGGATCAGGACTTCGACCCGGCACTCCGGCGCAACCCGGCGAACCTCCGCGATAGTTTCTGCAAAAATTCGCGCTCCCCCTAGATTGTCGTCGTCCCGGTTCACGCTGGTGATCACAGCGTGCTTCAGTCCCAAAGTTGCGACGGCCTCAGCGACCCGGCGAGGTTCGTCGAAATCCAGCGGTTGCGGACGTCCCTTCGGCACGGCGCAAAACCCGCACCTACGCGTACAAATGTCGCCCAGCAACATGAAGGTTGCGGTGCGATGGTTCCAGCACTCGCCGATATTCGGACACTGTGCCGACTCGCAAACCGTATGCAATCCCAGGCCACGCGCCAACTTCTTGAGCTGATGAAAGTTCTCCCCCACGGGAGCTTTCGCCTTGAGCCAGGAAGGCTTAGGCTGCCGCAAAGGCGGGCCGATCTCAATTTGCACCAGTTGGGATGCGCTGCCCATGCGGCTATTCTACAGGGCAGTGCTGATCTGCGCAGGCTGACTCGAATGCTATATTGTGCAAGGCTAGCGAAGAGCGTGCTTTAGCCATCGAAGTGGTTTGCAATGACCTTCTCCCTCCGAGGTATTGCGTGGACGGCGTTCGCCATCGCCGTCGTTTTGCTGGTAAGCAGCAGCATTTTTCTGTTTCGGGCGACGCGACGGCTCTCTGACAGCGATGTTCTGGTCGCCCATACCCACGAAGTTGAAACTGCGCTGGAAAACTTCGGCTCTGACGTTTTCCAGGCCACAGATTCACGCCGGGGCTTCGTCATTACGGGCGACGCATCGATGCTGCAGAATTACCGTTCGGCGGTCGAGAAGATCCCCGGAGATCTAGAGCATCTGCGCCGCCTAACTTCCGACAGGATTTCCGCGCAAAAACAACTGGATGCGTTGCAGGCGGACATCCAGCAGGAACTCGCGCTAATCAACAATGTCCTGGTGGCCGGGGAGCGGGGCACATCGAGCGGCGAAAAAGAGATTGACATCACCCGTCAAACGGCTGCCATTGGAGATCGCATACAACAAACTTTGCAACAAATGCGCGATGAAGAAGACCGGTTGCTGGCCCAGCGGCAGGCAGCCTCGCGCAAGAACTACCGCCACACCCTGGACCTGATCACTACCTCCTTAATCATCGCGCTGGTGCTGCTGCTTGCCGAGATGATTCTGCTGAGCTACGAATTTTTCCAGCATCAGCGTACTGAGCATGCGGCGCGGCAAAGTCAGGAAATTGTGAATGCATTCTTTTCCTCCTCGACAGTTGGCTTCGGAATTCTCGACTCGCAATTCCGCTACACCCGGGCCAATGATGTGCTTCCGAGAATGGCAGGCTTGGAGCCCGCGGACCTGCTTGGCAAATCCGTCTTCGAAATCTTTGGCGAGCGGGGAGCTCGCGCAGATGCTGTGCTGCGGGAAGTGCTCCGGACGGGGCAGCCTCTGCTGGACCGCGAAGTGTCGGATGAATTGCCTGCAAAGCCCGGGGAACTTCGGCACTGGCTGGTCAACTATTTCCCAATTCCCGATCAGAACGGCGCGTCTACACAGATTGGCGTCATCGCAGTCGATGTGACGGCCCGCCGTAACGCCGAAGAGGCGCTGCGCAAACTGAGTGGGCGGCTTCTGGGAATTCAAGATCAGGAGCGCAGAAGAATTGCGCGAGAACTTCATGACAGCCTAGGACAATATCTGGCCGGACTAAAGATTGCCATCGAAATGCTGAGCCGATCGCCATCCGGGAAAAATGACGCGCTGCTTGCCGAGTGCAGCGACATTCTTGAGAAGTCCATCACTGAGACCCGCACTCTATCTCACTTGCTGCATCCGCCCTTGCTGGATGAGGCTGGTTTCGCGTCGGCGGCAAGCTGGTTCGTCACTGGCTTTTCCCAACGTAGTGGAATTCCTGTTGCCCTCGACCTTCCCCCTGACCTGCCGCGCTTGCCTGAGGCGGTCGAAATTGCACTCTTCCGGGTGCTCCAGGAAAGCCTGACCAACGTCCATCGGCATTCGCATACCCCGTCAGCCGAGATCAAGATGGAAGCCGATGCGGAACAGATCACCATCGAAATTCGGGACCATGGCCGAGGAATACCCGCATACGTCCTTCAGCAGATTGATGGAGAAGGTCTCAATCTGGGCGTTGGACTCGCCGGAATGCGAGAGCGAATCCATGAACTTGGAGGAGATTTTGAGGTGACCTCTGACGGCCATGGAACCACCGTGCGCGCCAGAGTGCCCTTGGGCGTTCGAGAAGAGTCCTATCCGCTTCGTGCCGGCGCGTGACCTGAAGAAATGGCGGGTTCAGCTCTCGAGATAGGAATCGACCCACTCTTTGATTCGCAGCCGGCGTTCATCTTGAGGATCAAAGCGAATGCCGAACATCTTGCTGGCCGGTTTCACCCAGCTTACCGTGCCGCGAATCCAGATGCGCGGCAGGGTCAGAAGCGCAAACGAAACTTCTACCGGCAAGCCGGGCGCGATTTCCTCCCCGCTCTTCAGCGACATCCCGCCACTGCTCAGTTCAAGACTGCTGGCCGTGAGATGCCGGTTTTGTCCGGCGACCACGGACACTTCGGTGATCACCGGGATGCGTACGTAGCGACGAAATTCATGCAATACCAGCATCTGCGTGGCGCGGACCAGCTTCAACGCCGCCGGGCGCTCCAGAGGCTCATTGAAGACCGCGTTGATTCCGTACTGCGAGAGCTTCATCGTGTCTTTCAGCGTGCCTCCGAGACCGTAGATAATCATGCGGCTGTTGGACCGCGAATTCCGTGCCGACTCAAGTACGGAAGCGGCGTGGGCCCCCACGCGGATCACGCAAGCCTCAAATTTCTCGGTGGAAAGCCGCTTGGCGTTGTCGGCAGTCATCGATACACTGTCGATGCCAAATTGCCTGAAGCATTCTGTGAGCAAGCTCCTGGACTGTTCATGCAGGTCAACCAGCGCTGCCCGAGCTGAAAACTTTCTAGAGGAGGATAAAGGTACGAGAGAGTTTCCCAAGGCTTTCTCCGTTTAGATCAACTGTGTGGGTCGGACACTCTTGTCCGACGCTTTTGACTCCATATGTGGGGCGGGCGCCTCGCCTGCCAAGCTCTGCGCAACGTCGAGGTCGTTCCGGCTCGTCCGCCAAAACCCTATTCTGGCGCGGGAAAGCGGCCACAGCAACCGCGCAAAAGGACAATCCGGGGTACAAAGGTGTTATTACCCAACGTGACCGGGGTCACGTCGAAAGTAATGGGGTGGATGGCAATGCCCACCCTTTGAAACCCGCGAAGGGTGGGGGCAGCCTCGTTTGGGGAGATTCGAGAGGCAATGTTCTTAGATTCCAGCCTCGCGGCATAAACAGAACGGCCCGCAAGTTTTCACCTGCGGGCCGCCCGGTGGACTGTTTGGGATTGACCAAGAGGTGGTCACTCAAGGAGTGGCCTCTTCGGCGAACTCCGGGTTCCAATCATTGACGCCCCCGGCGCGACCTTAGACGCCGGACGGAATCAATCCAAACTCACCGGTCGAGTTGCGAAGCACTCAGAGCGACCGCCCTAAGTCTCAGCCACCTCACCTGGTCTTTGGGTCCATCTATTACTGTCAGAACTTGTCATCCGACCACCTCCTTTCCGGTGTAGCCGCAGAATAGTACACAACGAACTTGGGATCAAGGGGGTAGAACGTGTTGGCGCCAGAAAGATCTTCCTCAGTCATGCGCAGATGAAGATATTGCTCCGGTTCACTATCATGGAAATCGGGCATGTCCTCGATCTACATCCTCGGCATAGAAAGCTCCTGCGACGAAACCGCGGCGGCGGTGGTGCGCTCGGGCGAGGAAATCATTTCGAATGTCGTTGCTTCCCAGATTGCTACGCACCAGCCCCACGGCGGAGTCGTTCCCGAGTTGGCCTCGCGGGAGCATCTGCGTGCGATTGTTCCGGTTGTGCGGCAGGCGCTCACAGACGCCGGACAGAGCTACCAATCCATCGATGCGCTCGCCGTAACCCAGGGACCGGGACTCGCTGGATCGTTGCTGGTAGGGATCAGCTATGCGAAAGCGCTGGCATTTGCGCTGGATAAGCCCTTGATTGCGGTGAACCACCTTGAAGGTCACATTCATGCCGTGCTGCTGGAAGAACGGCAAAAGGGAAATCGTGATCTTCGCTTCCCCACGCTCGCCTTGGTAGTTTCGGGTGGCCACACGCATCTTTATTTGGCCGAGCGGCGCGGTGAGAGCTGGTCGTATCAAAACATTGGTCACACACGCGACGACGCAGCCGGCGAAGCCTTCGATAAAGTGGCCAAGCTACTCGGGCTGGGGTATCCCGGCGGCCCGGTGATTGACAAGCTGTCGGCCCACGGAGATCCGCGAGCCGTAAAGTTCTCGCCATCGCAAATCAAACATCCCGACCGAAAGATTCCCACCATTTCGCAAAAGACGCGAGAGGACGGTGCATCCATGTCCAGAAACCCCGCTGGTGAAAGTGGTCGTCTGCGGTTTGATTTTTCCTACAGCGGAATCAAGACTGCGGTCCTGCGTTACGTGGAAACCAGCGGCCTGGCCTCGTCCATCGAAGTCCGACGAAAAGCGCTTGCCGGGATCATCAAGCCTAAGCTGGAAGATTATTTGGCAGATTGTGACAAGCAAACGCTCGACTTAGTCGCCTCGTTCCAGCGGGCCATGGTGGAGGACCTGGTTGGGAAGACTCTCGCAGCTGCGCGTGACTACGACGTCGCGACTTTATTAGTAAGCGGTGGCGTCGCGGCCAACAACGAATTACGCCAGACTTTCAAGCGAGAAACGGCAACGGAAGGGCTGCCGGTGTATTTCCCGTCCCGCCCACTTTCGACGGACAATGCCGCGATGATTGCTGCAGCGGCATATCCCAAGTTTCTCGCCGGGGAATTTGCTTCCATGGATTTTTCTGCGGAAGCGGGGATGGTCTTGAGCTGAAGCCTAGCTTTCCTCTAGTTGCTTGCTCTCTTCGATATCCATGTCCTTGAACTCGCTGGCCTCGAAGACTTCGCCACACTCCAGGCATTCAACAAATTCTTCGTCTTCTTCGCGGGCCACGATGCGCACGCGCGGATGCTTGCACTTTGCCATGTCATTACTCGTTTCGGGAGGTTGAGGCAGACGGGATGGAGTCATGGACGACGGAATGGAATTATAGATTCCGGTATTCGAATCACTGGCTCAAATCACCCCAAGCGATCTGCACCGGAATTGGCGGTATTCTTAGCCGGAAGCGTCCGATTGTCAAGCCAGAAAATGTAGCTGGAAATCTGAACCCGGGCGCTAGTCCCATTATTGATCGATCAATCGGAATCCGAATATCCGACCAAAATTGTCGTAAACCCATAACCCACTCATCTGCTTGGGATTACCGTTAAATGCACGTCCTTGCCATTGGCTGTCTGGGCTTGTGCCAGGGGACGTAAGTCTATAGAATCTAAATATCCGACGATAAAGGTCGGATATAGTTCCATGCTGAAACTAACCAAAAAAGCCGATTACGGCTTGATGGCGATGAAGCATTTGGCTGAACGCGCACATGAAGGCGCGTGCAGTGCCAAAGACATTGCCGAAAACTACGGCATTCCCCCCGAGGCGCTGGCCAAGATTCTGCAGCGCCTAGTCAAGGCAGGGCTCCTGGTTTCACAGCACGGGACGAACGGCGGGTACACGCTGGCGCGCAATTCGGAAACGATTTCGGCGTTTGAAGTCATCCGAGCGATTGACGGACCGTTGTTTATCACTTCGTGCATCACGGTGCGTGGCGAGTGTGACCAGACCGATCGTTGCACAATCCGCGAGCCGTTGCGGCGAGTGAATGACAGCATCGAACAGGTGCTGCGCCGCATCAAGATATCGCATATGAAGGAAGAGGAAGTTAGCGAGCCAAAGGCAGAGATCGAGATGAAGACCGAGTTGGTCAGAATTAGAAATTAGCATTAGCAAAGAGGCAATCATGAGCACGGAAGTGACGACTTTTCCCCAGGTAGAAGCCGAAGCACGAGCAAAGACGCAGCCAACCAACGGCCACGGCGTGAAGCTGCCGATTTACATGGACAACCACGCGACCACGCCCGTAGATCCGCGGGTGCTGGAAGAAATGCTGCCCTACTTCACTGACAAGTTCGGCAACGCGGCGAGCCGGAACCATTCCTTTGGATGGGCTGGCGAAGAGGCGGTCGAGACGGCGCGTGAGCGCATCGCCAAGCTGATTGGCGCGACCACAAAAGAGATCATCTTTACCTCCGGGGCGACTGAGAGCGACAACCTGGCTATTAAGGGAGTCGCCGAGATGTACCGCGAGAAAGGTAATCACATCATCACTGCTGTCACCGAGCACAAGGCGGTGCTCGATACATGTAAGCGCCTGGAGAAATACGGCTTCCGGGTGACTTACATGCCGGTGCAAAAAGATGGATTGATCGATCTTGACGATCTGAAGCGCGCGATTGACGACAAGACCATCCTGGTCACGATCATGGCTGCGAACAACGAAATTGGCGTGCTGCAGCCAATCGCCGAGATTGGGAAACTTTGTCACGAGCGCGGAGTGATCTTCCACAGCGACGCAACCCAAGCTGTGGGTAAGGTTCCGATTGATGTCATCAAGCAGAACCTGGATCTGATTTCGATTTCCGCTCACAAGATGTATGGCCCGAAAGGCGTGGGCGCGCTTTATGTGCGGCGAAAGAACCCGCGAGTGCAGATATCGCCCATCATCGATGGCGGCGGTCACGAGCGTGGTATGCGTTCAGGAACTCTGAACGTTCCGGGCATTGCCGGTCTGGGGAAAGCGTGCGCGATCTGTTATGAGGACATGCCTCAGGAGTCTCGTCGCATGGCGGCATTGCGCGATCGGCTGCGGGAAAAGATCATGTCGAGCTTGGACGAGGTCTACATAAACGGTTCGGCCGAGCACCGTCTGCCTGGGAACTTGAACATCAGCTTTGCTTACGTTGAAGGCGAGTCGTTGCTGATGGGTATCAACGATATCGCGGTTTCGAGCGGTTCGGCGTGCACCTCTGCCACGCTGGAGCCATCGTATGTATTGAAGGCGCTGGGCACTGGAGACGACCTGGCGCACAGCTCGATCCGCTTCGGTCTTGGGCGCTTCAATACCGAAGCCGAAGTGGATTACGTTGCCGAACGCGTGATTGAGACCGTTCAGCGGCTGCGCGAACTTTCGCCGCTCTACGAAATGGCGAAGGAAGGAATCAATCTGAAGGACGTGAAGTGGGCAGGTGAGTAAGACTGGTTTTGCCCTCCGTGATCTGTGTTCTCTATGGTTAAAAAGAGCACTGACCACAGAGGAGCACAGAGGAATAACCGGTGCTTTGGGATTTTGGATTTTAGGAGAGGAAAGAAATGTCATATAGCGATAAGGTAATCGATCATTACAACCATCCTCGCAATGTCGGTTCGATGGACAAAGCGAGCACCGATGTGGGCACTGGCCTGGTCGGTGCTCCGGAATGCGGCGACGTGATGAAGCTGCAAATCAAGGTCAATCCGCAAACCAACGTCATCGAAGACGCCAAGTTCAAGACCTTCGGCTGCGGCTCGGCGATTGCTTCGTCTTCGCTCGCCACCGAGTGGGTGAAGGGTAGGACGATTGACGAGGCACTCACGATCAGGAATACCGAAATAGTGAAAGAGCTTTCGTTGCCTCCAGTGAAGATTCACTGCTCAGTGCTGGCAGAAGATGCTATCCGCGCGGCGATCGGCGACTGGAAGAAGAAGCAAGAGTCAGCAAAGCCGGTAGCTGTTGAGGCGAAGTAGTCCCCGGCTTTTCGGGCGTTTTGGCGATGACAACGATTACGGCAGAACCCGCAAGAACTGCGCCTGCAAAGGGCCTTCAGGTCAGCGAGAAGGCCATTGCCAGGATCCGCTCGGCTATGGCGAAGGAAGGCGTTTCGCCAGAGCAGGGCGGATTACGCGTGGGTGTGCAGGGCGGGGGATGTTCCGGCCTGAGTTACAACATTCGCTTCGACTCCCAGCCTCGGGAACGCGACCGCATCTTCCAGTTCGGAGATGTCCGTGTGTTCGTAGATCCGAAGTCATTCATCTATTTGCACGGAATGATACTCGATTACCAGGAGAGCCTGATCCAGCAGGGCTTCGTCTTCGTGAACCCGAACGCGAGTAAGTCCTGCGGCTGCGGAACGTCTTTCTCAGGCTAAGGCGGGTGTGGCGCGGCACTCCTTCGACTTCGCTCAAGACAGGCCCTCTTCCGCGAAGTCATTGCCCCAAAGCCGATTCTTGAACAGGCCGGGTGTCCGCAGAGAAATATCTATGAGCACTGACACAAGCACGGCTACGGTTGCAGCAGCACAAGCCTGCTGGTCATGTGGCGACATGCGAGCAGCGCAGTTCTGTACGTCGTGCGGGAAAGTACAACCGCCGAAGCCAGTCGACTATTTCAAGTTCTTCGATTTGCCGCAGAAACTGAACCTTAACGCCGGCGTTCTCGAACGAGAGTTTTATTCGCTGAGCCGCAAGCTGCATCCGGATATCTATGCCCGTCATGAATCGCAGGAACAGGAATGGAGTTTGGAGCAGAGTTCAAGATTGAACGACGCCTATCGCACGCTGAAAGACCCAATCCGCCGGACGGAATACCTGCTCCGTCTGGAAGGTGTGGAACTCGAAGGACAGTCGAAGGCCGCGACTGACGAAGCGCGCAAAACGGGAGTGAAGAAGCAGATCGTCCCTCCCGACCTGCTGGAAGAAGTTTTTGAGTTGAATATCCAACTTGAGGAACTTCGCGTCAACCAAAAGCTCGGCGAAAAAGATTCCGGGTTGATTGAGGAGTTGCAGAAGCATAGAGCTGTGCTGGAAGACAAGTTTACCGCGCTCTTTGAGGAGTTGAAGGGCTACTGGAACGAGTGGGACGCGATCGCGGATTCACGCAGTACCGAGGAAAGACGCAGAGTCCGCGACAAGATGGTGGACTTGCTAAACCGGAGGTCGTACATCAGGAACTTGGTAAGAGACGTGAATGAGGCATTAGAGAATTGACCTGTCTCGTAGAGGCGTTGCTGGCAACGTCTCCAGACGTAGCGGAGCTACGTCTCTACAATTACGATGGACACTAATCGCATCGTCGGCATTGACCTTGGCACCACGAACTCGCTCGTGGGCTTCATGCAAGGGGACAGCCCTGTGATCATTCCAGGCGAGGACGGATCTAATCTTGTGCCTTCGGTGGTTGCACTCGACGAAAGCGACAAGATCATCGTTGGTAATGCAGCTCGCAAGTATTTGATCGATACCCCGGAGCGGGCGGTGTACTCGGTCAAGCGCTTGATGGGACGCGGGGTTGAGGACATTCAGGAAGAGCTGAAGCTGTTCCCCTTCCGGCTGGCAGACGATCTTCAAGTAGGAGAAGTCCTGCGCATCAAGCTCGGAGACAAGATCTTTACTCCGCCTGAGATTTCCGCGTACATTCTGCGGCAACTCAAACGCAATGCGGAGCGTTTCTTCGGTGCGCCCGTCAGCAAGGCGGTGGTCACCGTCCCAGCTTATTTCAACGACGCTCAACGACAAGCCACCAAGGATGCCGGGCGCATTGCCGGACTCGAAGTCCTCCGTCTGGTAAACGAGCCTACTGCGGCTTCACTTGCCTACGGTCTGGACAAGAAACAAAACGGGATCGTCGCGGTTTACGATTTTGGCGGTGGTACTTTCGACATTTCGGTGCTTCGTCTGCACGACGGGATCTTCGAAGTAATCGCTACCAATGGCGACACCCATCTGGGCGGCGACGATATTGACAACTTGCTGATCCGGATCGCGCTAGACGACATCCGTGGAGACCTTGGAGCGGATGTTTCTCGCCGCAGTGAAGTAGTGGCGGCAATTCGCAAAGTAGTCATAGAAGCGAAGATTGTTTTGTCCTCACAGCCCTCGGCCAAACTCGACATCGAACTTCCCGGCGGCAAGCGCTACCAGCGTGAAATCACTCGCCAACAATTCGAAGATCTCGCGGCGCCAGTCATCGATCGCACCATCGCTCCATGCAAGCAGGTGATAAAAGATGCAGGCCTGCGGACTGAGCAGATTGACGAAGTTGTGCTGGTCGGTGGGTCAACACGCATTCCCAGAGTCCGCGCGCTGGTCGAGCAGATGTTTCAGCGCAAGCCTCACACCGAGTTGAATCCGGATGAAGTTGTCGCGCTGGGCGCGGCGGTCCAAGCCAACATTCTTTCCGGTGGCTCCGACGCTACGGAGAACATGCTGCTGCTCGACGTGACACCGCTTTCCTTAGGTATTGAAGTTGCTGGCGGCGTGACCGACAAAATTATTTTGCGCAACTCGACCATTCCCGCTTCGGCTACCCAGCACTACACGACCCAAGTGGATGGGCAAGCAAATGTCGCGATTCACGTTCTGCAAGGCGAGCGCGAACTGGCGAAAGACTGCCGGTCACTCGCACGCTTTGACCTGAAGGGCATTCCACCGATGTCCGCAGGCATGCCCCGGATCGAAGTGAAATTTCTGATTGACGCGAATGGAATTTTGCACGTCTCGGCCCGCGAGCAGCGGAGTGGCAAAGAAGCAGAAATTGAAGTGCAGCCGAGCTATGGCCTTACCGATGATCAAGTCGAGAGCATGATTCTGGAGTCCTTCGACCAGGCGGAAGAGGATTTTCGCCAGCGCCAAGTGATCGAAGCCCGCAACGAAGCGCAGACCATCATCGCCGCACTCGAAAAGGCCAAGAAAAGTCCGGCATGGGGGCAGCTGACCACGGATGAAAAACAGCGCATCGCCAGGTTAGAGCGAGGGCTGCGGGAAGCCCAAAAGGCGGAGGACTATCAGGCGATCCGGCAGGCTATCGACGCTCTGAATCAAGGGACGACGCGACTCGCGGAATTGATGATGGACAGCGCGGTAGCCACGGCGTTGAAGGGCAAGAAAATGGACGAGACGGACATGGGAGAAGGGCCTGAGTCTCCACATCCGGTAGCGAAAGCGGAGTTCGAGTAAATCCTCTGTGCGACTCTGTGCACTTTGTGGTTGAAGGATTTAACCACAAGAGGGCACAGAGGTACACAGAGTAGGAGCAGGGATGGCTGAAGAAAAAACGCAATCCGGCGGAACGGCAACTATCGAAGCGCCCGGCGAGAATACTGTCGAAGTTGTGTTTCTGCCGGAAGGCAAGAGTGTGCAGTTCGAGCACGGCAAGCTGCCGTATAAAGATCACGGCAAGGAACAGTCCATTCTGGACGTTGCGCTGAACAACGGTGTTCGCCTGGACCACGCCTGTGGAGGCAATTGCGCCTGCACCACCTGCCACGTGTGGGTCAAAGAAGGCGCGCAGAACCTCTCAGAAATGGACGACGACGAAGCCGACCGCCTCGACATGGCTGCCGACTTGCAACTCAATTCTCGTCTCGGATGCCAGGCCGTGATCACCAAGCCGGGCAAGGTCGTCGTGGAAATTCCGGCGTGGAACAGGAACTACGTTTCGGAAGAACACTGAAGACCAGCACTTGGCATTTAGCACTTAGCACTTTAGGAACTTTCATGCCCAAAGACCTTACCTGGGACGACGCCGAAGATATCGGCATCCTGCTATCCGAGAAACATCCCGACACCGATCCCCTAACCGTTCGTTTCACTGACTTGCACCGCTACGTAACTGAACTGCCCGAGTTCAAAGACGACCCCAAGAAGTCGAACGAAGGCAAGCTTGAAGCCATCCAGATGGCCTGGCATGAAGAGCGTGAAGGCTGAGTGCGTTCGCACTAGGAGCGCATAAGACCTGCCAGACTAGAGCCCCGATTGACCGTCAATTCTGCTCGTATCCTGCACCAAATCTTCGTACCGCGGCCGTGTTGCGTCGTAACTTGCTACTCCGGATCTGTTGGGTCGTTAAATAAAACCGTCAGCTTGATGCTGCCATGCCCGAATTGCGGAAAATTCGGCGCTGATCGGTTTCCGGGATCGAGCGTTGACGCGGTATCGTCTGGCGGAAATAGAATCAGCGAGTTCAAGAACTTCTGCAGCGCGTCCGATTCTGGACCCGGCAGTTTCGCATAGGCGTCGCGCGATGCTTGCGACTCTCCGCCGTGGCGCAAGATGACATCATCAAGACTCATGCTGCGGCCGTCGTGACCGTACGGGCCGGTTGAGCCTACTCCCCACAACGGACGAGTCAGGAAGACCTCCTGCAGTGTGCCATCGTAATTTCGTTCGTAAAAGTTCGGCCCTAGATCATGCCGCTTGAAGTCGGTAAAAATATTTTTCACCACAAACGGGTTGTCCTGTGGCACTTTCAGCGGGGGATATCCACTGCCGTCGTCGAGGCTGTTAATTAATGCTGTTGCAGTTGCGAAGAGATTATTGAAGTTTCCCCGGACCGGGTCGTAAACAGTCTCGAGATCGGCGACGCGGCGGTCGCGGTTAATCTGCAAATCGGACATATGGCATGAATTACATCCGATGCGATTGAAAACCGAACGCCCCAGGGCAGTCGCCGTGTCCTGCTTACCCACTCCGGGTTTGAAGTAGTTGAGAAGATAAAATTCCAAGTGGTCCACGATCGCAGGGTCAATTTCATATTGACCGCTTACCGCATCAGGTGCAGGAGGAGGGCTGATCTTGTCCTGCGTTCCGTCGAGCACCATGCCCGCCGGAGTCGTTACTTTCTGTCCCGCACTCGCCGCGGCAAGGTCGGGATCATTGACCTCGAGCCCCATCTCTTTGTGCAAAGCCCCCACAATGAATTCACGCATCGAAATCGTGCTGCCCTCGGCAAAGAACGGCTTCACACGTAAATCGGTATCGACGCCCTGGACCTGCGAAGTATCAACTGAGCCGGATGGGCTTGCGGCGATTGATCCGTAATGGATTCCTTTACTGTTGAGCGGCAACGTTACTGGCTGTCTAGTCTTGGCCGCTTGCGAAATAGCCTGCACACGAATATTCCGTAGATCGGTCGTGATCTCATCGGCGAGCATTTCTTTCAAGCCGAGGCCGAATAGATGCGGAGCATCCCGGCTGTCAGGGCGGGTAACAACATTGCCGCCGGTGCCGGCCGATCCGCGTGGACGTCCATGGCACAGGGCGCAGCTATCGGACAATCCGGCGCCGAGCGCCCCATCGGTGTCGAGATCCCCAACGCCGTCGCCTTCATTCGCTCCCTGCCCTTGCAGTCGCGTGAACTTGCGCTGAAAGAGCTGGCGACCACGGCGGATGGAGCGAAAGGGATCGCGCTGGATGATGAAGATCGAGGAATTCCAAGTCTTGGAGTCGCCGCGTCCCGGGCCCGCTTCATCTTGCAGGGATTTTGCGATACCCGCCTTTGCGGTATTCGGTGCCTGAGTCTGATCGGTTAGCTGGCCCCAGGCCGCGCAACACGAGATACATGCCAGAAGGGCCAACCGCGGAACTCTGGAGAACATATGCCCGCTCCCAACTTCCTTTTGCTCCAAGCTCAGGAAGCAGAGCGGCATCTTGGTGGAGAACAATATTTGAGTCAACCGAACTTCGACCGTTTTCCGGCTAACCGCCTAACTCACGAAAAACACTCATGTTAGAAGTTTGCCTAACTTTCAGATGCAGGGTGGCAAAGCAGGTGGTAAACTTCTCCCCACCTTAGGGGCAGTCACGTGGTAACCACGCCGTCACAACCGAAGCCGCTGAATCTGCGGTTCTCTGTGTTTGAGGTGAACTTCGCCAGCCGCGAATTGTTCAAGGGCGGCACGCGCCTAAAAATCCAAAAGCAACCCTTCATGATTCTATGCATGCTCCTAGAGCGTCCGGGCGAAGTTGTGTCTCGCGAGGAATTGCGCGAACTACTGTGGCCTGACAACACGTTCGTCGAATATGAGGACAGTCTAAACACTGCAGTCCGAAAGTTGCGGGCAGCGCTTTCGGATTCATCGGACTTACCACGATATATCGAGACTGTTGCGGGCCAGGGCTACAGGTTCATTGCGCCGGTCGAGGCGGTTTTGGCGAAAGCCACAGAAACTGCCGGCGTTAAAGAGGTCTCTCGAGACGGGGTCGCCTCTGAACGCGTAGGAGCGGACGCCCTCGTCCCCCCACCCCAAACGGGGGCGTCCGTGGCTTCACGAACCTGGCGAATGAAGTCGCTACTTGTGTTCGCCTCGGTGTTGGGCCTTCTCCTGATCGCCGCAGCGGCCGGTTACTTCCGCTGGTCCGGTTCGCGGACTCGGCCGCAAGAAGCTGGTGGCCGAACCATGCTGGCAGTTCTCCCTTTCCAGAACCTGACGGGAGATCCAACTCAGGAATACATCAGTGATGGCTTGACGGAAGAAATGATCTCGCAATTAGGGAATCTTGATTCCCAACACTTAGGAGTGATCGCGCGCGCCTCCGTGATGCATTACAAGAACAGCCAGGCGCCGCTGGACCGGGTCGGCCGTGAGTTGGGTGTGCAATACGTGATCGAGGGCAGCGTGCGGCGCGATTCGAACAACGTCCGGGTTACAGCCCAACTCATTCAAACGAAGGACCAGACGCACGTCTGGGCGCGGCAGTATGATCGCGAACTGAAGGACCTGTTGGTCGTGCAGGGCGAGATCGCGCAGGAGATTGCTGACGAAATTCAGCTCACGCTAGGTGATTACAAGTCCGTCGCTATCCAGCCTGCTCGTTCGCCTCAACGGTATGAGGCCTATGACCTTTATTTAAAGGGGCAATACTTCTTCAATAAGAGAACTTCCACGGGATTAGAAGAAGCCATCGATTATTTTCAGCAGGCCACGGCTAGCGATCCCAATTATGCGCGCGCCTACGCGGGGCTAGCCGATTCCTATGCCCTGATGGGTGGTTACAGCGACCGCCCGCAGACAGAGTTCATATCGAAAGCACGAGCGGCAGCTTTGAAGGCGCTCGAGATTGATCAAAACTTGCCAGAAGCGCACGCGGCGCTCGCTTTGATCGTTCAGAACTACGATTGGGACTGGCAAACTGCGGAGAAGGAATTTCGTCGGGCGATTGAATTGAATCCCAATTACGCCACTGCCCACCACTGGTACGCAGAGCACCTGATGTGGCGCGGCCGCTTCGATGCGGCGCTACAGGAGAGCGAACGAGCTCGTCAGCTTGATCCGCTTTCTTTGATCATCGCCGCCGATAACGGCGCAATCCTGTACTTCTCACGACAGTACGATAGCGCGATTCAAAAGTGGCATTCTGTCCTGGAGATGGATCCTGACTTCCCGCGTGCTCACCTCATTATGGCTGCGTATGTGGAAAAAGGAATGTTTGCGGAGGCGTTGGCCGATGCCAACCTACATCGCCCGTCAATAAATGCCCCGTGGTACTGGGCGTATCGCGCCAAGATCCACGGCCGTGCCGGGCGCAAGATCGACGCCCAGCGTGCCCTCGATGAGTTATTGCGTCTAAACCGGCGCAAGCCGATTGATCCCTGGGTCATTGCCGACGCTTATGCGGGGTTGAGGGACAAGAACCAGGCCCTTGCCTGGCTGGAAAAAGCCTACGCGCAACACTCCAATGAACTCGTCTCCCTAAAGGTGAACCCCGGCTTCGACCCTCTGCGCAGCGACCCGCGTTTCCAATACCTGCTGCGCAGGATCGGATTAGCAGAGTAGTCAGAACACATCAGTGGCTCTCATCACCTGCTGGCGCCAGGTCCGATGTGTCCACTTTCTGCGCACTGCTGGTTGGCGACAGGTCAGGCGCCGGTTGGAACTGGCCGGGATCCTTTCCAGCGAGAGCCGCAGTGATGAATTGCATCCAGATCGGCAGCGCGGTCCGAGCGCCGGTTTCCTTTGCACCGAGCGATTTTTTTTCGTCGTATCCCACCCATACGCCCGCAGTCATTGACGGCGAGAAGCCGACAAACCAAGCATCGGTAAAGTCGTTCGTGGTACCCGTCTTTCCCGCCAGGGGGATTTTCAGTTTTGTGGCAGCAACCGCTGTGCCATGCTGAACTACTCCTTCGAGCATGGAAGTCATCAGACGCGCGGTGCGGGAGCTGATAACGTCTTTCACGTCTGGATAATCCTCCTCGAGTACTCGGCCGTCGTAGTCCGTGACCTTTATGATCAACCGCGGTACGAGGCGCACCCCATCATCCGGAAAAACACTATACGCGGAAGTCTGCTCAAACAAGCTAGCTTCAGCGGCGCCGATTGCCACAGGGAGGTAAGGGGGTAGCGGCGAACTAATTCCGAAACGCCGGGCGTAATCCTCGACCGTGCGAATGCCAGTCTTGTCGGCCAGTTTGAGCGCGGGAATATTGCGTGATTGCGCCAGCGCGCGGCGCAAAGTGATGGTACCTTCATACTTCTCATCAAAATTGTGCGGAGAATATGGGCCTGACGCAGTTTGAAAAGTGACCGGCGCGTCGAGAATTGTGTCATCGGGACGCGCCCCCTGATCGATTGCAGCGGTGTACACGTAAGGCTTGAACGACGACCCGACTTGGCGCAGAGCCTGAGTTGCACGATTGAATTTCGAAAGATTGAAGTCGCGTCCACCCACCATGGCGCGGACGTCGCCACTGGCGTTGTCAATCGCGAGCAGCGCGCCTTGGGCTCCTGAATCCTGCTCCAGACTCACTCTAGCTTTGGTGCCAGGCCCCAGTGCCAGCAGCTTCACGTAAACCACGTCGCCTGGAGCTAGCATTCGCGCCATCGGTTGGCGCGACCAGGCGATGTCGGCCGCAGAGAGAGTTGCTGTGTAAGAAGCGACTTTGAGGGTCGCGGTCGATGAGGAGACCTCGGTCACCAGAGCGTGTGTATAGCCGCCAGGGTCGAGTTGACCTTCCCAGTCAGGATGCTTGTAACTCTGGAGCGTCTGTCCTTCCAGCAGAATATTTTCCAGATGTCCTTGCCAGCCGTGGCGGCGTTCATAGATGGCCAGGCCGTCCAGCACCGCCTGATTCGCGGCCCACTGCAAATTCATATCGAGCGTGGTATAGACTCGCAGACCGCCTTCGTGGACCTGGTCCGTGCCGTACTTGCTTTCCAGATACCGGCGAACTTCTTCCACAAAATAGGGAGCAAGCGAACTCAGATCATGTTCGAGCTTAAGCCCCAAGGGCGCATTGCGGGCAGCGGACGCCTGGAAAGCGGTAAGCTTGCCGTCTTCGAGCATCGAGTTGATGACCAGATTGCGGCGGTGCAAAGCGTGGTCAGGATGATTGATCGGCGAGTAGTTAGCCGGAGACTTTGGCAGTCCGGCAATTAGCGCGGCCTCTTCCAGCGTGAGCTGCTTGGCCGGCTTGCTGAAGTAAAACTCCGATGCGGCTTCGAATCCGTAGACTCCATGGCCCAGATAAATCTGGTTCGCGTACAGCGTGAAAATTTGCTCTTTTGTAAATCGCCGCTCGATCTGGATGGCCAGCAGCGCTTCCTGCATCTTTCGGTGGAATGACCGGTCAGGCGAAAGGAACAGGTTGCGCGCCAGCTGCATGGTGAGGGTAGAAGCGCCCTGCACTCTGCCTTCCGATTCAATATCGCGGTAAGCTGCTCCCGCAATGCGCCACATGTTGATGCCCCAGTGCCGGTAGAAGTCTTTGTCTTCCGTGGAAATCAGAGCGTCACGGAGAACTTTGGGAAAGTCGTCGTAAGACGCGACTACGCGCCGTTGCAGGGCAAAAGAACCGATGATGCGCCCCTGAATGTCGTACAGTTCCGTCGTGGAGATGGGACGGTAACTCTCCAGTCCTTCGACTTGGGGAAGGTCCGTGGAATAGACAAGCAATAGTCCGCCCATAGCGCCAATCAGCGAAGAAAGAAGCACCAGCAGGCCGAAAACGAAACGGCCCACCAGCTTCTTGCGGCTGGAATCGACCGCTACCGCTTCCTCTAGAACCGCTTTCATGGAAAATCTTGGGCTTTAGGATAGCAGGTGACGGGAAAGACCCACGCTTGAATCGCAGCACACCGGTTTCTTGACCCTACAGACAACCAAAATCGGGCAATTGAGCAATCTTAATTACCCAATCACCCGATTTCACAATTACGCCAATATTCTTAGCTTTGCCGGCTCTTCAGAATTTCGACTGCCTTATCGAGTTGTTCGTCATGCTCAGGGGCGGTCTTCTTTTCGATGTCGGCCGGAGCCGTGTTCTCATCCTCATCCGGCACCGCGGCATCTTCGTTTCCTTCCGCAACCACAACGTTGGGAGTCACCGCGGCGTCCTGAATGGCTTTTCCCTGCGGCGAATAGTACTTGGCTACCGACAAGATCAATGCCGATCCGTCGGGTAGTTCGATCAACTTCTGGACTGAGCCATCGCCGAAAGTCTTGCCACCGACAACGTCGCCACGCGCGTTATCGAGCACTGCCGCAGCCACAACCTCGGCTGGACCCGCAGTCCCCTTGTTAACCAGAACCACCAGAGGCAAGGTTGTAACCGCCTTTGACGGCTCTGCGTTGAACGCTTCGCGAGGATACTTCTGTCCTTGCAGATAAGTGATGGTGCCATGGTTCAGGAACAGGTTCGCGGTAGCGATGCCCTCGGACTCGTCACCCTGGGCACAATCTCGCAGGTCGAGGATGAGCTTCTTCGCGCCAGACTTCTGCAGTGACTTGAGTTTGTTTGCGATTTCCTGGGACTTGCCCTTGGTCAGAGCGTCAACTCGAATTTGGACAATCCCATCGTCGAGCATTTTGTCTTTCACCGCCGGAAAGCTGACTACATCACGCGTAACCACAACCTTCTGGGGCTCAGCCCTGCGTGCGCGCACAACTGAAAGGTTCAGGTTCGAGCCGGGCTCGCCGGAAAGCAGGCTGTGAATCTGGGCCAGCGACATCTCGCGGGTACTCTTGCCCTCAATTGCCTCAAGGATGTCGGTGTCCTGGAGTCCAGCTTTGTCGGCAGGCCCCCCTGGAATCACTGAGACCACCGAAGCATAGCCAAAGCGCTTCGAGACCGCGGCGCCAATGTCACCCTTCGCACTGGTCTTGTGCTCTTTGTAGTCCTTATATTGCTCTGCATTCAGATAGCTGGAATTAGAATCGAGCGACTCCAGCAGTCCGTGTAGAGCTCCGTCGGTCACAACCGGAAGGTTCGGTTCCTCCACGTACTCGCTGCGCACGCGCGAAAGAACTTCGCTGTAGACTTCCATCTGGCGATAGGCGCCATCGTTAGACGCGCGCACGCCGCTGATACCGCCTGCCAGAGAAAAGAGAAGAACTCCGGCAGAGGCGAGAAGGATAGCTGTCTTGATTTTTGTGGACATCTGACTCCGGATTTTCAAAGGCCGCCCAAAAGGCGGTCGAGTTCACCAATTATAGCTGGTTTGATGCGAATCTCAGGAACTTCGGTGCATGGGAAATTACTGCTAGTAACCCGGCCCACGCATCTCTGGCATCTGGTGTAACATATCGTGTTTTGAGGTGCCTATGCAGCGCTGGCTTGTCCTCCTTACCCTGCTCGCCCTTCCGATTGTTGCCTATGCCCAGGCTGACGAATGGAAACAACTTTTCGACGGCAAAGACCTGACCGGCTGGAAGCACGTCGGCCCCGGCTCCATGACCGTCGAGGATGGCTTGATCCGCACCCACGGTGGCATGGGCTTGCTGTACTGGGCGGGCGGCAAGCTAGGAGACTGCGTAATTCGCGTGGTGTATAAGATGCGCGACCACGACGACAATTCGGGCGTATTCATCCGAATTCCGATTGAGCCCCGCGAGGAGTGGATGCCGGTGCACTACGGCTACGAGGTCCAGATTCTCAACAACCCGGAAGCGCTCGGTGCTGACGAATACCACTCCACAGGAATGCTGTATTCCCTGACCAAGCCTCTGGCGCGCGCCGGCAAACCCGGCCCCGACTGGAACAGTATGGAAATCACCCTCGACGGACCGCGAACGATTGTGGTGCTCAACGGGACCAAGGTTACGGAGTACACAGAAGGCGATCCAGTGCCCGAACGCAAGCACGACTTTGAACCGCAACGCGGGCCACGGCCTAACGACGGCTATATTGGCCTGCAGAACCACAGCGACAACGACGTAGTTTTCTTCAAGGAAGTTGCGGTCAAGATGCTGAAGAAGTAAATTCCAGCATCTGCTTACCTCTGTGATTCTCTGCGTCCTCAGTGAGAAAGTGTTAACGCTGGGGAGTTACAGAAGAGGGATCTGGCAGGGCGGGACTCTGGCTTCGGCCTTGTGTGCCCGGGCCGACGCCGGTGATTTGGTAGTCGGTATAGTCGATCGTCAAATCAGCCATCCCACCCATGCGAATGTGGCTTACAGAATGGTTGTGCTGGGTGAGCCAGAAGCTGCCCACTTTCCCCCAATTAGCGTCGATCTGCGTATCTTTGATCCAGAATGACGGAGATTTTGCCGGCTGGCCCTGCATTCTGACTACTGCGAAATCGTAAGCGTCAACCCAAATCTTTCCACGGTAGAGAAATTTGTTGTCCTTGCGAGGCCGCACCTCGAGCACGTAGCAGGGATTGCTGTCAGTCACTCTCTCGACGCCAAGAAAATCGAAGTCGTAGTTCGCCGGACTCAACTCGACCTGCCGCTGGTTCCTAAACGCCTCGCGTTCGCTGTCCAGAAGTTTCAACAGAACACGGTTGAGCAGTAGCTTTGAACCAGTCGGGGAGACCACAGTGAAGTTTCGCTGGTCCGGAGCACTGAAGGTCGCCAGTACTTGCATGGTCGCTTCGCGTGTTCCCAGGAATCCGTGATATTGCAGGCGATAGAAACGCGTTCCGCGATAGCCCTGCAATTGCGCCGAACGGCGGGCACTAGTGGACATCAGCTTGTCCACGATGACGCCGGCAGGAAGCGCAGGCGGGTCTTTAACCCGCAGATCGATCGCAAGCAGACGTTTGGTCAGTTGATCTTTGTCAGGCGAGTCTTTCTTTGGAAGAGTCTGGGCCAGCGAATTGCCGCCGGCCAATATCAGCGACACTAGCAACAAAGGCGCTAGTCTGGCTCGTTCAGGCCAGTGTTCTTCCACCGAGATCCACTCAGAGCGGAGAAAGCTCATCTTCTCTCTCCTTACTCTCCCTCTCCGGAAACTGATCGCGTGAAAACCGTCGTTCCAGGTACTTCCGCGCCAAATCTTTCCCGCCCAGCCCGAACGCCAAGGCGAGCCCGAGCATGAGCGACCCAAAGGTAAGTGTGAACGCCACAATCACGGTGCGCGACCCTACGCCGAGTTCCTCGAACGCCATCGAGACGACGAAGAGAATAATCATTGTGCGCATCGCCCAACTAATTAGGCGCGGCGATGGTAAATCGGCGTTTACCGCCCCCAGCAAAACCGCGCGCGAAAAGAAACTTGCACCCAAGAGGCCGAAAAACAAGATGAACAGTGCGGCAAAAAGCCTGGGCAGAAACCCGAAGAAGCTGGTAACGTGCTGTTCGATTCCTACAACTCCGAGAACGCTGATTCCCAGCAGGATGAACCCGAGCCATGCAACCCAAAAGACAAAACGGCTCACCAGTTCGGTCAATGATGGTAACGCCGCGCCTCTCAGCAACTGCGTCGCGCCCGTGCGCTCGGAGAGCTTATCGAAGCGCGCAATCTTCAGAACGCTCCGCAACAGTGTCCGCAAGATGAAAGCAATGACCCAGCCAATCACCACGATGAACAGCATTTCCAGAAATCGCGGCAGGAAACGGGCGAAGCTCCTCAAAATTTCGTCCATGGCTCTGGCTGCTTCCGCAACAAAGTTCTGCCACATACAGACCTCACTTCCCGCCGTCCCACAGTTGAAGCAGGTACGGCTTCTGGCGTTCGAACGTCTGGCACAAGGCTTCGATGTTGGCTTCGACCTCCTCGGCGGAGGCCTCACGGTTCTCGGTCAAGAATGTATACGCCCTGCCACGAAATAACGGAACCAGGGCTTGCACGACGTGATCGCGTCCGATCACCGCTTTGTGGTAAGCGGCCGCAAACTCATAAACTGTGCGGGCCCACAGTTCCGCAGGGTAGGCAAAACTCTCCTCTGGCAGTTTCCCGATTCTCCGCAGTTCATCGTGAGTGGCAGTAGAGAGAATAGATAGAAACACCGGTTCCAGTTCCGTAATCCCGAACGTAAAAGCCTGATAGAGGCGCTTGCGATTCAGTCGCGACGGCTCCAGGCTCACTGCCGGCTCGCAGCCCTGGCACGGAGCTTCCAGCGGCTCTCGCGCGGAACTCCAATACGAGAAGTTGGAGTCCAGAGAAGAAAAGAGAATTCCGGCCGTCTCGCGCATGGCCTTCACCAGATTCGAAGGCGCATCTTCCGGACGTGTCTTGGTGCCCAAGAACGATTGCGCCACTTTGAATCTCCCTACCACCGCCGACAGTGTCAGCCAGAGTTCAGTGCCTCTCTGGCCCTGCTCCTGCGTCCAGATGTCTTGCGAGAGGAAGTGGCTGCCCAGAGTTCCGGAAAATGCGAAATCTGAGGGATAGGGCTCGCGCACTGGACAACCGTAAACCGCGCGCGCCATAGGATAAACCAGGTTCCGGATCAACAAACCGTCGAACTTGTGACGCCGGTAGACCGGGAGTACCAAGTCCTTGCTATCACGAAATAGCGGTCGCAACAGCCGCTCGATCCACTCCGGTTCCAGCGTCGTAGACTCTGGAGAAACAACCGCACAGGCTTGCGCCCGAAGCAGATCGGCGGCGGCCAGGATCGCGTGCAGGGCGATCCCGTTCGCCGGCCCGCCTTCGTACTGCATGCTGATGCTGTGCAGTGTGCGCAGCGCGTGCACATCTGAGGAAAAGTTCAGGTCACTGATGGAGGCCGCCCGAACCAGGTCCTGAGTGCCGTCACGAGAGCCGCCATCGGCATTGATGATGACCGCGCGCGCTCGTGGAAAATACTTTAGCAGGCCCGCGCGCACCGCTTGGACAACCGGGCCAACCGTCCGGCCATCGTTGTAGGTGGGCACTGCGACTAGGATGTCCACTTCGCCGACATTAATTAGCTCGCGAATGAAATCATCCGAAAGTATGCTTCCTTCGGGCAAATCAGAACCTCCAGCAACGGCCGCAGTGAGGACCTTTACAAAATTTGCGAATTGCAGGATTTGCGAATTGTCGAATCGAACGCATTTTCAGGTTCGGGATTCCATGATTCTAAAATCTGCAATCTACAATCTGAAATTCGACAATTCCCCAATTCGACAATTCGTCAATTTCTCCTCACACTCTTCTCAACCTGAACCAATAAAACTGATATGGTCCCATAGTCAGCAAATAGGGCAAATCCCCAATGCGCGGGAAGATGTTCCTGCCGAACATCTCAACCAAAATATTTCCGCGGTACGCCTTCAGATCAAGTTCTACGGCTTGGGCCGCGCTCGAGAGATTGTTCACGACCAGGATGATCTCATTTCCCAACTTGCGCACGTACGCCAGCACGCGATGATTCGCAGGGTACAGAAACTCGATGGAGCCGCGTCCAAATACCGCGCTTGATTTCCGCACCCGGATCAGCCGTTTCATCCAGGAAAGCAGAGAGTGCTCGAAGCGCTTCTGTGCCTGAGCGTTGATAGCTTGATATCCGTACACCGGGTTCAACATCAGAGGGGAATATACCGCTTCTGGATCGGCCGCTGAAAAGCCGCCATTCCACCCCCCATCCCACTGCATGGGGGTCCTCACGCCGTTCCGGTCCCCTAGATTCACGTTGTCTCCCATGCCTATTTCGTCGCCGTAGTAGATGATGGGCGTTCCCGGCAGGGACATCAACATGCCATTCATAAGTTCCATTCGCCTGCGGTCGTTGTCCAGCAAAGGCGCCAGCCGGCGCCGGATTCCCAGGTTCAGCCGCATAGCTTTGTCGCCCGCGTACTCGTCATACATGTAGTCCCGTTCCATGTCAGTTACCATTTCAAGTGTGAGCTCGTCATGGTTGCGCAGGAACAGGCACCATTGGCATAGCTCAGGAATTTCAGGTGTCTGCTTCAGGATTTCTGTGATCGGCTTCCGGTCTTCCAGCTTCACCCCCATAAACATCCTGGGCATGAGCGGGAAGTGGAAGGCCATGTGAAACTCATCCCCGTTAGAAAAATATGCACGCAGGTCAGCTGGCCACTGGTTGGCTTCCGCCAGCAGCATGCGTCCAGGAAATTCCTTGTCGATGCGGGAGCGCAATTCTTTGATCACGGCGTGGGTCTCGGGAAGGTTTTCGCAATTGGTCCCTTCGCGCTCGACCAGATATGGAACTGCGTCCAGCCGGAAGGCATCCACACCCATCTGCAGCCAGAAGCGCATTATGTCCCACATCTCTTCTCGGACTTTGGGATTGTCGTAATTGAGATCAGGCTGGTGGCTGAAAAAACGGTGCCAGTAATACTGCTTGGAAACCGGGTCCCAGGCCCAGTTGGAAAGCTCGGTGTCCAGAAATATGATTCGGGTTCCCTTATATTTTGTGTCTGTGTCACTCCACACATACCAGTCACGCCGGGGATTCTCGCGCGAGCTGCGGGATTCCTGGAACCACGGGTGCTGGTCAGAAGTGTGATTCAGCACCATCTCAATGATGACCCGGATTCCGCGCTGGTGCGCTGCGTCGAGGAACAGCTTGAAATCGTCGAGCGTGCCGTAGGTGGGATGAACCGACCGGTAGTCAGAAATGTCGTAGCCATCATCGCGCAGAGGTGAAGGGAAGAACGGCATCAGCCAGATCGCATTGATGCCGAGGTCTTGCAGGTAGTCGAGCTTCTGCGCCAGCCCGCGGAAATCTCCATTTCCATCGCCTGTGCTGTCGTAGAAGGCACGGACATGGACCTGATAGATGACCGCATCCTTGTGCCAAAGCCCGTCTTTTGTAGGCAACTCTCTTTCCCCGAATGTGATTTATTAAGGCTCGCTGCCGGCGGTGTGAATCCGGGTTAGATGCCGATCGTGCTCTGCCCAAGAGCCTGACATTACTTTAAGCCACTGGGCTGAGGAAAACCCAGTGTCGCTCTGCGGCCTAATAGGCCAACATGAGCGCCTGTGCCGGGATGAAGTCTTGGTCTTCGCTGGACCAGACTCGGGACCGAGCGGATTTTGGGTGGAGCAGCGCTTTTCAGCGCCGCTGAACCCAACATTTGCACTGCCTTACGCAAGTCTGGAAGGCTTGCTCCACCCAAAACTTTAACATCACAGTTCCTGCGTGTGCAGGTCGCGCATTTCCTAAGTCCCGCACGTCTCCATCCTGACACGCTGTGTTTGACCCTACACGAACTCCTAGCGGACGTGGCTCCTAAGTCTCGCATTTTTAATAACATGCAATCTGGGCGGCAGATTGCCAGTGTATCCGCATTACCAAGGGAGAACTCGTATGCAACTCGCAATCACATTCATGGCAGTAGTCGCAGGATTGGTCTTTTCGGTGGCAGTCGCGCTTCTGGTGGAGGAGTTGATTTTCGGCCAGGTCTTTCGGTTGTTCTTTACCCCTCAGGGGGTGAGGGCCAAGGCAGGACAGCCACAATAGGGCCGCCGGTGTCACTACCTAGGCGAGGGGCAAAGCAGCACTGTGCAACCGGAGGCTTCGATGGCTGAACTCTGGGTTTATAATGCGCCCAATCCAGAAATGCTGGCTCCATCCTCACGCGTGTATTGGGCTTGGTGTGTTCTCCTCTTGTTTTCGCACATTGCTCACGCCTCAGACTGGCGGAGAACCGAGGCGCAGCTTGCCGAAAAAATCGCGGCGATTACTGGCGCCGGCGCGGTGGCACTCGACATAAACAATCGGTCCACGGTCAGCGCTTCCGACGTTGAAGAAATCCGCCGCGGGTTGATCATTGCTCTGGCCAATTCCGGCGTTCGTGTTTTTGAACCGGACCGGGCTGCAACTAGCGTGCACGTCACGCTTTCGGAAAGCATGCAGAATTATGTTTGGGTGGCGGAAATCCGTCAGGGAAGGAATGACGCTGGCGTTGGGATAGTTTCCGCGCCGCGTCCGGAGTCTGCCGTCAACTCTCAAAGTGCTCCCCCACTCACCATCCGCGCTACGCAACTAATCTCTCAGCTGAAGCCAATCCTCGACGTTGCCGTTCTCGATGGTAGCCCGCGGCGGATGCTGGTACTCAGTGAGGGTGCGGTTACAGTCTATGAATTCAAAGACGGGCGTTGGGTACCGGGACAATCGCTTGCGATCAACCACGACCGTCCGTGGCCGCGTGATGCTCGCGGAAGAATCATGCTTCGCAAAGATCATCTTTTCGACACTTACCTGCCCGGCCTGATTTGCCGCAGCACAAACGCTTCTCCCCTGGCCTTGAACTGTTCGCGCAGCGATGATCCGTGGCCCCTGCAGAGCGAAGACTTCGGTGTCTCCGCTTTCTTTGCCCCGGCACGCAACTTCTTTACTGGCGCACTGGTTCCAGGCATTGGCCGGCAGAAGTTGGCCCCGGCGTTTTATTCCGCTGCAGCGGTCCCGCGAGGCAAGTACGCGCTCTGGATTTTCGCCGGTGTTGATGGTCAGCTGCGATTGCTCGATAGCATGAATCAGCAGACTGAAGCCAAGATCCACTGGGGCAGCGACCTAGCTGGTATACACGCTGCCTGCCGGCAGGAGTGGCAGGTACTGGCGACTTCTGCTGCAAACGGAACTGACGATTCGGTACAGGCCTTCGAGTTTCCCGACCGCGAACCGGTTGTGGTAAGCCAGACCCTGCAGTTGTACGGGGGCATCACTGCATTATGGACGGCGGGGAACGGCGACGGCGCGACTGCTGTATTTCGCGATTCGGAAACTGGTAACTATGAAGCGGTGCAGCTCACTCTTACTTGCGGCCAGTAGCCTGCTTTGGCCCGTAGTTTGGCCCGGCGTGGTGCCAATGCCGGCGTTGCCCGCCCCGCGTCCGCATTACGGCGGCACTCTGCGCCTGGCAGTGAAAGAGGCGCCGCAGACTTTGGATCCCTCGGCCTTAGACGTCCCGTCTGGTCTCTCGCGCCTGGTTTTCGAAGCTCTGGTTGCCCTCGACGGTAGCGGTCGTCCGCAGCCGCTTCTCGCAACCTCCTGGCAATCCGACCCAGGTAGCCAGCGCTGGCGCTTTTTTCTGCGCGGCGGTGTCAGTTTTCATGATGGCGCTTCTCTCGACTCGGGGACCGTCGCCGGGTCTCTGCGCAACAGCAATCCGGAATGGAAGGTGATTGCTGCCGGCGACATGGTCGTGATCGAAACCGAATTCGCGGCGCCTGAGCTTCCGGCAGAGCTGGCGTTGCAGCGCAACAGTATTGTCCGCCGCAACGGTGGCAAACTCAGCGGCACTGGGCCGTTCGCGATTGCGCAATGGGACGCCGGCAAGCGCGCCACTCTCAACGCCGACGAACAGTACTGGGCGGGCCGGCCATTTCTGGATGCAGTTCAAGTGGAGTTCGGCAGAAATAATCACGAACTGATGGTCTGGTTGGACGTTGGCAAAGCAGACGTGGTCGAAGTCGCGCCGGAAAATATCCACCGCGCCGTCGCAGAAAATCGCCTCGTGATGAGCTCTAAGCCAGAGGAGTTGATCGCCCTCGTATTTGCCCGCGACCCTGGCTCGGAAGACGAAATTCATGCGCGGAATTTGCTGGCTCCGAGTATTGACACCGACGCTGTGAACAATGTCGTGCTCCAAGACGGGGGAGAGCCAACTGGCGGGCTTCTGCCAAATTGGATTTCGGGATACGCATTCGTATTCCCCGCTGGCAGAAACGCCGAACACGCGAGCCAGGAGCGAATGCAGGCCAAACACCTTCCCGCTTGGACGCTGGGATATGACGCTTCTGATTTGGTCGCGCGGGTGATCGCGGAGCGCGTTTTGCTGAATGCGCGGGACGCTGGAATTACGCTGCAATTAACCAGCTCCGCCGGTTTCGATCTGCGCCTGGTACGAATCCCGTTGGCATCTTCCGAGCCGCATGTGGCGCTCGCCGAGCTGGCGAAATCTCTGCAGCTTCCTCAACCTCGTTTCGGCAACGGCTCCGTCAGTGATCTGTATTCCGCCGAAAGAGATCTCTTGCAATCGCACCGCGTTATACCACTGCTTCACCTCCAGAACGCGGTAGCGCTGCGGACCAATGTTCATGACTGGAGCATGCTGCCGGACGGGACCTGGCAAATGAGCAACGTCTGGCTATCAGGGGAGAAGCCATGAGCCTCCGGCGGAGGCTGCTGGTGCTATTCGCGCTGACCGTCGTGGTGTCGGTGGCCGCGGTAACCTTGATCGTCTCGGCCATGGCGCGACGCGCGCTCGACCGCGCCAATGACGAGCGCACCGCCGCTCTAGTCGCCCAGTTCCGCCGCGAGTTCATTCGCCGGGGAGAAGACGTAAGCCGGAGAATTCAGGCGATCGCCGCCATTCCCGAGGCCACTCGCATGGTAGTGGCCGCGGCCCAAGCTGCTCCCAACTACAGCGTGTTTCTGGACGACGCGCAAACTATCGCGGAAGCACAACGGCTCGATTTCTTGGAATTCGCAGACGATCGCGCCACGATCATCTCTTCGGCGCAGTGGCCGGCCAAGTTCGGGTACAAAGAACCGCTGGCCGCCCCCGATTCGACTTCCAGTCCGTTCTTGAAAGAAGAGGATACACCGGCTGGTTCTACCCTGGGCTTGTTCGCAATTCGCACGGTTGCGGCGGGTGAACATCGGCTTTACGTTATTGGCGGCATTCGTCTCGACAAGAGTTTCCTCGCCAGCCTAGACCTTCCAGCCGGCATGCGAGTGATGTTGTACGAGAACCTGGATCATGGCACCAATGCGTTTTCCGCGAGTCGTCTGATTACCGCGGACGATTCGCTGCGGAATCCTGAAGAACTCAAACCGCTGGTTCAGAAAGTGCAACGTGATGCTCGCGAGTCTGGCGCCATAATTCACTGGAACTCTGACGATGACGAAATGGTAAACGGATTTCCGCTAGCCGGAGAGAACAATCAACTGCTTGGCATCCTGCTGGTGGGTAGTTCGCGGCAGATCTACGCCGAGTTGCGCGGACAAATTCGGTCGGCAGCGTTGCTGGCGGCTGCCGCTGGATTGTTGTTGGCAGTGCTGCTCAGCAGTTGGGCGGCGGCGCGAGTAACCAAGCCAGTCGAAAAACTTGCTCAGGCGGCGCGTGCAATTGCAGGAGGGAACTGGAATGCCCGAGTCACTGTTAACTCGAAAGACGAAATCGGGGAGCTTGCTGATTCCTTCAATCGCATGACCCGCGACTTGCTTGATCAACGCGAGCGGCTGGTGCAAGCCGAACGCGTTGCTGCCTGGCGCGAATTGGCCAGGCGCCTGGCCCATGAACTAAAGAATCCACTCTTCCCGCTGCAGTTGACCGTGGAAAATCTTCTCCGCGCGCGCGAGCACGGCCAGCAACAATTTGATGAAACGTTTCGCGAAAGCGCCACCACCTTACTTACCGAGATTGCAAATCTTAAGACCATCGTCGGCCGGTTCAGTGAATTTTCCAAAATGCCTCAGCCGCAGTTTCAGGAGGTCAGGCCGAATGACCTGGTTGCGGACGTGGCGAAGTTGCACCAGGCGCAGCTGAGCGTCCCTGGCCGCCCAGCCATCGAGTGCCGGCTGGAACTCTCCACTGCAGAACCAATCGCCGCTGATCCCGACCTTCTGCATCGGGCGCTTTCAAATTTGGTGCTCAATGCGATCGAAGCCATGCCTCAAGGCGGGAAGCTCACGTTGCGAACTCGTCAGGAAGCAAGTTCTGCGTACATCGAGGTGGCCGACACCGGGCCGGGAATGGCAGAGGAAGATTGTGCCCGGATATTTACGCCTTACTACACCAATAAGGCGCGCGGCACCGGACTCGGACTCGCAATCGTGCAGTCCATTGTCAGCGATCACGGCGGAAGAATCAGCGTGAGTAGCGCGCGCGGCCAGGGTACAACGTTTATCATCGAGCTGCCTGCGAACGCAGACAAGTTGTCCGCCGCGGGAACACATGTTTCAGGGAGAGACGCGTGAAAGCCAGCCTGCTGATCGTGGATGACGAAGCCAATACTCTGGCTACGCTGTCACGCGCCTTTCGCCTTGCGGGGCATGAAGCGACCGTCTGCGACAATGCTGCCAAAGCCATCGAACTGGCTAAGTCAGATCATTTCGACATGATTTTTTCGGATGTCGTCATGCCCGGGAAAGACGGACTTTCGCTGCTCGAAGACTTACGATCACAGGGCGTTATCACTCCTGTGGTGATGATGTCGGGTCAGGCGCACATTGAGATGGCAGTGCGAGCCACAAAACTCGGCGCTTTGGACTTCCTCGAAAAGCCTATCTCGACAGACAAACTTCTGCTCACCGTCGAAAACGCGCTCAAGCTACAACGCCTGGAATCAGAAAACCGCCAGCTTCGCCAGCGTCTCGGAAAACACGAAATCATCTGGGCTGGAGAGGCGATGAAGAAGGTGATGGCGCAAGTGGAACGAGTCGCCGCCACCGAAACCCGAGTCTGCATCCTCGGCGAGACCGGCACTGGCAAAGAACTTGTCGCTCGCACCTTGCATGAGAAAAGCCCGCGCGCGTCGGGGCTGTTTGTGGCCGTGAACTGCGCCGCAGTGCCCAGCGAACTAATCGAATCCGAACTGTTCGGCCACGAAAAGGGATCATTCACCGGCGCCGCGGGAAGGCACATCGGCAAATTCGAGCAAGCGGAGCGCGGAACACTCTTTCTGGATGAAATTGGCGACATGCCTCTGCCCATGCAGGCTAAGCTCCTGCGCGTTCTCGAAGAAGGCGAGGTCGAGCGCATCGGCTCGGCCAAGCCGGTAACTGTTGACGTGCGCGTGATCGTGGCCACACACCGCAATCTCGAAGCGCTGGTGCGTGAGGGTAAATTCCGCCAGGACCTCTTCCATCGCGTACTCGTTTTTCCACTCTCGCTTCCGCCGCTGCGGGAAAGGGGTGACGACATTCCGGCGCTGATTACGCATTTCGCAGCGCAGGTCTGCGCGCAAAACAACTGGAAGCCGGTGAAATTCACTCCGCAAGCAGTGGAGGCATTACAGGAATATTCATGGCCCGGCAATGTCCGCGAGCTGCGCAACATGGTCGAGCGCCTGATGTTGCTGGCTTCCAGCGATGAGGTCGATGCTCAAACCGTTCGCTCCGTCTTGGCTCCCACCTCAGAACGTTCCAGCGTCAGTTTAGGTTCAGGAACGCTGACTGACCGTGTAGAAACCTACGAGCGGGAGGTAATCCTCGCGGAACTCAAACGCTCCAACTTCCACATGACCAATGCCGCAAAGATCCTAGGCCTTGAACGCAGCCATCTTTACAAGAAAGCCGAGCAGTTGGGAATTGATATTCGCAAGCAGCGGCGGGAAGAGGAGAGCTAGATCCGGTCGGAAGTGGCCCAAATTGAAGATCCACAAGGAGTCATTGTGTCGGCTACCACGCGGTGAACTTCTCCAAGTGCTCGCGCTCGCGGCTTCTCAGCTCGTTGTCACGACGGCTTTGCTCTAATGACAACTGGATTGCCGCGTGCAGTCTCGACTGATCGTCTTCGTGGATCGCGACGAAGCGGAATGGCTGCCGGTCCCAGGCAACCGGACTCAACATCTGAACCGAGCCAAGCACCGACCCGGTCCGCGCCAAGAACATTAGTTTGACGACCGAACCCTGTTGCACCGGCGGGGACAAGCAGAGCAATCCGCCGGTCACAGAAATCACTTGTAATCGACCGGAGGAGCGGCGACCGTCTGAAAACCGCAGCACGACCGGAGTGGCTTCTTCAAATCGTACACGTTCGGCACGGCGACGCGGCTGAGACTGATCAAGATACGGCATAGAATGTGCAGTTCCAGTATGCGCGGTTCTCTCAGGGAATGGCAGGTTACCGAAGGCCAACAGGAAGTGGCGGTTGGACTTGCTCAGTCGCTCACCAGAATCGAGTGCTTTATGGCTCGGAGAAAAGGGACGGGCAATGGCCTCGCCTGTTTGCAAGTGAATCCTTGTTCGTCCCTTGCAGCCGGACGGCTATGTGCGTCATCTATAGTAGTCTGCGTAGTCAGTTACAAGTCACCGTCACCGGGCATCTCGTTCCACTGGAGAACGCATGAGCAAATCCAAGTTCGTAATTCTCGGCGGAGGGATGGTCGCAGGATATGCAGCCAAGCAGCTAGTTGAATTGGGTTTGCAGCCGGGACAGCTGGCGATTCTATCGGCAGATACTTCTATCCCTTACGAACGCCCTCCTCTGTCGAAAGGCTTTCTCGCGGGCAAAGAAACCGAAGACTCCATCCGGATCAGTCCCGAAGAGTTTTATCGCAAGCACGAAATCGAGGTGAAGCTCAATTGCGAGATTTCCGGGGTGGACCCTAAACGAAAGCGACTGGTTCCGAAGTCGGGCGGCGACTTCGGATTCGACAAACTGATAGTGGCGACCGGCGCCAGTCCGAGAATGTTGGAAATTCCGGGCGCAAAACTTCGGAATCTGTATTATTTGCGCTCGCTCGACGACTCGGAACGTATTCGACGCGCCGCCGACACCGTGAAACGCGCGGTCGTGATCGGCGGCGGGTTCATAGGAATGGAAGTAACGGCAGTGCTGGCGCAGAAAGGCATCGAGGTGACCATGGTTGTGAGTGATGACCGCGTCTCCAAGCGGCTCTTCACACGACAGATGTCTAGTTTCTTTGAGGACTATTATGCGGCGCGCGGCGTGCGGTTTATTAGAGCTGCGACAGTAATCGAGTTACGCGGCGATGAAGCGGTTAATGCGGTTGTGCTCAACGGCGACCGAACGATCGAATGTGAGATGGTCGTTGCAGGGATCGGAGTACGGCCAGTAACAGACGTGCTCGCCAACAGCGGAGTCGACGTGGCGGACGGCGTGATAGTAAATGAGTACCTCGAGACGAGCCAGCCCGGAATCTATGCCGCAGGTGACGTTGCAAACTACCAGGATTTGCTCTTTGAAAAGCGCCGGCGTGTCGAACACTGGGACAATGCAGTCTCCCAGGGCCAGTACTGCGCGCGGGCTCTGATGGGTGACCGCACACCGTTCAAGCACGTCCCGTATTTCTTTTCTGACGTCTTCGATCTCTCCTATGAATATTGGGGCGATTCATCCGGTGCGGACCAAGTTGTTCACCGCGGCGATCTGTCTAGCAAGAGCTTTAGCGTATGGTGGCTCCGACAAAAACGATTGATCGCCGCATTTACAATGAACCGTCCAGAAGAGGAGCGAGACCTGGCGCCGAAGTGGATTGAAACCAAGCAGGTGGTGTCTGACGCAAAGCTGCAAGATGCCTCGGGTTCGGTTTCAGCCGCGCTGGAATCCGACTGAAGTGCTCTCGGTTGGACAGGCGTATGGTAGTCAAACTCCGACACGTGATTTACTGTTGCCACGCTTGCTTTAGGCTCGGCTTTACACTCACTGCGGCGATACTCGAACTGTCCCAGCCTCCGCCGAGCGCTTTGACCAGCAATATCGAAGTTACAAGTCGTTGTCCCTGAATTTGCGTGGCGAGACGCTCGTTGCTCAGGACCTGCTCCTGCGCCGTGATCACGTCCAGATATGTGACCAGGCCTCCGGTGTAGCGCGCATTCGCCAAAGTCAACGAGGTTTGCGCGTCGGCAACAGCACGCTGTTGCGAGTCGGATGCGGTTTCCAGAGCATTCAATCCGGAGAGATCATCTTCCACTTGCTGGAAAGCCACGAGCACCGACTCGCGGTAGTTGGCAACGTCTTCGTCGTAGACAGCCTTCGAGGCCTCCAGCCGGGCGCGGTTGCGGCCTCCAGCGATGAGAGGCTCCAACGCGGATAGTCCCACTGACCAGATCGCGCTCGGGCCATCGAGCAGTTTCGCGATATCCGCGCTCTGGAAGCCTCCCGTGCCGCCCAGAAAAATGCTGGGATAGAATGCGGACCGAGCAACTCCAATCTGAGCGTTCGCAGCCCCAACCTGCCGCTCCGCCGTTGCAATGTCGGGACGCCGCTGCAGCAACTCCGAAGGCAAAGCTACAGGAATCTTCGGCAGTTGTGGATCCAGCGAACGTACCGGCGCCTTGAATTCGGAGGCGGGCAGTCCTTGAAGCGCCGCCACTGCATGTTCGAACTGCGCGCGCTGCTGCTGAAGCAATGCGAGTTGGGTGTAGGAGGAATCGAGGACCGTCTGTTGTTGCGCGACATCGAGGCCAGAGACCGCGCCCCCCTGGTGTCTGTTCTCTACAAGCTGAAGTCCTTCTTTCTGGAAATCAACAGCCTTCTGCACAACCGCCATTTCGGCATCGAGCTCACGCAACTGAAAATAGTCGGCCGCCAGTTCCGAGCTGACCAGCAGGCGAACATTCTCAAGATCGGCAGCAGATGCCTGTAGGGACGCATTGGCGGCCTCCAGGCTGCGCCGCACGCGACCGAATAAGTCAACCTCATAATTCAGCGTAAACGGAATGCTGAAAGTGTTCTGAGTGACGGCTGTGGGGACGATGGTGGCTCCATTGGTGGGCCGATTCGCAGACAGACGCTGCCTCTGGCCGGATACTCCCGCGTCTATTTCGGGATACAGACCAGCGGAAGTGACTCTGGCAAAGGCCCGAGCTTCTGCTAGTCGCGCTATGGCGGCCTTTAAAGTCTGGTTGTTGCTCATCGCGAGATCTTCATATTGATCGAGCTCGCTATCGCCAAAGAGCTTCCACCATGCGTTTTTCGGAAGAGAGTCAAGCGGATTCGCTGGTTGCCACGGCACCGGCGATTGCCAATTCTGCGGGACCGCTGTGTCGGGCTTTTTGTACTTCGGTCCGCCAGCGAACGCGACGACACTCCACAGAAAGATCACGACTCCAAGAAAGCGTTTGGACCTCATGAGTGGCTGCCTTCTTTCGCCACGTGCACGGTTTGTCCTTCCTCCAGCGAATCACTAGGGTTCAGGACGATCTTCTCGCTCGGGTCAAGCCCGCCGAGGATTTCAACGTCGGTACCGTAGTCGCGGCCAATCACTACCGGCTTGAGGTGCACCTTGCCATCTCCGCCTACGACGACAGCTCGCGGACCCTCCTCGCGGAATAACAGTGCATTGACCGGAACCGACATGCGAACCGAGGCGACCTTCACCCCAAAATGTACCTGAGCATAGGAACCGGGAAAGAGCCGGCCATCGCGGTTGGGCACATCAATTTCGGTTCGCAAAGTGCGTGTATTTGGATCGATGGCGTCAGCAGTCCGCGCCACGCCGCCGGAGAAGCGCTGTCCCGGAAACGATGGCAATTCAATAGTCGCGCTGAGGCTAGGACGGATAGATGCCGCGTAGATCTCCGGAACGTCTACGTAAACACGAATTGGGTTAACCTGCGCGACCACGAACAGTTCCTGGCTCGATCCGCTGTTGCCGGCGTTGATCAATGCGCCGATATCGGTGTTTCGCTTGGTGATGATTCCTGAAAACGGAGCATAAATATGCTTGAAGGATTCGAGCTGTTCGAGCCGGCGTACATTCGCAGTAGCCGAAGCCAGCGCCGCTTGCGCCTGGGTGTAGCCGCTCGACCTCTCGTCCGTTTCTTGCTGGGCAACGGCATCCATCTTACGGAGAGTATCCCAGCGCTCCGAAGAGGTTTTCGCGAGACTTAGCTGTGCTTCCGCCTGGTTGCGGGCGGCGCGCGCCTGCATGAGTTCCTGATCAATCTCGGGCGTTTCGATGTCGGCTAGCAACTGGCCCTTTTGCACACCGCTGCCAATGTCTTTGTACCAGTGCGCCAAATAACCGTTAGTCCGCGCGTAAATCGGAGATTCGGTATAAGCCTCGAGACTGGAGGGCAGCACCAGTTCCTCCTGCGGAGGCTCTGGCTTGGGCTGAATCGCAATGACGCTAGGTACCGCAAGAACTTCCGTCTCCTTCGCAAGCGCGCGGCGCTCCCCAAGACGAAGGACAAGCATAATCGCGGCGCCCGTAACCAATAAGATCGCTACCACCACGAGCACGAGGTAGTTTGGTTTCGGCTGCGTCCTCGGGGATTGCCCCGAAGGTTCCGTTTCAGTTTGGGGCGCTACGACCGTTTCATAAGCCATTTCGGTCCTCATAAGAAAACAAGATCAAGGTTGCTCCGGCAATGGTGATGGAGCATGTCTTGCCAGCCAGCCGTGAAAGATGCTGAATATAACCGGAACAAGAAACAATGTGGCTATGGTGGCAACCGTGAGGCCTCCGATCACTGCCCGGCCCAGGGGCGCGTTCTGCTCACCACCCTCACCGAAGCCAAGGGCCATCGGCAACATGCCAATGATCATGGCAAGGGCGGTCATGATAACCGGGCGCATGCGAGTGTAACCTGCCTCGATCGCTGCCTGAACCGCATCTGATCCCTCCGCCATACGTTCGCGCGCAAACGAAATTAGAAGAATGCTATTGGCCGTCGCCACTCCCATGCACATCACTGCGCCAGTGAGGGCCGGCACACTCAGCGTGGTGTGGGTGAGGAACAGGATCCACAAAATGCCAGCCAGCGCTCCCGGAAGAGCAGTGATGATGATGAACGGATCAAGCCAGGATTGGAAGTTGACCACGATGAGCAAATAGACCAGCACAATTGACATGACCAAGCCAATTTCCAGACCCGTGTATGACGACTCCATGGTTTCGACCTGACCGCGGATGTGCATCTGCGTGCCTCGCGGCAATTGTTTCTGAAAGGGCTCCAGAATTTTTGACGTGTCGTCGGCAACCCCGCCCAGATCGCGCCCGTCCACACTGGCGTACACATCCACTGCGGGCGCCACGTTGTAGTGGCTCACAACCGCGGGCGTGGTTTCGGGAGTAACAGTGGCCAGGTTCGCCAGCACTTGGGGTGCGGTTGTCGCGGCGCCGTTGATTGGTGTATTCATCAAAGCCTGCAGAGAGTCCACCCGGTATTGTGGCGACATCACCGCTAAGCTGTAATTGACTCCGTTCTTCGGATTGACCCAAAAAGTTGGCGAAGTCTGAAAGCTGGAACTGAGCGACACGAGCAGGTTTTGCGCCACGTCCCGCTCGGTCAGGCCGACCTGTTGGGCGCGCACTCGATCTACATCCAGATGAAGGATTGGATTATTCATCAACTGCTGCACATGGACATCAACTGCCCCAGGCACGTGCCGCAACCGGTTCGCGATTTGTTCGGCAATCACATAGTTCTGGGTGTAGTTTTGACCGGATAACTGGATGTCAATCGGCGAGGGCTGGCCGAAGTTCAGGATTTGGCTGACGATGTCGGCAGGCTGGAAAAAGAATTCCACGCCGGGAAAACTATTCGGCAGTTCGTCCCTCAAAAGATGAACGTAGCTTTGGGTGGGGCGATGCCCGGGCTTCAACGACACCAGAATCTCAGCGTCGGATGTGCCGATCGTGCCTCCGTTGCTATACGAGAGATTGATTCCGCTGTAAGGCAGGCCAATGTTGTCCAGCACGGTATTAATTTCCGTCTTGGGCACTTGCCGCCTGATCTCTTGCTCCACCAGATCAACCAGCCGAGCCGTTTCTTCGATTCTCAAACCTGCTCGCCCACGGACATGAAGACGGAATTGCCCGGCATCCACGTTCGGAAAGAAATCGCGGCCCAGCAAAAAGGTCAACCCTCCGGATAACAAGCAGAAACCCAGGAAGCCCGCAACAAAAGCTCGCCGATGCTCCATGATTGCTTCGAGAGCGCTGCGGTAGGATTCACGCAGACCCCCGAACCAGTGTTCAAAGCGTGCCTGCAAACGCCCGAAGATGGTCGTAGGCGGGCGGTGTGAATCCGCTTCATGTCCCCGCAACAAGTACATGACCAGAGTGGGCACCAGCGTCCGGGACAAGAGATAAGATGCCAGCATTGCAAAAACAACAGCCTCAGCCATGGGCACGAATAGATAGCGCGCGACGCCCGTCAGGAAGAACATAGGAACGAAAACGATGCAGATGGCTAAAGTTGAGACGAAGGCAGGGACTGCGATCTGCTGCGCGCCATCCAGAATGGCCTTCTTCAACTCCTTCTTCATACCGAGATTGCGCTCGATGTTCTCGAGTTCCACAGTGGCGTCGTCTACCAACACTCCGACCGCCAATGCCAGCCCGCCCAGAGTCATGATGTTGAATGTTTCACCCAGCGCGCTCAACAGAATCACAGAGGTGAGAATCGAAAGTGGAATGGAAATCGCGATAATCAGCGTGGTACGCCAGTTGCCCAGGAAGAGGAGAATCATGGCCGCAGTAAGGCAGGCTGCGGTTAGAGCCTCCTTCAGCACTCCCTGGATGGCCGCACGCACGAATAAGGATTGGTCGAATAATGGCGTGAGCTTCAAGTCCTCGGGCAGGGTCTGAGCCACCTGTGGGAGCATTGCCCGGATGTTCTTTACGATATCGATGGTGGAGGCGCCGCCATTCTTCATTACACTGAGCAGGGTTCCACGAACGCCGTCCTGCCGAACGATGTTGGTCTGCGGCGAGTAACCGTCACGCACATGCGCAACGTCGCCTATGTAAATGGTTGTTCCGTTCACCGTCTTGATAGGAAGGTCGTTCAACTCGGCAACGGTCTGCGGACTGGCATTGAGTTCAACCTGGTGCTCCAGGGACCCGAGTTTCGCGGTGCCGGAGGGCAAAATCAGATTTTGCGCGCTAATGGCATTGACCACATCCACTGGAGTCAGACGCTTTGCCTGCAGTGCAGCAGTGTCAAGATCCACCGAAACCAGCCTCGACTTGCCGCCATAGGGAAACGGAATTGCTGCCCCCTCGACTGTGATGAGTTGGGTGCGCACGAAGTTGAGGGCGTAATCGTTGAGCTGTTGCTCGGGAAGAGTTGGGCTACTCATCCCGATTTGCAGAATAGGTACGCTGGAGGCTGAATACTGGATGATTAAAGGCGGAGTGCTTCCTGGTGGCAAGAAGCGGATGCCGGTTTGGGAGATCGCCGTCACCTGCGCCAGCGCTGTTTGAATGTTCGCCGAAGGACGAAAGAAAATCTTCACCACCGCCACGCCGTTAAGGGACTGCGACTCGATATGCTCGATGTCGTTCACCAGCGTTGTGAGGCCGCGCTCTGTTACCGAGGTGATTCGATCCGACATGTCCTTGGGGGAAAGTCCCTGATAATTCCAGACAATACTGATGACCGGAATATTAATGTCCGGGAAAATATCCGTCGCAGTGCGAAGAAGGACAACTGGAGTAAGGATCAGGATCAGGAGTGCCATCACGATGAAGGTGTATGGCCTGCGTAACGCTAATGCGACAATCCACATTGATGATTATCCCGACTGCTTGCGGAGCAGTCCGAAACTTGCGCACCCAGTCGTTCGCCGGTCGCTCAAGTATAGAGACAATAGATGCGAGACGGTGCGTATCGGATTTATTTTTGATAATGTAGCAGGGCCATGTCGAGACCCGCGGTTGATGTTGTGGCACGTGGACCCGGCCGTCCCCGGAGCGAGAAGGCCGGCAAGGCTGTGATCCGGAGCACCCTGACGCTGCTCCAGCGTGTCGGATTCAATGAACTTAGTATCGAATCGGTTGCCGCTCACGCCGGCGTCGGCAAAGCCACCGTTTACCGTTGGTGGCCCAACAAAGCGGAACTGGTGATTGCTGCCTTTGTCTCGGCTGTCGAGAAAGAACTGCGCTTCCCTTCAACCGGGCCGGTCCTAGAGTCCATTCACAAGCAAATGAGAAGGTGGGCTGTGATATTCCGCAGTCCGCTGGGCCAAGTTGTTGCCACGGTGATTGGGGCGGGACAATCCGACCCAGAAATACTGCAGGCCTTTCGAGCTCATTGGGTTGAACCAAGGCGAATCGAGGCGCGCAAATTACTGCAGCAGTCGATCAAGAAAGGCGAGATTCGCGCCGACCTCGATCCCGATACGGTCCTCGACATGCTTTATGGGCCTCTCTACCTTCGCTTGCTTCTGAAGCATGCTCCCTTGGACGAGAATTTTGTGGACACAGTATTTAAGGTCGTGAGCCCCGTTCTGTCCGCGAGCAGCGAGGCTTTGTCCGAGCCGGCTTTCTTGCGTTAGGGATTGACTGCACACATCCGCGCAGACAGCCCGACTCGGCTGATTGCACATCACAGGAGTTTTGTCTTATCCACCACTGACGGCGGGGACGATCGAAATCTCCGCTCCGGCGGAAACCGGACTCGCGAGTCCGCCTGTATATCGGACATGTTCGTCTCCAATGAAAATATTGATATGTTCCCGCACTTGTCCTTGCTCGGTTATCACACGATCTCGGGCGCCGGGATAGAGTGCCCAAAGAGCCGACAGTGCGTCGGCCAGAGTTGTGGGCGATTGAGCGATCTCGACCTTACTCCGTCCGGCGGTAAATTCGCGCAGGACACCCGGAATGTGAAAAGTGACCGGCATGGATTACCTCTTTGGTCGACGCGTCTTGCTTTTCGATAGAGATTTCGTGTGTCGTACGGGCGTGGGCGCAGCCTTAGGCGCTGCCGGCACTAAACCGCCAGAGGCGTCTTCGACCACTGCATGACGCACGCACACCACTGACGGCAACCCGTCGAGTATCTTTTGCCATGTTCTTCCTTCATCGTGCGAGCCAAAGAGCTGCCCACTCCGCGTACCGAAGTAAATTCCAACTGGGTCTAATGAGTCGGCTGCGATCGCATCGCGCAGAACGGTCTCGTAAGCGCGTTTTTGCGGCAGACCGCGCATGAGAGGCTCCCATGAGGAACCGTTGTTGCGGGTTCGATAGACTCGCAGACGGCCATCGCACGCGCAACGAAACTGGTCCGATTCCACTGGAATGATATATACGCAGTCGGGATTTCTGGGGTGCATGAGCATGACAAAACCAAAGTCCGACGGTACTCCGTTGGCAATGTCCACCCAATTCTCCGCACCGTTGTCGGAGCGATACAATCCCCAATGATTTTGCAGGAAGAGGCGTTCAGGACGATCAGGGTGCAACGCGATTTTGTGTACGCATTGTCCGAACTCGGGATATTTGTCGGGCGTAGATGTACAGCGGATACCCTGGTTCTGCGCGGTCCAGGAACTCCCGCCATCGGTGGTACGGTAAACACCGCCGGCTGAGATAGCCACGTACATGCGCTGGTTGTCGATCGGATCGAGCAGAATCGTATGCAAAGCCAGTCCGCCATTTCCCGGCATCCAGCGCGGACGATGCGGATGATCGAACAGTCCACGGACTAGCGACCAGGTCTCGCCTGAGTCACGGGTTTCGAAAAGCGCGGCCGGCTCTACGCCGCAATAAAGCACGTTCGGCTCCTCGGGTCGGCCGAGCACTATCTGCCAGATATTCTTCAGAGAAACGCCGGTATTGGGGGGGAAACGAATGGGAGCCTGCTGCGGATTGGTCCAGCTTTTCCCAAAATCGTCGCTCGATCGCAACAGGGTGCCCCAGTAACTCGCCGTTGAAACCCATAATCGGTGTTGGCCGCCGCGGCCATCAAAGGCCATCGCATAAACACTGTGGCCGTGGAAGTAGGGACCGCCGACCTCCCAACGGCTGCGCTGAGCATTCGAGCGAAGAATGAACGCGCCTTTGGTCGTTCCCACCAACAAAAGATGGTCTCCCTTCTTAACCTGGGCGTGTTTCACGCTGTGCAGCATGGTGGCCCTGGGTGCGCTCACATCGGCTGCAGGCCCCGGGGAACCGATGGCAGCAGACTGAACCGCTTCCAGAGCTGCCTGAACTTCACCCGCACGCTGATAACGCTGGATAGGTTCCTTGGTCAGACAGCGTTGAATAATGGCCCACAGGCCTGGGGGCACGGGAGGACCAAGCGGGCTCGGGAGTTCGCGCATGATAGCCGAGCTGATCTCAAAACCTGTGCGCCCCTCAAATGGGAGACGCCCAGAAGCCGCTTCATACAGGACAACTCCCAATGCCCAGAGATCACTGCGATGGTCGGCCGCTTCGCCGCGCAGAATTTCGGGTGCCATGTACGGCAAAGTGCCACTTACGCTGGACGTGTTCTCTACGGTCGCAAAGGACCGGGTAGGTCCCTCGAATATGCCGCTGCCTACTTGCTTGGCTAGACCGAAATCGAGGACTTTTGCCAGACCGTCAGCAGTGATGACGATATTCGCTGTCTTTAGATCTCGATGAACAATGCCGCGGTCATGAGCGCGTGCGAGTGCGCTGGCGACCTGAACGCCGTATCGCAGGACCGATTCTGGCGCCAGTCCCACAGCTGCGCTCATGGCAGCCAGAGACTTGCCCTCGACCAATTCCATTACGATGTAGAGATCGCCGTCGGTCTCGCCAACTTCGTGAATGGTGCAGATGTTGGGGTGAGCAAGAGAAGAAGAAGCGCGTGCCTCGTGCAGCAGACGCTGGCTTGATGAAGGATCCAGACTGGCGCCCTTCTTGACGACTTTTAGGGCCACGTCGCGGTGCAGCACCTCATCGTAAGCGCGATAGACAACCCCCATGCCTCCTTCGCCAATCTTCGCGACGATACGGTAATGAGCGAGCACCCGACCGATCACAGGACCTTCCTTTCCCGACTCATGCTAGTTTCGACCCATGCTAGGCGCGCTTTGCACCTCCGTCAACGAGCCCCGCGCAGAGAAGTGCGGGTCTTCTGATCTAGTTACAATGTCCTTGTGGCCCTCGAGGAATACAAGCGTAAGCGGCGCTTTTCGGAGACTCCCGAACCTCCGCCCAAAGTCGAGAAGGGCAAAAGGCATCGTTTCGTGGTGCAGCGGCATCGTGCCACTCGCCTTCATTACGATTTCCGCCTGGAGATGGAAGGAGTGCTGAAATCCTGGGCGGTCCCCAAGGGACCGTCGCTGGATCCTGCCGATAAGCGCCTGGCGATGCAAGTCGAAGACCATCCAGTTTCGTACTTCGACTTTGAAGGCATCATTCCGGAAGGCAACTACGGGGCGGGCACGGTTATGGTGTGGGACGTGGGCACATGGGAACCTCTCTCGCCCGAGGCAGTCAACGGAAAATATCTCCCCGGAACGGAAGCCGAAGCTGCTGCGATGCTAAAAAAGGGCGACCTGAAATTCCGGCTTCATGGCAAGCGGCTGAAAGGCGACTTCGCTTTGATCCACATGAAAGCCCGTCGTCCGGGAAGTAAAGGCACGGAATGGCTTCTGATAAAGAAACATGACGACCATGTCGCGGAGAATTTCAATATCGACGAATATGAAACGTCCGTGCTCAGTGGCAAAACCATGGCACAGATCGCCGGAGATGAAGATTCTGCTGAATGGAAGAGCAGTAAGAAAGCTTCTCGAGGGAAAGTAAAAGCCCCGTGGCTGGCGGAAGCCTTGGCTAAGCTAGATAAGAAGAAAACCAACACCATAACCACACAGGACACAGAGGAACACAGAGGTAAAAAAAAAGATAATGCGGTCGGTGCCTCCAAATCAGCCGGTGCACGCTCCACGGCTCAGAGAAACACCAAGAACAAGAATTCCTCTGTGACCTCGGTGTCCTCTGTTGTTAGAAATCTACAAGCCGCAGCGAAACGTCCGATGCCCACTGCCATCCATCCCATGCTTGCCACAATTGTCGAGCAGCCCTTTGACGATCCGGAGTGGCTTTTTGAGATCAAGTGGGACGGCTATCGAGCCGTTGCATTTATTGAAAACGGAAAAGTCCGCCTGGTGTCACGCAATCAGAACGACCTCACGCCGCGCTATCCCGAACTGCGCGAATCGCCGAAATTGGTGAATGCAAAAACGGCAATTCTCGATGGAGAAGTCGTTGTCCTCGATGAGCACGGCCGCTCTTCATTCAGTCTGATGCAGCAGCGGACGGGCCTTCGCAGTCATGGCCGCCAGGCCACTCCCCGGTCTGATCTCCCCGTTCTTTACTACGTTTTTGATCTTCTCTATGTCGACGGCTATGATCTGCGCCGGGTTCCGCTGGATGATCGTAAGCGGGTGCTTAGAGACGTCCTGACTCCGGGCGACATCGTGCGCTACTCGGACCACTATGCCGGTCAGGGCATGGCATTATTCGAGGCAGCGAAGCAAAAGGGACTCGAGGGCATCATCGCCAAGCACAGTAAAAGTGGCTACGAAGAGCGCCGCAGCCGCGAATGGCTGAAGATCAAGATCATGCAAACCGTGGACTGCGTTGTCGGCGGATATACCGAGCCAGAAGGTGCCCGCCAGTATTTCGGTTCCCTGGTGCTCGGTCTCTACAACGACAAGAAGCAGTTGATTCATGTGGGCCATGCCGGAACAGGTTTCAGTCAAGCGACTCTGAAGCAGATTTCGGAAGTCCTGAAGGAAATCGAGAGCAGCAAAAATCCATTCACTGGGCCAGTCGAAGCCCGCAAAGTGCACTGGGTGAAACCGGTGCTGGTCGCGGAAGTGAAGTTTTCCGAATGGACCCACGAGACCGCAGATGGCGGACTGAAACTCCGCGCGCCGGTGTTCCTCGGTTTGCGGAATGACAAATCGCCTGAGGAATGCACTCTCAACAGCCAGACTTAGACTAGGAGGAGACCATGCAGCATGGCGCAAGCTTTTTGAAAATTGTGGACGACGCCAAGTCTCGCATTAAAGAGATCAGCATCGACGAAGTGAAACAGAGACTCGATCGCGGCGAGCAATTCCTGCTGGTTGATGTGCGAGAAGAGAGTGAATTCGCTAAAGACCACCTTCCCGGCGCAATTCACCTCGGCAAGGGCGTAATCGAGAGGGATATTGAGAGGCGTGTTCCAGACCTCAACACTCCTCTGGTCCTCTACTGCGGCGGCGGATTTCGCTCGGCCATGGCTGCCGACAACTTACAAAAGATGGGCTACACCAGGGTGCTTTCCATGGATGGCGGAATTCGCGGTTGGCGCGAAAAAGGACTTCCCTTAACTCGGGAAGCGGCCTCTAGTCGGCCGTAAGCCTGAGCACCTCGGTAACTTGCCGCGTGCGATGCCAGCGTTCAGCATGAAGCTGAGGGTTATTAATCCTCAGGGGAGACGCATGGCTAAAACTTTCGGAACTGGCTCCGCTGCAGCAGCGGCCCGCGTCCTTGCGCCTCACGCGCTGATCGAGCTGAACCTCGATCGCTGTGCTACTCCCGAGCTTGCGTGCGCAGAATTAGCGCGAACCTTCAACGTCGGGCCAGCCGAAGTTGCCCTGATGCGACTGGAAAAAGACGTTTTGAGTTTCTTGTTTCCTGTGGAACTGAAAGCCGCCGGATTCATTCCGCTCTCGAGCTCTAAAGCAGTGGCAGCCCGGACCGCGAGCACTCGTAAGGTGGAACTCTTTAACAATTTTGTCATCGTGCAGCACGCCAATGTGTTTGAGACCATCAAGCTCACCACCCTCGGACAATCCGATGGGCCGGGTGCAAGTACGATTCAGAAGCTCATGTCCACTCCCGTAGTGGATTCAAAGCACGATGTGCTTGGTGTCGTCCAGGTCTGCCGCAAAGGCCTGACGCAGGATGAAGCGGGTCCGGACTTCACGCTTAGCGACCTGCAAAACCTGGAACTCGCGTCCAAGATTCTGGCCAAACTTCCCTTCATGCACGTTGCTAACTAGGTCGCAGGTCTTTTCACCGAGCAAGCTGCAAATTGAGCGGGATTAAGGCCCGCCAACCGTTTGCAATTTGCCGCGAACCACGGTCAAGGAAGCAGCCGGCAAGTTGTACATGGTGTTCTCGTCACCGACAAGGGTGGACGTCAGGGCTGGGCCGTCCGGATCGGCATAACCGGCTTTTCGCTTTGGGTGCCATTGGTATTGCGCCTTCCCAAACGTAATCATCGTGACAGGCCCAAAGAAAGAGTTCACTCGATTGCTTTCGGCAGTGTGAAATGCGATGCGGACCTGATGAGGGTTGTCATAGTCCTTATTGATCAGCATGAGCGACCATTGACCATCGGGGCGTTGAAGAGCGTAAGCGGTCACCAGCAGGTGTCCCTCTGAATCCTTCACATCGCTCGAGGCGGCGAAGAGACGGTGCTCGGCGTCTTTCGGTTCCGCCCATTCTTGCGTAATAAGTTGTGCGGCGAAAAATTGCGATGTGCGTTGCTTAATCTGGTAGTGCTCGTCCACCATGAACATGTGATAAGTTCCCCAACTGTTTGCGCAGGCGGGATGAGGCGGCGAATAAGGCAAACCGTGATAGTAGTGAGTGGACTTGCCGCCCGCCGTCAGAAAGCCTCCGAAGGAATCAGCAAGCCAAAGCGCGCCAAAAATGTCGACTGCGGCCTCTCCACCGTGGTCGTTAGTTTCGGTGTCAAGCAACGGGATTCCGAGCGGCAGGCCGTCATCCCGCCACACTTTCATAATGTGAGTAAGCAACTCCGGCTCCTGGTAAAGATTCTTCCAGGGCGTTTCGCATCCGTCGTAGGGATAATGTTCAAAGGACATGAATGCAAGGTCTTGAAGGCGGTCATGCGCCTTCAGATAATCGAGGAAGCGGCCGAGCCAGGATGTTCGACCTTGCGCGTCAGGCCAAACCTTAATGTCTTCCGTGACTCCTTCAAAGACTGGCCCTCCCAGCTTGAAATTCGAGTCGACACGATGAAGGGCCGTGGCGAACTGTAGATACAGAGTGGCGTAGTCCTCGGGCAACATGTATTGACCGTCGGGCTCTTCTCCCATTTCAATGTACGAAACCGGATAACCGCGCTTCTTTATGTATGTCATTTGTGCAGCGGCGTCTTCTGGTGTGCTGTACAGCATGGCTATCGGAATGATCGCGGGTAGGCCGCGGGTAATTCCGCTGGTGAAAAATAGATCGAAGCCCGGCTGATCGCCTGATTCCATACGGTCAGGGGCGACGTAGAGATCCGAAGGCTCGTGCCAGGGATCGACGGAGGAGCAGAGCGTGAGTGTCTGCTTCTGATCAGGGAAATGGTGAAGCAGATCAGTGAATTGGCCATGCCTGTCGATCGCTCCCAGATACACCTCGTGAATGGCGTAGCCAACGCAGTTGCGACGATCTGCCGAACCGTGCGTGTCGCAGGTGTTTGAGGAACGGGTCATCAGGACACGCACGAATTTCGTGCTGACTGGTGAACCAAAGCCCAGCATTGTCATCCAACCCTTCGCATTCGTTATTGTTCCAGAGGAGAAAGCCTTCCATGCCCCTTTGTCCTGTTCGTCCATGGCATCGCCGTCGCCGACCCAGTACTGCACTTCGAACGATTGCGCGTAGGGATCTCCCCAGTGGATGCGGATTGCATTGACGTCCTCCTTCTTGTCGAGCGCGATCACCACCCATTGCGGGTGAAGCGAGTCGCCCTCCCCGGTGAACGGCTGGGTGAGATACGGATTACTTTTCCAGTAAGAATTGAGATCGCCATCGTCGAGCCGTGAGAAGCCGTCAAACTCGCTGCCACCATTGCGGGTGAATCCGCGGTGACGAAGTTGATAGCCGTAGGAGTGTCGAATCATCTTTTGCGTAGGTGTCGCATGGCCGGTGAAATATCCCTTGCCTGAGGGATCGCTCCATGTGCCCTTGGGATTCCAATGCCAAGCTTGCACGAACAAATCTGTGTTCTGCCTATAACTGATCACTCCCCAACCTGCCGACTGGATCTGCTTGATCTGGTCAGGCCGGAAGAACACATCCGTAGCATTGCTGGGCACGCGGTCCACGGTCGAACCCAAAGCGTAAAGGGGACTAAAAGTGTTCAAGACACGGCTCGGTGTCGTATCCACCTGCACAGTTTGAGCTGCGACACTCGCGGAAAATATGCACAGGATAAGCAACAGTTGGTTGAGGAGAGACGAATTCTGATGCATGACGTCGCCCTTAATTAGATTTTGATTGCGATCCCCGCTTAGAGTGATACAACAAGTGGCTGGACTTGCGCTATAGCCGCGCTGAAAGTTTTCACGTGATGAAATTCGAATTTCGTATCGCGTTTATTGTTTTTCGGCGTTTTGTA
>WNFJ01717477.1_pt2 | contig 48696 bp, 45 predicted proteins | sample 5400461 | NCBI WGS metagenome assembly WNFJ01 (sample SAMN13153349, study PRJNA577476) | soil metagenome | isolation source: 115 cm saprolite on Douglas fir-dominated hillslope | place: USA:California | collected 2013-09-17
CCGGTGAATTCATAAATGCTGACGCCGGGATTGGGAATGACCTCACGACGATCGGGGGACGTTGCGCCCATTCCGTAGACATACCATCCCTTTTTATCGGCGTCGTAGTTCCAGAATGCAAATCGAGTTCCCGGAAGGGTATTGGCCGAGTTGGGGTATATAAGGCGAGCACCACGCGGGTAATTATCTCCCGCTACTCGAAGATAAGCGCCTCCCGGCTGGATCGTGAAATAAATCGAAACGGGAACGCCGCGCGGCAAGGGAAACGGCGGACGGTTAACCGGGATCGGAGTGATGTCGACTTTATGAACCACATGCCCGTAGTGGTCGTAGATGACAGTCTTAGGGGGGAGGATAAGCTTCAGTCCAGGGAGCAATGGCGTTGTGATCGTAGTGTCCACAACAGTTGGCGAGGGAATGGGAACAGCATGAGCTGTATCCAGCGCCGTCATCCAGATTTTGTAGTTTAGAACCTTGGTTTGACCAGCAACAATATCGACCCCGACTTCGAATAACCCATACGTTGCCCTCGGTCCATTGGCAGTTTGGCCCTCAATGACGAGCACCTGATGACCTTTTTCGATATTCTGCACAAGAAACCGTCCTGTGCCGTCGCTTCTTGTTGACTGATCCCCAACTTTCAGAGTGACATTGGCCAGTGGCCTGCCGTTGAGTTGCAAAGCCTGACCGGAAACAGCAGTCACGCCTGGAGGTGCCAACAGCGGAGGAAGTTTTCGCCAAGGCGAATCAAAAGGATTCGCTTTCGGGGCGGAACTTTCACTGTTGCTGCCGAGTTGTCCGCTCGAACTCGGTCCCGCAGTTGTGAAGCTAATCGTCGCTGAGGTCAGGGTCGTTCCGGCACGATCAGTCTCGTTCGATAAGGAAATAGTGTAAGTCGTCCCGCCTGCCAAACCATCCGGAACCCTGACAAACGCCAGCATCCCACCTTCTGCGGGGATCGCCTTCGCTCGGACATTGCCCTCCGGACTGGTTAACGCAAGAGTGTCTGCGTTAACGGTTTCGACCGAAAGAGGTCTTGAAAATCGAACGGCTATCAGCGTGTCAAGGTGTACATTGTCTTCGCCGTCCGATGGATTAGAAGCCTCAACCATCGGAGGACCGCTGTTATCAATGGCAGGAAGCGTTGCCTGCATCCGAATAGACCTACTTGTCGGGTCGTACACTTCGCCATACTCCAGAACGGAGCCATGACTGTCTACTCCTCCCCAAAACAAGACACTGCCGTCGGGCTGCAACGTGCCGGTGTGCGCACCACGTGCCACGATCAATTCAGATTCCGATGGGCGACTCAACATTGATTTTGGATCCCAGAACTCAAGAAGCCCCACAACATCGCCCGCCGTGGTAAGACCACCTGCAATGAGCACACGCCCATCCGTCAAGAGAGTGGATGTATGGAATGCGCGTGGAGTAATTCCAGGAGTGGAGATCGTAGTGAATGTCAACGATGAAGGATCGAATAGCTCGGCAATCGTCTGTACGTTCCCGTCTATGCCAATGCCGCCGAGGATTAACACTGTGCCGTCCGGCTGCACGGTTGCGCTGTGGCCGAATCGAGCATGTTGCATTCTTTGGGCGAGTTGAATGACAGCCCCGGTATTGGGATTGTTGATGAATGCTGTCGCGACCGGATGGATTCCGTTGCGACCACCGAGCAGAAGCGTTTGGCCATCTGGCAGAATCGTCGATGTCTGGCCAGAATAAGATTGGAACTGGCGTTGCTGATCGATACGATTTGCACGCAGCGCCGCGATCTCGAACGATTGCGCTCTACCAACTTTAAGTGTCCTGTCTTGATTGGCGGGAAGTTGCAACGGACCGACTACCGTGTTGACGGGTCGAGGTGCAACCCGGCCTAGTTCCCGTGCGAAAGACCTTTCGCTAGCCGGTGAACTCCTGCCACTTGCAGGTGCCTGCAGGGGAGTGGTTACCATCGCAAAGCACAAGATCAACGCAAGCCAAGCTCTCAGTGTCTCAATCATCTAATCGCTCCAAAATCAGTCCGTCAATGAAAGCTGCAAATTTCCTTCGGGTCCTATGTCTCCAGCGTGATCCTCGGGTTCAAGGGCTCGTCAGGTCAAACGTGGCTCCGCCAGTCGTCATTTTTGGGTTCACCAGCACCGTATAGGTTCCCGTCGTCGGCAGGCTCACGTTGTTAAGAGAACCACTGCCGCAGAGAGCGTTGTCGCTGACCAGCGTCGTCCCGTCCGGCTTCAGGATGCTCACATTCAGATTTCCGTAGAATAACGGTGGGCCCCCGCAAGGGTAAGAGTTGTTGGTTATCACCAGGCTCACCACCTGCGCTGCCGTCCCGCTGAAAGTGAGATCGAACACCTGACCTGCCAAACTGCTACTGACGCTGAGCGGAGTGTTGAACACGATAGGCTCAGTAATGTTCGGCGTCAGCGTGAACGTTACTCCGCCCGTCGTAGCCCCTGGGTTCACCAGCACCGTATACGTGCCCGTCGTCGGCAGGTTTACGTTGTTAAGAGAATCGCTGCCGCAGAGAGCGTTGTCGCTGACCAGCGTCGTCCCGTCCGGCTTCAGGATGCTCACATTCAGATTTCCGTAGAATAACGGGGGACCCCCGCAAGGGTAGGAGTTGTTGGTTATCACCAGACTCACCACCTGCTGCGCTGCCGTCCCGCTGAAGGTGAGATCGAACGACTGCCCAGCGAGCGCGCTGCTCACGGTTAAGGGACTGTTGAAGGGAAGCGATTGGGTGATGTTCTGCGTCAGGGTATAGGTATATCCTCCGGTCGCCACGCCTGGATTCACCAGCACCGTATAGGTGCCAGTTGTGGGTAACGTCTCATTACTCAGAGAGCTGCTGCTGCCACCACAAATCGTGGTGGAGGCCAAGGTGGTCCCATTCGGATTCCGGATGCTTACATTTGGGCAATCTCCCGAATAGGTGCTATTAGTCATTGCCAGGCTCACCACCTGTCCCGCCATCCCGCTGAAGGAATAGATCGCACGCTGTCCCGGATAGCTGGTCTTTATGTTCACCGGAACCCCCGGAATCAGAACCCCAGTCTGATCACTGAAACCATTCAAGTTGATGCTCACGCTGCCGGTGGCCGACCCCGGGTCAATACCGATTGTGTATGTGCCTGTGTAAGCAAGCGTCTGCTCACCCGAGAATTGTCCCGTACCAGTGCATGTCATGCTAGTGAGCTGACGTCCGTACGGATCGAGGACCAGCAGGCTGCATGAGCTGAACGAACTGTTGTTCGCGAAAAGACTGAACTTTTGACCCGCGGTGCCATCGAAAAGCATCAGGCCGATTTTCCCCGCGGTTCCTATTGAAACTAGCTGAGTGCTGTTAAGGAGCATCCGGCCGGTGGGACCGACGTCTGTAGCGATGTGAGTACCAAAAGGAATGAAGAAGTCCTGAGTGCTCACGGTTTGACCCACCGCTGTTGAGACCGATATGCGACCCGAAGCCACAGAAATGGGGACGGATGCTCCAATCGTTGTCGCAGTCGCGGAGCTCAGTTGCGCGGAGGTGAGATTGAACTTGGGATTGTCATTCGTCGTGTTCGTGTCGAAGTTTGTGCCCGTGATCGTTACCGCAGTGCCCGACACACCTATCGTGGGTGTAAAGCTCGTGATCGTTGGGAGTCCGTTGGAGTTGGTGACAATGAAAGAGGAACTCGTCGTGGCGGTTCCGGCGGGAGACGTCACGGAGATCTTCCCCGTCGTGGCAGTAGCCGGCACACTGGTCACAAGTGTCGTGGCCGTTGCTGAGGTGATGGTAGCCGCTACGCCGTTGAACTTTACTTTATTGTTGACTTTGGTAGTGCTAAACCCTGTACCGTTCAGAGTTACCGTCGAACCTATCGGCCCGCTAGTCGGCGTAAACTCGATGATGGAAATCGATGACGATGCGTTCTGGGAAATGCCGAGGATGTTGCCCGCCGTGTCATAGTTGTAAACTGCAGTGTTGCCCAGAGCATCGACCACACCAGCGAGTCGGTTGGTTTGGTCGTATACGTAGGTAATTGCATCCTGACTGGGCAGGCTGAAGTTCGCGGTTGCCGTTGAGCCCGCAGCCACGGTCACCCCGTTATTGGTCTGAGCCTTGAATCCTGTCGCCGTTACGGTAACTACGTAATTTCCCGCCGCAAGAGACCCCAAGGTATAGTTGCCGGAGGTGTCCGTGGTGGTACTAGCGGCCACCGTGTATCCCTGAAGAGCATTCACCGTTGCTCCGGACACTACCGTGGTTCCGTTAGACTGGGTTACGTTTCCAGCAATTGCACCAGGCGTCGACGACAGCGAGAAGTTCTGCGTGGTCGTTGTTCCAGCTGTGGCGGGTATTCCAGACACAATCGTAGTTGCGAGCGCACTGGAGGAAACCAACACGTCATAGCTACCAGGAGTTAACGACCCCAAGGTGTACGTACCGTCCGCAGCGCTCGTGGTCGATCTCTTCGACACTCCTAGCTGATATGCTTTGATCGAGGCTCCGCTTACCACGGAGCCGTTGCTCGATTGGGTGATCGTGCCGGAGATCTTTCCTGCACCCACTTTAAATGTGACCCCGTTGCTCGCTGCTCCACCTACCGTAACGATTACAGCGCCGGTCTTCGCTCCAGTGGGTACTGGCACGGTGATACTCGTGTTGCTCCACAGCGTAGGCGTTGCAGCCGTGCCATTGAACGCAACGGCGTTGGAGGCCGGCAAAGCGCCGAAATAAGAACCGGAGATCACGACGACCGTTCCTACAGGTCCCGAGGACGGTGTGAGCGCCGCAATGTTGGGCGTCGACAGGGGCACGTTCTCAGTTGTGGTTCCTCCAGCATTGACCGGCACCGAGCCGACCGTAGTTGTGCTAAAGCCGCTGGCGGCGATGCCAAGTGAATAATTGCCGGTGGGGAGATTGGACAAAGAATATGCTCCGCCCGTTCCGCTTGTCGTTGAGGTCTGAAGAACGCCTGCCAGGTACAGGCTAACCGTCGCGCCGCTAATCCCCGCCCCATTCGCTACATTCGAAACTGTGCCGCTAATGGACCCGTTCACCGCAAGCGTGAAAACAACATTGTTGTTGCTGGAATTGCCCCCCACAGTCACCACTACCGGTCCTGTGCCCGCCGTTGCCGGCACTTCGCAAATTACCTTGGTGTCGCTCCAGAATGTCGGCGTGGCAGCCACCGAGTTAATGGTCAGCGAGCCTACGCTATTGCCAAACCCCGTGCCGTACACTTCCAGTGGTGAGCCAGTCGGTCCCGATGTGGGTGAAATGCTCGTAACATGAGGAAGAACGGTGAATGGAACTCCGTTGCTTTGAACCCCTCCGACCGTCACCACAACATTACCCGTTGTAGCCGCGCTCGGGACATTTACGGCGATGCTAGATGCACCCCAAACAGGATTTGGAGCGAGCACCCCGTTAAATGTGACAGTGCTGCTCCCCTGCGGCGAGCCAAAGTTCGTGCCGGCTATCGTGACCGATGTACCAGTAATGCCGGAGTTTGGCGAAAGTGTATTGATTTGAGGACTTAGAGAAAACGCTTCCGGGCCCACCAGTAGAATAGTGAGAAAAGCAACTGAGACCAGTAGCCGAGCAAGCTTCCTCGGATGCGCCTTCCTTGCCAGAGTTGTAAGGGTTGCTGGTGGTGCAATTCTGGGAGCCGATGGACGCGCAGGAGGCTCACATCTATCGGCGCCAGCAACGCCATAGACACTCTCAGGTGCCACGATGGTCCGAAGATCGGTAGCCGGAATTAGAGCGATTGGGCACAGCAGACCGCGATCAGAAGAACACGTCCGCATAGAATCCTTCCCTTTGGAACGCATCACCGCGAAGCACGCATACTGCGTGGCAGCGGCTTCGGAGGCCAAGCGCAACTCTACCGCTCAGCGCGAACGACACTAATTGCTAAAGGGAAGAATCCCACTACGAGAAAGTTCTCAGAGACAACTGGAGATCAATATCGTTCTCATGAGTGATTGCGGGGAACCTTACACGTGTTAGACGACACTGTCAAGAAAATAAAGATTTAAAACAATTCGTTACAAAAAAGTTGCAATTCGCGCCCGCGAGTGACGGAGACTCACTTGCCAATAAGATCCTCATGGGTTTCATTTCGTTGACTTGCGTGCAACTGCGAAGACACCTTTCGATTCGCGGGACTGCATGCGCGTGCTACAGATTCGGGCAGCGGCGTCCCGCTCCGAAGGGAGCAGCAACCGTTTGATCCGCTCGGGCTGTTCGCCCAATTCGATATCAGAAGAACCGATTCGCGGTAGTTCCACAGCATCCACTGCGATGGGTCTCCGGTGCAACACGAAAATGTGCGATCACTAACATGCGACCAACATCGATGGCGCCAATCACAAGTCGTTTCTCTCGAATACGCCAGCTGTCATGTTTCAAAAGTATGAGTGCGGTTGTAGCCAGTCGCGCAAACGTCATCGAGTAAGGATCACAGCACCATGAATGCTGTACAAATGAGAGACGGTGGAAAATCCCTCTCTCAAACCGAGGTGGCCCAGGTCGAAGGAGTGAGTTCTGGAAGGCGCTGGATCGGAAGATCGGCGAGTCCAGGAAGGATCGCAGCCAAATAGTCACGCGCGGAGAGCTTCAATCGACGACAGCTTTCCACGACCGAGAGAATTGCCGCAACCTTAGGTCCCGCTTGTGGACTGCCGATGTGTATCCAGTTCTTTCGACCCAGCGCCACCGGACGCATCGAATTCTCCGCGAGATTGTTGCTCAGCTCAAGTTCTGGATATTCCAGGAATCGTGTAAGTTTCCTCCACAGCGTGAGCGCGTATTGGCAGGCCTTGCATAGTGCACTGGAGGGCAATGCAACGGACTGTGCTGCCTCGATCTTGCTACGAATATCGTCCAGAAGAGGTTTGGCTCTTTCCTGACGCAGAGCATGACGCCCAATGGGACCAATTACTCTGCGGCGAGCTTCCGCGTCGACGGCAAACAACTCGTCCATCCGCGCCACAATCGGAGTTGCAACCGGGTCTCGTGGATTTAGCTGCACCGCCTCGAAAAACTGTCTTCTAGCATGAGCCCAACAAGCGGCATGGACCATTCCCGTCCCGCCGATCTGATCGTAGGCTGTATAGCCGTCAGTTTGGAGAATACCTTCGAACTGTCCCAGAAACCGCTTCGGTCCATCGCGTCCACGGCCTAGACGGAAGTCGAACACCACGCTTCCTCCGGGTCGGCCGTACTGCCACAAATAGGCTTGATGATTCTTTCCTCGGCCCTCGCGCATCTGCACATCCACCGGGGTTTCATCCGCTTGAATGTAACTTCCGCTAATCAATTCCCGCCTCATCGCGGCGACCATGGGGGTTAGTAACTCGCCCACTTTGAGGACCCAGCCGTCCAGCGTCGCGCGGCTGATTTCCAAACCGATGTCTCTTTTCAGGATCACGCTCTGCCGATGCAGGGGCGTGTGATTGCAATACTTGCCGATGACCGTGTCGATGACGATCCGGTCACTGGCCAGGCACTTCTCGATAATCCGTGGCGGCAGTGGTGCCGAGGCGACTCCAAGTTCCTCACACGACCGGCAAGCCCGTTTCTCTCGTTTCGTAACCAGCACGAAGTAGCTCGCCGGCTCCACATCCAACTGGGAACTCTCCTCGTAACCAATCACGACCGTTTCTCTGCCGCAGCGCTTGCAGACGCGCTGATCCGGCGTGCAAGGCAGAACACGCTCTACGCGAGGAAGATTCGCAGGCAATTCCTGGCGGCCTGGATGCTTGCAGGATCTGTTCGTCGAGCGCCGCACCGGCGCGTGCTCACTCTCCGCCTGCTCGATCATTTCACTGACGACGGGCTCAAGTTCGAACAATTCCATTTGCGCGTGGGAGAGTTTTTCGCCGCACGCTCCATACTTCTCGATCCGCATCAGCCGCAGACGCTCTTCCAGCACACGAATCCTCAGCTCAGCGTACTGCAGCTGGCACTTCAGTTGTGCGATAAGTTCCAGATCGGCTGGCGCTGAAGGAATGGGAGCTACACTCACAATAGGTTACTGATTTACCAGAATCGATCGAAACGCTCAAGCACCTCATGCGGCAGCATGTCCTTCCGGTGATACTTTCCGGTACCACCGCTTCTGCCTGGTTTTGGCCAGATCGATCCCCCCTAACAGTAGAGAGAGCTCTTCGTGACTTAGGACGACCTTCCCCTGCGCATCGCCGGATTGCGGCCAGGTGAAACGCCCTTTCTCTAACCTCTTGGCACAGACCCAGAGTCCGGTTCCGTCCCAGACGAGGACCTTCAACCGATTGCGCTGGGCGTTGCAGAACAAAAACAGGTGCCCGCTAAGAGGCTCAGACAACAATCGATCCCGGACCAGACCGTACAGCCCCTCGAACCCCTTGCGCATGTCGGTGACTCCGGCGGCCAGGTAGATCCGTGTGGCTGGACCCAATCCAAACACGGCTTACGCTCGCTCCAGTGCACTCACCAGTCGCTCGAACGTATTCGTGTCAAAATCCGGATGTACCTCGATCCGGCGCCCGCCCGGCAGTACCACGGCCAGCCCGCAACTCGCTTCGTGCTGCTGCGGCAATTTCTTGGCGGACAACTCCACCGCCACCAACCGGCCGGTCGAAGACGCTGCTCTGCTCCTCCTCTTCCAGCGTTGCTTCTTCAGATGCCGATTCAACGTGCCGAAGCTCAAACCCTGACTCCGGCAAAACTCGCTGCGCCGCATGCCGCTGCTCACAAAATCCGCCACCAACCGCTGAACTTCCGCTCGCGTACGTCGCTTGGGCGCTGACAACTTTTTTTCTACGGTCATCGAGCTACTTCAACACAGACACGTCTCCCCGAACAGGTGTGTTGGTCAAACGCTTACTTTTCGACAATGCGGTAGCGCGAAATAGTCTGGCCGATCACTAGTGCGAATCTTAAGAGGTGAAACGCGACAAGTCAATGAAAGTAGAGCAGTTGACCCCCAACTTACTCGGACGGTTGGTAGACATCAATTTCGATCTTCATCCCCAAGCTCAGTGCGACCGAAGTTGAGAAGTGAAAGTCGTCCGAGGAGCATCCTCTGACGACGGTGCAATTGCGTTATCGAGTGGTCTAGGCTTCCTCCCAAAAATCACGACGCTGCACCCCGGCACGTAAAAGAATAGTCTTTCCTCAATCCACCCAAGCACCGCAAATAGGCGGACTAGCTTTCCAGAAGGATTTGCATCATCGAGAAATGTGCTCGGGATCAGATTCGTGATTGAGTGGATAGAGAATACTTGCTCAGACTTCAAATTGCAGGCGGCCAAATCCTCTACTAGACCTTTCCTGGTGAATAGCCGAAGGTCCATATACACGGGGTTTTCGTCATTGCCAAATGGATACTGAACCGCGATATGGGCTTTGGGTGACGAAAACAACGCGCCGAGAGCTTCCCGTAAAGTCGTTTCAAAGTGCATCGCGCCGAATAAAACAGGGTCCAGAACGGTCCACAACAAATCAAAATTGTATTTTGCGTCTACTTCGAGAGCGAAACTGCCTCCCGGCTTTAACACTCTGGACATCTCTTTCAGTGCCTTCTGGTAATTGTCGATGAAGTTCAGAGTGCTCCCGCAGCAGCTAACATGATCGAAAGAGTTGTCTTCGTAAGGTAATTGGACCGCGTCGGCACACCCGAAGATGGGGGGGGTGTAGGCTAGGGACTCGAACTTCGGGCCGAGCAAAGCTGCGACCCGACGGTCGTAGCGACTAACAAAAGGAAAGTGCGGCTCAAATAGGCTACAAGGAAACTCCTTACGAAAAAACTCCGCTTTCCGCCGGGCTACCCCTACCAACTCGTCAGAAATGTCTATGCCGGTAACCTCAGATCCACTCAGTGCGTACAGGAATGACTGCAATCCTGTGCCGCACCCTACATCAAGAACCTTTCTGGGAGTCGGCTCCCATTGGGCAATCACGTTCTTAGAAATCAGGAAATGCAGCCGTGAAAAGAGCCATGCGTACCAGAGGTCACGTAGGTCGTCATACTCCTCCGACATTTGATTAAAGATGTACCGCACTCTTTCGTCGGTCACCGTCATCGCTTCAGAAGACTTGTTAGCCATTTGAGCCATTTCCAGTGATTGATTGAAAAATCGATCAACGTCGCGGCAACTCCCAGAGTTGCTAACGCGCCCCCAATTCGATAGATGAGTTGAATCGACTCGGAACGTATATTGAAGGACCAGGAACCGTCATTCTCTCGTTGCCAGAGTCGGTGAGACAAGTAGAGCCGCGGTACAGAGATCCTTTTTTGGAGTTCCTCCTGTATGTGAGTTTTGCGACGAGGATCATGCCCATCGATTGCAGCCTCTAATCTCTTTAGTAATGAGTGCATCCCCAGAATCGCCGAAGCTGCATCTTCAACATCACACCAGGCTTTCTTGTCAGCGATCCACTCAAACCATCGCAGAGTTTTCGACAGAAGTTCGGGATCGGAAGTCGGAAATGAATTTCCTTCCGCCAGTATCCACAGAATCTGTCCGTTTGACCACACTTCACCAGTCCAGAGCCCGTCCTTCGACTCACCTAACACGTCAAGGAGATACCGAATCGCCTTCTCGCGTTCCTCGGGTAACTGCTCATCGTCATGTGACTCGAATTTTATCTTGCCCAAGTTTTGGCAGATCAGCAAGAAATACGCCGTGTGATGGGGTGCGATGATGCGACCAGACCGATCCTGATAACTAGCCAACCAACGGACAGCAGCCGGCACGTCGACTTTGGCAGGACAGAGTCCTGTTCGTAAGATCGCAATCAACGCCCACGACGTCTCCCAATGTTCATCGTGCCAGTTGCTCCTCCCATTCAGCGAATACTTATCTGCAATCCACGCCAATGCCTTCTGGACCGACGCATCCTTGGGCGAGACTCTAAACCTCATGAGAGCCAGCAGACACATGGCGGTGTCCCAAATCTCCTCACTCCATGACCCGTCTTCTAGTTGCACGTGAGAAATCCACTTCTTAACGGCTTCACGCCATGGCGAGTCTGGCTTGCATAGAGTCTCTAAACACATCGCTGCAAGAGCGGTAGCGCGGGCTTCCTGCCAATGTCCGTCCCTGCTACCCTGCTGAAATATGTATGAGTACGCCTCCGTGACGACCGAGTACAGTCTTTCAGTCGCCTCCTCAATGAAGGCTCTCTCAGCCACTGGTCGAACCGTAGCACTCATAAGCGGGCCTCCAACCCAGGATCGTCATTAACAAACGCTGCTTTGGGCTCACTGGGCCTGGGCGTCGTTTAACGGCTTCCGTCTAAGCCTAATCGTTCGCCGAAGAGATGGCCAAATGATATTTTCGGGACACCGCCGAGACTGCTTTCTCTACGATGAGTCGGCCAAGAATCACATTTTCGGGAAGATTAGCAGCTAACTGGCAAAAATCCCCATTTCACTTATTGTCTCTAACCCTGACGTTTGATTGTTGGCTTTTTAGTTCGTAATCACAATCGGTACGCGGTGCCAGGACTCGCCAGCACGGCGGTAGGACAACAGATATCCTCCCGCCGGCATATTCGACATGTCCAGCTCAACGTCGAGCCGAACCTCGCCGTGCTTGATAGTCGCATTTCCTTGAGCTGTCTTTAGGACCTCGCTTTGATCTGCGCGTTGAACCCGAACATAGTACAGTCCATCAGAGCTGCCAAGCGGCAGTGTCATGCGACACTCCAGAAGTCGAGCTGGTACTCGGATCATCTGGCTGCCATTCGTGCTTTTCTCGCCGCGCGTCGCTGACCGCGTGAGATTGAGCATGACCTCGAACGGCTTCCTGTCAGCGCCAGTGCTGGCTACATCCTGCTGGCCACTGCGGTCACCTGGTACACCGGCAGGCTTTGTTGCGGTCATACCCGGCGTGGAGATTTCCCGTCCCCTGCTTTGTTTCCAGAGCAGGCCTGCACTGGCGAGAACAATGCTCGCTAGAGCACCGTACAAAGTGAATCGTTGCCGCCGCCGCGCCCTGAAAGCGACCTTAAGTCGATTGAAGTCCCCAAAACATTCGCTGCAGGAGCCGAGATGATCGATCCATGGATCAATCTCAGTAATAGGAACCTGATGGCGCGCCACGCGTTGCAGAAACTCTGAGTCAGGGCAGCCGATTCGATCAGGGTTCGGAAATCCTTCTGCCAACTCTCGATTGAGGAGTTGCGAGAACTGCCCGTCCTCGCTGCTCCGTCGTTTTTTGTGCAGAAAGCTAATCAAGGTTCACCATTTCAACATCGGCGTCTCTGACCATTCACTCGGTTCCGTTAGGACCAGAATGTACTTCAGCTAAGCTGCGGTCCCACCGCGACGACGGAGGTAGTCTCGCAATCGCGTGAGCCTCCGCCGATAGCGGAATTCAACTTGAAATTCGGTGAGATCGAGGCGTTTCGCAATTTCCTTAATCGAATAACCGTACTTTACGTAGTTCCACACGCGCCGAGTCCACGGGTCCATCATCTTCAGCGCCTGCTGGACCTGTAGTTCGCGTTCCAGTCGTTCGACAGGTTTCCAATCTGCAACGCGGCCAAGGCTTTCAAGCTTTTCAACTGAGTCCGTTAGCAGAACTTTCTGACGGAATTGCCTTTCTTTCACCAATGCGCGCTGAAACCGGTGGCGGAATGCGCCAATTAAATACGATTCCAAATTCGTAACATGATGCAGGTTTCCAAGCCGACGCATCGTTCTCAATACAGAACGAAGAAGCTCTTCCCAAACTTCAGTTGCCAGGCACTCAGAGTCAGGAACATCCGCTAAACGTGCATACGAAAGCACATTGGGCCACGCGCTTCGTGCAGCATCCAATAGACGCTCATGACTCTTGGAGCGGCTCCCAGCTTCGTCATCTGGGCCAGCAATTACCCACTCAGGGCCAAGATTTGGGTTCTCCAACGAAACACTCCAGAGTTCACGCGAATCGACGAAGCGGGTTTTGTGGAGAGGTTCTCACCAGCCCAGCAAGCAGTCAAGAGCCCTTCGCAAATAAATATTGTGATGCCTTTTCTCCTCGAACTGTTCCTAAGTTAGTGTAGGGATTCTTTCCGATGAGCAAGATGTTCACGAAACAAGTCTGGAGTTTTTCGCAGTATAATAGCGGTAATTGTGAGCCGCACTTCGTCCCCGGAGGTTCTGCCATGCTGATTCTCGTTCCCTGGAAGCCAGTCGTTCTCGTGTGGGGATTGCTGAGCGGGATGATACTGGTTGGTTTCGTTGCATCGTCGCTGCTTGAAGGAAAGAACCCCTTCGCGCCAGGTGCGACCATCACGCAGCCCCCAGCCGTGAAAACGGGTGTTGCGCAAGCGGGGCAACAACCTAAGCACTCCCACAAAGCGGCTCGGACTCCGAGTCAGTGAGACTCCGCAGATCTCCTTCTGCTAATTTGTTTGCTTAGCCTTTCCGTCAAGTCCTCGCGTGGTTTCCCCGACGTCATTCTTACGTGCACGCTAGAAAAGCCCGCGCCAGCGGGAATGCCGGCGCGGGCAGAGCGCTGGTCAATACTCGCTTGGCAAGTGGATGACGTTGTTGGTGAAGTACAGAGTGATTTCCTCCAGCGGGAAATCGGTATGTTCGATCTCCTTGGTGAACACGATATTGCTGTTGCCATCGTCGCACGTAAGCTTAGCGGTCCGGTCGGGACGTACGGCGAGTTTCCAGACTTGAAACTCCTCGGCGGCAACAGCCTTGTTGTAGGGCTGAATGATCGCGATCTCGTCCAGAAGCCAATATGCTCCACCGTGCTCGGCAACGTGCTGTGCGCCGTCGGTGTAGAGAACGTTGCGGTTGATTCCGTGCCGATACCAGTTTTCGCTGCCGGTGAACTGCGCGAGGTCGCTTTTGTTGAGAGTCTTCGTCGTCATGATGTGCCTCTTTCGTTTTGAGTGACCCCCTTGGCGGGGCGAGAGAGGCAACAGGAACAGCCGGACGGAAGGCGCGGTGTCACAGGCAAGCGTGAAATAAATGAGGGGTAGCCCGTAGGGAATCATCGTTTATGTCGCGAAAGTGCCTTGACACTGGCCTGCGGCTGTTAGCTTGACTCAGAACCCGTCCATGAGTGGGAAACGGAAAGAGGCATTGCTGACGAAGACTGCGCGGAGAGATGCGGCGAGAATAGAGGGGGACAGTCACGTGGAGGAGAGAGATTCGGTCCGCGCAAGATGGGAGGTTCAAATCGTGTTTCTTGAGCGATATGCGCCTTCAACAAGGATCAAACAGTCGGTAGACCGGTGGCCGTGGGGAGGATGGCTAGGTAACTTGCGTCCAGCGCAGGACCGAGAAGAAGGATAGCGGCGATTCGGCGGACTACTTGCGCAACGTAGGCAGCTTCTTCGGAGCGAAGGGGACGGCCAAGGAGCGGGAATTCGCGGTAGCTGAGCCACTTTTTCAGAACCTGGTAGCCACCGAGGGTGTAATTCCAGACATTGATGGGGATCGCCGGCCAGAGGGATTCCCCGTTGAGATGGACGTCGACGCAGGATTCTCCCAGCAGGGCGAGCGCGTCTTCAAGAGTGAGAGATTGCGCCGTTGCCAGCGCGGCGAGCTTTTCTCGTTCGACCGCACTCCACTGCCGTTCGGGAGACAGGCCTTGGCCGGGCATGACGGTGCTGCCTTGTCCGCGGTATCCCCAGCCTGCCGTGAGCTTGAGGGCGTTTTCGAGGTCTGAACTCTTAGGAAGTTTGAGAGCTGCGAAGAAGGACCATTCGCCGGTCAGGCGGATGGAAGATTCCACATCGAGCAACTCGGCGAGGCGGCGACCGAGAGCGGCGGAGTGGGCGAGGAGATCGGCGGTTGCGGGCAGTGGGATGCGCGGCCAGTCACTCATGAGAGCCCCTGAATTTTCGGTGCGGTATTGCGGCGTGTGCAGGACCGCTAACGAATGGAAGAAAAGGCTTGGATACTCAATCTTAATTTCATTCAGATACCGGGCCGCTGCTTCACTCACGTTCATGCGTGATTCAACGTGGCCGGGCAGCGGTTCTCCCATCGTGGACATTGGAAAAATGTTTGCACCGCGCTCATTGAGGTGTCGGTTTGCCAGTAAAGTTGTGATGCCGGGTGGATCGAAAGCCTTTCTGTTCTTTTGGGCGAGATACATGATTGGCACGTCTGTACGGTATTGCCTGACATATTCCTCACGCTTTTCGTCGAGCAACTTTGTCGTCGGTTCCCAATACAGCCATCTGTTGTCGTATGGCCTATAGGCAAGCTGCAGAATCTGCCAAGGTCGGAAACCTCTTGTCTGAAGAGCGACTCGAACCTCCGTCGCTTGGAATCTTTTCGTGTCGATCATTGTGCCCGGAACAAGCGCATCCATATCCGCGTGCGAAAATTTTGGATTGAGATAATCCCGCATGCGTTTCTCCAAATCCTCGCGGCTTATGTCCGTGACTAGATCGTCTCGTCCGCTTTGCACGCCGGGAAAGGATTCGTGGAAGAGTTCCGGCACACGTGGCCACTTGAGATAGTCGGTTGCAACAACCCTCGGCTTGAAGGGAAGGCCAAGCGTGGAACTTAGTCTGAGGGAGGAATATCTCGGCTCGTGGGTTGCAATTGACCGCGTGAGAGCTTCGCGCCGTTCCGAGGCCCGCGCGTCGTCGAAGTCGCGGTAGTGCAGTGCCGCCGGTTCGTGGCGCGATCGAGCGTTGCGCACTAGGGTGCTGATGGCCGTGCCGATGCGGATGCCCACGCTCGTGCCTGTGACCGCGAAGACAGTTTCGCTGGTCCGGCCGTCGGGAGCATACTCGCTGATCTTGCGGTCTCCGTGAAGATTATCGATATATATGTCGGCGAAGGTCTCAAGGTATTTATGCCGCATCGTCGGATGCGAAAGGCCATCTAGCCACGAATAGTTGGAGATGAAGCATACGATTCCCTTGCCATCAGCATTCTCCGCGATGCGGCGCTCGGCAATCCGGAAAAATCGGATGTAGAGATCGTTGAGCCCCTGGCCCTGCGGCGCCGGGAGACCTTCAACAGGCGTGCGGTATTCATTGGTGAGGTCGCGTTCCTCTTCTATCTTCGCGATTCCGGCATAGCCGTTGTACGGCGGATTGCCGAGGATGACGAGAATCGGGCCTTGTTGCTTGATTTGTTCGGAGTCTTCGCGCTCGCGACGGAATTCCTCGAAGATTACGGATTGAGGATGTTCCTCGGGAACCCAGCCGGTGAGGGCATTGGTCAGATAAACCCCGGCGCGATGATTGTCGGTGAGAGGAGCGCCAGCTGTCTCCAAAAGTGAGGCGATCTGAAGGTGCGAAATGACAAAGGGCGCGGGCATGATCTCGAAGCCGAAAACTCGCGAAAGCGCGATGGCGCGGAGAGCATCCGGAACGAGCGCGGTATCGTCGGCGGCATTTTCAAGCAGGGTCTGATGAATGCGATGTAGAACTGCGGTGAGATAGGCTCCAGTGCCGCAACAGGGATCGAGGATGCGGACGACGGGGCTGGCGAGACCGAGAGGTTGATCGAGTTCGGCTCGGAGAAGATGATCGACGCGCTCGACCATGTAGCGGACGATTTCTTTTGGGGTATCCAGACGCCGAGGTCCTTGCGAAGCTCGGGGTCGAAAGCTTCGAGGAAGGGCTCGTAGAAGTAGGCGACCGCTTCTTCTTCGCGGAAAGTATCGAAGAAGGCGGGCTGGACGCGGTTAAGGGCTTCTCCGGCAAGGTTGAGGATTTCCTGAAGCTGGACGGAGTTCAAGGCTCCAGGGTCGGATACTTCTCCAAAGAGCTTGCGCAGGACGGGAACACGCAGGTAGTGAGCGGAGACGCGCCAGTCGAAGCGAGCGCCAGGCGTGCGATTTTCGGGTACGCGACGCCAGAGAATCCAGGCGGAAAAGATTCCGTAAAAGAGAGTCTGGACGAGGGTGGAGCGAAAAAAGTGCTCGCCTTTCTCGCCCTCGAATTGGATGCCGAGCGACTCCTGAAGAGCGAGTTTGACGGTGCCGAAGCTGCCGAGCGGATGATCTTCGGCGCGGGCGCGGGCTTCTCGAGCGTAGGACGCCAGCAGCCAGGCTACGTCTCTTGGCTGGACTAGCGGCGCGCGATAGAGCATGACGCGCGCGAGGAAATCGGGCAGGAGATCGGCGTGGCGGGCGAAGCGAGTGAGTGGGTCGTCCCAGAGCGCAGCGAGCGTGGCGGCCAGCGTGTAGCGTTCGAGAGTCTGGGTTGTGCCTGCTGACGTGAGTTGGAGGAGGCGGAACTCTCTGAGATTGGTGATTAAAACCAAGCCGTATTGCTTGAGATAGCGGATGGTTTGCGGCTCGTTGGTCAGGATGTCGAGGTTATAGTCCGCAGGCTTGATTTCGACGACTCCGCGCTCGGGGTTCTGGAGGATTGGAGGTTCGGCATTGCGGCGTCTGCTAGCGGTTTGAGGGAAGAAGCCTCCGTCGGGCATGCCTGCGCCTTGATTGCGGAGCTGGGTCGAGAAGAGGACCGCAGGCTTCAGTTTCTGCCCGGCAGTGTTGAGTAGCCTATCGAGTGGAGGGTAGAAGGAGGTCTCGGCAGTGGCGGAGCCAGTGGAGCGAATCGCACGGAGATCGGTAATATATTGGGCGACGCCGTAGGCCGATGGCATGTCGCTCTCATGATTGCACATGGCGCGGGTTCATGAAGCGTGAGGATCTTGATTCGGGGAGAAGAATTCAGTAGCCGACGGTGTCACGCCTTAAAACGATGTCAAGGTGGTGTACTACTCCTTCTTGGCTGCCCGGATTTTTGCGCAACGTGACCGTTGTGCCCTTGCCACTTTTTTCTCCGCCTTGCCGCTTCTGTTGTGCGTGTCGGTCACCTCACTTGGGGTGGAGCTGCGGACAGAATCTCTTTCTTTCGGGCGAGGCGATAGCGATCGCACATGGGGACAGTATAGGACGAAAAAAGGGCGGAATGGATGGAGCCACTCCGCCCGAATCGTCCGCAACTTGTTAAGCAGTCAGGCGCGCACGCGCCCAGCCCGTCGGGCGGGACAAAGAAGACTTCTGGGTTAGTAGGACACCTTTGAAGGGCGGGACTCGGACTGGGGCAGATTGGCTTCAGAAGAAGGGACCTCACGTCGGCAATCAAGAAATGACGGTCCAAATAAAGAGGCGCTCGGACAATCGCCGAGCGCCTGAGTAGTTCACAGTAGGCTAGGCTGCGGTCTTCGGTGTGCCTTTCTTTGCAGCGTTCTTTTGTTTGGCGGCGAGTTTTGCACGCTTCGCGGTGAATTCCTGCTCCACGGCTTTGCCGAGTTTGTCCATGTCCACGCGATGCCGTTTTGCCGTTGAGATCAGCACGTCCGGGTCACTGGTTGGCGCCCGATCTGTGCATTCCAGCAAAACGACTTCGATCAGCAGTTTTGAAAGTGCGCCCTCGTCCGGCTGCCGGAGCATCCGAGCGATGGCCTGCTGCACCTGCGGGTGTGTAACCTCGCTGGCCGTGCCTTCGACCAACTTGTGCCGCCGCGCCAGCAGGTCCTTCCGCAACGGATCAAGTTTGTTCAAAAGCGTACTCGCAACCAGCGCCAGGTCGGCCCGTTCAAGCGGTGCGCCGATGCGCTTGAGCACTTCGGCCAATGCGCGGTGACGCACCGTGGTTTCGAGCTTCTGGCGTTCCAATTCTTTCCGGCGCTGTTCGCGTTCCTTCGCTGTCTGCTCCGGGTTCGGAGCGCGGCGGTCGGCGAAGTGTACCGGACAGTTCAGCTCGGCGCAGACTTTGACAGTCCGTCCACGCTCGGTGCCGTCTACCACAAGTGCCTCGCTCATGTTCTTGCATGGTTTCTGATAGGGCGAGAGTGGCTTCTTAGATTTCGCGGACTTGGCCGTGAGATTCAAGGCGACGTATTGGTTTCTTCCCAGCACTGCGCCGTTTGCGGGAGTCCTCCATTCGTTCGTAATCTGCACCAATTGCGGTTTCTCGGCGATCTGACGCTCAACGTCCTTCGTCAGCTTGTTGTTGTAGCAATTTTTATCGGTGCAAGAATCTTGCAAGGCTGCATCGAAGAGTAGGGTGTTAAAGCCGGTGCGCTTCGGGCAGTTCGCGCAACTCCCCGCTTCTGGCACAAGCGTCTCGTCGTTCTTGTCGAACGCCACGGATTCAAGCGAGAGCAAAATGTTCTGCTCGATCCATGCCGTTAAGTCGCGGACAGGGCGCAGAATGCGTGTTTCTTTCCCGCCGTCCCACGCGGTATGAAACGCAGCATCAAACGCCCACTGTTGCTCCGGCTGTGGTAGCTTGGCGATTTCGAGCGCGTGCCCCACGCCGATTTCGTCTGCCAAAAATGCCTCTGCGATGGATGGGTGCAATTCCACCAAGCGAAGGCGGGTAGCCACGAATGCAGGACTCTTCCCGGTCTTCGCCGCTAGGCTGGCGATGTCATATTGAAGCCCATCCGTATGCAAGAGGCCATGAAACGCGAATGCCTCTTCCAACGGATGTGCGTTTTCACGTTGAATATTTTCAACCAACTGCGTTTCGACACAAGCCGCGTCCGAGAGTTCGACGACGCGGACGGGCACTTCCTCCAACGCCGCGAGTTTGGCGGCGCGCAGCCGCCGCGCTCCGGCAATTACCTCGTACTTGTCATCTTCGATGGTGCGGACAAGCAAGGGCTGCAAGACGCCTTGTGCTTGAAAACTGAATGCCAGTTCCGCAAGGCTGCGTTCGTCAAAGCGTCGGCGAGGGTTGGTGGTGGATTCTTGCAACTGCGCCACAGGCAAGTTGCGATATTCGTTGCTGCTCTGAACTGTGGTTTCCATAAAATGCTTCTCCTTATTTGATTTGTCTGAGTGGTGGTGGAAGTCATGCGGACAGACACGCTTCGCCTGTCCGCGCCGGTCTGCGTGTGCATGTTTTAAGCGGCTGGCTCTGAGGCCTCGCCGAAATCTGCCGGAGCGGGCGAGTAACCCGCATCTTGGGTTTCGGGTGGCGCGTCAGGTGCGGACTGCGGTTCCTGCGCTTCGGCCGGGGCGGGTTCTTCCATTCTGATTGCCCCGAGAATTACGGCTGAGGTTTGCTGCACGACCTCAAGACTCTCCATCAGCAACTCGGCGTTGCCGTGATAAAGCTGAATGTAACTGGCGCTGGATTTCGGGTTCAGTCCGATGGCTTTCGAGACGACGAACGCAACGGCTTCAGCTTCGGTCTCGCGTACAACCTTTGTAGTTGCCGTGCGTCGTTCGGATTTGTGAATCCGCTCGTGTGCGACCTCATGCACAAGAACGGAAAATTCTTCGGCCTTTGTCTGTCCGGGCAGCAATGCGATCCTGCCGCCATAAGACATGCCGAAAGCAGGGGCAATGCTCTCGTTGTATTCCAGCGCGATGCCCTGCGCCTGCACGAAGTCTCGCAAGCGATCTAGATAGACTCCGGCGTCTCCGGTGACCTCGCCGATTGAGGGTAACGATGCGCCTTCGGTTTGGAATTCGTCCCAAACAAAAACGCGGCGAAAGCCCAGCAATGTGGATGTATTCGCTTCTTCCTCCTTTCCGGTGTCCGTGTTGTCTTTCTTGCGGCGCTTGCCAATCATCGGGGCAAGAATGGCGATGCCCTTCTCCCCACGTTTCACGCGGCGGCCAAGCTCGTTCCACGTTCGTATTCCAGCCACATGCGTGGCCTGGGGCCGTTGTCTCGCTATGAGGAGGACATTGCCGAAGGAATACGTATGGAAATTCGCCATTGCATTCAAGTAAGCGGTGAGCGTTTCACTGTGTCCCGATTCCAATTGCTCGATGAGATATTTCACGTTTTCGCGGATGAGTTGTTGTGCGGTGGCTGGCTTCCGATTCTTGCTGTCGGAAGCCGCATGGACGGCGGCTGAGCCGTCGCGGTTGCTGTTGTTGTTGCTGTGATATTCCATTGTTTTTTCCTTTGTCTGCCCGGTGGGGCGTTTTTTTCTTTCAATCCAGAGCGAAGCGAAGGAAAAAACGGACCACCGGGAGACAAAGAGGAACGACAGAGGGCGAGGGGGAAGGACCAAGAGGCGGGCAGGGCAAGTGCCAAACGGGTTTGTCGTTTGGCGCACAGCCGTGCTGTCCCGAAGGGCCGTCCCGAAGCGTAGCGAAGTGGTCACCATCGTCGGTGGGAGTGGGGAAAAGACGCGCGGCCAAGCGCATCCGAGGGGTCGCTTTTGGCTTGCAGAGTCACGCAACTGGAACGGGGAAGAAACTGGCTGGTCAGGTATGGGTACTAAAAGTGACCGGAATCAGCACACAATGGGCACGCTCGGGGAGTCTGAAATGGGGAAAGCTTGGGACTGGCGACTTGCCGACAGTCAGCCGTTCAAGGCCAAAGAATTTGTATAGGATGAGCCATCGGCGAAAACCATTGGCTCAAAGTTTCGGGATAAAGAGGGCTTCAACAGCCTCCCAGCCTTTACGCGCCTTCACCAATACCGGACAATTGTCGAGGCGGGACCCGCTGCTCGTTGTCCACCAACTCAGATCTTCTGTTGCCTCGGCATACTCGCCGGAGGCAAAAACGCTGGCAATTACCGATTCTTTCGGAACTCTCCACTGTTTATGCAGCTGGATGCCTTCTTCTCGCGCGGCCTCATTAACTGTTACGTGGACGGCTCGTAATACGGGCACTGGTTCATGCAGACCCACGTCAAGAATCATTTGGCCAAGGCTCGATGCGTCGCTCTTGCGAAGGGCCAACTGGGCACTGAGCAAGATGCAAGGTTTTGGTAGCGCCTTAACGATGCCGATCATCGCAGCTTGACGGCTGGCGGTTGGACAGTATTCTTGCCGGATTCTTTCGATGGCTCCAAACGAGACATCGTCCCGCATGTCGCTGGGCAGGAAATCGGGGAGGAAGCCAAGCTCGCCAGCAATGATGTCCATTAGCCGCTCTTCGGGGTCGTGATTTGCCAACTGGGAGTGCGAGCGGCGAAACTCTAATCTCATTTGCGCGGTCAACGTCAGCAAATGTGCCAGTTCATGCCATTTGGTGAAGTACGAGCGAAAGATCTTCTCGCCTCTGCAATCAATCACAGATACGAATTGCGGTTCCCAGCCCTCCCTGTGCATTCTCTTGATCGTGATTCCGAAATCGTTCGATCCTGATAGATCAGCGCCAAGGTTCGCGAACCCGGTCTCGCCCTTCTTGACATACTTTGCCTGTGCTTTTCGGAGATCATCCGAGGTATGGATTTCCTCAAAAACTGTATCCACTGCGCCCGCGACGGAAACCAGCAGATCATTGAGATTCGCGCAGGAGAATTTCTTGGCAATCGTTCGGACGCGGCGAATCACGAACGCAAGGATCGCGCGACTCGGCTTGTCGGATTTCGGCAGGCCCAGATCAGAAGCCAAGGTCCAAATCTTCACTTTACTGTCAAGCCGACCACTCATCCATAGACTCTCCGAATGACGCTCTTCACAGCGGCGTGCAATTCTTTCCAGTCCTTAACTGACATCGTACCCTTGGATCGATCGCTCCTCCGGGCAACGACCGAGTTGTACGCGTCGAGCAAATCATGCGTTTCGGGGTACGACAGCCGCAATTCCTCGGCTGCTTGTGAAAGCTCCAGAGGAATCACAACAGGTTTACGCTCTCCCAACTGCTCTCCCTCGCCAGTCGCTAGGTAGCCGACCGAACCTCCTAACGCATTTGCGATCCGCAGCAACAAATCCAAGCTGATGTTCTTGCCTCGTTTCTCAACTTCGCTCAGGAAACCCCGACTCACCTTCGATTCATCCGCCAGCTTTTCTTGCGTCCAGCCCTTCGCTTCCCGCACTTTCTTTATTCGATCACCAACTGTTGCCATTCCGCTCCCCTTGGGCCAGAGTTGCTAACTCTGCAATTTATCACGAACGAATGTATTCGGGAATTCGGACTTGACCGATTTCCTGGGTGTTCGTTATAATGAATATATTCGCCAACTAAGGCGGCCACGATTAGCCTGAGAGCCGCAAAACATCGTTCGGTGCGGACGCGGCAAACGGGTTAGGTAGGGGGCAATAACATGGAAAACAACGAAGTAGACATTTTCGAATTCGCTCAGCGCGGAGAGGAAGTCCCGGAAGCTCGCGCGTATCACGTTCGAATTGACGGCGAGAAGTTCAGGATCGATACGGCGCACCCGACTGGCGAAATGCTTCTGGCAAAAGTGGGAAAGCGCCCGTGCGCGTTCGAGCTGATTGAAGAATTCGTCCACCGCGAGAACGACGTTGTCGAGCCCGACGAAAAGGTCGATCTCCGGAAAAAGGGCCTGAAGGGGTTTATCACCGCACACAAGGAAATTGTGACGATCTTCATAAACGGTGACCCGTATCAGATCGAGCGGGGCGACCGGAGCGTGAAGGAAATCCTAGGCAAGGTCAACGAAACGCCGGAGGGATACATTCTGCTTGAGGAGAAGAACGGAACGCCCCTGCCGCTGCCGGCGGATAAGCCCGTCAGAATCCGCGGATGTGAGGTCTTTCACACGCAGGCGCAATCGGGCGGGTCATCGTAGGACGCAGGCATGTCGTATCCGCAGGAGCAGGTTGATGAGCTGAAGCGGTATTGCTTCAAGGTTAGTGCTCTTACCGAGGGCAATGAGACCTATCTTCTTCTTGAGGAGCTTCGCCTTCCCGAAGGATGCGAGCCCGCCTCATGCGATGCCCTGCTTCGTCCGTTCAAGGGAGCCGACGGGTATCCCTCGCAGCTTTATTTTTCGCTGCTGGTCAAATCGCCGTATTCGCGGAACTGGAATGTCACCAACACAAGGATTTGCGAGCGGAACTGGTTCGCGTTTTCGTGGAGCGTGAATGTCGCTTCGCCGACTCTCGTGAAAATCTTGCTGGCTCACCTCTCGGGATTCACAAAGGAAAAATGACGGTCGAGATCAGGATGACGGGCTCCGTGTACGATCAGATTCACCGGGATCTTGCTCGGCCACACCCTTTTGCCGCTGAGCGCATCGGGTTTGTGTTCGGGCGCACGGGATCACTTGCGAACGCGGGAAAGCTCGTCCTGCTCACGCGGTATCACTCGATCCCGCACGAACAATATATGGAGGACGAGACTGTCGGAGCAAGGATCGGAAGCGATGCCCTCACGTGGGCCATGCAGGCGGTTTACCACGGTCGGCCAACGCGGGAGGGGATTTTCCACGTTCACGTGCATCCGCACAATGGCAAAACCGGCATGAGCCGTATCGACAGGCGTGAAATTCCCAAATTCATGCCCGGATTTCAGTCGGTGGGGCGCGAGGCGACGCACGGCATCATGATCCTGAGCAACGACCACGGCGCGGGGTGGGTATGGCTTCCTGGCCGCAAGGAGCCGGTAGCCGTCCATGCGATCAGCGTCATCGGGAAACCTCTCGGGATTTTCGAGATGGGGGTCAGCGGATGAGCCAGGAGCGATTCAGCCGGCAATCTTTTCTTGGCCCGGATTCTGAAGCTCGCATTGCGCGCTGCACGGTGGGCGTGGCTGGCTTAGGCGGGGGAGGCTCTCACATTATCCAGCAACTCGCTCATATCGGCTTTCTGAACCGGCTGGTCGGCGCGACATCGGTCGATGTGACCGCCGAAACCACCAAGCTGTATATCGCGAAGAGGATGATTTTCGGCCTTCAGCCGCACGCGCGGGTAAGGGGGTTCGCCGGGAGGTGGCAGGACAATCCGGAGCGGCTGCGCGAGTGCCAGATTGTGTTCGGTTGCGTGGACGGGTATCAGGGACGGTACGAACTGGAAGTCATCTGCCGCCGCTACATGATGCATTACATCGATATCGGGATGGATGTGCATGGGGACAATCCGCCGGTCATCGGTGGGCAAGTCATATTGTCATCTCCGGGAGGATTGTGCATGCGCTGCATGGGCTTTCTCACCGACGAAAAAATGACCGAAGAGGCCAAGCGATATGGACAGGCGGGTGCCCGACCGCAAGTCGTGTGGGCGAACGGCGTCCTGGCTTCTACGGCCGTGGGTCTGGCCGTCGATATCGTCACCGGATGGACCGGCAGGCCCTTGCCCCACGCCTACCTGTCCTACGACGGAAACAAGGGAACGGTGAAAGAGAGCGTGACGCTGCGGCATCTCAACATTGCGGCTTGTCCGCACTATTCGGAAAGCGATGTCGGAGATCCGATTCCGGTGCAATTGTAGGTCGTCCGATTTCGGTAACGGAAAGTAGGAGGAAGAAAGGCATTCAAGCATGTTCATCTAGGACGGTCCATGGCGATGCATGAACCTAGCGCCGGAATTGCTGGACATTTTCACATTGCGGAGCTTACACCGGGAATTTCCGGCGGCGAATTGGCCCCGTCCATGCGGTGCACCCTCACGATGAACCCGGTTCCGTTCGTGGCGCATGACTTCTCAGACTAATATCGCGGACCTGATCAGGGATGGTGCCGAGGAGATAGTTCGGCGAACAGTCACCGGCGTTGAAGTTTCCGCCGCGCTTGCTGATTTTCTCAATCCGCTACTCGTTTGGCCTTATGTCGCTGGCGTCATTTCTATTCCGGAACTTGGGGACGGTGCTGATGCCGCGTACCCGGCTGCTGTCCACACAGCGGCGACCACCCAACAAGGTGGTGGACCGGTCCAAACACCGGCTGCCAATGTCGCATGCGTCTTTTACACCGCCCGAATCCTGACTGCGGATGAACTTAGAACAGGGTATGCCCGCATCGGCGCGGTGAAGCGTCTCAAACGGCCGCCTTGTCCCAAAGGGATCACCCACCCGATGAATGACGTTCCGCTGGGCATTATTTTCTGCGTCGAGTCGGAGAGTTCTTTGGAAGGCGTAGCAGAACAGATGATGGCGCTTAACCGAACAACCCCATCGTGCGAATGGCCCGACATGGTGGTCGTGCTCCAAAAAGGGACAATAAACTACGCGGTCCAGTTTGAAGGCGACAGGATTAAAGGCAACTTCTTGTTGCCAAACACTACCGACTTTCCTGTGATGCCGATGTATGCCCACGTTTTTGTAAGGGGGGTCGGGCTGCATTCCTTGAATCGGATGTGTGGGTTCTTGTTCATGCATCTGGAGATTTTCTCGCCCGGCGTCAAGCTGCCGGAGAATGCTGCGGTCGAAGGCGTTTCTTCGATGGGAATGACCCTGGGCGCCTATCAGTTCAACCTCAAGCGCGAGCTCGTGCCGGTGCCGGACGAAATGCGAATGGACAGAGGGGCAGGTCTCCGGAACCTGCCCTTCCGAATTGAAACGCTAAAGGGGGAACTCCTGTCGCATGTACAGTTCATTCCGTGGCAGGAAGGCGGCGCGGTCAGGATCATCGGGAAGATGCCACTGGAGAGCCTGCTTGTGTATCTAGGACGTGTAATGAGGGACGCCCACATCATTCCACAAGAGAACGCTCGAATATCGAGTGTCTTGCCGATTACGCGCGCTGATTTCCTGAAAGCGCTCCAGACATTCCAGGCCCGGTCGAATATGAGAGTGAAGCCGGAACAGCCTAGCTGGATCGTGTCCAAAATAGCGGACGAGGGATCCAGCAGCCCTTTCATGGCTCGCCTTTTCATGGGTGTCCTGATGCTTCGTGACCGGGTTTTCAGCGACAAGGACCGCGACGCATTCGACAAAGCCTATGAAAGCGCGTTGACCGCGCTCTCTGATGCGCGCGCGACGGCCGGGGAGATTGAGCAACTGCTTGCCGATCATAAAGGGAAGGTCCTGAGCGGCGAAGCGGCGCGTGTCTCCGGGAAATCGATTCAGGTTGATGGAATTGACCCTGGGTTGCGCAAGCATATGGCAAATTTCGTGACGAGCACCGGGCGCTCACTCAAGCAAGGCATGCAATCACTGGCGAAGGTGCTGGGACTGGATATCGGTTTCTTCTTTCGGGACCATAATCAATATCAGAGAGGGCTGGCGAAACTAGCTCTCGTCCATCCGGAATTGGCGGACTACCTTACGGAAGCACGCAGCTGGGCTGAGAGACTGAATCTCCTTAGAAACAAGATTGAACACGAAGGATGGATCTTGCCGAGATCCGGTTATCGCGAAACCGGCGGCAGAATAGAGATGATTGAGCCGGAAGTAGAGGGCCAGGCTGTTTCCGTATTCGTTAAACACATGCTCGACCGTACCTGTTGTTTCATCGAAGAGGTGACCGTTTACGGTCTGCGCACTAAAATGGACCCAACGATCTCAGTTTCAGAGATTCCACTCGCCGCACGCGACCCTGCTGCACCCGAACGGTTCAGGCCGGCGCTCGCCCAGGGGGGCGAGAAGCTTTGGACACTCGCTTACCACACAAGTATGTTTGAGGAAGTCTAAGTGAGACCCGCACATGGATGAGAAGTTCGAGCTTCATTCGAAGATGCAATGGGAAGGCGTGTTCTGGGATGCAAGCAGACCAGACGACAAATTCGCTGGAACTTTAAGCAGCGATGGCAAGCACATTGAACTGGTTACTCGCGCAGAACTGGTGACGCCGACGCCTGCAATGTTCGTGGGGATGGATGAAGCTCCGGTTCCAGATGTAGTTCACGGTTATACGAGCAGCGGTGATTGCACCATCATCGGTTTGCAGCAAATCGAAGCCCCCGGAAACCTAAATTACGCAACTGGCCGCGGTATCCGTTGGCGCAGGCTCAGAGTGACTGGTGCCTGTATGACGGGGTGGCACTTGCCCAGCGATACTGTCGAGGCGTTGACAGCGGCCGATCTAACCTACACAGGAATCAATGAATGGCTGCCGGGGTGCGGAGCCAGAACAACATACGGTGACGAAGCTATAACCGTTTCCATTCCAAAGAAAAGACCAACTGTTGTGGATATTTGTGTCCTCGCTAAGCGCTTCCACCTGCTCATCAAAATCGACTCGAATTTCCAGGGTCACCTTGCTGGTAAGAACTTTAGTACCCAGAGTGAGCCCATAATCATGCTCGAACCTGCGGAACCAAGGTCGATGCAGTGGTTCATTGAAGTCTCAAACAGACTGGAGAATTTTCTATCGCTTTGCCTCGGAACATTGGTACGCGCCAAGAGTATGCGTCTAATTGGTGAGTCCGAGGACACTGAGAGCGGATGGCTTATACGACCTCGTGCTGGAAAAGTCCAGAAGCCGTCTCTACCACTTTGGCTTCGCTGTGATAGCTCTCAACTTTCGACGGCGATTGCATCATGGTTCGCGATGTCCGAGGAATTCATGCCGCTCGAAACCCTCATCTACGGCACAATTCGACACAGTTCATTATTCGTCGAAACTGAATTTCTTTCTCTCGCACAGGCAATTGAGTCATTTCATCGCTTGACAGACAAATCTACAGTTGTCGCGCCAGACGTTTTCGCCCAGGTTCAAAAGGATTTGACTGGTTTCATCTCTCAACAGAACTGGGGGAACTTCCCAATCGCTGCACGCTGCCTTGAAGCGATTACGTTTGCCAACGATCCGACATTCAAGTCTCGCATCGAGTCTTTGCTCACACGCATCGATGCGGAGCACCTGAGAAAGCTCATTGGTGATTCGGTTGTTTTCGAGCGAACGCTGCGACAGACAAGAAACTACCTTACCCATCCGGGAACCCGCAAAAAAGGGAACGTCCTAACAGACGCAAAGCAGATATTCCTTTTTAACCAGAAGCTCCATGTGTTGTTACGGTTCTTGATCCTAAGGGTTATGGGGTTCTCTGAAGAGGCCATTTTCGAGCAACTGTTTCAGCAAGCCCGCAGGTATTCGTGATTCCGAAGCTAGCGAAAAAGGGCGATGTGGCAGCGCGTTTGATGATCGACAAACAGGAAATTGATGCGAAAGCGGATGAGCTTGGCCACGCCGTCACTTTTCGCAAGCGTGCCGTCGGCGCTGACAGGCATCATGTAAAAGAGATTCGAACCCCCGTCACCAATATTGTTGACGAAGATAAATTTGTTTTCGTCGACAGCCTGCTTCAGCATGCCGCAGGAGCAGTGCGGCTCCCGTTCCCATTCAAAGCCGCCGCCGACATGATCCGGCTTAAGTCTGATATCGAGTTTATTGCTCATCGTAGTCGCCTGCTTCATTGTATCGAATGATTGCGGCCGGCACGCTTGTGCTGCTTCGCCTGCCCATAAACTTCTGCTTCATCTGCGCAGAATTTCGATTTCGCTCAGCTTTTGCAACATTGTCACAACGGCATCGAGGTATTCGGTGAGTGAGGCGTGCAGATCAGCGAAACGATATTGAACCGGCGGCCGGGAACGTAGAACGTGGTGTCTGCCGATCACATCGCCGCGGGCGTTGGTTAGTTCTTCGCCTTCGCGCGATTCGAGACCAGAGAAGAAGATCGAGTAATCGACGGACGGCTTGATGTGGTGCATGAGCTTGCGCCTGTAGGTTTTGGCGATGTCGCCGTGCGGCGTGTTTTTTGAAATTTGCAAGGCGCCGGTGATGGCATCGAAGTCAGATTTAGAGATCGTGCCGGCCGCGAACTTTGCCTGCAAGCCAATTTCCACGTTTGAACGCCTGAGTTGTGTTCTCTCCCAGTCTGGTTTGGTGCTGTCGACGAGATCGCCGCCGAGGTTCTCGTGCAGCAAGCAGTTTACAATTTCCTGCACTTTTATCAACTCATAGGCCGCGCGATCCAGCGCCGCCATTTTGCGATCGTGGATGAAGTAAAGATCGTTGATGGCCTCGTCGTCCTCGAAGGGCGGCTCCTGCGGGGATTCGAACTGCTTGAATGCCTGGGCGATATCGAGGCTGTGCTCAATGTCCCTTATCAGATTGCTTAATTCCAGCCAGAGACTCTGCACATTGCGCACCTCGAAATACTCACTCAAATCAATGCGCCGCTTCGGAAACTCAAGCCAGCTTCCGGCAACGGCGTTGTGCTTCGGTACGGCAAGATCCCGCATGGCGACCTTGAGTTCAGCGAGAAGATGATGCGCTACCCTGTGCTCGCCCGCCGGATTTCCGCCGCGAGGCGTCTGAAGATAGAAAGTTTGCCGCCGCGGGGCGCCCTCATCTTCTGTAAAGGTGATCGTGAGTTCGACTTGTCTCATTCTTGTAGATTAAGGCATTTTTCTGTTTCGAGACGCAGCGATGCATCGTCAATGTTTGACAGAGCCCCGGTTTCGCGTGCGGTGACGGATAACAAAATGTTTCGTCTGGGTGCTGGCGCCCCGGCGTTTATCTCTTGTAGCAAAATATAACAATGCCAGTGTGACAGGGTCTGTGCAGGGGCAATCCCGACAAGCCACCTGCGCTCGCCTGACCGGAGGAAATAGTGAAGCTGACGATTCGATACGGTCTGGACACGATGCCGGACGATACAAAAGACAAAATCATCGCACCGAAGATATCGAAACTCAGGAGTCCGGCAGCGCCGGATATTTCTGCGGAGCGGAAATTTCTTCTGAACAGCTTTATCCTCAATTTCAAACTGTCGATGGGCTCTTCAAACAAGAATCGGCAATTCACGTTCAACGTCATCCGTAAGACAGAGGATGCATTCGAGGAGTACTGCAGCGCGGTTGAGAGCCTCAAGGCGTATATTGCGGATGGCGGGCCTAAACTCTCACATTACTTTTCTGCGGTAAGACATTTCGAGCATTGCGTCGCGCATCTATACCAGGCGGTCCGCTGCCTGAACGCGCTCAGCCGGATGTGGAGCGGCGAGAAACAGTTCGATCATGGGGACGGCTCTGTGCTTGAACGAATTCAACAAATCCACACCGCCGTCAAACACATGGACGGAAGATTCGAAAGCGCTTCCGTCGGCGATGTCAACAGCTTCTCGCTGTTCGCGACGAAAACCGATGGCACAAATCCTGTTGCTGTCAAAAACGCTTCGGATACTGCCAATCTGCCGATGTGGCTGACCGATGAGGGCATTGAATCTGCGGAAGCGCGAGTGACCTATGCGGAACTGGCCGACGAAATCCGTCAGTGGTATCGCGAGGCGGAGAACATCGCAACGATCGATCCGGGAAGAAAGAACGCAAAGGTCTGATCGTTCAATCGCTAGAAATCAATCTTTTGCGCAAAAGCCGCGAGACTGCCTTTGTCGAGTCGCGCCTGGATGTCGCGGTTGCGCACGGCTTTCAGATAGACCATGGTCGATGCGATATCGCGGTGTCCCATCCATTGCTGCAGCGTGCGGATATCGATGCCGTCCTGCAGGTGGCGCGTGGCGTAGGTATGGCGGAATTTGTGCAGGAACCACCGGCCGCAGTACGCGCCGGATGAACAGCGGTTGATTTTGATCGTGCCGTCTTTCAGTTTGTGCGCGGTGACGCAGTGACCGCAGTTGACCTTACCGCGCCAGGCGACGCCCTCAGTTGTCGTTGTGCTTGATTTTCTTGAGGAGCCTGACGCGACCAACTCTCGGCATATGAAGGTTTCCCTCCTCGCCGTCGGCTCGTATCGACTCTTGGTAGCCTTCGGCGGGTTCTCGGCGGAACCGCTACCATAATAGCTACCAATGAGGGTCTAAGTACTAGGTAAATATAGGAGTCGGTGACAGGGCAGGGTTCTAACGAACGCCTGATCCTCAAATCCCGCACACAACTGGCCCACAACGCCTGTAAGTTACTCGTATCATCCGGGCGTTCCCCGTCGGCGGAGTGATCGGCCGTAAGCCGTCTAAGGATTTGATGGGACGTGCGCAAATCTGGGTCGCTTCTCTAGTTCCTGGCGTGATCGCTCCAGTTCCTTGGCGATAAGCTTTTCGTCGGGAAGGACCGTTCGATATTCCGCAGCGAGCACCTTGTTTGGGAGATTGTCTAGTGCGTAGTGGGCCTCTGCCGCTCCCTTTTCGGCGCACAGAATGAGTCCGACTGGTGGGTTCTCGCCGGGCTTCATCCAGTGCTCGCGGGCGTAATTTAAATAGAGGTGCATTTGCCCAGCGTCCGCATAGCTGAATCGACCAACCTTGAGATCCACGAGGACAATGGTGCGCAAGCGCCGGTGAAAAAAGACGAGGTCGATACGAAACCACGTGTCGTCGATACGAAGCCTGCGTTGGCGGCCGAGGAAGGCAAAATCATCCCCTAATTCCAGCAAGAACTCGGCGAGGCGCTGGATGAGTGCGTCCTCCAAATCTGATTCGGAGTATTCGTCTTTGAGATCGAGAAATTCGAGAACGAACGGGTCTTTGATGGCCTCTTCTGGTGTCACCAAGTCGCTGGGTTCGGGGGTTTCTGCTTGCTCCAGCATGGCAGCTTTATTCTGTGAGAGCGCGACGCGTTCGTAGAATTGGCTGCCGATCTGGCGGTCCAATTGACGGACGGACCAACCGAGCCGCAGAGCCTCGGTCTCATAGAAGGTTCGGGCTTCCGGGCTCTTGACGGAGAGCAGGCGCACGTAGGCGGACCAAGGGAGTCCGAAGCGAGATGCGACGGCTGCAATAGTTAAGGGATCGCCCTCTATGTGACTGGGACCAATGGAGTTCTTGGATTCTCCAGACAGTGTCTGGAGAATCTGTCCTTGCGGCCAAGCAAGGTAAAATGCACGCATTTGCCAAAGATTTGCTCGCCCGAAACCGCGACCAAATTGGCGCGTCAGATCTCCCGATAATTGTTCGATTAGCTTTTCGCCGTACTCAGCACGGTGGTCGCCTGCTTGTTCAAACATTACGATGCGTCGTCCGATTTCCCAGTACGTGGCGGTCATGATCGAGTTCACATTCCGCGCAGCTGCGGAGCGAGCGGTTTTGAGCAGTTCGACGATTCCAGCGTGGATGTTGTTGTAATTCTCGGGAATGGTAGTCATTTTCGTCATCGCGATTTCTCCATCTTAATAGCTCTGTCAGATCTCGATCCCGATTCCCTGTACGGGGGCTGCAGTTGGACTCACTTCCAGAGCGGAAGTTTTCGACACATCGGCCCCGAGTTGAGGTCCAAGTTTTGCCATGTCATCCGTGAAGAGTGTGGCGTTGTGGCTGGCGCGTGAGATAGAGACGTAGCCGAAGCGGGAGTTCAACAGATCCGGGTGGACGCCGCTGTCGGCATGAACGAGGACGCGTTCGGCGGTCAGGCCCTGGGAGCTGTGACTGGTGACGGCATACCCGTGGTCGAAATGTCGATGCTCACTGGCATTGAACTCGATCTGCCGGTTGTTGTCGAGGCGGGCGGAGAGGCGGCCGTCGGGATGGATCGCCTCGATAACGGCGAGGTCGCGGTTGGCAACCCCGACCGATTTGTCGGGCGCGGTGAACTGGATGCGGTCACCTACGGAGAACTCACGGTCGATTTCGCGATAGACGCTAACACCGGTGAGACGGCGTGGATCGTAGGTGGCAAGTTCTTGGTTTGATTTCTCGACAGTGAGCTGGTTCGCTGCTGGGTTGATCGCGACGACCGATGCGTAGGCGGCGGCCTGAATTCCGATGGCTTTGCTGCCCCGTGTATAGCGAACTACATCGCGGATTTCGTAGTGGCTTGCCCACGATCGCTCGGCCCCAGTCATGTCTTGACGCTGAACCAGGACACGGAAGGCATGATCTTCGGGTGCAAGGGCCCCCGTGACTTTCAACTCCTGGCGAACAGCGACATTTAGCTCGCGGCGGGAGGCATTGTCTGGTGAGACGACGAGCGTATTCTGCGGCGACTCGACGTAGCTCTTGGCGATGGCGCGTATGCGCTGTTCCCGGTCGGGGATTTCCCGCACGTGGCCTTGCTGGGCGAGCGCGTCGAGCGCAGCGGAGACGTTGCCCTTGGCCAACAATTCGACAGTAGATTTGAGAGCCGGGTCCTTTTGACGCACGATTTCATCGAGCTTGGCCGTGCGCATTCCGGCTTCCTGCAGTTGCTCAAAAGGCCGCCCCGCCTCGACTCCCTGATGCTGGCGGATGTCACCGATAAGGAGCACGTGGTCGTTGGGACGAAGCCGCACAAGGAACTCGCGGATTTGGTTCGTGCTGGCAAGGCTCGATTCATCGACAAAGTACAAGTGTTTTGGTTGTGATAGATCTCGATTCGCTGTGCGGGCAAGAAATCCTTGCAGGGTTCCAGCCTCAATTCCTGCCTCATTCAGTTGGCGTGCGGCGCGGGAGGTCGGGGCAAAGCCCTCGACCCGATAGCCCTGTGATTCTGCAGCGCTGCGGACCGCCGTGAGCGTGGTCGTCTTGCCCGCGCCGGCAAAACCTTGGATTCCGTGGATGCGGTCGTGTGAACTAAGAACGTCTTCGACGACGCTTTTTTGTGCGTGGTTGAGACGCGGATGCTGATCGGCGAGGGCGATGGCCTGGGGACGCGAAAGAATCGGTTCGACAGAGTTTTGTCCCTGATGCATCCGAAGCAGAATCTCGTGTTCGGCCTCGATGGTTTTTGCGGTAGTAAACTGACGGCCCGGAACGCCCTGTTGTCGGTCGACGATTCGAAATTCCCCGGAAGCCAAGCGGGCGTCAAGATGGACGCGGACCTGTGTATGAGTGATCTCGCCCATGCCGCGACGGAGCCCGTCGCGGATTAGCGCACGTTCGTCCACAACCGCCTCGCGCTCGAAGTTTTTGTCGCGGGAGAAGGTGACGGATTCACGAACTCGCTCAAATGAATTGACTGGTTCCTCCTGAAGCTGAGATCGTTCACGCGCTGCACGAACCACAGCCTCGGCTTGGTGTCCAAAGACTGCCGCCAGCTTCCGATGCGCGGCCATCACTTCTCCCGGCGAATGAATTTCTTTACGGTCTCGGGTCGAGTGTGCGGCGATCTCGGCGGCCTCCTTTCCCGCTCGGCCGGTGCGTTCGAGGTACTCGCGAATCTGTTGGCTGCGGGGACTGGATGCATCAAGGTATTCCTGCGTGCCTTGATCTCCGGCGCGCCGCTTCGTCCGGTCGTTATTTCGTAACCGAGCTGGCGTAGTTTGTACGTCAACTCGGACTGATAGATGGCCGTGGCGAACTGCTGCGAGGCGAAGAGGCTGTGCGGCTGAATGGCGCGGGGCTGGCCGTTGTCGCGCTCGGTTACGTTGAAAACGACCGCGTGGGTGTGCAGTTGCGGGGCGACATAGCCATCAACCGGGCGGGCCGTATCGTGCTCGAACTTGGCCGCGATAAACTTGCCCGTGGTCTCGGGCGGATGATTGCCGCCGATGCGGGCTTGCGTGTAGTGTTCGAGCTGGTCGAGGGCGACGCGGACGCTCTCGCGATGCGCTTCGCGGACACGTTCATCGCCGCCGACAAGCGCGGTGAGCGAGACGGATTTGGGCGCGGAAAAAGTGGCATCCCATCCGGCGCGATGCTCCATCGTCTTGACGGTCTTGCCGTCGGTATCCTGATATTCATATGACGCTCGTTGCCGAACCAGCTGCTCGCCGGTCTGTGGATGCTGACCCTGGCTGAGTTTCGCGAAGTCCTCGGCGGAGACGGCCCCGGCAAGGCCGAACTGCGTGGCCAAGCGCCCTTGCCATTCGCCTGCTATGACGCCGCGTTGCGACCAATAGTTCTGCTCCTTGGCTGTGAATTCCTTCTGGTGGTAGGTCTGTGCTTGGCCTGCGGATAGCGGTTTTGAGATCGTCAGCATGTCGGCCTACTCCACCTGGTTCGCGGGCGGTTGAACCGCATATTCGGGAGCTAGACGATTGCCTTGGATCTCTTCCGGTTCCGCAGGAAGCGGCGTGCTAGGCACGATCAGGTCGTCCATTTTCCGTTCGGCAAAACCAGGCCCCTTTTCTTCGAGCGCAACGAAGGGAAACGAGAATCGCGCGACATGGTTACCGTACTTGAGAAAGCCGCGCAGATCGTCGAGGCCGGAAACCTCGGAAGGCAGAACAAGCGGCTCAGTCTGCCGGTCGAGCGCAAAGTTGCGTCCGGTGCGGGAACCGTCGTAGTGGGTCTCGCGCAGCCGCTCGATCTCGATTTCGCCGATGGCCTCACTGACCCATTTCGCCGCCCGCGGCTCGGTCGTGCGGAGGAAAATCTTCGTGGCCGGTTGCGATAACATGGCTTCGGCGTCTTCACCGTAGCGGGCCTCCATCTGGCTGCGCCCCTGGAAACCCAGAATGACCGGGTTCTGCGATTTGCGATTCTCCGTAATCGCGGTATGAAGCTGCGGTAATCGCTGCAGGCTGGCCAGTTCGTCGATGACGAACCATACAGGTTTTTGGTCGGGCATAGGTTCGTTCAAGAGGCGCAGAACGAGGGTGTCGATCCACAAACTGATGAGAGGGCGAAGTGCTTCGCGCATGGTCGGGCGAGACGTGATGAAGATCCAACCGCGTCGCGTCTCCGCCCACTTTGTCGCCGTCCATATAGAGGTTGTTTCGTCTTCCTTGGGCAGAAGCCGGAAGCTGTCCGCGCTCATATTGAGAGAGCCGAGAACGCCAGTTCGCTGTTGCGGGGCCTTCGGATCAATCAGCATCCAATACTCGGTTCCCTTGACGCGGCGGTCAATCTCGGCGGGGTCGGACATCCACTGGACGAGTTCAACTGGCGTCGGCAGATAGGTGAGCAGATGCGCAAAGATTTTCTGCGGAGCTTCGACAAAGAAGCGGTTCGTCACACCTTCGGGCTGGTACAGCGAGACGGCCAGAGCCTTGGCTTCAGCTTTGCGCCGGAGTTCCTTTGATGGATTCCAGTACGGCATCCGGGCATCAAGCGGGTTGAGCACGATGTCGCCGCGGTGCTCATCGTAAAACTGTTTCACAAACTCGCAGGCGGGATCGTAGACGATGGCGCTGTCGCCGCGAGCGTCCACCTGATAAAGCATCTGGCGGATGATGCTCGACTTGCCTGAGCCGGTGTCGCCGACAATGAGAAAGTGTTTGTTCTCGGCGTCGCGTGGAATCCGTAATGGGCGCTTGGAATCGTTGGTCGCTATGCCGACACCACTGCCGGCAACGGCTTTCGTGAACTGGCGTGGACTGACAAGAATCGGCCCCTTCAGCCGTCTTCCATACCGCAGTTGCTTGCGCCGTTGGATGTCTTTGCGGATGGAGAACGGGAGCTGCAGTACGAACGCCGCGAGACCAAGAATGAGTTGTGTATTGAAGAGCCGGTCGAGAGGAACGTCGTCATAGATCCAGTGTGCGAGCCATAGGTAAAAGGTCTGGTTCGGGTAATTGCGCGGCGGCTCGCGGAAGAGCAAGCGGAAGCCCTGTTGCCTCGCCTGCGCGGAAGGCGCAAGCGGCAATGGCGTGCCCGTAGGTTGCGGCGTCGCCCCTGGTTCTACGTCGGGATCGAGCGCCGGCCTCGCCTGCGACTTGCCGTCGGAAACATAGAGTAGCTGATAGGGGTTGGCATGAGTCGCGAGACTTGGTATCTCGCTGCGGAGGTAGTACGGCAGGTAGTAGCGTTCGAGCGGCGAAAGGCCGTACTGAAAGCGAACATAGACAAAGAACCCTGTCGACACGAGCGAGAAAAGGAGAGCGCTGAGGGTATAGAGATAGGTGCGTGGCGGCCAGATGATCGACTCCCTGCGGCCCCATTGTTGGACGGTAGGCATCGGCTACTTCTCCTTGTTCTGGCCGCGCTTGGCGAGCAATTCCTGCGCCTTCGCGGCCTTGGTGGTCTGAACTTGGCGAAAGAGGATAGCGAGTTGTTCCTGGGCAAGTTTGTCCCCGCGCAGCAATGGTTCAAGCGTGTTCATGAGAAGCATTTGAATGCCGACGAGCTCAGTGAAGATATGCATCTCCATCTGCGCCTCACAAGGGCCTTCAAGGCTATGCAAGAGGACACCGCGCACCCAGTCGGCGAGTGTCATACCTTTCGACCACGCGAAGTTCTCAAGGGCTGCATATTCGCTGTCAGTGAAACGCGCCGACAGGATGCGGTTCCGGGCAAGAGGGCGCTTGGAGCCATCGGTCGTTGGTCTGAATTTGATCGACTTTTCCATCGTTGAACCTTCTGTCTCTGCCGCGTCAACGAACGTAAACGCCGTATACGGTCAATTCGCGCAAGTTCATCAGTGCGAGCAAGTTGACGTTTGTAGACGGGCGTTTACGTTCGTGTACCCTCCCAGGGGTGGAGTGTCCAAATTCTTCCGGTGCGAAGCACCGTTCTTGCTCCGGCGCGAAATTGAAGTGCGGATCATGCCTTCACCGCCCGCACAGAAGAGGTGGACTCCACCCCGGCAGACTGCTTCTTCGCCGGCTGCTTCGCTTCATGTTTCGCATCTTTAGTCGGACCTCTACGGACACGCAATGTAGGGGCAACTTGCTTGGCCTGTGGCGTCTTCAGAAAGTCCTGGAAGTCGCGGTCTTTCGAGAAGACATAGTTGAGCGCTTTATCCACAACATCGTCGGCGGATGCGTGGACGAAAACGGCGTACTGATCGACCAGCACGGCGGTGGTTTCATCCAGTCGAATCAAGGCATTGATGTAGCGGCTTAGATTGATTTCAAGTAACGGCATTTCGTCTCCTTTATAGGTGTTGAATCAAGCGACCTTTCTCCGGGCAATCATCCGCTGTGCCGTCAGCGCAATCTCCCGTGCACGAGCAGAGCAAAGTGCGGCGGGAATCTCGAAGCGGCGGCGGACTTGGAGCATCGTAATAACGTCGTCTGTCGGAACGCCTTCGATCAGCCAAATTCTGGCTGATGCGACATCTATGGTTCGCTGCGCGTAGTACAGCGGATTCGGCTTATCGGGGCGGCGCGAAGCCAGCTTTCGCGTGAGCTTTATTGCGTCCTTTCCGCGGGCAAGTTCGTGTAGAACCCACGCCCAATCGCGTTCGGAATTGGTGTGCTTATCGGGATGCTTTCGCGGTGTGAATGACCGGGACGAAAGGAAGGCATCCGCCGCTAGAATATCCAGCCGGAAGTCATCGGAATTCCAAGTGGAACCGACGGGGTATTCGACGGTAACGGGATACGCCGGATCGTACTTGCAATTCAGCAATCCCGGCAGGCGGAGAACCCGGTTGCAGTCGGTACAGGCTGGATCGCCACCGAAGGTAATCGCCAGCAATTTCAGGGCGCTTTCCTGCTGTTCAAAGGTGAATCCCTCCACGCGCCAGAGAACCTGGTATTTGCGGAGCGATGTCGAGACGATTGCGTTCGGCGGGGGAACCGCATCGGAGGCCCGGAGCGAAGAGAGGCAGGCCTCGCCTTCGGTATCCAAATCGAGGTACAGATGCCGCACCGCGGTGATGCACTCTTTAGTGCGCTTGCGGCTGCCAGAGCGCAGCGGATTGGCGGCCACATAGATGTTCGCGCCGATCGAGTTTTCGTGCGCAAGCCAGCCGAGGTAACGAGGCGCAAGCGCGCGCTCCAGAGGGACGATTCGCTGAAGAATCCCGGCGGGATTCTCGCGTCGAAGAAACAGCGCAATCGTCTCGCCCGGAGCGAAGCAACGAGTGAGGAAGTTGGCGGCAATATTCGCCGCGTTCTGTGTCCTATGCTGTGGCATGTTTCACCTCGAATACCGGCTCGATCAGGAAGCGTTTGGCGTCGCGGTCGTAGCCGCGAAGGGCGAGCACCTCGCGGACGATGCGGCGGCCTGGTTGACGCTCGACATGGACGACGAAATCAACTGCCTCTCCGATCTCCGCTTCGGTGTCGGAGAAGGTGGTCTGTGCGTGATTGCGCATAACCAGATTGGCGAAGCGATGCAGCGCCTTCTCCGCCGAGTTGGCATGGATCGTCGCGAGCGATCCGGCGTGGCCGGTGTTGAAGGAATCAAGCAGCGTGCGCGCCTCGATTCCGCGTACTTCGCCCAGAATGATCCGGTCCGGTCTCCACCGGAGAGCGGACTTTAGAAGGTCGTCGAAATTGATGTTGGCTTTGAACATATCGGTTTGGCATTCGACGGCCAGTATGTTCGGCTTCTGGATTTGCAGTTCCGAAGTGTCTTCGATAACGACGAGACGTTCCTGTTCTGGAATGAAGTCAGCCAATATGCGCAAAAGCGTCGTCTTGCCGGTGCCGGTTCCACCGCTGATAAGCAGCGTTTCGCCGCTGCGGATCTGTTCGGCCAAGAAGTCCGCAAGCGGGCGCGTCAGCGTACCGCGAGCAATGAGGTCCTCGACTGTGTAGTGGCGGCTGGTGAACTTTCGAATAATGAGTGCTGGCGTGAGCCGAACAACCGGCGGAATCACCGCCGCCAGACGGCTCCCATCCGGGAGCTGCGTATGGAGTATAGGGTTGTCTTCGTCGAGCCGTTTGCCGAGTTGGTTGGCGATGACTTCGAGGCTGGTTCGGAGTTTGCTGGCGGCGAAGGAAATAGTCTTTTCGCGGTGAATGATCCCGTCGCGTTCGTACCACCATGAAGCGTCGGGATTGCCCATGATTTCGCTGATGCTTTCGTCGAGCAGCAGCGGCTCTATCGGGCGAAGGAACGGAAGGATCAATTCAAAACTCATAGCGTGGATCTCCGAACGATGGAAGCCCAGCGATTAGCCGGGCTTCCGAGAGTGAAAAACAATCGCTTATGCGGCCGCATCCTCTGCGGGATTGTCATCGTGCTCCTGATCTTCCGGGCCGGATTTCTCAGCGCGGTCCAGCTTCAGGATCGAGGCAACCCGGATTTCCCAGACGCGGCGCTTTGAGTCGGTCTTCTTGCTGTCGTACTCCCGGCTGCGCAGCTCGCCTTCCACCTGGATATGCGCGCCCTTGGTGAGCGTCTTGGCGAACTCCGCGAGCTTGCCGAAGACGACGCAACGGTGCCATTCGGTGTGCGAGATGTACTTGCCATCCTTCTTGTAGGAGGGAGGACTTGGTTGCCAGCGAAAGAGTGGTCAGGCTGCGATTGTCGTTAGTGCGAACTTCTGGGTTGCTGCCGACAAAGCCGATGAGGGTTACTTTGTTCTGGTACATAATCGTGTCTCCGTTTGTTGAATTTCCCGTTGTTGCTCGGGTCACACAGGGCGAAGCCTAGCGAGTGGGCCCGGCTCCCAAGGCCGAAGGTCTGCTTTCTGGGAGGGGCCCGAAAGAATTTTGCGCGGCGTTTTGTGCCGCTGATTGCAAACTTGTTTTGGGAGGAACCGAGACCCCGAAGGGGCGCAACGCGAAGCAGAAGACCGAGTGCCGCCGGGCGCCGGAAAGGCCCCGGAGCGGTGAGCAAGCATAAGACGGGATGCATAACGGAAGACACGCGCCAGAGCAAAGTTGTCATCGGTACATTGGCTGCGGAAGCTCGCTGCAATCGCAGTCCGATTCGAGCCGGCATGTCCGCCGCAAGAAGGACATAATTCGCCACCGTCGTTGCGCGTCGGAAGGTCCGCCTTCGCCCGCTCCACTACGCACGGGGACAGGTAGGAAAAGCCAGCCGGATTGGCAGCAAGAAATGACATGAAAAAGCCTCTGGGATGGTCGGTTCGTCCCTAGCTGAACGCCTGGTCGGCCCGGAAGCGCACGATGGTCAGGCCGAGTGGGTTGACGGCCAGCTCATTGTTCTTCACGTTTTCGCGGAAGACATAGGTAACGCTGGCCGTCCATCGCTCCCGCTTGAGTTCGGTATGATCCGCCGGATTGGTGTACACCTTCTCGAACTCGATGCGGGCCGAATAGGGCGACTGACGCAGGTCGTCAAGGATGACGTTCTTGATCTCTACATCGACATACGGAAGGGTGCTGTCTTTGATGTAAGTCTGAATGAGGTTGTCCCGGCGTTCCTGGTCGATCACGGCGCGCTGCACGTCGCTATTCAGGAAGTAAAGCGAGTCGGTTTGGTCGCGCTCGACGGTGAAGCGGTTGCGGCTAAAATACAGTTCCGCCCAGCGAGAAAGGTAGTATTTGTTTTCGGCCTCCTGCGGTCGGTACTGGAAGTTGCGATAGTCGATGGCTTCGGCGTGTCCCACGTCGTTGATCCGCACAATCATGGGGTGCATGTCGGCGAGCGCCTTCTGGCTCTTGTAGGTGAGCGCCGCCAGTGCGAAACAAACAACGGCGAGCACAAGGATGGTCACCTTCAGATAGGTGTTCATGACCAGCGGATCGCCGTACTGTTCCAGGTAGCGTTCCGCGGCGCGAGTGATCTCCGGGGTAGCTTTCGTTTCTACGCTCATTGTTTCTGTTTTTGCGTTCATCTCTGACCTCGTTTCTCGCCTTTTCTGAAGCGATTTACAGCACGGCCCGTGCGGCCATCATGGCTGCGGCCAGGCCCCCACCGTGTCCGCCACCGCCGCCGAATAGGCTGTGCGACATGGCCGGAATCTTGAACAGAATGTAGACGTTGACCAGCACGAGAAGGATCAGAAGCGGCAACGTCTGGACAATCGTTGACGGGTCCGAAATGCTCTGTCCAAGCTGGATGTAATAGTTGGTGAGCACATGAGCCAACACATTCATCGTGGCCGCGGCGATGACCTTATAAAAGCTGAATCCGAGATACGCCTTGAGCCACCCCCAGAACAACCAATCGAGCTTGTCGAAGACAAGAAACGGGATGAAGATCGGCCCGAGCAATCCGATGATTGTTGCCGCGATTGCGCCGTAGGCCAGGATGGCCGAAACGATTGCGGCGAGCAACGCCAAAAGGAACTGCACGACAAAGTACACAATGGAGTAGTACGGCGACATAATGCTCGTCAGAAGCGACGGCCCTGTCTTCGACGATGCCGCATGGATCTCATTCAGCATCGTGGTGGAACCATCCGCCCCAATGAGGTTCACAAGATTGGTCGTGCCGCCGTCGATGAAGCCCTTGATGGAAAAGCCAAGGCCGGGGATCGAGCTGTCGTAATAGTTCACCATTACGTAGGCGAAGGTGAGCAGCATGAAGAGGCTGAGAAACCTCCCCATGCTGAACCCGGCCTCTCTGTGCGCCGATGCAAGCGCCTCTTGTACGCCGAACCAGACCAGCATGATGGTTGCCAGAGCCAGGACGATGTGAATCCCCATCGCGGTAATGGAGGGTGCCGCTGTGGCTGCTAGCGACTGGCACCCCTGAGCGATAAAGTCGAAGAGACCTGTACCCATGTTTCTCACCTTGTTTCTTTTGCCTGCGCCTTCTCAGTACGCTTGCGTCAGGAGATTCGCCGCCCCATTGCTGGTTGTGGCGATGTTGGCGTTGTAGTAGCTTTCGTATCCCGATGAATCACGGAATGCGGATTTCATCGCGTCCTGCTGCTGCTTTTGGGTAACAATCTGCTGCAGGGCGAGATTGGCGTTCATCTGGTTCGCGTCCTGCTGGGTACGGAGTTGCAAAAGCAGGGCCTGATTGATGCGCTGGAGCGTGGCCATGATGGTCTGCTGGGAAGCGTCGTGGCTTTGTGTGGCGCCCTCCAGGTTGGTGATGTCGGTTTGCCTCGCTGCCTGGTTAGCCCGCATCGTGCCGAGCATTTGCAGGTTGTTGGTCATGACGGAATCGCCGATGTCAACGGTGGCTCCCTGCGCGGCAATCTGTAGTTGCCCGGCAACGCTGGCGCTGGTGTAGCCGGGAACTATGCTTGTCGTGCTTGGGACGCTCACCTGCTGATAGGCGGCTGCAGCCCCGTTTCCGGTATTCGCGGAATTGAGCCAGCCCATCGAGTTGCCATAGGTGTTCGAGATTTGTTGCAGCAGCCTTAGGTCGGTGGTGGGAGACAAGAACCGCTGATAGAGCATTGACGGCGCAAGGATCATCTGGTGCACAAGTTGGTATTGCTGCTTGGCAACGTTGTAGGCTTGCAGCGCCGTTGTGGCAATCTTGACGGTGTTGCTGAAGATTTGTTGTCCCTGCTCGATCTGCTGGAATTGGTTGGAAATGGATTGTTCTTCGTGTTCGATCTGCGTGACGGCGTGCACCGACTGCGTAGGATCGTAGACGATGCCGGAACCGAATTGCGCGAGCGCGGCGGGTTGCAACGCTGCGGCAAGTCCGAGGGCGAGTGCGGTAACGATCAGTTTCTTCATTGTGTGTCCTTTCGCTTGTTGTTGATGGTTGGTGGTGCTCGTTGCTCTTGCCGCGATACGGCATTACTGCTGTGCGGCAAGAATTTCTCTCTGGAACTCCGCAAGACGGTCGGCCTCTGGCTTGCATCGTGCGTCTCGTTCTTTTTTCTTCGCGTCGAGGGTCGCCATCTGCTCCGCTGTCAGCTTTTCTCCGGTCAGCATTCGTGCGGAGCCGGAGGTCTCATCGAGGCAGTCCTTGGCATAGGCCGGGTATTCGGCGTTGTATTGGTCCTGCAACTTTTTCATCTTTTCAGCTTTGCTCTGACAACCCACAAAGGCGAGAGTCGGTAGGAGTAAGAGGGAGAGGGCAACTGATCGCATTGAGAACCTCCTTAAAAGCTTTGTGGAATGGTGTGGTTTGAGTACGCAGGAAGAAGCAAGTCCTGCGTGAAATAGACCTTTAGGCGGTGGCCCTCCCGAATCGTGATGGTAGGAGGTATCTGGAGGAAGCGGTCAAGAATGCTGGTCGCGGATTGCGAGACACTGGCCGCAGTTCCGTTGGTGAATGCCTGCGAGCCGCTTGTGGTGATGGTGCCGCCGCCCTGCGTGATTTCGCTGGCGCCGGCAACCACGCCCAAGGCGATCGACGTACCGAAGATTTCCAGATAGTGGTTGTTGACTTTGTCTTTCAGCCCTTCCTCGCCGATCTGGTCGAGGCCGTGAAACTGGTCGAGATCGACGGAGTAACCGTCGGGCATAATCAGGCGGTGAAATGCGACAGCCATCCGTCGCTGTTGGCCGAAGCCCGCCGCTCCAATCTTCTTGGCTTCCCCGAGTACGACCGTCCCTTCGGGAATGATGACGTGCTGACGATCATGTGAATACAACGGATTGGAGACAAGCACTTTGACCGGCCCTGCGGCGTCTCCGTCCAGGCGGTTCATGAGAACGGTGTCGAGGACCGAGCCTTCGTAGACGAGATAAGGCTGACCGATGGCTGAATCAATGTTGGCTTCGAGCGGCCGCTTATAGCCGCCGGGCGTCTCCCCTGGTTCTCCTTCGGCTCGTGGGGTGACGAGACTGGTCTTTGTCTGCCGTTCTGTGTGGTCATACTGGACGGGCGTCATCTGGCCTTGCTGTTGCGACTGCTGTTGCTGTTGCTCGGCAAGATGGGAGTACACAAGGTTGGAAGCGAAACGGGAGTTGTCAACCCGTTCGCGCTCCTTCGCGGCAATGAGCTGAGCCTGTTGCTGCTCGGGAGTAAGTTGCGGCTGCATAACGCCCTGCTGCGGCTGCGAGCAGGGCCGACCGGAACCGCAGGAAGTAGATGCAACGCCGCTTGGGCCGAACGCCGCGGCGGCAGCCCGTTGCGCAGGCGTCGCAGACGCCAGTGCCGGATCTTCCGTTGCCGCCGCGGCCATTGTCGCCTGCTGCTCTTTTTGGCGTTCGGCCTGAACCTGGTTTTTCAAGTCTTGCACGTTGTTGTCGGTGTTGTCCTGCAACGTGGGTTGCGGTGGTTGCCCTTTCGCGGCGGCCTGCTGCGCGGGCGTCTTCTTGCCGGACGAACTGAAAAGCGCCGCCACGATCACGAGCACCGCCGCGCCCAAATAGACGAACGTCTTGAGGTTCTTCTGCAAGACGCCCTTGGGCTGCTCTAAAAGACCGAGCAGTGTTGGCTCGACCTGCGGTTCGGCGTGCGTCCCGGCCTGCGAGTCTGTGTGAGAAGTACGGTTGTTCTCGGTCATAAGAGTTACCCTTTCCGCGCAAAGCTCATCCGTTTTTTGCCCAGCTCCACATACCCGTCGTCCATGATCTTCGGGATGATGTAAGTCCCTTCTCGGAGGTCATAAGTGACAAGGTTCGGTTTGCCGTCCTTCATCTCGTAGACGCTAAACTTCTCTGGCGCATTGGTCTTGATATAAGTGAACTTGTCGTCGTGATAGATCGACTGGATGTCGAAGGGCGCTTCGTTGGCCTTGTAGACGTAGTCAAACTTGAGCTGCGTCGGATAGGCGCTCTTGTACTCGTCCACCGCCTGCTCGACGTGCGATTGCAGAGCGGCAACCTGCTGCTTCGACTGTTCGAGCTGTGCGGCAGGCACGAACTGCGCGGGGCCGCTCGCGGCCACAATCGCCGAGCGGTCGGCAGGTTCGACGATCACCTTCAGGTCCGGCTCGGCGGAAGATGCGGAAATGTCCTGCAGGGTGAAGCTGTAGATGTTTCCCTTGTCAGTAATCAGATTCAGATTGGAACTAATGCCTTGTTTCGCCGGATGCACAAAGCAGAAGTTGCCCACAACATCGACAATCCAGAAGTCCTTGTCGCCCGTGGCGGCTTCCATGATCTTCTCGGACGGTGGCACTTCGATCAGGGTTGTGTACTTGACCTTGGCGCGGATCGCAACGATGTCCTGCGAGTGATACTGCACCGTGCGTGCGGATTCCTGGCCGAAGGCCGCGATGGACGCAACGGCGAAAACAGCGTTGACAATGAATTTGATGGGTCGCATAGTGTGGTTCTCCTTAGTGGTTCGTGTTAGAGGTTGACGTGGCCAGCGTGCGTGGCTGGAATGGATAGTCTTCCGCCAGATGGCGAAGCCCATCGGCAATGCCGAAGCGCTCGAAGTAATCGCGCTTCTTCAAGTTGTCGCGGGCGTTGTTGGTCGCCATCCAGTGCGAAACCGAATCGACGTTCAACTGCACTTTCTTTGAGGTCTGCGCCTTGCGAATGAGCATTTGGCCGGGCGGGACGAGTCCGCCGATAAGGTCCAACTCCGTGTCGTTCAGATGAAACGCTTCCCGGTAAACCTCGCGGTTCATCTCCGGGTTGGCGAGGAAGATTTTCGTGGGGCAGCTCTCGGCCACAATCGCCAGCATCCCCGACTCCTCAAGCTCCTTGATGGATTGCGTCGCCAGGATCATCGCCGCTTTGTGCTTGCGCCAAGTCTTCTGCGCCTGCACAACGTAATTGCGGATCGTCTCGTTTTTGATAAAAAGCCACGCTTCATCGAGCAGGAAGGACTTGAAGGTGGCGAGTTTATTCGGGTCGCCAATCTCGTTCGACGCGCGATGCAAGACGTAAAACAACAGCGGCTCAAGCACTTCCGGCGCATCGTTCCAGCCCTGAAAGTTGAAGGTCTGAAAGCGGGAGAACGAAAGCGTGTCGTCGGCGTTGTCGAAAAGAAAACCGTACTGGCCGCCGCGTGTCCAGCGATGCAGACGCTCCTTCAACTCGCCAACGATGTTCGTAAAGTTCGAGACCGTGCGCTGAGTCGGCTCCAGCATGTACATACGCTCGATGGCATCCCACAGGCGGCGTTCTTCCTTGAAGTCGAGACGGTACCGCTGTCCGTTGCCCTCAATCAGCACGCGGAAGAAGCTGAACAGGAATTGCAGGTTCTCTTTCGTCTGCGGCAGCGAGAACGGATTGATGGTGAAGTCGCGTGACTCCTGGCCGGCGTTTAGATACGATCCGCCGAAGATCGTCGTCAGCGACTCGAAGCTGCCGCCGATATCGAAGATGAAGGTCAGCGGTGCATACTTCTGCGCGTTTTGCAGCAAGAAATTGCAAAAATACGATTTGCCGCTTCCGGTCATTCCAAGAATCAGCGTGTGCGCAACCTCGCCGTTATGCAGATTCAGAAAGTAGGGTGTGCTGTTGTCGGTTTCGAGCACGGCCAGGTACTCGGTGCCGAGATATGCATTCGTCTTCTCGCCGGGAAGGATCGTAAACAGGAAAGACAGGTCGGCGTAGTTCGTGTTCAGCAGAAACAGCTTGCGAAGGTTCAGCGCATAGTTGCCCGGCACGATGGCGAAATAGGCGTTGAGTTGGTTGTAGGTTTCCGAAAACAGGCCGCCGTCGCCGTTGGTAAAGATGCCCGCAAACTCGGCCCCAAGCTGCTCCAATTCGGCTTTCGAGCGTCCATACAGAACAATCGTGAGCGAGAAATCGCCGAGCGATTGACCATCGCCCAGAGCACGCAGGCAGTCGCCAAGGTTCTCAATGTCGGCCTGCTTCGATTCGTCCACCAGCACATCACGCGGGTTCGTCTTCGTGGCGTCGTTGCCCATCTGCGAGACAAACCCGGTCTTCGACATATTGAAGTGGCGGCGGCGTTTGTTGACTTCCTTGCGGGCCTTGTCCGCCGCGAGCGGCGTCCATTCCGTAATGACTCGGAAGTTGGCTGGGATCTTCAGCAGCGCATCGAGCGCCAAGGGGCGCGTCTCGGTGACGGCCTCTTTCATCGTCAATACGCGGACGATGTGATCGCCGACACGTAGATGATCGCGTTCGGCTTCGATGTTCGAGTTCACGACCTGATAGTCGAGAAACTGCGTGGACTGAGGCTTACCGGCAACGCGCCAGTCGTCGTAATTTAGCAAGCGGCGAAAGAATGTGAACTGTCCCTGCCGATCCAAGACCTCGATTTGCATGAAGTCCGCAAGTTGTCGAACAAATGCCTGCACGCACTGATCGAGGCGCCGAACATCGTGCTCGATATGCGAGCGCAACAACGTCTTCATGCTGTCGCTGGTGAACTGCGCCTTCAACTCGCCAACCGCGCCAGCGGGATCTCGGAAAAAGCGAGCGAACGCCGCGCCCACGCCGGTCTTCGATCGCGCTCCTTCGAGCAGGATGCAGTAGAAAATCTCCACCTGATAAAGATGGTCGCGTTTTGCTTCAAAGAACTTCCGCCGCTGCTCGATGGCCGCTTCCACAATCGGGTCGTCGTATCTGGCGAACGGTATGTCGGGGCGGTTCGATTTGAAGAGGTACTGGTAGATATGGAAGCCTGGGCCAAACGCTTTGAGCGCCGCTTCCAGCCGCTTGACCGCATACTCCTGCTCCGAGCGGTCCAGGCTTTCGTAGTCAACGCCCGGAACACTGAGAACCATGCCGACATCGCCGGACTTAGTGAGGAAGGCCGTCTCATTCCAAAACCCGTACAGGTTGATGTGGTCGTTGAGAGCCGCACTTTCTTTCCACGGCTTGATGACCTTATCGAGACGCAGCATCACAACACCTCCACGCGGGGGATGAACTGCTTGGCCGCGTCATAGCGCAGCTTGTAGCGTTCGGACCTGGCCAGAATGCGGAG
>WNFJ01109504.1_pt1 | contig 48168 bp, 58 predicted proteins | sample 5400461 | NCBI WGS metagenome assembly WNFJ01 (sample SAMN13153349, study PRJNA577476) | soil metagenome | isolation source: 115 cm saprolite on Douglas fir-dominated hillslope | place: USA:California | collected 2013-09-17
CATACGACCGACAGCGGGCAGCCGTTGGCTGGCGCCCCTCCGCGTCGGCCCCGTCATACAGCCGCCCGGTCCAATGGAAGACGGTGAGCCGGGAGGGCCCGCCCCGCGCGCCGAAGGGCTTCGACCGGCATGGTTTCGTCGCCCGTCTGCAGGAGATGATGAACCGGGGCCGGCTGATGATTGAGAAGCGCAAGGACCTCGCGTCGGCGTCGAAATGGGAGGCGCAGACTCAGGCCTTGTTGCGAGATGAGCTGGGCGACCATGCGTATACGAAGCGCTTCGAAGCGGCACTGAGCCAGCCCCGCCCCGACGGCCTGGTGGCGGCGTACGGGGTCCTGTGGGCCGCGTATGAGGATGCGCTGAAGGGCGATCTGAAGCCGGTGGTCAAGGAAAGGCGCCCGTCCTGATCGGGTGAGCCTGCCTTGGCGCCGGGCGTCCTCTGCGGACCTATGTCCTGTTGCTATGGAAGGAGCTCGATGATCGCAGGATCCTCGACCGTCTCCCGATCAATCCCGGCGTAGATGAGCTCAGCTACACGCCTGGGGCTGTCATCTGGCGCGTCGATCGCGAGAACGTGGGCAGGAGCCAGATGAACAGAATCGTCGGCACGCCCCTGTACATGAAGATCACCATCCGCAGCGCGAACACGATGCGAAAGCTCAACCAGCTGACCGCGACACCTACACGGCTGCCTGCGGCAGACTGAAGTAGACGTCCGGCGACGGACGACACCTTTGGTGCTACGTGGACGCTGAACTAAGAGCGGGTGGAGCGTGGCACGAGCTGGATCGTCGTGGACCGGGCCTCTGGAGTCAGAACGCTGTCGAGGATGCTTCCCGCGTACCGGCGGTACTTGGCCCGATAGGCAGCATCGACTTCGTCGTCGATGTCGTGGTCGGCTTCGACGAATGCGATGTCTTGCTGAACGCCGCCGGCCCGGATCCGACCTTCGTGCCTCTCCTGGGCACCGCGGAACCAGTGTGCTTTGCGCCCTCTGACGGATCGCACGTACAGGACGTCGCCGTGACGGGCGACCCACACCGTCACCGGCTTACTCAGGTTGCCGTCGCCCCGGACTGACGCGATCTGAACTTCTTCCGCTCTTCCAATCTTGCCTAGCTGGTCGCTCGTCCATTGGGTCATCGGCCCGAATCTATCAGCCTTTGTCGAGTTTCAGCGCCTGCTTGATGTAATACCTGAGGGCGGGCTTGTTCACCTCGCCCAGATCTTTCATCTTGACGTTCTTCGCATGCTTTCCAGCCCCCCGCAGCAGTGCGTACTTGTCCTCGAAGTTGGCGCCCTCGCGAAAGCCAAGGCTGACTCCGGTTTTGCCCGGAGTGATCCAAGCCATTGGTTTCTTGAGTGCGTACATCGGGATCCCATAGCTGATGGCTTCCCGCGCCTCAGGCGCGTGTTGCTTCATCAGGCTTCGGATCGCGGCGACGACCGGCCTGAATTCCGGCTGCACCTTGCGCTCGACGAATTCATCGACAGTCATGCGCCTTCACTCTATTCGGCCTCCAAGCCAGGTGCTCGTCTGACGGAACACCCGGCCCCGCGCCACATCAGACGCCCGGATGGTGCGGACGCCGACCGAGAAACGACCCGCGGCGAACGGGTCGTACTCGGCGACGTCCATCGTCTGGCGCGTCCTCACTATCAAAGAGGCGTGACTGGGATGCACATCTCGCATTCGAATTCGCCGGTCTTCGCGTCGTAGGTCGCGTCCACCGGGTAGTGCTCGAAGATGGGCCTTGAGTCGAGCTGCATGCCGCTGCCGGACAGCCAATCCCTAACGAGCCACGCCCAAGCCACCCCTACTTCTTTGTCGGTGCCCTTGAACTTGCCAACGGCGTACTTGCCCCCGGGGATGACGGTCATCTGGTAGTTCCCGGCGCCGGCGAAGTCCTGGGGCACCTCTACTGCGGCGTCATACCGCATTTTTTCCCGCGCAGTGATGCCCGGCTCGTCGTGGCTGATCCCGAAGCGTGGCCTGCCGAACAGCCCGTTCGTCTCCATCCATGGAGCCACCTGCGACATCCAGAAGTCCGAAACCTGTTTGCCATACGGCCCGACGTGACGTAGGTATGCGACGGTCGTTGGTTGCCTGTCGATCAATGTGACTTTCATACGTTCATCATTCCGAGACCGCGTCGGAAGCGCCTGATCGAGCTTGCTCTTCAACTGATCGCGATTGCTGAGTTGTAAGGCGCGCCACGCGGTCGGTGTGGACGCGAACCGAATCTTGAACGCGCGGGCAAATGCCTCGGTCGAACCGAAGCCGACTGAAAGCGCGACCTGGAGGACCGGCAGGCGCGGCTGGGCGACCAATCGCAGCGCCGCGGTTTCAAGCCTTCTCCGCCGCACGTAATCGCCGAGCGTCTCGCCCATCCAGGCGGTGAAGAGGCGGTGAAAGTGAAACGACGAGAAGTTCGCGACCCCGGCCAGCGTCTCGAGCTCCAGCCGCTCGTCGAGGTGGCGCTCGATGTACTCGAGCACCCGGTGCATTCGGGCGACATATTCCGACCGGCTGTCGACCGCACCGGCGCGAATTGTCAATTCCGAATCTCCGACGTGATGGTCCAGCAACTCACTCTGCTCCGTACCGTAGCCGCCCGCGCGAGTCATAGTTTCGGCACAAACTGCGGCTACGTTCTGCGGATTCCGGCAGCGTAAGAGTGTTCGGCGCGAGCCCGAGCGACGACATCGTGCGCGCGAAGATCGGCTTCGCTCCTGAGGACCCTGACTTTCCCAAGTACCTTCGCGCCGACGAGGTTCTCGACTACTTCGGCCGTTTGCTCGGCCTGCTGGCGACCGAACGCCGGCGGCGTATCGCGGACGCCCTGGAGTGGAGCACGCTGGCCGGGGAGCGCCGCCATGCCGAGCCGGGCGAGGATCCCCATCTCGCCGTCTCAACGCGACGCGGTGCAGGGGTTTGCGCCCGGTCGAGGGAGCGCCGCGCGGCTGGGAAGAGCCACGCGAGCGCTCGAGGCCTCAACGAGCGCGACTTGCGCTCGTCAATACGCCGGCTTTCGACGTGCCAGCTTGAATCATGAGTACGCCTGCCAGGGCCGCCCCGACGAGAAGCAGCTGCAGGAAACGGTTACGGCTCCACATGGCTCACACCTCCTTTCCCCATCAACGCGCACGTTCGTGTCGCTCTCAATCTGAAACGCCGGCTTCCCGTCGACGGTTACGAGCGCCAATCAGGATCGCTTGACGATCCCTTCACCGACCCGCGACCGGCGCGCAGCCAACCCTTAACCAGAGCCCGCGACAGTGTCGGCGTGGGGCCCGCCCAACCCAGCCGACTTCCGAACTTGCACGTCGCCCCATGAACGTGGACAATCGGGGTCGGGGCAAGTGGGCTTCACTTCTTCGGCTGTCCGTTTCTGAAGACGGAGGTGGGTGGTGACACGAAGCATTCGGCACAGGCTGCTGCACGTGGCTGCGTTGGTTCCGTTGGTGGGAGCGGCGTTCGCCGGCTTCGCGACCAGCGGCGTGGCGGCGCCAGTCCAGACGAGCTCGTTGAACGGCTGCCAGCTGAACTCGGCCAAGGGCCAGATCCAGCATGTGATCCAGGTGCAGTTCGACAACACGCACCTCACCAGGGACAACCCGAACGTACCGTCTGACCTGGAGCAGATGCCGAACCTCTTGAACTTCATCACGAACAACGGCACGCTCCTGACCGACCACCACACGCCACTGATCTCGCACACCGCGAACGACATCCTGACGACGCTCACCGGCGTCTACGGCGACCGCCATGGCGTGCCGGTTGCGAACAGCTTCCGCTACTTCAACCCAAGTGGGACAAGCAACCTGGGCGTCTCGTTCGCCTACTGGACGGATCCGATCTTCGATCCGACCACATCCACGCCGACCGACACCAAGTTCAACATGCTCACGGCCGACGGCAAGAACGCACCCGCCCCGTGGGTGCCGTTCACGCGGGCCGGCTGCAACGTCGGCGGTGTCTCGACCGCGAACATCGAGCTCGAGAACATCGGCACTGACATCCCGACGGTCTTCGGCGCCGGCTCGCCGGAAGCGGCGGAAGTGGCCGCCAACCCTCAGCTGGCCACGGCCGATTTCGTTGGTATCGCGGTCCACTGCGCGCAGGGGGCCTCGCTGTGCTCAGGGCCGAATGCGCGGCCGGACAGGCTACCCCAGGAACCCGGCGGTTACAACGGATTCAATGCCCTCTTCGGCCACAAGTACGTGGCACAACAGACCGGCACGATCAAGGACCTCGACGGCAACACCATGCCGGGATTCCCCGGCTTCGGCGGCATCAGCGCTTCCCAATCGCTCGGCTACGTGGCGGCGATGCAGGAGCACGGCGTTCCCGTCACCTACGCCTACATCTCTGACGCGCACGACAATCACGCGATCGGCGCCGCGATGGGCCCGGGCCAGGCGGAGTACGTGGCTCAGCTCAAGTCGTACGACCAGGCCTTGGGAAAGTTCTTCGCCCGGCTGGCGGCCGACGGCATCGACCAGAGCAACACGCTGTTCGTCTTCACGTCAGACGAGGGCGATCATTTCGCCGGCGGCACGCCAACTCCTGCCAACTGCGACGGCGTCACCGTGGCGTGCACCTATCCGTTCCCAAGCCTCGGTGAAATCAGCGCCAACATGACCGGGCTGCTGGCGACCGAGCAGGGCATCACCACGAAGTTCAACATCCACAGCGACTCGGCGCCGACCGTCTACATCACGGGCAATCCTGCACGCGATGCTGCGGTGACGCGAGCCTTCGAACGGGCGACCAGCAAGCTCACGGCCGTCAATCCGCGTACCGGACAGACCGACACTCTCACAGCGGCGCTGGCGGACCCGGTCGAGATGCAATTGCTCCACATGATCACGTCCGATCCCGCGCGCACTCCGACGTTCACCTGGTTCGCGGATCCCAGCTACTTCTTCTTCCATGGCGATCCCAGCTGCCTCCAGCCCTGTGTCAGCGTCGGCCCAGCCTTTGCCTGGAACCACGGCGACTTCCAGCCCGAGATCGTCACCACCTGGCTCGGGCTTGTAGGTCCAGGTGTGCGCAACGACGGCGCCACGGGCAGGGTGTGGTCAGACCACACGGACGTCCGGCCCACCATCCTCGCGTTGACCGGGCTGCAGGATGACTACGCCACCCAGGGCCGCGTACTCTTCGAGGTCCTCCACGAAGATGCGCTCCCCGTCTCGCTGCGGCAGCATCGAGGAACGCTCCAGGACCTGGCCGAGGTCTACAAGCAGTTGAACGCGATAGTCGGCCAATTCGGATTGGCCACCCTGATGGTGTCGACACGGGCGCTGGAGGGTGACGATGCGACCTATACGAGCCTCGAGAAGCAGCTCCAGGCCCTGGGCAGCCGGCGCGACCTCGTGGCCGGCCAGATGTCGGCGCTGCTGAACGCGGCCGCGGGCGGCCAGTCAATCGACGAGAACCAGGCCAAGGACCTGATCGCGCGGGGGCACGCGCTCATCGCGGAGGCGAGCACTCTGGCCTGATCGCTGATCCGGCTCATACTGCGGCGCGTGGGGGAGGCTCGCCGGCTCACCGTGCGCGCCGCAGGTGGGCGGGACCTCGAGGTCCTCGTCGACGGACCCGAAGGCGGCACCGTGCTTCTGTTCCATTCCGGTACGCCGAGCGCGGCGGTGCGCAACCCGCTCATCACGAACCCGGCGGCGAAACGCGGGCTCCGCGTGGTCTGTTATTCGCGCCCGGGCTACGCATCGTCGACCCCCAGCCCCGGGCGATCGGTCGCGGACGCTGCCGAGGACGTGGAGGCGATCCTCGACGCGCTGGCCGCGGAGCGCTTCCTCACACTGGGTTGGTCGGGCGGCGGGCCGCATGCGCTCGCATGCGCGGCACTCCTCTCTGAGAGGTGCCTGGCCGCGGCCACCATCGCCGGTGTCGCGCCCTACGGCGCGGCCGGCCTCGACTGGCTCGCAGGGATGGGGCAGGACAACATCGACGAGTTCGGCGCCGCGCTCGAGGGGGAGGTTGCGGTCAGCGAATTCCTCGAGAAGGCGGCCGCGGATCTGGCACATGTCACCGGGCCGGTGCTCGCCGATGCGCTGGGCGGTCTGGCCGGCGGCGTCGACAAGGCAGCCCTGACCGGCGAGCTCGCCGACGTGCTCGCCGAAAGCTTCCGGCGGTCGGTGTCGACCGGCATCGCCGGCTGGCGCGATGACGACCTCGCGTTCACGCGCCCATGGGGCTTCGAGCTGAAGAGCATGCGAGTGCCGGTTGCCGTCTGGCAGGGGGCTCGTGACCTCATGGTCCCGTTCGATCACGGCCGGTGGCTGGCGGCCAACGTCGCGGGCGCGCAATCGCGCCTGCTCGACGACGAAGGCCATATTTCGCTTCTGAACCACATCGACCGCATCCTCGAGGATCTCGTCGAGCTGGGCACCGCCGGCGGTTAGCGCTCACTGCAGGCCGATCTTCCCCAGGTCGGCGGCAGCCTCCTCGTCCATCGCCGCCGCGATCTCGACCGCGCTCACGTTCTCTTCGACCTGGTCGGCGCTGGTCGCGCCGAAGAGGACGCACGCGACGCGGGGATTGAGGAGCGCGAATGCGATCGCCAGCGGCGCCGGACGCAACGTGCGCCGTTCGGCCAGCGCGCGCAGGTCGCGGGCAGCGTCGAGCGCCGGCTTGTGACGTTCATCGTCGAGACGATCCGCGAGTCTTCCCTCCGCCCCAGGCCGGTCGTACTTGCCAGTGAGCGCGCCGCCGTCGAGCGTGAACGAAGCCACCACGCTCGCGCCGGCCGCATCCAGCGCGTCTGTCATCGCATCGTCCTCCACGGGTGAACGGTGCACCAGGCTGTATGCGAGCTGGGCCGCGCACGGTGGGCGAACGCCCTGGGCCACTGCCTCGCTCGCAGCCGATGCGATCAGGTCTGGGCTCCAGTTGAGAACGCCCCACGCGCGAAGCTTTCCGGCATCGATGAGCGCGCCGATGTCGCGCACGATCTCTTGCACGGTCAGGCCTTCTGGTGGACGCTCCACATAGGCGAGGTCTATGTAGTCCATCCCCATGCGCTGGAGCGATGCATCGAGCTCCGCCGCAGCCTTCTGCTCGGGCCAGAACTCCCACCACAGCTTGTTGGCCAGGACGACCTCGTCGCGCTTCCAGCCCGAGGCTCGAAAGAGCTCGCCGAAGACCACCTCCGAGTAGCCGCTCTTCAGGTGAGCGGTGCCCGTCTCGTCGTTGTAGCGGGCGTCGTCGAGAAAGTTGATCCCAAGCTCGCGCGCCTTCCGCATGACTGCGATTCCGGTCTCGCGCGGGATCCGCTCATAAGTCCGCCACGAGCCGAGGGCCAGTTCGGAAACGTGGATGCCCGACGCGCCGAGCGGCCGGCGACCGAGGACGGGCATGCGCCCAGCTTACGTCCGCATGGAACTAACCTTGCCCCAGTGAGTGTCTTCAACCTGCGACTCGAACCGGTGCAGCGAAAGACGGGTGGGCGGATACACCTGACCCCCAAGGTCCCGCGCAGCGGTCCGGTGACCATGCTCTGTGGGCAGACGCTCGCCGCAGGCTCATTTGTCGCCGTCGATCGGGACGCCGACTGCGCGAACTGCAAACGCCGCTCACGTGATCCGAGCCGGATCTCCGGCGCCTTCTTCGCGCAGGAAGAGGGTTCGCAGCTGCTCCAACTGTCTCTGGAGCAGGCGCGGGCACGACGGCCCGCCGGCAGGACCGCGCCGCCGCCGGGCAAGCCGCTGGTGCGCGTGCTGCCTCCGCCCCCGGCGCCCGCGCCAGACCGGATCGGGGAGCTGGTGACGGCCGGATTCAAGGCTGCCGGCGAGGGCATGTGGCGGAGCCCTGCAGGGGTTCTCGTGCGCATGCGCCGGCAGGGCCGCGACTGGCGGTTTGCGGAGCTCGTCTTCGAGGGCTCGACCGTCGTCACCCGCCAGGATGGCGGCCTCAAGGTGCGCGCCGGGGATGTCGAGGTGCGGCCAGCGGCCGGTGGCTACGAGGTCCGGGTCAGGAAGCCCTGAGCTTCGTTCAGATCCTCCGCGTCGCCAGCACGACGTTCAGCGCCGCGTTCGCATAGACGATCACGCACCATCCACGGCCGAAGTCGGCGATCGGCACCAGAACCTGTCCCGAATGAGCCGCGCCCACTACCAGGTCGGGCAGATAGGCCAGGTGATAGCCCTGGGCCCCGCTGCAGATCGTATGCAGGTGCACCTGGTAGGTCCCAGGCGGAACGTGCGAGAAGCTGACCGGCAGCGCGGACGGTAGCGCGGGAGCGCGGGCATGCACGACCGGCGCGACCACCGCTTGTCGCGTCGAGACTGAGCTCGCGTTGGGCTGGGCCGTTTGACCGACGCCGCAGGCCGCGACCATTGCGCAGGCGAGCAGCAAGATCGAGATCTTCACGGACATCACGACCGGGATACGGTCTGGAGTTACGGGGAGTCCGCATGGAAGGCGGCCAGGGCTTCCGCCTCGTCGTCCAGCTCGCGCCGCACAGCGCGTGGCACGGGCTCGAACGCATCGACGCGAACGCGGCCGCCTTCATATCGCCATTTGCCGGCAACCGCGCCGTCGATCAAGAAGACGGGGACCGAGTGCGGCGTCTTGGTGTTGAAGACGATGGGCCGGTACTGCTCCGGCATGACCTGGGTTCGGCGCGCATGGATCATCGTCAACGCCTCGAAGGTCTGCAGAAACCGCACCGGGGCACGCGCGTCCGCACCAGGGAGCGGAGCCCTTGGCAGATCGAAGAGCAGATGATCCGCCTCGTCCCGAAATCTGCGAAGCGGCAATCCCTCGACCACCGGCAGCACCTTCGCGGGCGGAAGGCCCGCCCAGCTCGCGATGTCGGCGACGCCGGCGGAGCCGAAACCTCCCAGGTACCTGCGTACCAGCAGCTGGATTCCGTCCGCTTCGGTCACAGCACCCGCCGGCACCCACTCGTCGGCGAGCGCGTAGAGGTCCGCTCGTTTGCGCTCCCAGGTCCCCGATGGAGGGACCCGAACCATGTCCAGCCACAACCGAACGCCAGACCACGTGATGTCGGGCATCCCATGTGTTCGAAGAACCGCCCGGAGCTCGCGGTCGGGTGCCGGTCCTTGCGCGAGGCGCTCGCGGAGTACTTTCGCAGCGGCTGCCATGTCGATGCTGGGCACCTGGTGTCGTACCACGCGCAGCCACCAATCACGCAGGCTCTCACGGGTGCCGGCCTTGAAAAACCAGTAGTCGGCGGCGGAGACGGTATGGATCGTGCTGCGCATGAGCGTGCCCTGGACGGCCTGGCGCTGGACCAGCGCCTCGGTCAGAGCGGCGCGCGGGAAATCGCGCAGCCGCGACCACAGCCCGATGTAGCCGCTGGGCGCGTACTGCGTCTGGAGGCCGCCGACCGCTTCGAGTGCCCGGCTGAGCGGCAGCCGCGATCGCTCGAGCAGGAGCTGGCGTGCCAGCAGCGCGCGGTTCAGGTCGCGGGTGGACAGGACGCGTTCGGGCAACGGGACTTACCTGGGCTCTCTCAGCGCCTCCGCAGGCTCGCGACCAGCTTTCGCCTGGTGGCCGCCGTCAGCTCCTTCAGCCGCGGGGTGGCGCGGACCGCGGGCGGCCGTGGAGAACGTACGTCGCGCGCCGCGGCCGGAAGGCATTCGAGGTCGGCGGCGAAGCGCGCACGCGCGTCACTCGGCGTGGACGAGCCGGCGGTGCGAACGCCCCCAACCATGAGGGGCTCGAGCAAACGCTCGCGGCCAGGCGGCGGTTTTTCGTCATGCAGCCCGACCACGTCGCCGAATGGCTTCAGGCGCCTGAACACCTGCTTGCGCCCCGGCGCCGTCACCTTGCCGCGCGACAGCTTCATGACCGGCCGCCCTTCGTAGGAGACCAGCTTGTACGCGGTGTCGAGATAGGGATGATCAGCAGAGACACCCATTCTCGTGCCGACGCCGAATGCGTTGATCTTCGCTCCATCGCGGACGAGCTTGTCGATGGCCAGCTCGTCGAGCCCACCGCTTGCGACGATGCGAACGTGTGGGAGACCGGCCGCATCCAGCATCTTGCGTCCACGCTTGGACAGCGCGACGAGGTCACCACTGTCGATGCGGATCCCCAGCCGGCCGCTCGGGCCGAGCTCCTTGATGGTCGCGATCGCGCGCTCGATGCCCGTGATCGTGTCGTAGGTGTCGACGAGAAACGTCACGCGTCCGGGAAAGTCCTGCGCGTAGGCACGGAACGCTTCAACCTCGGTGGGAAATGCCTCGATATAGGAGTGAGCCATCGTGCCCGCGGCGACCAGACCGTAACGGCGGGCCGCCTCGACGTTGCTCGTGGAGATGAAGCCGACCATGGAGGAGAGGCGGGCAACATCGATTCCGGCCTCTATGCCCTGGGTGCGACGAAACGAGAAGTCGATTACGTCGAGACCGCCGGCCGCGACCACGCACCGGGCGGCCTTGCTCGCGATGGTCGTTTCAAACGTGACCAGGTTGAGGAACAGCGTCTCGATCAGCTGGGCCTCGGGGAGGGGTGCCGTGACCTCCAGGAGCGGCTCGCCTGCAAGCGCGATGCGCCCTTCTGGAATTGCCCAAATGTCGCCGGTGAAACGCAGGCGCCGGAAAGCCTCGAGATCCCGTGGCTCATACCGCAGCGTGTCGCGGAGGTAGCGGATGTCGTCTTCTTCGAACCGAAAGTCCCTGAGTCTGTCGAGGCACGACTCGACCCCGGCCGCGACGAGGAATCCGCGCGCGGCGGGGAGGGATCGCACGAACAGGCTGAACGTGGCGGTGCCGGTCATGCCGCGCCGCAGGTAGCTCGCGGCCATGTTCAGCTCGTAGAGATCTGTCAGCAGCGCGTTCACGGGCGGTGGGCTGCATCCTAAGGTTTCGAGGTGATTCGGGTCGCGGCGTCTTTCGGGTGGCCGTTTCGCGGCGCATGGCCGGCGAGGTTCGCGATCGGCTCCCTCATGGTGCTGCTGCTGCCCATCGCGTTCATCCCTCTGCTGGGTTACGCGATCGCCGCGACCCGACGCGCGCAAGACGAGGCGGCGCAGGGCCCGCCGCCGTGGAATCTTTCGGCGCGGCTCATCGTCGACGGGTTCTGGACTGCGGCCGTGCTGCTGCTCCTGTCGGCGCCGTTTGTGCTGGCGCTCAACCCTCTCGCCGATGCGATCGGGACCGCCGACCTGTGGCAGGTGGGCGACCGTGCGCTGTCGCGGACCTACGCCCATATCGCCGCGGCAGCGGTCCTGGCGCTGCCGTGGGGCTTGCTCCTCCTCCTTCTGATGCCAAACGCGACGAGCCGCTTCGCCGCCAGCGGGCGCGCCTGGGACCTGTTCGACTTTCCGGCGACGCTCAAAGAGGTGCGGCGTGATTTCCCGACGTGGAACCTCGCCGCCGCGGCCATGGTCACCGCCTGGGTGCTGGCGATCGCCTGCGTCGGACTGTTCTGCGCCGGCTTCTTGCCAGGCGCGTTCTACGCCATCCTTGTGAGTGCACATGCCTCCGCCGCGCTCCCCTCGTCGGCCCGCTCCACGGGTGCGAATCCATCCGCTGGGTGACACAGCCTTGCTGGCGGAGTTGGGCACCAGGATCGACACCGCGCTGAACACGCGCTCGATCGCGCTCGCCACCGCGCTCAAGAAGCGTCGCGACGTGCGCCAGGCCATCGCGGGTTACGCATCCGTGACGGTGCACTTCGACCCCGACCAGACGACGCACGACGCGCTGGGCGCCGCGATCAGGCGGTTGGCCGCGAAGCGTCCGCCGATGGCCGAGCCCGGCCGGCTGCACCGGATACCGGTCGTCTACGAGGGGCCGGACCTGGAAGACGTCGCCGCGCGGCTCAACCTGACGCCGCAGCGCATCGCAGAGCTCCATTCGCGGCCGATCTACCGCGTGTTCCTCGTCGGCTTCGTTCCTGGCTGGGCGTACCTCGGGCCCCTGCCCGAGGAGCTCGAGCTTCCGCGGCGGCATGTGCCGCGCACCCAGGTGCCCGCGGGCTCGGTCGCCATCGCGGCCAGGCAGACCGGCATCTATCCGCTGCCCACGCCAGGCGGCTGGCACCTGATCGGGAGGACGTCCGTCAAGCTTTTCCTGCCCGACCGCGATCCTCCGTGCCTGTTTCGCGCGGGAGACAGGGTGAAGTTCTTCGCCGCGACCAGATGACGGCGGTCCTGCACGTGGTCGAGCCAGGGCTGTTCACGACCGTCCAGGACCTCGGCCGCCCCAACGCCATCGCCGCGGGCGTCCCGCCAGGCGGTGCGATGGACCGCTTCGCGCACCGAGCCGCCAACCTGCTCGTCGGCAATCCGGAGAGCGATGCCACCCTCGAGTGCACGCTCGCCGGCCCTCACCTGAAGGCCGAGCACGCCTGCGTCGTCGCGATCACGGGCGCGGACCTCGACCCCAGGGTCAACGGTGCGTCGGTCCCGATGTGGACCGGCATCTTCATCGGCCACGGCGACCGGCTGACGTTCGGCGGCCGGCGAGCGGGCGGTCGGGCCTACATCGCGGTCGCGGGCGGAATCCAGGCCGATCGCTGGCTCGGCTCGGCCTCGACGAATCTCATGGCGGCTCGCGGCGGCGCGGGCGGCCGCAGCCTGAAGGCCGGCGACGTGATCAACAGCGCGCGCGAGGCAGCCCTGACCGTGTCGGGCCGCAACCTTCCCGAGCGCCTGCACCCGCGCTACTTCGACCACACGTTGCTCGCCATCGCCGGGCCCCATGTGCGACGCCTCGACCCCGATGGCCGCCGGCTTCTGTTTGGCGCCGGTTTCAAGGTTGGGCGCGAGGCCGACCGCATGGGCTACAGGCTCGACGGCCCGACGCTCGCGACGTCGGGCGACGAGCTGCTGTCGTTCGGCCTCACCGCGGGCGCACTGCAGGTGCCTCACAGCGGCCAGCCGATCCTGCTCATGGCCGACCACCAGACCGCGGGCGGCTACCCCGTGGTGGCCACCGTCGTGAGCGCGTCGATGCCCGTCGCCGGCCAGCTGGTTCCAGGCGACGAGCTTCAGTTCGCCGAGGTCACGCTGGAGGTCGCGCGCCAGATGCGCGGCGCCTTCGCCGCGGCGCTCGACTTCCTTCGCGACGGCTCACGGTGAACATGCTCAGCTCGAGCTTGCTTTCCGCGCCTCGTCGATGACCGCGTCGTAATCCGGAAGCGGGTGCTCGCGCGAACCGACCCATGTCCAGCGAATGGTTCCGGAATGGTCGATGACAAAGATCGTCCGCCGGGCCATCCCCGAGTAGCCGGGGACGTCGTCCCGCCGCACCCCGTAGTCGGTGACCATCTTGCGCTCGAAATCCCCGATGAGGTCGAAGGGCAGGCCGCCCAGCTCCTTGGCGAAAGCCTGGTGTGAGAAGACCGAATCGACGCTGATCCCGTAGATGCCGATGCCTTCAGCGGCAGCCGCGTCATGCCGTGACCGAAACTCGGTCAGCTCGGTCCTTCAACCGCCCGTGAAATCAAGCACATAGAAAAGGAAGACGAGCGCGCGGTGTTTGGCCAGGGCGTCGGCCAGGGTGAGCTCCTGGCCGCTGGTCGTCGGCAGCTTGAATTCCGGGGCCTTGTCCCCAACCTGCAGCACCTCTGAAAGTCTATCCGCGGTTGAGGACGTACCAGCCGGTGCGCGTCACGCCGGTGATGCGATAGCCGGCCGCGAACGCGTCGCAGATGGCCTTGCGCACGGCCATGCGCCACGCCCGCGCTAGCTTCGGATCCGCACGCCGCAGCGCGACGATGTCGTCGGGCAGCTGGCAGACGACCACGTACGCCGACGATGGATGGACCACGGGCTCAGCGCCGGCCGCAGCCTCGATCAGCATGTCGGCGTCATGAAGGTCCTGGTCGGACGGGTCGCGCGGCCGGCCGGCCGCGGCCTCCTCCGCCTGCGGCGACTCCAGCCGCCAGCTGATGAGGATGCGATCGGACTCCTCCCCCGCGTTGATGCCGTCGGTCATCGGCCCATAGAAGTTCACGAGATATTCGCGCGCTTCGGCACCGAGCTTGTTGAGGTTGAAGTACGCGTTGCGCCGCACCAGCGGATCGAACGTCCACTCGATCGACTTCACGCCGCGCTCCATGCACCACACTCGCTGGTGCTGCTTCAGCTCGAAGCCTAGCCCGCGCGCCTGGCTGCCGGGGGCGACGCCGAGGATGTGGGAATGGAGGTGAAGGTGGTCGGGCGGCAAGCCGCCGAGCCAGCCCACGAGCCCGCCGACCATCCGGTCATCGACCCGCGCACCGGCGATGTAGCTGCCCGAGTGCGCGAGGGCCATGAGCAGGCCGGAGACGATGGGCGGCTGCCCAGACCGGCCCCAGATCTCGGCAAACAGCCGCTCGATTTCGCGCATGTCGTCGAGCTCTGTCAGCTCGGTGATCACAAGGACTCCACTATGCGAGCGCAAGCCGCCGACCGGCAAAGAGCGACGCCGCCTGGAGGGCGAGCGCAACCAGGATCGCGGCTCCGAACGCGCCCACCTAGCGGCCGGCCAGGGGGCCGGTCTCCACGCCGGCTTCGCGGAGCGCGGACCGCACGGCGGCGGCCACCGCCGGGGCGTCCTTCGAGTCGCCGTGGATGCAGATGGTGTCGTACTCGGCAGAACGCGCAAGGCGCAGCGCCTGCGAAGCCGCGGCGGCCGCATCCAGCACCGCCCCCGGTTGCGTTCGCGGCGCCAGGCTGCCATCGTCGAGAAGCAGGCGGTCGGCGAAGCCTTCCCGGTACGCGGGGATTCCGGCTCGTCGTGCCGCGGCGAGCAGCTCTAGGCCCGGCTGCCCGAGGAGACCGACCGAGTGAGCCTTCGCGACCCGGGCGACGGCATCGGCCGCCGCGGGGTCCTGATTGCACCGGTGATACAGCGCACCATGGGGCTTCACGTACGCGATGGGCACGACTGCCGCAATGCCGCCCACCTGGAACGCGACGAGCGCCTCGATGGCGTCGGCGCTCTGGCCGGTCTCAACGCGCCCGAAACCCTCCCGGTCGTCATAGCCGGGGTGCGCCCCGACCTCGATGCCGAGCTGTACGCATCGCAAAGCGGTCGCGATGGTCGCCGAGGCCGAGCCCGCATGCACCCCGCAGCCGACGTTGGCGCTGTCGATGTGGGGCAGGATCGCTTCCTCGGAGCCCGCACCCTCACCGAGGTCCGCGTTGAGGTTCAAGAGTGCGCGGTGTCCCCGTGCAGCAGCTGGATGGCGTGGCCGACGATCGGCAGCACGGCCTGGAGCGACTCTGTCGCACCTTTCGGGCTGCCCGGGACGCTGATAACCAGGGTGCGGCCGCGCACGCCGGCCAGCGAGCGTGAGAGCACCGCCATCGGAGTGCTCTTCGCGCCCTCGCGCCGCATCGCCTCGCCGATTCCCGCTACCTCATAGTCGACAAGGGCCGCGATCGCCTGCGGCGTGACGTCGCGCGGCCCGAGTCCTGTGCCGCCGGTGGCGACCACCAGGTCCACGCCCCGCGCCACCGCGGTCATCACCGCTTCGGAGATGCGCTCGACTTCGTCGGGCACGACCTCTGGGCCGTCGGCCTGAAAACCGGCCGACTTCAGCAGTGCCACAAGCGCTGTGCCGCTCCTGTCCTCGCGCCGGCCGTGAAACGCGCCATCGCTCACGGTGACGACGTGGGCTGTGCTCACCGTGCCGAGGCTGGGCGCTTCCAGGTCCCCGAGCGGCCGCCCGACTTCTCGAGCAGTCGCACCGACTCAATCGACACGCCGCGTTCGACGCCTTTGGTCATGTCGATGAGGGTGAGACCCGCCACAGCAGCGGCTGTGAGCGCCTCCATCTCGACGCCCGTCTGGCCGGTCACGCGCGCCCGGGCGAGCACGCGCACGCCATCGTCCAGGAGCTCGAAATCCACATCGACCGACGTCAGCGGCAGAGGGTGGCAGAGCGGGATGAGCTCAGACGTTCGCTTCGCGGCCATGATGCCCGCGACCCGGGCCACCTGCAGCGCATCGCCTTTCGGCGTGCCTTCGCGCACCGCCCGGACCGTGCCGGGCGCCATGCGCACGATGCATTCCGCCAGCGCCTCGCGGTGGGTCGACGGCTTGGCCGAAACATCCACCATCCGCGCGGCGCCGCTTGCATCGACGTGCGTCAGGCGTTTTGCCACTCGATCAGGATATTCGCCAGATGGCGGACATCGGCGGGGTCCTGTTCGACTACGGCCAGACTCTGGTCACTTTCGACTACCCGAAGAGCGAGCTGTTGGAGGTGATTCGCAACTTCCGGCCCACGATCGAGGAGGCTCTGGGCGCACCCGCGCCGGCGGCCGAGGTCATCCTCGAGGACGTGCTTGTGCCTCTCGAGCGATACGTCTCCAGCCCGAGCGAGGACGAGGTCGATTGGCTCGCGGTCGTCAAGGACGCATGGGAGCGCGCCGGCATGTCACTGCCGGACGGGCTGCTGTACGAGATCGTGGATGCGGAGCAGATGTGTTGGGACAGGATCGTCGAGGTCGACCGGTCGGCCAGGCCGATCCTCTCGCAGCTTCGCGAGCTGGGCATCCGGTGCGCTATCTGCTCCAACGCGCCGTTCCCCCCTGAGATGATGCGGCGCCAGGTGGAGTCCAATGGTATCGCGGAGCTCATGGACGGCGTCGTTTTTTCCAGCATGATCGGCCGCCGCAAGCCGGCGCCCGAGATCTATGAGGCCGCGCTCGACGTCATCGGAGTCGCACCCGCTGATGTGCTGTTCGTCGGCAACCGCGTGGTTGAGGACTACGAAGGGCCCCGGTCGCTTGGCATGCGAGCGGTGATCTGCACCGCGCACAACTCGGAGCCGTTACCCGCCGGCGTTCCGCACATCGCCACGCTGGGCGACCTGCCGGGGCTGCTTTGAAGAAGCGACCTGGCCGGCTCTGGCTGTTCTTCTACGGCCGGCCGCGGCGCGGCTTTCCGTGGCTGCTCGGGTGGGTTTTGCTCGGAGTGCTCCTGGGCGCCCTCACATTCCGGCTGGTTGGCGGGCCCGACGTGTGGCGCTCGGCGTTTCCGATCTCAGCCACGGCGCTCATCGTTTTTGCGCTTGTGCTCGCAGTCGTCGCCGTGCTTCGCCCCCGAAGACGGCCTTGAGCGATCAGGACCGCCGCCGCTCCAGCGCCGACACCGTTGTCGATGTTGACGACCACCAGCCCGGTCGAGCATGACTGGAGCATCGTGCTGAGAGCAGCCTCGCCGGCTCCGCCACGACCGTAGCCGGTCGACACCGGCAGGCCGATCACAGGGACGTCGATGAGCCCCGCCACCAGGCCGGGCAGCACGCCGTCCATGCCCGCGGCGACGACGATCACGTCCGCGCCCCATTCCAGGACCCCGGCCAGCGGGCCGACAAACCGATGGAGGCCTGCGACGCCCAGGTCCGCCTCCAGCCGAGCGCCGAACCCGCATGCCTCCACGACCATTCGCGCCTCTTCGGCGACCGGCACGTCCGACGTGCCGGCGGTGAGGAGCCCAACCTTGCCGTCCAGCGCCTGCGGAGTGAAGTCCTCGCGCAGCACCCGCGACGAGCGCGCGTAGTCGATGACGGTCATGTGAGCCGCTGCGGCCACCTTGCTCAACGCCGCCTTGTGCTGCGAGCTCATGCGGCTGATCAGCCCCTGTCCCTGGCGCTCGGCCAGCGCCACCGCCAATCGCGCTGCTTCTTCGGGCGTCTTGCCCGTCGCCAGCACCACCTCGGGTACGCCGCGCCGCAAGAAACGCCCTAGATCGAGCCTCGCCCGCCCTCCGAGCTCCTCGAGCTGGAGGCTGCGGAGCTCAGCAAGGGCAGCGTCCTCGGTGAGCTCGCCTGCGATCAGCCGCCGCAGGACATCCCTCAAAGTCCGGCCAGCACCTCGCGCATACGCTGCCAGTGAGTCCCCGCCCAGTAGATGCGGCCGCAGTCGGGGCACTCGGAGTATCGGGACTGTGTCTTGCGCACGTACGGCGGCACTCGCTCGGCCACGGTGGAAGCCACTCGCGACTGCAGCTCGGAGTTGCATTCGATGCAGCGCGTGAGCGCCTCCTTGAGCTCCAGCCCCAGCTCCTTGAACACCTGGCGCAGCTGGGCGGTCACCTCGTCGTCGCGGATGAGGATGGCGCGCACCACGCCGGTCTGAATCACGCGCCGTTTGGTCAGGTCTCGATCGCGGGTGAGGAGGACCCGGCTCTCTGCCGCCGCCTCGCGGACCAGCTCGGCATCGTCGATGCGAGGGTGATATGAGGCGTCGTAGCCCAGCGCGCGCAGCCACCTCGCAAGCCGCCCGACGTTGCAGTCGGCCAGGAATCGGGGCTTCACTGATCGGAATCATAGAATCGAAGCAGTGGCGACCTTCGACGAGCTCATGGCGGATCTCCGGAACGAGGCGTCGTCCTGCTACTCGTGGTCGAACGGCCCGCACGATCGCTATGCGGCGCACAACCACCCCTACGAGAAGGTCCTCTATTGCGTCGACGGCTCGATCACATTCATGCTCGAGCGCGAGGGCCGGCGGCTCGAACTGAAGGCCGGCGACCGCATGGTCCTGCCGGCGGGCACGCTCCATTCGGCTGTGGTCGGGTCCGGCGGCTGCACATGCATCGAGGGGCAGCGCTAGGGTGAGGATCACCAACACGCGCGGCGTAATATGGGCTTGCCGATGAGCATCATCGAGTTCATCCGCGATCGGGCTCGCTTCTACAACTGTCCGGTGTGCGGGCGCAGCTTGAAAGGCTGTGACATCCTGGTCCTCAGTCATGAGGAGGAGCGCTTCCATTTGCAGGTCACGTGCGCGCAGTGCCAGGTGACGTTCATCGTCGTCCTCGCGATCGCAGGCGGGGGCGTCGAGGAGATCGAGAGCGTGGAGTCGGCCGGCGTAGTCGAGTCGGCGCCCGGGCGCGAGCCGATCAGCGTCGACGAGATCCTCGACGTTCACGTGTTCTTGAAGAGATTCCAGGGCACGCTGAAGGAGCTCCTCAACCAACCGGACCACAGCCGGGGCTAGCGGGGAGGCTCCCGCGTCTTTGACGCGGAACCCCAAACGCATGCGGATCTTTCTCGACGACGCCGGTGGGGCGCCTATCCTGCCCGAGGTCACGGCCGCGCTTGCCGGCCTGCCCGACGGCAACCCGTCGAGCCCTCATGCGGAAGGCCGTGCCGCCCGCGCCGCCCTGGACCGCTCCCGCGACCTCGTCGCGCAAACGCTGGGCGCCGACCGCACCGAGATCACCTTCACCTCGTCCGGGACCGAAGCCGTGAACCTCGCACTGTTCGGCGCGGCGCGGCGGCTTCCGAAGACCGGCATGATCCTGACGTGGGCGGCCGAGCACCAATCCGTCCTCGGCGCCGCGCGCCGGCTGCAGGACGAAGGACATGACGTCGAAGTGGCGCAGGTCGACCGCGTGGCGCTCGCTGACATGGACGCCATCGGGCCAGGCACCGCCCTGGTCTCGATCGGCCTTGCCAACAACGAGGTCGGCACCATCCAGCCTGTTCGCGAGGCCATCGATCGCGCCCACGAGTACGGCGCCCTCGTGCACGTGGACGCATGCGCCGGGCCGCGCTGGATCGCGATCCCCGAGGGCGCCGACCTGGTGTCGTTCAGCGGGTACAAGCTGGGCGCGGGCCGTGGCGGCGCACTGTACGTCAAAGCCGGCGTGCGCATCGATCCGCTGCTGTACGGCGGCCCTCAGGAGTGGGGCCGTAGGGCCGGGCACGAAGACCTGACGGCGGCCGTCGCTTTCGCCACCGCGATATCCGTCTGCGCGCGCGAGCGCTCGCGGCGGGCGCGCATCGCCGCCACGCAATCGGCCGGCCTTCGCGACCTCCTGGCTGAGCTTGGGGCGGAGCTCACCGGCGCCGCCGAGCGCCTCCCCAACTTCGCCAGCTGCACGTTCGACGAACGCAAAGGCGAGGACATGCTGCTCGCGCTCGATCTCGCCGGCGTCGCCGCATCGAGCGGGTCGGCGTGCGCGTCCGGCTCCCTCGACCCGTCCCATGTTCTGTTGGCCATAGGCCTGAGCCTGAACGCCGCGCTCGGAAGCCTTCGCCTCACGACGGGCTACGGCACCACCGATGAAGAGGTCGCGCGCGCGCGAGGAGTGATCTCCGCCGCGTTCGCGCGGCGCGTCGCCCATGCCTAGCCTCGAGGAGGAGCTGGCGGCGCGCCTGGCGCGCGGCGAAGAGGTGGTGCTCGCAACCGTGATCAGGCTCGACGGGGAGCCTCCATCCAGAACCGGCGCCAAGCTGCTGCTCTCACGGACCGCCACGCTGGCCGGCACCCTTGGGTGCAGCGAGTTCGACGCCGCCGCCCTACAGGATGCGAGCTCGATCGCCGCTGGCGGCGCCCCTCAGCTGCGGACCTACCGCCACGACCTCGGCTCGATCGAGGTGTACGTGGAACCGCACGCGCCCGCGTCAACCCTGGTCGTCTTCGGCGCCACGCCGGTGGCCAAGAGCCTCATGCGATGGGCGCCGGAGCTCGGCTTCCGGCCGGTGCTCGTGGAGACGCGACCCGAGCGGCTGGCGGGAGGCGATTGGCCCGTGGCGGTGACGGAGCTCGAGCAACTCCCAGGCTTGCTCGGCACCGATCTGTACGCCGTGCACACCGACCACGATGCCCCCGATCTCGTCCAGTCACTCGAGGCGCTGCTGCCGAAAGAGCCACGCTTCATCGGCCTGGTCGGCAGCCGCCGGCATACCGGGCATCACCTGGAAGCCCTGCGGGCGAAAGGAGTCGGCGAGGATGTCATCGCCCGGATCCAGAGCCCGGTCGGCCTGGACCTCGGTGGCGTCACCCCGGCCGAGATCGCGCTGTCGATCCTCGCCGGGCTGGTGGCGACGCGTCGCGGCCGCGGCGGAGGCTGGCTCCAATAGCCCGACGAACTCAGAGGCTATCGCCTTGAGTTCGTGAGGGCCCCCTAACCCCGACTGAGATCGCGCGCGGCGGTTCTAAACTCCGCGACGTGCTCATCCAGCCCGGTACTCGCCTCGGCGCCTACGAGGTCAAATCTCTGGTCGGCCAGGGCGCCATGGGCACGGTGTACCTCGCGCGCCACGAGGCGCTCGACCGGACCGCCGCCGTCAAGGTGATGCTGGCCCTTGGCGACGACCCGGTCGCCGTGGGCCGCTTCCGGCGTGAGGGCCGCGCCATCGCCCTCCTGCGGCACCCCAACATCGTCACCGTCTACGACTTCGGGGAGTACGACGGCACCCCATACATGGTCGAGGAGTACATCGATGGCGGCAGCCTCGCCGCCCGCTTGCAGGCCGGCAAGATCCAGGGCTCAGACACCCTGCGCCTCCTTCGCGGCATGGCCGCCGGCCTCGATTACGCGCACCAGCGGGGCGTCGTCCACCGGGACGTCAAGCCGGCCAACGTGCTCATGGCCGCCGAGGGGACGCCGGTGCTGGCCGACTTCGGGCTGGCCAAGGTCGACCAGCAGGCCACCATGACTGCGTCGGGCATCGCCACGGGCACGCCGGCCTACATGGCCCCGGAGCAGATCCTCGACGGAGGCGAGATCGGGCCCGCCACCGACGTCTATGCGCTGGCAACCGTGGCGTACGAGATGCTCACCGCGAGGCTGCCATACGAATCAGACAACGTCATGAAGCTCCTGATGAGCAAGGTCCGGGACGACCCCGTGCCGCCGAGCGAACGCGATCCGGAGCTGCCTCGAAGGGTGGACAGCGTGCTTCAGAGGGGCCTCGCGCGGCAGCCCGATGCGCGTTGGAAGAGCTGCTCGATGATGATCGAGGCACTGGCCGCGGTGCTCGAGCCCAAGGTCGACCTTTTCGCGCGCACGCAGCCGGTGTTCGCCGGGGGATTCCGTGGTTGGCTGGGCGATTGGCGCGATCGAGCGTGGCTGGGCCTACCGGTGACCGCGCTCATCGCCTTGCTCGTTGTATTCGTCGTGATGCCGCGCCTGGGCCAGCACCCTTCATCAGCCGGACCGCCGGCTTCGCGGGTAGTCGCCTGCCCCGACGTTTCGCCAAGCCCGCAGGTGGCCGCGGACCCGAACCCCGCGACTGCCGGCCAGCCGGTCACCTTCACCGCCTCCGGCTTTCAGCCCGGCGACCCGTTCTTCATCGTCATCGACAGCACCGGCGACTGCACCAATCCGACCGCGGGGGTCAAGGTCTACAACTCGTCCAGCTACACGGACCCGGCGAAAACCGATCCGTCGCCGCTGCCCGACTCGATCACGCCGGGCGACTACCAGGTGCGCGCGTGCAACCAGAGGCCTGGCGAGGCGCCGACCAGTTGCGTCCAGGTCCCGTTCTCGGTGGTCGTTCCTCCAAGCCCGACAGCCGCTTCGGCTGCGCGCAGTTAAGCCGGATTGGAACCGCGCATCGTGCCCGCATAATCAGCCGTCATGTCGATCGAACCGGGAACGAGGTTGGGCCAATATGAGGTCCAGGAGCTCATTGGCCAGGGCGCCATGGGCGTCGTTTATCGCGCCTACCACGTCCCCCTCGCGCGCACCGGCGCGGTGAAGGTGATGCACGGAATCGCCCCGGACCCGGACTCGATCGCCCGCTTCCGCCGTGAGGCGCAGGCCATCGCCCAGATGCGCCACCCCAACATCCTCAACGTCTTCGACTTCGGCGAGTACCAGGGAACGCCCTACATGATCGTGGAGTACGTGCCGGGGGGGAGCCTGGCCGGCCAGATGAAGAAGGGGCCGCTGGAGACGCCTCTCGCTCTCGAGTACCTGGAGGGCATCGCCTCCGGCCTCGACTATGCGCACTCGCTCGGCATCGTCCACAGGGACGTCAAGCCGGCCAACGTGCTGGTCGCGCGGGACGGCACTCCGATCATCGCCGACTTCGGCCTCGTCAAGCTGCTGCAGTCCGCCTCGCTCAACTCCATGACCGGCGCCACCACCGGCACGCCGGCATATATGGCGCCGGAGCAGGTGACAGGGAGCAGGGTCGGCCCGGCAGCCGATCGGTACTCGCTCGCGACCATGGCCTACGAGATGCTCACCGGGGCCTTCCCGTTCGAGGACGACAGTGTGCTCGAGATGATGTACGCGCACGTCCACCGCGACCCCACGCCGCCCAGCAGTCATCGTCCCGAGCTCGGTTCGCGTGTCGACGCCGTGCTCCTGCGCGGGCTGGCGAAGGAGCCGGATGCACGCTGGGAGAGCTGCATCGCATTGGTCGCAGCGCTTCGGTCCGCTCTCGAAACGGGTCCGGGTCCCGCGGTCGAGCGGACCGTGGTGATGGCTCCCCCCGTCGCCGCCACCGCTCCGATCGCCCGGCCGAAGGCGGCGCCCGCCGACGCGACGGTCGTGATGCCGATGCCGGTGCCCGCCGCTGCTGCCGTCGCCGTCGCGCCTGCTGCGAATGCGGTCAAAGCGCCTGCCAGGTCCCGCCGGCGTCTCTACGCGGTCCTGGCGGCCGTGGTCCTGCTGCTGCTGCTCATCTCGAGCATCGGCCTGATCATCGCGGCCGGCACGCCGACTCTGTCTTTGTCATCGACGATCGTCAGCCCTGGCGACACCCTCGTGGTCTCGGCGGCGCATGTGCCGAAGAACCAGGCCGGCGACATTCAGCTCTTGAGCCGGCTCACCACCTATGGCTTTCGAGCCGACGGCAACGGCAACGTCTCCAGGGAAATCCTGGTGCCGAACGACACTGGTATCGGCGACCACCTGGTGAAGATCTGCTGGAACGGGACGTGCCACGCGCAGGCCACGCTCCACGTGGTCCCGTTCGGGGCTGTGGTCATCACGTCGCCCACGCCGGGCGCGTCGCCCAGCCAAACCCCAGGCGCTTCGCCGACCCCTGGTCGCTCCCCGACGCCGAGCACCGGGACCGGCGGCACGGGCGGCACGGGCGGGACCGGCGGTACGGGCGGCACGAAGTCGAGCCCAACCCCGACGAAGCCGCCGCCGCCACCTCCAAACCCTTGTCCGACATCAACGCAGTCCGCCCTGTTGAGCGTTTCTCCATCGACCATTGTTGCCGGCGTCACTCCGGTGAGCGTGTCGGGCCAGAATTTCACACCGAACAAGCAGGTGACTGTCAACTACTACTTCCCAAGCACGTCAACCACGCCAAAGAGAACCTGGTACGGCACGATAGGCTGCAACGGAACCTTTTCCAGCAGCTTCACTCCGGGGGCCTTAGACATTGGCACGGCCAAGGTGATCGCGGCTGACGCCGGCGGTCGCTATGCCACCAAGGTCTTCTCGATAGCCTAGAAGACCTCTTCCGCGATCAGGTCGTCCAGGGTCTCGCGCCGGCGCATCACATAGGACTGGCCGTCGCTCAGCATCAGCACCTCGGGCCGAGGCATCCCGTTGTAGTTGCTCGCCATCGCCAGGTTGTAGGCACCCGCGGCGGGCATGCCGATGATGTCGCCCGGCTTGAGCTCCGGCATCTCGATGTCGGTGATGAGGACGTCGGTCGACTCGCAGTATTTGCCGGCGATGGTGACCTTGCCATCAGGTGAGCGCTCTGGATCCGAAGCGAGAAAGGCTTCGTATCGCGCGCCGTACAGCTTCGGCCGGATGTTGTCACCCATGCCGCCGTCGACGGCCACGTAGCGCCGCACCCCGGGAATGTCCTTGATCGAGCCGACGGTGTAAAGGGCCATGCCGGCGGGCCCGGCGAGGGAGCGTCCCGGCTCCACGACCAGCTCGGGCACGCGAAGGCGCCGGCGAGCGCAGCCTGCCTCGAGCGCGTGGCGCACCGTCTCCACGAAATGGCGTGGAGTCGGAGGGTCGTCCTCACGCGTGTAGGCGATGCCCAGTCCTCCACCGGCGCCGAGCTTGCGGGGCTCGAATTTCAGCTCGTCGCGAAGCTTGACGAGGAGGTCGAGCATGATCTCCATCGCCTGCACATAGGCGCCCAGGGCGAGGATCTGCGACCCGATGTGAGAGTGAAGCCCCACCACCTCCAGCCGCGGATGCCGCAGCGCCTCGCTGATCGCGTTGAACGCGGCGCCCGATTCGATCGAAAATCCGAACTTCGAATCGAGCTGGCCTGTCGAGACGTGCGCGTGGGTGTCCGGCCTGACCCCGGGCGAGATGCGGAGCATGACGGCCGTATGGGCGCCCTCGGGCACGACCTCGCGCAGCAGCTCGAACTCGTAAGCGCCGTCGATGACGATGGTGGCGCCGGCGCCGTACGCGGCTTGCAGGTCTTCGCGGCTCTTGTTGTTGCCGAGAAAATGGATGCGGTCACGTGGGGATCCGCTCTTCAGCGCCAGGTTCAGCTCGCCCGCCGAAACGACGTCGAGGCCGAGGCCCTCGTCGGCGATGACGCGGAGGAAACGCGGCGACGCGAAGGCCTTGGCGGAGTAGAGGACCTGGCCGGCCGAGCCCATCGCGGCCATGTATTCGGAGGCGCGCTGCCGGACCGTGGCCTCGTCGTAGACGTAGAGAGGCGTCCCGTGCTCGCGAGCGAGCTCGACCAGGTCGCACCCGCCCACCTCCATGTGCCGAGCGGCGTTGACCCGGTACGTGACCGGGAACAGCAAACTTGGTTAGCTAGTTCGGGCTGGAGCCGCTGGAGCCGCAGGACCCGCAGGCGCCGCCGCAGCAGCCGCCGCCACCGGTCTGCTCGCTCCCGAAATCGAGGGCCGAGGCCGGTTCGCCGCCTGTCACCGCGAAGCTCGACACCAGCACGCGCGTCCTGGTCGATTCGCAGCTCGGGCAGGCCTGCGCGCTGTCGCGCTCGGCAAACCTCGTGAGGACCTCGAACTTCCCTGAGCAGCTCTCGCACCGATACTCGTAGATGGGCATCGCAGTTATGGATTCTAAGCTTCGGGAGCTCGCGCGATTGATCTCCGAATGGCCGGGATTGATGGCCGGGCCCGACCAGGCGCTGATCGACGACAGCCTCGTCCTCCTGGACCACCTCGGCAGCGCCGGCACACTGGTCGACGTCGGCTCGGGGGCCGGCCTGCCCGGGCTGCCGATCAAGATCGCCCGGCCCGACCTTCGGGTGACCCTGATCGAGTCCGACCAGGCGAAGGCCGCGTTTCTCGTCCACGCATGCGCGGCACTGGGGCTACAGCATGTCGAGGTCGTGGCTCGGCGAGCCGAGGAGGCGGGCCACGACCCGCACCTGAGAGAGGCGTTCGACGTCGCGGTCGCCAGGGCCCTGGCGCCGATGCCGGTCCTGGTGGAGCTGTGCCTGCCGCTCGTGCGGGTCGGAGGCAGGCTGCTGGCGCAGAAGACGGAAAGTGAGGATCCGTCCATGGCGTCGCGCGCGATTCAGCTGCTCGGAGGCGAACTTTCAGCAGTCGTCCCCGCGCCGTCGGCGGCGCGCTCGGCCGGGACGATCGTCGTCATCGAGAAGGTGCGGCCGACTCCAGCTCGCTACCCGCGGCGCGCGGGCGTCCCCAATCGCAAGCCGCTCTAGACAAGAATCGGCGCGAGCCCGAAACGGGCCCGCGCCGAATGCGGTGAAGGCGAGTCGAGATCTAGCTCAGGACAGTGTTGCCACCGGCCTTGATCGTCTTGAGGTTCGAGAGCGCGAGCTGTTGGACGGCGGTGGGCAGTGCCGCGTACTGCAGCGAACTGCCATCGGCCTGGCCGTCGGTGACGAGCCACTTGAAGAGGTAGACCAGCGCCTTGCCCTTGTTGGCGTCGCTGATCGAGGTCGGCAGGAGGACCCAGCTGAAGCCGGCGATCGGGTAGGTGTCAGCTCCAGGCTCGTTCGTGATCGAGAAGTTCGTCGGGCTGACATTGGTGTTGTGTGCGGCCGCGGCTGTGGCACCGGCGACGCTCGCCTGCACGTAGTTGCCATCAGCGTTCTTGAGGTACGCCTGGGTCATGCTCGCTTGCACTACGTACGCGAGCTCGACGTAGCCGATGGCGCCGGCCGTCGATGTGACTGCCTGGGCAACGCCCTGATTACCGCTACCGCCAATGCCCGCCGGCCACTTGACCGATTTGGCGGTTCCGACCTTGGTCTTCCACTCATCGGACACCTTGGCGAGGTAATCGGTGAAGTGGTAAGTGGTGCCGCTCCCATCCGAGCGGTGCACGACCTGGATCGCGCTGCTCGGCAGCGTCACGCCCGAGTTCTGCGCGGTGATGGCGGGGTCGTTCCATTTCGTGATGTGACCGAGATAGATGTTGGCCAGGGTCGTACCGTCGAGCTGGAGCTTGCTGACCCCGGAGAGGTTGTACGCAATGGAGATGACGCCCAGGGTCGTCGGCACCTGCACGAGCGCGCTCGCGCCACCGGGCACCTTGGCGATGTCGGCGGCACTTGCCGGAACGTCGCTGGCGCCAAAGTCGACGGTGCCCTTCTGGAACTGGGCTATGCCCGCCCCGGAGCCGACCGACTGATAGTTGATCGTCACCTGAGGGTACTTGGCCGTGTAGTCGAAAAACGCCTTTTGATAGAACGGCGCCGGGAACGTTGCGCCCGCCCCGGTGAGTGAACCGCTCCCAACATCGACCGGTGATGGTGACGCGGAGCCCGAGCCCGTTCCACCACATGCGGCGACGAACATGGCGGCCGCAGTGCCCACGAGCATCGCCCGCCGGACCTGTCTGCCTACGAACATCAAACCCTCCTCACCTTTATGAACGTGATGTGTCTTCGGCTTTCAACCTAGCCAGGGGCGATTAAGTAGGGGTTAACCTGCGCTTAAGCGCCAGCGAGCTCCGGGCCGCTCATATACTCCGGCCGTGATCTGGGACCGCGGGAGGAGCGAGCAGCAGGCAGAGCGACGCCTGGCTCAACGCGACCCGTTCGCCGCCCTGCTCGAGAACGCACCGATCATGACCCTGCTCCTCAATGCGGAGGGCCAGGTGGTGGCCGCCAACCAGCTCGCGTCCACGTTCTTCGAGATCGAACAGGAGCACCTGCCGGCGAGCCTGGTCGAAGTCACGCTGGAGGCGAGCCTGCTCGACGTCCTCGACAGCACGTCAGCTGAAACGGAGGCATACCTGGTTCATCACCGGCGCACGGTGCTTGTCAAGCTGGCGCCCAGCATCCGCGCGGGCGAGGTCCTCATGTTCCTATCGGACGTGACCGAGCTGCGGCGCCTGGCGACCGTTCGGCAGGAGTTCGTCGCCAACCTCGTCCATGAGCTCAAGACCCCGATCACCTCGCTGCGGCTCACCGCCGAGAGCCTCCTGGGCGACCCGTCGCCGCGGGACCGCCACCGTTTTGCGGAACGGCTCGTCAAAGAGGCCGACCTGCTCAGCAAGATCATCGACAACCTCCGTCAGCTCGGCGACATCGAGGCGCGGACGATGGCCGTGGAGATGAGTCTCTTCGACCTCGGCGAGCTCGTGCAGGAGGCCGTGACCAGGCTCGCTCTTGACCGCCCCGTGAACGCCGACATCCCACCCAACCTCAACATCACGAGCGACCGGCCGAAGCTCGTGCAGGCGCTCGACAACCTGCTCGACAACGCCGCCAAGTTCTCGCCGCCGGGATCGGCGATCGACGTCACCGCCGCGCTGGGCGGCGAGGAGGTGCGGCTCTCGGTGCGGGACCGCGGTCCGGGCATCTCGCCGGAGCACTGGAGCCGTGTGTTCGAGCGTTTCTACAAGGTGGATCGCGCCCGCCCGCGCGAGGCGGGCGGCTTCGGCCTCGGCCTGGCCATCACCAAGCACCTGGTCCAGGTCTTGGGCGGCCGGATCTGGACGGAAACCGCCCGGGACGGGGGCCAGGTCTTCACGATCGCCCTCCCGATCAAGTCTTAACGGATCGATAAACCGGCGTTAACCTCCTTCCCCGTATCCTGAGCACCGGGTGGCGGACGCTAGACCGATCATTCAAACCCTGGCGCAAGTAGGGAGGCCCGAGCTTCGCGCAATGCCGGGATCCGCACACACGAAGCTGAAGGTCGACTCTCTTTCCTTCTTCTATGGCAAGACCCGTGCCCTCAAGGATGTCAGCTTCGAGATCCCCGAGCGCCGGATCACGGCCATCATCGGCCCATCCGGCTGCGGCAAGACGACCCTCCTGAGGGTGTTCAACCGCATGTATGACCTGGTCCCCGGAGCGCGGGCCGAGGGCATGGTCATCATGGACGGACGCGACATCGTGAGGACGACGAAGCTGCTCGACCTCCGTCAGAAGGTCGGGATGGTCTTCCAGCGCCCGAGCCCGTTTCCGATGTCGATTCGCGACAACGTGGCCTTCGGGCCGCGGCTCTTGGGCTGGAGCAAAGCCCGCATCCACGAGGTCGTTCGCAGCAGCCTCGAGGGGGCAGCGCTCTGGGACGAAGTGTCCGACCGCCTCGACGCGCCTGGCACTTCCCTTTCCGGCGGCCAGCAGCAGCGCCTCGTGATCGCCCGCTGCTTGGCGGTCAGTCCTGAAGTGATCCTGATGGACGAGCCGTGCTCAGCGCTCGACCCCATCGCGACTCTCAAGATCGAAGACCTGATGGTGCAGCTCGCGCGCGACTACACGATCGTGATCGTGACTCACAACATGCAGCAGGCGGCTCGGGTCTCCGACTTCACGGCCTTCATGCTCATGAACCCCGAAGGCAGGCACGGCGAGCTGATCGAGTTCGCCGCGACCGCGGACCTGTTCAACGCACCGCGCGATCCCCGGACAGAGGCCTACATCACCGGCCGCTTCGGCTAAATGATCTGATGCCGCGCCTGACATTCGAAAAGGAGCTGGCGAGCCTACGCGAATCGGTGGTCCGCATGGGCACGCTCGTGGAGTCGCAGATCGAAGCCTCTCTTGACGCGCTGCGCCGGCGCGACGGTCCCGCGGCCGAGAAGGTGCGAGCCCAGGACCAGTACCTCAACGAGCTCTTCAAGCAGATCCGCGAGCAGATCTTCATGGTCATCGCCACCCAACAGCCGGTGGCGCGCGACCTCCGCCGCCTCATGGGCATCCAGTACATCGCCACCGAGCTCGAGCGCATGGGCGATTACGCGGTCCGCATCGGGCGCATGACCAAGACGCTGGTCGGCCTTCCTGACAGGCCGCTGCGCGCGGAGTTCGGCCTCATGGGCGACCTTGCGATCGGCCAGGTGCACGACATCCTCGAGGCGCTCATCGACGAGAACGAGGCGCACGCGCGTGAGGTCGCGGGCCGCGACAACGAGATCGACCGTCTATACCACCGCGTTTTCGACGAGCTGATCACGGAGATGGGTACCGGGAAGACGGATTCCGACGGCGCCCTGCGTGCCGTGACCCTGCTCCTGGTCGCCCACAACCTCGAGCGGATCGCGGACCGCGTGACCAACGTGGCGGAGGACATCGTCTTCCTCGAGACCGGCCAGGTGGTCGAGCTCGGATGAGCCGCGGCGCGGCTGCGAGCAACTCCGGCCGCGTCCTCGTCGTGGAGGATGACGAGGGCATTCGCGACATGCTCAAGTACAACCTGACCGTCGCCGGCTTCTCGGTGCAGGAGGCCAGCGACGGCGCCTCCGGCCTGCGCACCGCTCGCACCTCGCGACCAGACCTGGTGCTGCTCGACCTGATGCTGCCCGGCATGAGCGGCTTTGATTTCTGCCGGGCGCTTCGCAAGAGCAGCCGCGTGCCGATCATCATCATCACCGCGAAGGATTCCGAGGTCGACAAGATCGTCGGGCTCGAGCTCGGCGCCGACGACTACATCACCAAGCCGTTCTCGATCCGTGAAGTGCTGGCCAGGGTGAACGCGGTGCTCCGCCGGGCCCAGCCCGAAGCCAACGAGCCGCGCTCGATCCCCGAGCTCGACTCGATCGGACCGTTCAGCATCAACCGCGCGGCGCGCCGCGTGATCCTCGATGGCGCCGACGTCAAGCTCACCGCGCGCGAGTTCGATCTCCTCTCCTACCTGCTCGCCTTCCCCGGCCGCGTGCACACGCGGGACTCGCTGCTCGAGAACGTGTGGGGGAGAGAGTTCACGGGCGACCGCAAGACCGTAGACGTGCACATCCGCTGGTTGCGCGAAAAGTTCGCCGGCAAGGCTCCGTTCGAGATCGTGACCGTGCGGGGCATCGGGTACCGGCTCGACCGCCAGCCGAACCCCATCGAGCTGCTCGGGGGCCAGACCGAGACTGCGCCGGCAACTCCCGTGAAGGACGGCCAGGTTGGCGGCCGCGGTCGATAGCGCCGTCCGCGTTTCGTCGGCGGCCCCGAAACCGCCCGACCGCTATCGAACACTTATCGCACTCGTCAGCGTGGCGGCGCCGCTATCGCTCGTTCTGATGGTCGTCGTCCTCTTCCAGCAGTCAGGGCCTTCGCTGACGCAATTTGGACTCGGTTTCTTGACCGGAACCGACTGGAATCCCGTCACCATGAATTTTGGAGCGCTTCCCGCCATCTTCGGGACCGTGGTCACGAGCGCTGCCGCAATCGCGATCGCCCTACCGATCGGCGTCGCGGTCGCGGTGCTTCTGGCCGAGCCGGGGGCACAGGGTGTTCGCAGCGTGATGGGCACCGGCATCGAGCTCCTCGCCGCCATTCCGAGCGTGGTGTATGGCATCTGGGCGCTCTATGTGCTGGCGCCGTGGGCCCTGCTTCATCTCGAAACTCCGGTCACCGATCATCTCGGCTTCATAGGCTTCCTGGCAGGCCCGCCGCGGCAGACGAGCATTTTCACCGCTGCGCTGGTGCTGGCGATCATGATCCTGCCGACTCTGTCGGCGGTATCCAGGGATGTGATCCGGGCCGTGCCACGCGGCCTTCGGGAGTCGACGGTCGCACTTGGGGCGACATGGTGGGAGACCACCTGGCGTGTAATCCTGCCCGCGGCGCGGGCCGGAATCTTCGGCGCCAGCATCCTCGCCCTGGGCCGCGCATTGGCCGAGACGGTCGCAGTCACGATGGTCATCGGCAACCGGTACGAGATTCCACCTTCGATCTTTTCCCCGGCGTACACGCTTGCCAGCGTCATCGCCAACGAGTTCACCGAAGCCACTGGCGATCTGTACATCTCCTCGCTCGTGGAGCTCGGACTGGTTCTCATCATGGTCACCCTGACGGTGAACGTCGTTGCGCTCCTGTTGGTCCGGTCGGCGCAGGCCCGGGTCGCGATATGAACCACAACCTGCTGCGGAGCTTCAAAAGCATCGCTGCTCTCAGCACCGTTTATGCGTTGACGGGCCTCGCCCTCATTCCGCTCGGACTCGTGCTCTGGCTCACGATCAGCAAGGGCCTGCCTGCGGTCGTCCATCCGGAGTTCTTCCTCAACTCAGAGCACCCGACAGGAATCCCGGGCGGTGGAGTCGCCAACGCCATTGTCGGGACCGGCATCCTGGTCGGCATTGCTTCGCTCGCAGCGATTCCCGTCGGCGTGCTGAGTGGGATCTTCCTGGCGGAATATGGATCTGCCCGCTGGGCGGGCTGGGTGAGGCTGGCGAGCGATGTCCTCGTGGGAGCCCCGTCGATCGCGCTGGGCCTGTTCGCATATGCACTAGTAGTGGTGCCGCAGCACCACTTCTCCGCTCTGTCGGGCTCGCTTGCTCTTTCCATTCTCATGCTCCCGGTGGTAGTTCGGACCACGGAAGGCGCTGTCGCGCTCATCCCCAACGGTCTGCGTGAATCAGGGCTTGCGCTCGGCTTACCGCGCTGGCGCGTCTCCCTCCAGCTGATACTGCCGGCCGCCGCGCCGGGGGTCATCACGGGTGCCCTGCTGTCAGTGGCGCGCGCCGCGGGTGAGACTGCGCCCCTGATATTCACCGGGTTCGGCAACCCCATTTTCACGGTCGACCCCACGCATCCGATGGCGGCGTTGCCGCTTCTCGTCTTCCGCAATGCGCTGACCCCGTACAAGGATCTGCAGCAAGAGGCATGGGGTGCGGCGCTGATCCTGGTGCTCATGGTCCTGATCATCAACCTCGGCAGCCGTTGGGTCCTCAGGCGCCAGATCCGACTGGCGCAGCAGCTCTAGGTGGATCGTGCGTCTTTGGTAAAGCCTATGGACACGGCTCGCCGCGCAGGTAAACTCAACAATCGCCCGTCATCGGTAAAGAGATATACGTCCTAGCCCGCCGATCAAGCAGACGAAGGAGCAATGTTGGCAACCAAGATTCTCGACTTGACCGATGTGAACGTCATCAGGGCGGCGGGTGGGGTCGTGTATCGCACCGACTCATCCGGCGAGACGGAGCTCGCCATCATCCATCGCCCCGCGTACGACGACTGGACCCTGCCCAAGGGCAAGGTCGAGCCTGATGAATCACCGGAGGACTGCGCGCTGCGCGAGGTTCGCGAGGAGACCGGGCTTCGGTGTGAGATCCAGCGGCCACTTGGCTGCACCGCCTACGTCGATCGCCGCGGACGCGACAAGGTGGCGTGCTACTGGCTGATGGAGGCCAAGGGTGGTCGCTTCCGGGCGGGCATCGAGGTCGATAAGCTGGTGTGGCTGTCGGTCGGCGACGCCATCAAACGCCTGACCTACCCGCGCGACAAGAAGCTGCTGGAGCAACAAGACATCTAGGTTTTCTCCGCCTTCCCCACCGGGTTGGGAAGTCGGCTTCGCGCGCCGATCAGTCGCTAAGCTGGATTCATGCAGACCGTGGCCGCCGACCGCCTGGTGATCGCCGGCGTCGAGCTGCGCTCGCGCCTGTTCCTCGGCACGGGCAAGTACGCCGACAACGAGACCATGCTCGCGGCGCTCGAGGCCTCGGGTTGCGAGATGGTGACGGTCGCGTTGCGCCGCCTCGACCTCGACGATCCCAAAAAGAAGACACTCCTCGACGTCGTCGACTGGAAGCGCTACCGCATCCTCCCCAACACAGCCGGGTGTCGCACCGCTGACGAGGCGATCCGCATCGCGCGCCTGGCACGCTCGATGGGCCTGTCCGACTGGGTGAAGCTCGAGGTCATACCCGACCCGCATTACCTCTTTCCCGACGCGGAGGAGACGCTCAAGGCCGCGCGCTCGCTGGTGACCGAAGGCTTCAAGGTGCTGCCGTACATCAACGCCGACCCGGTGCTGGCTCGGAAGCTCGAAGAGATCGGGACGGTCACCGTCATGCCGCTGGGCTCGCCGATCGGATCGGCGCAGGGCCTGCAGACGCTGCAGCAGATCCGGATCATCATCGAGCAGGCGCGCGTGCCGGTGGTCGTGGACGCCGGCATCGGCTCGCCGTCGGACGCCGCGCTCGCGATGGAGATGGGGGCTGACGCGGTGCTCGTCAACACCGCCATCGCCCTTGCCCAGGACCCAGAGCTCATGGCGGAGGCCATCGCCGGCGGCGTGGACGCGGGCCGCAAGGCGTACACCGCGGGCCTCATTCCTAGGCGCGAGCACGCGAGCCCGAGCTCGCCCACCGAGGGCATATCGCGCCCAGCCGTCTAGTCACGCCGGTCGCGATGGCCATCGTCACCAGCGCAGGCGCCGGCATGAAAGCTGCCGCTCGAGCCACGATCATCCAGCTTCGAGCTCCGGATTCGCCTGCCGGCGCCATCGAAGTTGAGGCGCGTTCACTCGGAGCCGAGTCCCCCTTGCCTGTGGTCGTGAGCTCGCGCTGCGACATCGCGCTCGCGGGCGGCGCGGCGGGCGTCAACCTGCCTGAGAGCGACATCCCGGTGGCGGCCGCGCGCAGGCTGCTCGGCGACCTCTTGGTCGGTCGATCGGTTCATTCGCTGGAGAGCGCGCTGCGCGCCGAGCGGGAAGGCGCCGACTACGTCATCTTCGGCCCGGTGTGGGCGAGCCCGAGCCATACCGGCGCGAACGCCGCCGGGATTGAGGCGCTGGCTCGAGTCGCCCGCGCCGTGCGCATTCCGGTGCTTGCCATCGGAGGTGTCACCGTCGATCGCATCGAGGAGTGCCACGCGGCCGGCGCCGCGGGGTATGCCGCGATCACGATGTTCAGCGAATGATCGGTGTGCAGGTCAACGGCCGCCGCGTCGAGCTCGAAGGGCCGACCGAGCTGCTTGCGTACCTCGAGAAGCTCGGCGTGAGCCCAAGAGCGGTCGCGGTCGAGCTCAACGGCCTCATCATCGAACGGTCTCGCTACGCGGACGCAAGGCTCGAAGACGGCGATGTCGTCGAGATCGTGCGCATGGTCGGCGGCGGCGCTACGTCGCGGCCCTGCCCCTGATCGCCTCCTCCGCCTCCGCCCTCTCATCCCACGGCTCAGAGCCCGCCGCCATCTGCATCGTGCGCTCGTGCCCCTTGCCGGCCAGCAGCACGGTGTCGCCCTCACCCGCGATCTCGATGGCGCGCCTGATCGCGGCGCGCCGGTCGATGACGACCTCGTAGTCGCGGCCCGGGGCCTTTCCGACCACACCCGACTGCACGTCCCGGGCAATTTCCGCCGGGTCTTCTCGCAGCGGGTCGTCGGTCGTGATGATGAAAAAGTCCGCGAGGTCACCGGCAGCCTTGCCCATTCCAGGCCGGTCATGGTCCGACCGAGCCGTGGAGCCGAAAACGGCGATCAAGCGTCCCCGCGTGTACGGCCGCAGCTCGGCCAGTGCGCTCGCAAGGGCGCCGGCCGAATGCGCGAAGTCGATGAAGACGCTGAAATCCTGGCCGAGGTCGACGCGCTCGAGGCGGCCGCGAACGCCGTCGAAACCCGCCAGGCCGGGACCTATCTCTTCGACGGGAACACCCATCGCCAGGCAGATGCCCGCCGCACACAGCGCGTTGTAGACGTTGAAGCGAGCGGGCACAACCAGCGAGACCTCGGTTTCGCCCATCGGCGTTTTGAGACGAAATCGGGAGCCCGTGGCGGTCATCGCCAGGTCGAGCGGGTGAAGGTCGGCGGCGGTGGTGAGGCCGTATGACCACCGGCGCGCGATCGGGCGTCGTGACAGGCGCTCGAAGCTGGGATCGTCACGATTGAGCACGGCGGTCTTCTCGATGCCCTTGTCGGCGCCGGATGCGGCGAGGTCGATCAGGCGTGCCTTCGCCTCCAGGTAGGCCTCCCACGTGGCGTGGTAGTCCATGTGATCGTGGCCAACGTTGGTGAACGCCGCGACATCGAAGTCGCACGCGAGCACACGATCCTGGACGAGCGCATGCGACGTGGTCTCTATCACCGCGCACGTCACACCCGCGTCCACCATTCGGCGCAGCCAGTCCTGCACCTGAGGAGCCTCGGTGGTCGTTTGCCCGCTCGTGTTGTCGGTCTCGTCGCCGTGCACCGAGAACGCGACCGTGCTCATCGCCCCCGCGACGATTCCGCTCGCCATCAACACGTGCTCGGCCATGTGGGTCACGGTCGTCTTGCCGTCCGTGCCCGTGATCCCCGCCACATATAGATGACGCGAGGGGCGGCCGTAGAACTCCGCCGCGATCTCGGCGAGGCCCGTGCGTGTGGAAGGCACCTTCAAGACCGGCGTGTCGGGCGGGACGTCGACGGGGCGCTCGACTGCGACGGCGGCCGCGCCCGAAGCGAGCGCATCGGCCGCGTACGCGTGGCCATCCGAGTGGATTCCGGCCACCGCGACGAACAGGTCGCCGGCCTTGACGGCGCGAGAGTCGTACGCGATGCCGCCCACCTCGACGCCGCCATCACCCTCGACCGTCGCCCCGGGCACGCCGCGCGCCAGGTCCTCGAGCCTCATGCCAGGTTGGAGGATACGGGGTTGGATAATCGCGGGGTGATCGCGGACATCGGCGGGCATCGATTCGATTGGGGCGGCCGCACGTATGTGATGGGCATCGTCAACGTCACACCTGATTCGTTCAGCGGCGACGGCCTTGGAGATGATCGCAGCGCAGCGGTTGCACAGGGGCTGCGCATGGTGGCGGAGGGGGCCGACATGCTCGACGTCGGCGGCGAATCCACGCGACCCGGGCACGTCCCCGTAGCCGCCGCCGAAGAGATCGAGCGCACCCTGGAGGTCGTCAGGCGACTTGCCCAGGAGTCGGGGGTGCCGGTATCGATCGACACGTACAAATTCGAGGTGGCGGAGGCCGCGGTGGCCGCCGGAGCCACGATGGTCAACGACGTGTGGGGCCTGGCGCGATCACCTGCGCTCGCCGAGCTCGCGGCGCGCCATCGATGCGGGCTCGTCGTGATGCACAACCAGGACGGCACCGAATACGCGGGCGACCTGATGGCCGAGGTGAAGCGCTTCCTGCGGGCGGCCGTCGAGGCCGCGCTGGGCGCCGGCATGCCGCGCGAACGCATCCTCATCGACCCGGGCATCGGATTCGGGAAGACCGCGGACCAGAACTGGGAGGTCATGCGGCGGCTGGGGGAATTGCGGGAGCTCGGACAACCGCTGCTGATCGGGACCTCGCGCAAGTCGTTCATCGGCAAGCTCCTCGACCTGCCCGTGACAGATCGAGTAGAGGGCACCGCGGCGACCGTCGCGGCGGCCATCCTGCGTGGCGCCGACGTGGTGCGCGTACACGACGTGCGCGAGATGACGCGCGTCGCGCGGGTCGCCGACCGAATGCGGTGACGGTTGCCTACCTGGGCCTTGGATCCAACCTCGGCCGGCGCGAACGGAACCTGAGCGCGGCACGGCGGCGCCTGCGTCAAAAGCGCGGGCGCATCCTGCGTCAAAGCCTTGTTGCGGAGACGGAGCCGTGGGGCGTCGTCGATCAGCCGCGGTTCCTCAACCAGGTCCTCGAGGTCGACTGGCCTGGATCACCTCGCGCGCTGCTCGCCGCGGCCAAACAGGTCGAGCGCGAGGGTGGGCGCACGCGCTCGCGCCGGTGGGGTCCTCGGATGATCGACGTCGACATCCTCCTGTTCGGTGATCGGCGGGTGGCGGAGAAGGACCTGCAGATCCCACACCCGCGAATCGCGGAGCGGCCCTTCGTGATCGCGGGCCTGAAGGAGGTCGGTGCCGGGGACGCGATCGCCCCCGGCCCCCGCACCGTTCAAAAAGAGCTGCTCTAGGCGCTACCTACGCCGAGGGTGAAGGCACGGCGGAGGTCGTTGGCGTTGGCGTCGCGGAAGCCTAGCGGGGCCAGGTTCCAGCGGCGCTCAATGGTGGCGAGGATCGAGGTGGTGTCGTACAGCGTGTGGTCGACGAAGTGCCGCTTGGCAAGCGGCGAGATGATGATCGTCGGCACGCGGCTGCCCGGTCCCCAAATGTCCGAGTGGTTGGGGTCGGTCGGTGGGGCGACGTGGTCCCAGAATCCGCCGTGCTCGTCGTAGGTGATGACGATGGCGGTGTCTTTCCAGTTGGGACCGTTGCGGATGTCGTTGATCAGGTTGATGAGGTGGCGCTCGCCCCTCAGCACGTCCGTGTATCCGGGGTGCTCGTTGTCAGCGCCGATCGGCTTGACGAAAGAGACCGCCGGCAGCGTACCCGCCAGGGCGGCGGCGACGAAGTCGGTCTCGTCCTTGAGGTGCATGCGGCCCGCGGTTCCGGGCGCGTAGTTGGCGTAGTAATTGAAGGGCTGGTGGTGGAACTGGAAGAGCGGGTCAGGGCTTCCCGCGACCGCATTGTTCCAGCCGCCTGAGTACCAGGCCCAGCTCATCCCGGCGGCGGACATCTCATCGCCGATGTTGGCGTTGGTCAGTAGGGGCAGCTTGCGGGCGGCGGCGATGGTCGGCGGGCTGGACGGGAAGATCGTGTTGACGGCAAAGTCGCCGGTTGCCTTGGTCGTCAGCTGACCGTCTTTGGTCGGCAGGCCGTTGGCGCCGAGGATGGTGTGCAGGTCATTCGATGTGCCATCGCTCACGGCATTCGCGTACACCGGGGTGCATGCGCATACCAGCCACTGGTGGTTGAGGAATGAGCCTCCGAATGCTGCGTGGAAGAAGTTGTCCGCCAGGACGAAGCTAGCGGCCTCTTGCCCGACCGGGAGCTGGTCGGTCGGGTAGAAGCCGAGCGACAGGCCCTTCGCGTCGCTCACCGTGACGAACTGGTCCATCCTGCCGCCGTCGATCTGAACCTGCTCCTGGTAGTACCTGTGGACCAGGTCCCTCGTCTTCTGGTCGGCCGGGACGAACTTCGTGATGTCGAATGGCTGGTCCGGCAGACAGACGCCGACCAGATGCGAGTCTGTCTGCGGCAAGCATGTGTATGGCTGGCCGGTCGCAAGGTCGACCTGTGAGGTGGCGGTGTCGCTCGCGCGGCTGATGCCGTTGGCGCCGGGAAAGAGGCCGTAAAGGTTGTCGAAGCTGTGGTTCTCGTCGTAGATCACGACCAGGTGATTGATGCCGGCGAGTCCGCCGATGCTGCCTTCATCGCCTGGGCCGTTGCTGGCTCCAGCCTCGATCGCGGTGAAGACCGGCCCGGCGGCCATGACCGTGAGAGAGCCGATCGCGAAGGCCAGGACACGTCTTATAGATCCAGTCAATGCCATCCCCTCCATGAACCCCGCCTGTTCGAACGATGCGACCCGAATATAAACCCCGCCCGACAAAAGGGGAGTGAAGGGATGTTTATAGGTTGGCTTTCTGGATGCTTAAAAACCTAGGTTGGGCGGGCGTTCGTGAATCGGTATCCGATGCCCGGGACCGCGAGGATGTAGTAGGGCCGCGAAGGCTGCGCCTCGATCTTGCGCCGGAGGTTGCGGATGTGCACGTCGATCACCCTCGTCTCGATGGGATATTCGTACCCCCAGATCGAGTTCAGGATCTTCTCTCGGCTGAGGACCTTGCCCGCGTTGCTGGCCAAGAACGTGAGCAGATCGAATTCGGTATGGGTCAGCTCGACCTCCTGACCCGCCCGGTAGATGCGGCGTTCGTTGACGTCGATGACGAGGTCGCGAAACTCGAGGCGGTTGCGTGTCGCCTCCGCGGATTCGATACGCATCCGGCGGAGATGCGCCGCGATGCGCGCCGCCAGCTCACGCAGGCGAAGCGGCTTGACCACGTAGTCGTCGGCGCCGATCTCGAGCGCCACGACGGCATCGATCTCGTCGGATCGCGAGCTCATCATGATCACCGGCACGGCCGTGTCCTTTTTGCGCAGCTCGCGACAGACGTCGAAGCCCGAAGCGTCCGGCAGCGCCACCTCGAGCAGGACCAGGTTCGGGCGGACCGCTTCGATCTGGCGGAGAGCGTCCGCGCCGGTGTCGGCTTCGACGACCTGGTACCCGTCCTGGGCGCAGGCGGACCGCACCTCCCGGCGAATGGTCGAGTCGCCGTCGACGATGAGGACTCTTCTGGCACCGTTGGCAGCCTGGGCCATCATTCCAATCCTAACCGATTTGAAGGATTGTTAGGAGATGTTGCGTTTCAGGCCCCGAATGCGGCCACGTACCTTTTTCTCCAGCCCGATGAGCCGGGCGCCCGCTGCCGAGATCACGAGCTCCCAGGCGCCCGCGTAGGCCACCTCGGCGCCGCCGAACTCCGCCTTGAAGAAGCCGAGTCCGTGCCATGGATGCTCCGGGGCGGCGCCCGGAGGCGGCACGCCCCACAGGTCGTAGTCGCGGCAGCCGTCGGCGGCGGCCGCTTTGATCGCGGCCCACCACGCCATGTCGTTGGCCATCAGCTCCGGGTGCGCGCCGCTGCGTCCCGCATAGAGGTGATAGGCGCGGCCGGCATGACGCGCGACGAGCACCGCGGCCAGCGCTTCGCGCGTGTCAGGGTGGCGGCTCACGTAAGTGCGGCACCAGGGCAGCTCGTCGAGCAGCAGCTGGTAGTACGCCTTGGCCGGAAGGCTGATCGACTCGCGGCGTTCGACAGCCGCCGACTGCCGCTCCAGCTCCGCCGCATCCTTGCCTTCTTCGACGACCACGCCGCGCCGCTCGCCGGCGCGGATGTTGTACCGCCGGCCGTGCTTGAAGGTCGCCAGCATCTGGTCGGGCGCCGCCAGCGTGAGGATGCGCGTGTGCTGTGGCTGCACAGGCGTGGCCGGCTTGAACCCCAGCTCCCGCATGACGGCACCGAAATCAAGCGGCGCCTCGGGTTCGACCGTGATGCGCGCGACCTTCGCCTTACGTCCCCAATCAGCAAGGGCGCTGACGGATTCAGGAGTCGCGGGCACCGGACCGCGCGGCACGTACGCCTCGCGTACCGGCCCCACCCCGCGCAGCTGAACGCTGGCCATCGCGCCGCTCGCAAGCCGAATCCGCTCGACCGACCATCCGGCGTGCGACTGCACGACGCCCCATCCCCATGTCTGTAGGAGTGAAGCGGGCGAGGCGCGCTCGTCCAGCTCGTGGTCCCACCTCGTCCTGGCCTCGCTCACCTCGAGCCCTCGAGGTGGCTAGTGTCGTTGACGCCCGAAACGACGAAGCGGCCGTCGCGCTTCTCGATGGTGGAGATCGACGCGTTCTCGATTCGGAAAGGAAACAGGCCGTGGTTCGGCCTGCCGACCACGCGATGCAGGGCCACCTGGATGACGCCGCCATGGGTGACGACGAGCACGTCTCCGTGCTCGTGCCGGGCGAGCATCGAATCAATCTGCGCGTTGACCCTGGCCTCGAACGGGGCAGCGCCCTCGCCTCCTGGGACGACGTCCCAGCTCGGCTCTTCCGTCCACATCGCCCAGGCCTCGGGGAAACGCTGGGCGAGCTCATCCGTGTTCAGCCCCTCCCATTCGCCGAGGTAGATCTCGCGCAGGCCTTCGGCCGCGCTCGGGGTCATGCCCACCGCCTCGCCGATCACCTCCGCCGTCTCGAACGCGCGCTTGAGATCGCTCGAGTAGAAGCCCGCGAATCGTCGCGAGCCCAACCGCCGCCCCACACGCATGGCCTGGGCGCGTCCTTCCTCCGAGAGCGGAGGGTCGAGCTGGCCTTGAATTCGGTGCTCCCGATTCCACGTCGACTGTCCGTGGCGCACCAGCAACAATCGCGCGGGCGAAGGTCTGGCGGGGAGAGGAAGGTCGGGAGGCTCCGGGCGCGCGAATGCGATCTTGATATCTATACTAACTTCTCTTAGTCCATCGATCGGTGTCGGACCGATCCCGGGAGACGCACTTGCAGTCACACGGCTCGCTAGCCGAAATCCCTCTTCGGTCGCTTCTGGAATCTGCCCAGGGCGAGAGGTCGACAGGTACCCTTACCCTCCGTGATGGCAACGGGGAGTCGGCCGCGCTCTATTTTCTGTTCGGCCACCTGTTCCACGCCGAGGGCAACGGGAGGGCGGGCGACGACGCGGTCATCAGCGCCCTTGGCTGGACCAGGGGTGAGTTCGAGTTCGACGCCAAGGCCAAGCTGCCCGCCGACGAGACGGTCAGAGCAGGTATTCCGGACCTGGTCCACGCGGCTGAAGCAGCGCCGAAGGAAGCGCCTGCGGAGGCTCCCGCACCCGCGCCTGCACCGGCCGCGCCGCAGCGCCCGGGCCCGGAGGCTCATGCTGAGCGTCCTGAGCAACCTGCGCAGGACAAGAAACTGGAAGCCCCCCAGCCGAGGCGCGGTGTGAAGCACAGGCCGCAGCCGAAGCACGGCCGCGAGCCCATCCCAGTGCCCGCCGGCCAGGTCATCTACGACTCGCTGAAGACCTCATTCGTAGATTTCCCGCGCCTGATCACCACCCTGGAGAAGGAGGGCTACACAGGCTACGTACGCCTGCTCACCGACGAGGCCGCCGGACTCATCCTGTTCCGGGAAGGCGCGGCGCTCGAATGCATGTACGACGGGGCCGGCGACGCAAGTGGCCTCGTTCTCGGAACGCAGGCCCTGCACCAGTTCAACGAAGACGTCACGGGCGGGCACGGTGTCCTCGACGTGGTCGGCCTCTCGCCCGAGCTCATCGACGGCCTGTACGAGCTCACGGTTTCCAAGCCGATGTACACCGAGCTGTACGCGGGCTGGGTCGACACGAGGGCGCTGCTGAAATTCCTGAGCGATCGCAAGCTGAGCGGGAGCGTGATGATCCGAGCGGGCGCGGGCACCGGGGTGATCATCCTCTCCGAGGGTGAGCTCGCCGGCGCGTACACGAGCGAGTCGCGCGACATCTCCGACAAGCCGGACCGCGCGCTCGCGCTTTGCGATGACCCGAATGCCATGATCGAGGTCAAGTCCGCCGACGCGACCAAGCACCCCCCTCTCGACGTCGACGAGGTCGTGGCTGGTCAGCGCACTGCGCCGCGGAACAACCCCGCCCCACCGCCGCCTGCGCCACCGCCCCCTCCCGCGCCGCCGGCGCAGCAGCCGCCGACGCAGCAGTTCCCGGCCATCGCAACTCCGGCGCCGATGCCGGCCATGCAGCCGATGCAGGCGCCCACCGCCACCTACCCTACTTTCCCGACGCCTCCATCGAATCCATCGCCGGTCGCTCCGACACAGCCGCCGGCCCCTTCGCCCAGCGGCGGCCCTCAGCTGGATTGGGGAGCGATCGTCGCCGAGCTGCAGGCCATGGCCGAGGACTCGCTCGGCAACCGCGCGCGCAAGGTGAAGGACATCCTTGGCGCGGCCGATCCCTCGCTGCCGGGCATCGAGGCGGCCATCGACCAGGTGCCGAGCATCTCGCTGCTCTTCGTCGACTCGTCGCGCCTGGAGCAGCTGGCGCAGGAGATGAGGGCCCGTCTCAAGTCACATCTCTAGGCCCGACAGCCTGACGATGTGAAGACGTTGGCATCGGCGGCGGCGCTCCTCGTTGTGAGCGCGCTCGCTGCGTGCGGAGGCAACCCACCGCAGATCGTCGACTACTCGCCCGAGAGGGGCGCGGTCGGGGTCGTCACCACCGCGCCGATCCGGATCACGTTCGACCACGACGTCGACAAGGCATCGGTGGAAAAGCGGCTGTTCATGCTGCCGGCCGCCGCCGGCATCGTCGTGTGGATCTCGCCTCGGAAGCTCGAGTACCAGCATCCGACGCTGCAGACGAACACGATCTACGAGGTCGTGCTCCTGGAGGGCTACAAGGACCTCGCCGGCAACGCTTACGCGCTCCGTCACCATTGGTCGTTTACCACCGAAAGAGCGCCGGCCGTTGCGGCATCGACTCCGGCCAACAACGAGGGCGGCGTCGACCCTGCGTCGTACGTGTCCATCGATTTCTCCCGCGAGATGGACGTTTCGACCCTGGCAGGGGCGATCACCATCGAACCGGCGGTGCCGTTTGCGGTCCGACTCGACCCCACGGATTCGCGGCGCGCGATCGTCGTGCCAGGATCGCTGCTCGATCCGCAGACCTCTTACGCCGTCAACATCAGCACCGTAGCGCTCGATGCGCATGGCAACCAGCTGGATCGCGACCTGAGCTTCACGTTCCGAACCGGCGACGTCCGCCCGCTGCACCACTGGGTCGCGTTCGCCACGGCGCTGAACGATGGCACGTCCGGCGGGGTCTGGATCGTGAACGAGGCGGGCCTTCCAAGACGGCTGTTCGACGCGCCCGCTGTGGAATCCTTCAGCTGGTCGCCGGAGGGTTCCAGCTTGCTCATCCAGACCGGGGCCACGAGCTGGTCGTCATACACACCGGGGACGAGCCCGAAGCCGCTGCCCTTCAACGGCACGTGGGCGGCCGCGCTGGCGGCGGGGCACGGGTACGTGTACCTCGACCGAGGCGAGACGCTGCACAGATGGTCGGACGGCGTGGACGAGATCATCGCCACCAGCGTGTCCGAGGCCGCCACAGAGCCGAACGGCCTGCGGGTCGCATTCGTTCAGCAGGCAGACGCCACCTCGACTGTGTGGGGCTACGACGTGGGATTGCGGTCGCAGTACCAGCTGTCGTCGGAGACCGGGATCGTCAGCGACCTGAGCTGGTCGCCGGCCGGCAACCGCATCGCCTATCTTCGTACAGCCGGCGCCAGCGTCAGCCTGCGCGTTCGGAACCTGACCGGGCAGGCCGCGACGGCCACCATCGCCAGCGGTGACATCGGCCATCCGTCATGGCTGCCCGACTCGACTCACATTCTGTTCGCGGCCGTCATCGCCATGCCGGCCGGCGCGGTGCACAAGGCATTTCTCGTCAGTGCAGCATCCCCACCGGCCGCGCTGACGGCGACGCTCGCTTTGCCCTCGCTTGCCATCGATGTGTCCAACCCCGTCCCATCGCCCGACGGGCACCAGATCGCGTTTGTCAGCCAGGGCCAGGTGTGGATCATGAACGCCGACGGCACCCGGCCGACGTCGCTCACCCGGTTCGATGCTTCGTCGTTTCCCTACGCGTGCCTGATGCCGGAGTGGACGCGCGCCTGACTCAGTCGCGCGCGGCGTTCATCTGGACGCGCGAGTCCGACGCACCGATGACCTCGTGGAACAAGGCCTCGAGCTTGTCTGCTGTGCGCGTCCACGAGAACCGCTGCGCGAGCATGCTCGCCCGCCGGCCCATCTGCCGTGCGAGCTCCGGGTCCGCAAGCAGCCTCCCGATGCGATCCGCATACGTGGACGGATCGTCGCCATCGATCAGGTAGCCGCTGACCCCGTCGCGCACGACCGATCGCAAACCGGGCACGTCCGAGGCCACGATAGGGCAGCCGCACGCCTGGGCCTCGAGCCCGACCAGGCCGAACGACTCGGTGTAGGAGGGCATGACGCACACGTCGGCGGCCGAGTAAAAGTACGGCAGCTCGTGGTGAGCGACCGAACCCAGAAAGTCGACGCGATCGCGCACGCCGAGCTCGTTCGCGATTCCTTTGAGACGCGCCTTCTCGCTCTCGTCGCCGTCGCGACTGTCTTCTCCCAGGATGAGCAGGCGGAGGCCGGGATGCGCGCGGCCCGCGAGCAGCGCAAGCGCCCGAATCGCGATCTCGACGCCCTTCAGGCGCTCGAGCCGCCCCACGTAGAGGAGCAGCGGACTTTCGGGGTAGCCGATCTTCCTTCGCGCCTCGACGCGGTCGAGCGGCCTGAAGGTGGCCAGGTCGACACCGGGTGGCACGACAACCACATGGTCGGCATCCGCGCCATAGGAGCTGACGAGCTCGTCGGCCTCATCGGAGGTCGACGCGATGAGCAGGTCCGCCTGCTGCGAGATCTCGGCTTCGATCCGGATGCGCATCGCGGGTTCCGGGCGGGCGCCCGCCGCGAGCCGCCTGTTTTTGACCAGGCCGAGCGTGTGGGCGACATGCGCCCAACCTGCGGCGAGCTGCGGCCGCAGGAGGCAGGCCACCTCTCCAGAGAGCCAGTAATGCGAGAAGAGGAGGTCGTATCGGACGGCCTGGCTCTCGGCGAAACCGGCAATCCTCGAGGCGAAAGCCGGGACCTCGTTGATCAGGGCGTACTTGTCGAGCCCTTTGCCCGCCGGGAGGTAGATCACGCGTGAAAGCGGAGCGAGGGATTCGAGGCCGGGGTCGTCGGGCGACTGCAGCCGGGTGAAGACATCGGTGGCGATACCGCGGTCGCTGAAGGCGGCGCAGATCTCGCGAACATAGACGTTGAGGCCGCCGTTGGCGTTCTTGCCCAAAGACGCGGTGGGCGAGGTGTGCATGGATATGACCGCGATCCGCTTTCGGTCGCGGTCGGAGACCAATGCGGTCCGCTCAGCCACGGTATGCCGATCTCGCGTCGAGCCAGCGCCTCGAGACGCAGCAAAACCCGGAGCGTGAGACCGGCGAACAGGAGCCCATATCGCCTTAAAACCTACGCTCTTCCGGACTATTCCCGCTGAATGGGCCGGCCGCGCGTGGACGCTATGATTTGGGCGGCATGCGCCTTTTGGGGGGCTTCAAAGTCTCGGCCCTGGTCGCATTGGCAATCCCGGCCATCCTGGCGCTCACGGCAATCTCGACCCTGGCCGACGCCTCGCCCTCCCGCACCGCCCTTCCCGGCGACCCCAACAAGGGCCAGACCCTCTACCTCCAGAACTGCGCCAGCTGCCACGGGGCCAACCTCGAGGGCGGAATCGGCGCGACCCTGAACCCGATCGACAAGCTTCCCGGAGTGGCGAACCCGCTCGACCCGACCTTCCTCATCGACATCATCACCAACGGACGCACGCACCAGCCTGGTGACCCCAAGACGGCCGACATGCCGAAGAAGGGCGGCAACGCCAACCTCACGGACCAGGACGTCAGGGACCTCGCCGCTTACATCATCCAGCAGAACTCGATCCCCGCCGGATCCCTGCCGCTCCCGGCCGGCGAGCTCGCCAAGCGCACGATCCTGTGGGTTGGGATCGGGATCGTCGCGATGGTCTTCGTGACGTACCTGCTGGCCCAGTACAACATGCGGTGGATCGCGCGCCGGGCCGCGGCGCGACGCAGGTAAGCGCGCCGCAACCGGACGCGAGTCCTCGCCCCGCGGCGCCTCAACCGACGCCGAAGGGCGGCTCACCGAGGATCCTGATCCTCTTCAGCGACACCGGCGGCGGCCACCGCGCGGCGGCGAGGGCGCTGACGGACGCGCTGAAGCAGCTCGACCCCACGTGCGCGGTGACCGTCGCCGATCCGTTGATCTCCCAGGGACCCGCTATCGTCCGGCGGCTGGCGGCCCTTTACTCGCCGATGATCCAGCGCTCGCGCGCAGCCTGGGGCGCCGTGTATCACTCGAGCAACACCAAGCCGACATTTGCCGCCATCCGCGCCCTGTTCGGCCGGGGCGTACGCAACGTGATCGTCGACCTCGTCGCCCAGAGCGATCCTGACGTCGTCCTTTCCGTGCATCCGCTTCTCAACCACATAGCGCACCAGGCCATCGTCAAGAGCGGCCGTCGGCGCGCCCTCATGACGGTGATCACAGACCTGGTGGACTTCCACCGCGGTTGGACGTTCAGCCGCGCCGATCTCGTCGTGGCGCCCACGGAGCTTGCGCGCAAAGTTGCTTTGCGCCGGCGCGTGCCCGCGGACCGCGTCAAGCTCCTGGGGTTGCCGGTCGACCTGCGCTTCCGCCCGCCCGCGCCGGGCGAGAAGCGCGCCCTACGCCGCCGCTTCGGCCTGGACGAGACGCGGTTCACCGTCCTGGTCATGGGCGGTGCGGCGGGAGTCGGCAACCTGTTGAAGCAGGTGCGCATCCTTGCGTGGGAGCCGGAGCAATGGCAGGTCGTCGCGGTGTGCGGCCGCAACGAAAAGCTCCGCCGCCGCCTCGCCCGGCTTCGCTTCGCCACCCCGACCCTCGTTCTCGGTTTTGTCGATTTCATGCCCGAGCTCATGCGCGCATCCGACGTGGTCGTGACCAAAGCCGGCCCGGGGGCGATTGCCGAGGCCTTGGCGACCGGAGTGCCGGTCCTGATCACCGGGTTCCTCCCGGGCCAGGAATCGCCGAACGTCGACTTCGTGATCGAATCCGGCTTCGGCGCGTTCACGCCCAAGGAAAGCGAGCTGTTCGACGAGGTGCGCGTGCTCGCCGAAGGCGGCCCGACGTGGCAGGAGATGGCGCGCAGGGCGGCGGAGATGGCGCACCCGTACGCGTCCGCCGACATCGCGCGCGAGTGCCTGCTGCTGGCCGCCCGCTACAGGGCGTCGGCGCAGACGAGGCGGTAAGGGCACAGGCGGCAGCGCCGCCGGTCGGGCCGCGCGTCGAATCGCCCCGACCGCACTCCCTCAGCGACTTCTGTGCCCTGGCGGGTCGCCTCGGCAATCAGTTCGACCGTGTGCTCGACGCG
>WNFJ01600084.1_pt1 | contig 48085 bp, 70 predicted proteins | sample 5400461 | NCBI WGS metagenome assembly WNFJ01 (sample SAMN13153349, study PRJNA577476) | soil metagenome | isolation source: 115 cm saprolite on Douglas fir-dominated hillslope | place: USA:California | collected 2013-09-17
GAACCCAGTCAGCTCCTTGTTACGGGAGTTGGTCCGAGTGAAGTAGTCACCGGAAGCGGTGGTACCAGTCGCGGCAGTCGTGAAGGTAATAGTAGAAGAACCCGCAGAAGGCGTGTCAAACTGAACGTTAGTAATGACCTTACCAGTACCACCGGCCTTGATGGTATCAGTGTTGTCATACAGGTCAACGATCATGCCGATCTCGAAGTAAATCGACTCAGCATTGGAAGTGACCAGAGTAGTGGTCAGACCGACAGCATTAGCAGTACCAAGCTTGCCCACCACAGTACCATAAACCTGACGGTTCATGTCCTTGGAGAGGCCCTCCTTGATACCGTTGATTTCAGCCTGTAGAGCTGAAACAAACGCTTGAGGGTTGCTATCGGCCAGCTCGAAAGTCTGGCCGGTAAGCTCAATAGCGCCATACTGATAGGTCAGCTTGACCTGTGCCGAGTCATAACCTTGCGTAGCAGCAGAGGGCAGCGAGTCAAGTTCAACACGTGCACCAATACCGTGGTTACGCTTGGTACGGATCGGGAAGCGGACGTACTTACCACCGACGTCAGAAGAGACGCCTTCGGAAGTCTTCTCAATACGACGGAGGGTCTTGACGTTGCTCTCAAGTTGGTCGCGGAGGCGGTCCTCAGTGACTTCCTTCAGAATGTTGTCAACGACCGTCATTGTGACGGTTGACATGTGGACTCCTTAAGGGCTAGTCCTGGTGATTTGCAGCCCTCAGCATCTGGACCATCATGTCCTTAGTCTGAGCTTCACTGAGATCACGAGGACGTACACGTTGGTCTGGCATAAAACCGCCCGCACCCATAATCTGCGGAGGCTTGGGTCGGTTGTTATAGCTAGCAACGGAGTCAACGAACTGCGCAAACGCTTGCATAGCCTGCTGCTCATTATAGCCCGCCTGGAACAAAGAGTTCATATAAGGCTCGGCAGCGCCGCCCTTGTTAAGCTCCTTGAACATCGGGTTCTCATGAGCCATTCGGTTATACAGGTTGTCTAGTTCCTTGTCTTCCTGTGCTTGCTGCTGCTCACTGTTCTGATGCAGCATGATATCCCGCATCATGCCTACCTGCTCCTGCATCTGCATAAATTGCTGATACACTTCAGGTGACATGCCTTCGGGGACACCATCTTGTTGACCAGCGTAGCCCTGATCTCCGCCGTAGCCTTGCTGTTGCTGCTGTTGGCCCATTTGCTGTTGCAACTGTGGGTTCTGGCCAAACTGAGCGCCGTACTCTTGGTGCAAGGCTTGGTACACAGCCTGCGGATTTTCGTCGAGAGCTTGTGCAAGCCCTAGCGCGATGCGAATATTATCCGCAGGGACGCCATTATCAACGAATTCCTTGTAGTCTGCGTAACGAGACTGTACTTTCTGGACACCGCTTTGGTGGTTCGCGTCCCATTTCTGGAACACAGGCAGCAATTGATTGTGGTACTCCTTCGGAATACTGTTGAGGGCTTCATTCCATGCAGGATTTATCCCACCACGGAAGGTCTGGTCAGACGGTACCTCGCGATAAGGTGCGGGGCCGCTGTCGCCGCCAAAGCCTTCACTACCAGTATTGCTATTATCTTGGGAGTACCCCTGACCACCTTCGCCTGTGGGCATAGTCATGCTAGTAACCTATTTTCTGCCTCATACTAGAGACATTGCTCGTACTATCTAGGGTTGGGTCTCCGGACATGCTACTAGCTACAGGCTTCTGCTTTTGCTTGGCCATACGCCGCTGGTATGCATCGGAGGATATATCTGAAGGACTAGTGTTTGTCGTGTAAGTGGGTGCACCATCTGGAACGGATCGAGGAACCACATCAGCCCCCCTGTCGGCCCTTTGCAGCCATAGAGGCCATCTTACCTGCACCATACTTCTTACGGCCTATAAAAGCCGCCAGAGCAGGGGACATACCCTTTGCTTCCATAGCCGCGAATCGGCCACCTTGACCCACGGGCGCTTTCGCATTAGGCTTAGCACCGCCAGGGCCATTAGGCTTAGACACAGGAGCAGCATCATCGGAATCAGGCTCAGTAGGATCAGCACCGCCCTGCTTCTTCTTTGCCATGTAGCCAAGGAGACCAGAGGGAAGGCCCTTTTGCGCTGGCTTAGCCGCATTAGGGCCTTCCATGGGCTGCTTAGCCATGCGCCGCGTTGCAGCGGCAGCATACTTAGCCATTACGTACCCTTCTGGTTAACATCCTCATTAGGTGTCGCAGCATAGGCGGCCGTGTCAGTGTCCCTGTTATTGGAACCTATAGGAGAATTCCTTCTCGCAGACTTGCTAGTGCCCATCTTAGCTCTGCGTCCAGCAGCTGCGGATAGTCTAGAGGTCTTAGCTCCCCTAGTCTTTCGCATGTCAACCTTACCAGGACCTGGCTCACCATTCATCTTAGCAATGAGTGCATTCTTGTGAGCTTGGGCCGCGACATTAGTAGGGTGACGCCCTACTTCTTCTCCCGACCCAAGCTTCACAACAGCATGCTGTGCACCCTTCTTGACGACCTTATAGGCCATGACTACCTCACAAAGCCGGGGTCGTCAGTAAGTGCTACAGCATAGCACTTATCGTTTGTAGTCATAGTGTTAAGGCGCGCTTGGGTATAGACACCAGCATTGATAGCGATAAGGCGAGCATCAAGAGAGAGGATACCAGAGTAGTTGGCAGGAGTAGCCAGGAAGTCGTCGTTGGTGGAACGACCAGGAGCCACCGCTTGGTTCTTGTTGGGCGGGCACCAGTTAGACATAACGTTAGGAGTGACTTGGTGAGTGGTGGTAGACGGAGTAGCCATTAGGTTCCACCTCCCGGAGGTGTCTGAGGCCCACTACTAGGAGGCGGAGCGCCACCGGCTTGAGCCTGGTTGTGTTGCATCTCTTGATAAGCAGCAGGAGATGAAGGATTAGTGCCTTGTTGCTGTAGCTGCTGCATGATAGGCGTAGGTACCTGTGCCAGTTGGCCTCTCACAATAGCATCAATGTGCTGCTGCACATGCTGTGCAAAGAGCTGCTTGATGTACTCAGGGGCCTGATCGAATGCCTGACTTTTGCGGTACTTATTATGGACATCCACATGCAGCCTGTGGTCTTGCCAGTCCTGCACCGGGATAATAAGAGCAGGAATAGGATTACCCATAGCATCCTGCGCCATAGGTGCCATGGTAGGTGGCCCCTGGCCTGCTAGGCCAGGGATACTAAGGGGACTCTCTCCTGGTGCTCCCGGACCTTCAGCACCAGGGGCCATAGTATCCAGAGGATTCATACCAGGAGGATTAGAATCCGCCCCCTGGGAGGCCGGGACCGGGTTGTTGTGGATTATTGAACGGAGACGGCCCCGCTGCCACATTGTTTCCGATGGGATTCCCGGCATTGGGGGTTGGGGTGGCTGGCCCATTAGGTCCTCCCATCATTTGCTGGCCCATTTGCATCTGTTGCTGCGCTTGCATGAGCTCCGCTTGCAACTGATTAAACTCTTCAATCTGCTGCTGGGTAATACGACTCATCTTGATGTTCTCACGCTGTGCTTCACGAACATCAACTTGGATCTCATCGTAGATCTTGTTGATGCCGCCAATCTCCATGACCTCAAGGCCCTTAGATGGGTCAATAAAGCCCATCTTCATCAGGTCCATGATAAAGGCTTGCTTAGCAGCCTTAGAGGTAGGTAGCGCTGAGCCTGCCTCCACACGGATGTCGTTATTGCCGCGCAAGTCCGATCCCTTAAAGGCCATGACCTCAAAGGACCCATCCAGTCCGACGACTTTAACCATCCGTTGCGTGTCCCAGAACTGGGACACAAGAGACAAGGTCTCGAACGCTACCTTCTCTATACCCTCTTCGAGCGAGTCATAGGCTACGGATAGCATAGACTCGTCTTGCTCTTGAAGGTAGCTAATGGCTGTAGCTGCACTAACGCCTGGCGGCGTTTGGCCCTTACTGACCTCGTGCTGCCCTGAGATATCTTCCATATCGCTGAGGATACGGTCAAGCTCTTGGATCACATAGGCAGGAAGCGGAGATAGTGGTATAGGTGTGGGAGGATTGAAGCCTGGAGTATACTCAATGACAATGCCGGGCTCTGTAGTGATCTTTCTGGGGTCTATAGAACCGGCAGGGGCGGTGAGCTGAGGCTTAGCCATACGGTTTTTAGCTTCAATGATCTGTCCACGCGTACGGTTATATTCCCGCTGGAGAGGTATGAGATCGGTGACGGGAGAATCACTATAGAACTTGCCTGAAGGTATGTGGTCAAACTTTGCGAAGGGATAGCGATCATGGTCATAAGGCCAACCTTCTTGCCCATAAGTGATACTATCCCCACAGACCGTAAAGAAGGCCCCGTTAGGAAATAGCTTCACCGAGTTAGGCTTTACCCACACCTCTAGGCATAGAATGGTCTTCTGGTTGTCACTTTGGTTAGCGCCAGATGAGTTGATGTTAAGGTAGTTATCCTCTAGGATCTCGTCCTTGCCACCACCACGGACATTAGCCATGTTGGTTTGGGGATACATCATCTTGAGCTGTTCACGTGGCTTGAGCTGTGCATGGATGAGAAAGGGCTGCTTCTCTAGTTCTACTTGGCGGAGATCAGGAACAACCACATGGAAGGGAGTCTCTGCATCAAAGCAGAAGTCACCCATTTGCTGACTATCGTGATCAATAGCGTCAGCATCCCAGTAAGTCTTGATGTATCCAGTGCCCGTAGTCAATGTCCAGAATAGGGCCTGCCGGATAACAGACTTCATGTTCTTACGCCTATAAATGCTCTCCCAGATCTGCTCCCCAGCCCTAGCGGCGTACATGTCTATATCCTCTGTGGATGCAGGCACTATAGACGCCGAAGGCTTCTGGGAAGTCATCCGAGATAGCTCTTTACGAGTTATCGGGCGTATGCGATTAATAGTAGGACGAGAGCGATAATAGGGAGCAGGAGGAGTGAAGAGAGAGCCAGCTCCACCAGGAACGAAGTTGGGGGACTGTCGGAAGACAACGTTTTGTCTGCCGTAGTAGAAGGCGAGGTTGAGTTTCCATTGCCTTTCTGCACTGGCTCGCGCTGCTTTGCAGTCATCGAACTGCTGCTTTGCCCAATCGATAATCTTGTTCTTGTCCCGGCCACTGCCCTTGCTGAAGGTGTTATCAAGGGAGGTTGCTGAGGTCACGGAGGGATCCGAGTTCGTCATCGTCATAAATAGTCTCCCCCAATCCGTCAATAGAGCTAGCTTGGTACAAGAACTTCAGTCGTTCTAGTTCTGCTACGTCCGACTGTGGCACGTACTCAGATGCTACCGATGAGCCTTGCGACGTCAGGGTCACGAATGCGGGAAGGTCGCCCGACATTAGCCGGTTCATCAGATCCCGGTTCAATAGCTTCTGGTCCGCTAGAAGGTTCAATAGATTTTCTGTCTGGCTTTTCCACAGATCCCGTTCGAACTTCTGCGCTCTCGTTCGATCCTGCATTGTCTTCAATAGCAGTATGAATAGCGACCCGAACAAAGTCAAGCTTAGAAAGAGCAGTACGTAGACGGTCATTTTCATCCTCCAGTCGTATGACACGACTGCGGAAACCGTCTAGTTCCAGCTTGATCGCCGCAGCCTGAACAGGATCAAGCCAGCCAAGTGTGTTACATATTTGGCCAAGACAGATACTGCAAAAATAGAGAGCACCATAGCCACGGACATTAGTTCCCAGATCAATATACTTTCTACCGTCATGTCTTGTCTGACCTCCACACAAAGCGCACTTGCTCGGAGGCACTTCGGGATAATCCCGCACTACTACTCTGTCATACATTTTGTCCCTCTTCGAGAAGTCTAGCTACTAGCGCTAGCTCCTCCTTCTGCTTTAGAAGCTCTCGACGAATATACTCATCCATAAAGCTTATGTAGGTATCCATGCTATCTACTTCCCAAGAAGTCGATTCAACTCCGCAATTCTACTGGCCTTCTCAGAATCTTCTTCCATAACTTCAGTTTGGCCGGTAGAATCAACTGCACCCACAGGAGCGCTGAGGTCGATCGCGGCAGGCTCAGGCAAGGCCACATCCTCAACCTTAACACCATCGCCAGGTGCTTGGGGATAGCCGCTGACCATAAAGGAACCATCAACAGAGACAGGCGCTGCACCACGCATACGAGCGTCACTGTAGTACTGTGGATTAACCCAACCCCAAGGATCGTCGCCGACCTCCTTTGCCAAAGCGTCGGCAAAGATGGGAGCCAGCTTCTCGAAAAGGCGGTGACCAGTAACACCAGCGCGCTTGAAGACCATGTCCACTATATCTTGCGCCGACGCATCACCCGTGTGAACCTCTTCACCCGTAGTGAGGCGGAGACGAAGGGCATTGACCTCATCATGCCGGATCTGGTGGGTGGGTGCACCTTCCCAGAACTCGTTGGCCGAAAAGACCTTATCATCACGTGTAACCATTAGAAAATCCCAATCCCCTCATCGCAGGCGGTCCATTCGGTAGCTTGGTCAGCCTTGAACCAGTTGTTGTCCCGCATACCAATCTCGGGGTTTACGGGATTATGCACGTTGAGCATGGCATCAACTTTACGCTTGAGATCTTCTCTATCAGGGTCTCGATTTTCTTTGAGCTTGAGGTCAGGCATGAAGGAGAAGAAGTAGCGGCTAGAATCCACAGCATGATCATCACGCTTATGAGGTTCCTCAATAGGGTTATTCTTATCACGTAGCTTAGCAGATTCCCAAATCTTCCAGCGATAACGTTGCATCTCCCTAATAAGGTTCACACAGTTGCCTGTGATGCGCCATGTAGGCATGCCCAACTTGTCGGGAGTCAAGTAGGCGTTCATCTTATCTATCCCGGCGCGGACTTCGTTATTCGCTTGGATGATAGGTATGCCTTGAAGCTGATACGCGATCTGAATGTTATTGCCGGTTTCCGCATTGCGTTGCTTGATTGCAGGGTCACCCACGTAGTAATTAGGTGTGCGCCCAAGGTCGTGATTGATGAGGTGAACCCGACTTGCATGTTGGGATACAGTCCAGTCACTTTCGTAGTGTTCATGGAATGTTACTACCGAGCCGTTAGGGTAGACGGCGTGCCAAAGCCAGGCCGTGGGATTATTGAGACCGTGGTCCATTGAAGCGAACCAGCGTAGCTGAAAGATAGAGCGGGGGTCAATCGGATCGATGACGTGTAGTGGTCCAAAATTTTTGAAGACCAGACCACCTAGTTGGACGAACTTGCCCTCACCTCTAGCCTTGCGTTCCATAGGAGCTAGATCAGCGAGGAACTCGTCTACTTCAGTCTTACTGATGTAGGGGTTTTCGGAGATGTCAACTTCAATGACTCGAATGTTTCCGCGAGGATCTGTCTTACCCGGTATGTAGATATCGTCATAGACCCAAGTCATGCCTTCAACTGGCGTCTCTGTGATCCACCAGGATCCACCAGTGTCAATAAGACGTGCCTTGTTCTCCGTGAAAATACTCCGTGGTGGTTCCTCGTCGAAATGTACAAAGTGGCGGGAGGTACCAGCAAACTTCTGGATCTCCTGTACGTACGACATGAACTCCACTGTACTCTTATTTGCTAGGGTCAGCATTCGTGTTTGCGCACTATAAGAATCAGTCCACGATCCGTTGATAAGAGCAGATGGCGGTAGCCACTTTGCGAACTGCGGCTTTAGGATTCGTTCTATACCGTTGTCGAAGTCTACACCAATAACCCGGCCGCGTACCGGAGGTGGTGGAGTCTTCTTGTAAGGATGGTTGCCTAGAAGCCACCAGATGTCTTCGTTGACCCCACCCACAGTCTTGCCAGAGCGGTTACCTCCAATATAAAGGCGACCCTTGGTATCGCTCTTGTGGAACATGACTTGCTTCTCGTGAGGCTTATAGCCCCAAATGTTGGGGCTGCTCGCCGCTCTCGATAGACCCTCCGTCAAGGACAGAGTCATCTCTTCGAGAGATAGCTCCTTCTTGCTTGTCCTTGGCATGGGATTCTCTCAGTCGGCGGGGCCTGTGCTGACAGTCACAGTAGTTAAGAGGAATATCTCCGAAGCTATCTATACACTCTTGTGGTATGTGTTCATGTCGACAGGCTAGGCAGATCATTAGAAAGCATGCTTCCAGCGCCACTGGCTATTCACGTAGCGCATGCACCGATAACGATTACCTGTGACTCGTGCATAGCCGTAGTGCCAGTGCGCAATCTTAGGACAGTAAGCACCGGGAGTAATGCACATCCAGTGGTTACCTGAGCGGTAGGCGTAGTGAGGCGCTGTGGCGTGATAAGGGCAGTAGATATGGACTACAGGAGCAGCTTGAGCAGTGGTAGCTGTGCCAGCAAAGACAACACCTACCAGAGCAAGTGCTATGAGTAGCTTCTTAAACACTAAGTCCTCGCGTCCCTGAGGTCCATGACCTTGGCTAGTGCAGCATAGAGTGAGTTGATCAATACGTTACAGTCTGCTACGGTAGCGGGAACCTTTAGCCCAGTAAGGGCTAGACCCATGTCCTTGCCTATGAGGCGACCATTAGAGCCATCATGAATGTGCAGACCACTTGCTGCCTGGTTGCGACCCGGGCCTAGCGTGTGATGGTGAGACTGCTGTCCACCGTCTACGTCATCCTTGGTGTGGAGTAGGTTGACCTCAAGGGCTGTGGGTAGGTTAGGCGGTGGCTGTCCCGGTGGAGCGTAGCCCACAACACCTGACGGGGCATTAGGGGTTGTCATATCGAACCTACTATCTTGGCGGACATGCGCTCTTTAAAAGCACCCACAGGGCCGTCCTCACCTGGAACCACCGTTGCCGCTATAGCTGGCTTAGGCATCGCTAGGCTACCACCAGCAGCTAGGATGCGGAAGCGCTCACCAATACGCGCAACTGTCTCTTGATCTGTGACCTCCATCTGAATCGCTTCTAGAAGGCGACTCATCAAGAGTTGGACGTTCTGGATCTCTATCGACTGAACACCAGAGTACCGGCCGGATACTTCATAGAACAGTCTTATTGCCGCGATGTCGCCCTTACTGACTTTGCCCAGTAGTTCTCTGTGGGCTATGGCCATACCATCTTCAAATAGCTCTTCAGCGCGCTCTGTGATGTAGGCTCTAAAAGTTTTGCCCTTCATCCAGCCGCTGAACTTGGCTGAGCTGATGCCCAAATCTGCTAGCTTCATCTGGATTGGCCGGTTGTCGACTATGTTGAGGTAGACGTTAGCGGCGGCTACTTGCTCAGGAGTTAGTCTGTTCTCTATGCGTTCGGGTTTTTCTATACCGCGATTGCGGAGCATGGTCTTTACAGTGTCTGTCTCGGCTGTTGCTTTTACAACAGAATGCTCCCAGCCAAGGACCTTCCCTATGATGTGGTAAGCAGGGAAAGCTTTATGACGGTGCCAGTGCTCCTCGACATATGTTACTAGCTTGAGCTCATTCTTGGTCGGAGGTTTCATCCGTTAACTCCTCGCGCAATCTTAGTGTGTCGCGCTGAACTCATCCGTGTTTAGCAGCCTGTGCTGTGGCTGTCCGCCCACACACCAAGTGTACCCAACGTGTTAATGCGCTCCTAGCCGGAGAAGTTGTTACAGATGTCCACAAGTGCCGTAGTTACGGGACTAGCAGCCATGACCAATGCTTTCTCTAGAAGAGCAGGGAACTTCTGTTGCCCCGTCTCTAGCTTCCATACTGCGTACCGAGGAACGCACAATGCCTTGCAGTAAGGGTTAAGGTCCATACCGCAGACCATCATACGCCATTCTTGGTGTGGGTGTAGTGGAGGACTGAGTTCAGGGAAGGTATCTGGCAATTCTTGCGGAAGATTAGCTTCTAGACGGGCTGTCATTTGGTATTTGTAGTAGTCTTTCTCTAGTTCGGCGTTAGCTACTTCCAGAACGCTGATCAGTACGTCTGGAAGTGTTTGATAGGCGCCATCTTCTATGTACTCGATGGTTGTCAGGGCTAGGCCGGTCATATGGCTTAGTTCGGATCTAGAAACACTAAGTTTAGCCATGCATAGGCCAATCGGACTAAGAAGATGGTTTTTTCGCGCCTGTGAGGGCATGCGTCACTCCCTCCCTGCTGAGATCAGTATGACACACCCTGTACACGGCGTCAACCCCCCACTTTAGCGGCCGGGGAGGGGCGTCTGACCTGGGGAAACACGGGGAAGACACCCACAGCCGCCTCTACTCTCGCCTCCTTCAGCCTACCCCCTTGACACCTGCCCTCCTGGGGGGTATCGCGTGTGCACAGGCGTCCGGGTAAGTACTTAGATCTATATTAGTAGTTTAAGGGTATTAGATTAGCTTATTTTAGGTCAGTGAATGTACCTAGTTTGTCTATTCATCTGCCGGTTTTTCAAGATCATCAAACCCGTTACAACATCACGGTTAGGTAACGTTCATATCACAGCTTAATAACTCTAGTCGCTTATGGAGATGTCCCATAGGGGATAGTCCATGACAAGCAAATCATAAGTGGGAAACCTACAGTTTATCCGGGGTCTATCATTACCTTCCCACCTACTCCTTACCCTCCACCTATTAACCCTAAGTAAGGTCACAGAATGGTCACCATCCTATCACAGCTCAATAACAGGTATTCCAATGATCTTGCTACCGGGATATGATCAGTGTAGATCGAAAAGGAGATGATCTTAGGGCCTGGCGACTGCCTTGCCTTGTCAACGTCACTGCCGCACCTAGTTCCCTGCTAGGACCGGACACGGTACCACGCGGCCGGATGACTCGTTACTTGATAACTGCACAGTGGATCTTAAGCACCCTACTAGCGCTGTCCTATGGGCAAGGGCTGTCAGGGTGCCCTTATGTGTCTGTCCCCCGTGCTGTCTTACCCAAGCCACCACGAACGGAAACACCATGATCAGTACAGTTGACCTTACCCGTAAGGGTCTGCTACGCGTGATCGGTTACCTGGAGGTCACGCAACTGCCAGCACCGGAGCGGTTCAATGCCGCTATCAACGATCTTGTCAGCTGGGTGACCGATCACCCGGATGACCTTGACCGGTTCTTTGCGGAGTCCCCCGTCAGCTATCCCAAGTGGGAAACTGACAAGGTACTCGCAGAAGCGGCAGCGCTCGCGGTCGTGACCAAGCCTGCAATGGAAGTAGCGCAGGCATACATGCCCATGGATCTCGCGGATTACGATCACGCGGGATTCAAGGCAGTTGCAACGGCCGGTCTCCCGGCATCGCAGTACGGCATGCCGAATCCGTCATGAGCGGATACCAGCAATGCCATGGTGAGGTCTACTCGGACTGCGACCGCGACGCTATCGCCACAGTACAATCCGAGTCGATCATGTCAGCCCGCGAGCTATGCTCGCGGCATGCCGCACCATTCATCTCAGGTGAATGCGGTAAGTCAGTGATCGATTTCTACACTGGCGAAACGATCAAGATCGGTTTCTAACCGATCACCCTACGGGGGATGGATTCATAAGGGCACCGTGGTTACCCAGCTAGCAGAGTGCCACACACACAGTGTCGACCAAGCGCACTATGCGCAGACACCCACAGAAGGGTAAAGATCAATGCGTTTCATCAGTAAGACAAGCCGGGACGATCTTCAAGGCGACACGGATAGCGAGTGCGTGATCACTACCTACGCGCTCACTCCGGAATGCCACTTCGTCACCGAGAGCTACACGGATCACCTCTACACGCTGGTGATCGGTGAGGTCACACACTACTTGCGAGGTGCGACCAAGGCAGCCTGCCTTAAGCAAGCGTACGAGATCGCTACCGCGCATCACGACACTCTCCCCAACGGCCAGTAAGTCATGGTCGTTAACCACGAATCCTTGCCAACCGAGAGCTACTCTCGGTTCCGCGACTTCCATAAGTTGCTAGGCGAGAATGATCTCTACGCGTGGGAGATCTTGGTCTACTTGACCGAAGATCTCAAGAACGTCCCGATAGGCAGTCTGTCCGATACCATCGTGGCGAACGTTCCCTTGCCCAACATGTTCTAGTGATCTGATCACTGCGAGCGCCGCGCGGCTGCACTTCCCTAGCTAGCACCGAGTAGGGAAGGTGACCGCGCGGCAATCGGAATGATCAGTCTAGGGAAGGGAAGTCACATGATCAGTCCGCCACCGGTAGACCGCTATCCGCTCAAAGCGGTCAAGGCGTACGCTGACGCGCGCAAGCGCGTGCACTACGCCGTAACAGTCTGCATCATGGTCACTGAGTTCCTGGCAGTGACCGTAGTTGCCGCTGAGGCTATCCATATCCTTCTCACCGCTAGCATAGCGGCATGGGAAGCTATGGTGATCGCCATAGGCGAGGATGGAGCGGCAGCGGCCTAGCCTCACCTCACATGCCTCTGGCAGTGATCATACGGCAATTTCGTTTTGGATCTAGGGTTGGATTCCCACCGTGTGATCACTGTCTTAGGGATAGGAGGTGATCAGTATGATCACAGAGCAGACCCCAGCTGAATGGCTGGAGTCAGAGTTTGAGTACGTATGGAGTCGTTGGGGCATCACGTTTCTAGGTGAGCCAGACACCAACGATCTCCCGTATGTAATCTTCCGCGTGCCCGGAATGCGCGATCACTCCGGACGCATGATCAGTCTCAAGGAAGACGAATACCTGTCGCACATAGGTGGACGCGTCACTCAGTCTGGCGAGTTGTACGATCTATCAAACGATCTGGAGGTGATCACACTGTGAACGGCTACAAGTACGGCCCGTACTACGGTGAGCGGTCCCGCGCGATGTACTACAATGGGGCACTCTACACCGTGACCAAGCGCAAGCACTGGCCTGCCAACCCCGTCTACAGTCACACCACTGTCTACGGCGGTAGCAATCCCAAGGCTGCCACTACCCGCGCGTTCCAGAACTCAATCAGACTGGCCTACTGGCCTAAGCTGTCCGTGAGCTACACGGGACCGTGGCCAGAAGAGGACTAGCAAGACCCACCCACAGAAAGAGGGAAGATCATGTGGAGCGTTAGTGAGTTCTTGATCACCATGGGGATCTTTATGGTGATCATGGCAATCCTGTTCGGTGCTCTCGCCTGGCTCACCTCCCGCTGAGGCAGGGCAGGCAGGGCAGGGCACCCACAGTAGCAAGATCGACCTACCCCTAGTGTCCGCAATGGGCATAAGGGGTAGGTCTTTTTTGTTGTACTTAGGGGGGCAGGTTAGGGAAGGCTAACCTATGCCGATAAGCGGCGACCCCTTATGCGTCGGCTGCAACATGCTACATGCGAGGCCGTCAGGCGCCCGCAGGCCGCGATCTTGAGACGACCCTACGACCGGTCCGGCTGCATCTGTCCTGCCGCCTACGACCTGCTGAGGAGCACCCACAGGGCGGCACGGGCCGCGTCCGGCTGCATCTGTCCTGCCCGCCGCAGCACGCGCCGGATCCTGGCCGTGTCCCGCAGCTCAACCCAGCTCATATAAGTGATAGAACTTCCTCATAAGTCTTTGACCTTATATGACACGCATAACGTGTCATTGCATAAGCGCAGCTCCTGCGGAGTGCTGCAATGACACGTAGTGTCATATACGGCGTTTTCCGGGTTTGAGAGTGACATTTTTGAGCGATTTATACTATCGTCGCAGGTCAGCGGCCTATGAGCGGTGCGCTCCTGTGGGTGGTTTGGGAGTGAGCGCAAGCGATACGGCCTAATCACTTAGTCCGGGCCTGTGACCTGCGGAAACACCATCATGATCAGGTGGTCACTGAGTGGATAGCACGCTATGGAACGCTCATTTGGGCGTATAAATCGCTCATCGAGGCGTAATATGGCAAATACTCTCCGACATCATCGCAGGTCATAGCGATGAGCGTTTTTCGATGGGAACGATCATGGGAATGGAGCGTGAGAATGTGGTATGATGATCATATGAGGACGCCGAACGGGACGTTTCCGCAGGTCACAGAGCCGCAGACGTCGCGCAAGGTTCCAAGATCAAGAGCCGGTGAGAATCCCAGATGAGCGTTTTGAGCGGAGAAGAGCGCCTTACACCATAAAGTCGCCGTTTTTCGCCAAAAAACGCATAAGCCTATCATCTGGCACCGCTCATCACTATCCATAGCCTTTTAAAGGGCTAAAATGAAAGGTAAGCACAATGGAACCGCAGAAAATAGTAGTCACTATTACGATTACTATAGATGTAAGGGAAGAGACTCCAGAAATACCTCCTGTAGCAACAGAGACAGGAGACGCAACTAGGTCAAGGTTGTCTTTCTAATGTATGACGCAAAAACCGAAGCCATTCTAGGCTCACTCAGAGAACGCCCTTTCCCACTGGACACAGCTACTCTTGTAGAACTTACTGAGATGCCTTATTCTACCCTTTCCCGGCGATTGGGACAGTTGGTAGCTGAGGGCATTCTAGAAATTGCTGCTACGAGTGGTCCAAAGAATAGGACTGCCTACTATAGAATAGCCGAAAACAATACGCCTCTGACAATACAGTGGCCCGTTAATGGCGAACTAGAGGAAATGACATATGTCCAGTTCTATAAATATGCAATGGAGTTTCCTTACGACGGAGCAATAGCGGTGCAGATACAGAATGTCCTTATAGCTCTAATCGAGGACGCACTTGTGGATAGGACATCCGTTAGAGCGCTAGCCGAGTACAAGGCGAAACTAGAAAATACGCAAAATACCCTAGAGATATGGACTACAATAGTCAATAGGGCTATAAGTAACCCCACATGGAATAATGGAACCGTACGGGCTACCGTTATGCGAGATCCAGACGCCGAAGAGCTACTAAAAGCCTTCATAAGAGAAAATGAGAGTAGTTGAGCGGTAATGTCAAGAAAAGCTAGTGACTGGGGAACAACCCACTCAGGTGTATGCTATATATGCGGCAAGCGCCTTTATGTCTCTAGGCGAATAGCAAGGAATGCCGCAAGGATACTATATCCGGGTACCCATCTCAGAGCTTATCCCGCGTGTCTGCCAGGCTATTACCACATAGGCAACACTCCACAACGAATCAAGGAAGGGAAACGACGGTAATGCGTATCAGCGAAAAGAAAGTAGTACAGTTCATAGACCGTGAGTTGGGCGAGGACGACACAATCGTCATCGTAGACGACTCCACCGGCAACGAAGTAGAGTTGACGGGGGAAGAGCTGCGAGAGGTAATCCGGGCCGCGCGTGGGTTCGGCGTTATCGGGTTCTTCTAGGCGCTCCTGTGGGTGCACGTCCCCAAAAGTTCCGAAAAAGATCTTGACGGGAATGCACCCACAGGGCGCGTTGTTGTGATAGAGTGAAGGTATCAACCGAACACCCCAACCGAGAGGCAGTCAGATGACTGACACAGCAGCCGAAGTCACCGGGGCTCTTCCCGTAGACTTCACTACGGACGCGTTCCTGTCACGCGTCTATCCGCTGATCTCAGCGGACGTGAGCAAGATGGAAGAGATCGCCGCGATGCTCAAGCGGTACTCTCCCCCGTCGGTCACTGCGCTCTATGCGCATGTGAAGGACAACCCCAACGGCAATGAGGCCATCACGGTTCTCAATGAGCGTAAGACCGCTCTGCAAGCCGAGATCGACAAGCTGACCAAGCAGCTTCACGAGATCGCCAAGACCGAACTCATGCCGGAGTCCCTGCCGGAAGCAGATCTTGCCAAGCTGCGCGCGCAATTCGACTCGACCAAGGGTGCACTCACCGGCAAGATCAACTCTGCCAGCGACTACGCTAGCCTGATGCAGAGGGATGCTGCGTTTGAGCACTTGCAGAACGTCAAGGTTCCCCAGTTCCGTACCGGGGTCAATGCCGGGGCTAATGGTGAGGGTGGCCTCACTGCACCTCAGCTAGTCCGCAAGTGGGCAGAGGACAACTGGACTGGGACCAAGCCCGCTTCTCACGGTCGTATCCCGGCTGATCTTCAGGCGGCTTATGACGCCGCTCACAACGGCTCACCGGCTGCGTAGTTGATCATGAAAGAGGGGGTGCGGACCACCGCACCCCCTCTGACCTGCGCAAACACTGTCTAAAGAATCTTGAAAAACCCCCCGTGGGAGCTTGACACGGGGGGTGTCGGCGTGATAGGTTAGCAATAGACGCCGCACGCCTAAGAGGGGGCGAAAAAATGGATAAGCTTAGCGTTTATAAGACCCCACGCGATAAGATACGGATGTCCTAATGGAACCTATGAAGAGGCGACCGGAAATCGAGAAGCTACTCGATAAGGCGTTCGGCACTGTAGAGGCTATCCGCAGTAATAAGTGCATTAGTATGCCTATTGGATGTGGAAGGAAGATACCTCCTAATGAGTTTGGTGCTGAGTACTGGACTCCGCTAGCCCGCAAAGAATACACCATGTCTGGCCTCTGTAATCGCTGTCAAGATGAGAAGTTCGCAGGGGAAGACGACGGAGATATGGAAGCATGGGACACCACACAGTAGCCCTACTGGCCTATTTCGCTATCCTGTTCCTTACGGGATATATGATAGGTCGTATGAGGCATAAGGGAGAGTAATGACTGTCAAGAGTAAGACGCCCGCCTTTACTCCGGGCCGAACTACTATCGTCAAGTCTGTCCGCAAGGGCGACTTCAAAATGGGATGGGGTTTCTCCTGTCTCAACTGCGAAACCCATAAGCAATACCGATGGGAATTCTTTCCTGTCACTACCGATGACAAGGGCCGCCGCATTGATGGCGCCTATGAGCTTGCTACTTATAGGGCCGTCTCTCATGCTTGTGCCCCTGGTCAGTGGAAAGCCGCTGACCTCTAATGACTAACTCGCTCTACGTAGACAATTGGTACGAAGTCTATGAAGTCCACGAGAATGGCAATAAGCTACTAGGCTGGAATGTGTATGCTGTTCCAGCCAAGTATTACCACAAAGAGATGACAGAGGAGATGTCGGAAGACGTGTCCGCTGCTCCCATCTTCAAGGCCAATGGAAAGTTGGTACCATGAACAACGGAGCGGGAGAAGAATTCCCAGGCTTCAAGAGAGCTTATCGCCTTGAGAAGCGCCAAGAGGCCGAAGAGCGTAACGCGAATACCTTGCCTATGAATCGTCGGAGCTATGCGCGGAGTCAAGGCTATACCCGCGTGTCAGCTTGGATAGCTGCAACTAAGGACATGGCTGGGGCAGGCGCTGGTATTCCGCTCCCACTCAGCATAGATCCGGGTAAGACTACCGGCGTAGCTATAACTAAATAGCTTTATATCGGTCCCGCGCCGCGACAGAGTTAGGCACTGTTAGGGAGATTTTGGCCGATAATCAAGCCTTGGGGGAACACAAGCGGGATAAGTCCCAAGGCTTACTAACTGAATAGCTAGGCTCATCCTATGTATAGGACGACCGTTAGACAGGGTTCGTCAGCCGCGATAATTACGCTAGCGTGTATGGGGTGAGAGACTACAGAGCTAACTGCACTCGTGGTAGTCAACGGAATATAGCCTAGTGGTAGGGCGCTTGCTTTGGGAGCAAGAGATCGAAGGTTCGAATCCTTCTATTCCGACGGGGGTTCTCCCATTACCCTCATGCTGACCTCATAGCCATCGCATGGCAGGCGCACCGCAGGTGATTGTTACCACAGTGCGTGAGAGGAGAAGCGTAAAGGGAAGAGCTCCTGTGGGTGTTTGTGGAGTTGTAGGGGCGACAAATGCCAGCGCTAGGGTAAGGAAGGAATCCGTTCTAGTGCGCGTAGGACTAGGAAATCCTACAGCTAAATCGTTCGCCCGTCCTAGCGGGAAATCGGTAGCGTCTGCTATCGGCACACAGACACCCACAGGATCAGCTCTAGTCCGAGATCGACCAATTGGCAGGTCGCGGGGTTTTGGTCCCCGTAATCTAGGTTCAAATCCTAGTCTCGGAGCGTGAAAGGAGGTAAGTGATGAGTGCTAAACCACTATCGCCAGGTAGTACACATCTACTAGGTGCTTTTCCACCTGAGCCCCAATGGCTTACAGATCTGAAGATACGACAGCACGAAAGAGAAGTCCAAGAATTGGACGAGAGAGAAGACGACATGAGCAATGATGGTTCCACATTCTGCCCTGTATGTGGAAGAGTAAGGGAAGATAGTAAGTCTCACCGTCTTTCGATGTTCATCAAAGACGAGAGAGTCGCTATCATTCCTAAGGGCACGCCCTTTACTCGGGCAAAAGGCATTGCTAAGGGCGTCCCCGACGCCTACCTTATGGCGGAGACGATCGACCCCGAAACCGAGCGTATCCTCTACTCCGTGCAAGTCTACCCTCACAAGCCAAGGCCATTGTATGAATTCGCAGACTGACGACCTCATAGCCATAGCTATCCTCTTCATAGGGATGCCACTGTCTGTCGGATTTGCGATAGGTTTTGTCATCTGGATATTCATGAAGTGGGACACCAAGTGAGCAAGCCTAGCATGACCCCTGATCGGTTTCTCAAGCTATACCAGGAGAAGTACCCACAGGGGCCTCGAATCGCTATCTATGACCGCTCTGACACTAAGTCATGGAAGGGCGTTATTCCTCTCCTCATACAGCTAGAGGATGGGGAATTCCATATCGGTCATGTCGATTATGTGCACTACAAGCTACTAACGGAAGATGTCAATGGAAGACCTGGAGATCATTAAGGCAATACTCGCTGAAAAAGAGAGGGCATTGCAGGGCAAAAAAGATGAGCGTCTTGCCGTCGCTCAACAAGCTGATGCCGTGCATGCTAAAGTCCTAGAGCTCCAAGGCCAACTCCATGTATTGGAGGCAGCCGAAGAGACTATGAGGACAAAAAACTGGAGTCTCCGAACTGAGATTAGGGAGATAGAAAGAGTAATAGATAGGAAGCAGCGAGAGCGCACTCGTGCTGAGAAAGAGATAGGCATCAAGAAAGATCTGGAGACTAAGGGCAAGATCCTTGAGATCCTGACAGAGTCCCGGGCCTGGAATAAGGATGCCAAACCTCATCAGCGTAGTGGTGCTAAGCAGCTTGCTGTAGCAGGTCGAGGCATTCTAGGGGATAGTCGGGGTCTTGGTAAGACTCTCTCGGCCCTTATGTGGCTTGATATGCTTCTTGTCAAGAAGGCCATTATCTTCCTCCCGAAGGAAACCGCTTCCGCTTTCAGGAAGCAAATGCCCCGCTGGGCTTCCCACAGGCCACTATTCGATATGACCTCAAAGCCTGCCAATGAGAAGAACGCCTTGCTAGAAATTCTTCCATTGCTAGAAGAGTACACTCTCTTGGTCAATGTCGAATCGTGGCGTCGTGATCCTACCTTTATTCCTAAGCTGCAAAACTTGGGAGTGCAGGCTGTGGTCATTGATGAGGCCCATGTCATGAAGGACCAAGGAACGTATGCCTTTAAGGGTGTGCGGGACGTGGTATACCCATTCGAGCAAGATGAGCTGAACACGGTTAAGAATGTCCTGCCTATGACAGGTACAGTCTTTCTGAACTACCCCGATGAGATGTGGCCTTTGCTTCATCTTGTTGATAGGCGCTCGTGGCCAACACTGAGAGCATTTAAAGAGGATTACCTCATACAAGATGCTAACGGGCGTTGGCGCTTCAATGAGTTCAACGGTGCTCAGGAGACGTTGCTAGAGCAGCTAGGACTCAGACTAGTCAAGAGGGATCGCAAGGCTGCTGGTGTCGTTATTCCTCCACAGGAAATCGTGGTGCATGAGCTGGAGTTTACAGCAGAGAAGTACCCACGACAGTACGACGCATATCAGAAGCTAGAAATCAAGTCGGCTATGTTGCTTAGCAATATGGACGAGCAGAAGGCGGTAGGCGTAGAGGGTCTAGCTCTTATGACTCGACTGCGTCAGATGATTACCTGGCCAATGGGCATTGAACTTAAGGATCCCCAGACCGGCGAGGTCTTGTTCAAGTGTGACATCAATGAATCAGTAAAGATGGATGCTGCTACTCGCATCATTAGTCAACTGGTTCTCATGGAAGATGAGAGAGTCGTTGTCTTCTCCAAATTCAAAGCACCGCTCAAGGAACTCCATGGCAGGCTCTCGGCTCTTGGGATTCGAACTGTCGTGTTGGACGGTGGAACAACAGACAGAGCCCGGGAGACTATCAAAGAAGACTTTGACGCGGATCAGACCGAACCTACTAAAGCCAAATGGGACGTTGTACTGGCCAACTATCAAGTGGCTGGACAGAGTGTTGATTTCACTGGCGCTACTCAGGTTCTCATCGTTGACTCGGAGTGGTCGCCAGGAAGAATGGCTCAAGCATATGGTCGTGTTGATCGTATGGGACAAGAACGGCCAACAACAGTACACGTTCTCCATACGCCCGATACTGTCGACGTAGACATGGCTAACCTTATCGACATCAAGGAAGAGCAGCAAGGGCTATTCGAAACAGCCCTGAAGGCTGCTACCGACTATCTAAGAGAAAAGGCTTCATGAGTCTGCTAGGAAACTGGTTGCTCGGCGTATTCGGAGTAGGTCTTATGGCCTACTTCGTCTACGTCATCTATGATGGCCTTCGCTATGCAATAAGGGAGACAAGGTATGAAAGGAAAACGCACAAAGCCCGTGAGGCTGAAGGGCCGGGGAGCCAAGGTCGCGGCTCGCTTGGAAGCCCGATTGAAGGTCTACATGGAGCATGGGCAGAACCCCCGCGCTCCGATGAATCCGAGTAACGACCACGGCCTAGGCCACGACATGCATAAGCCCGGATCACTCAACCCCAGGAAGTAGCTAATGGTTACCGAATGTCCGCATGGTCGTCGTCCTTGGGAACACTGCCCTGAATGTGCAGGTGAAAAGTGAGTAGCGATGGCGACTAAGAAAGAGTGTGACCGCTGTGGCAAGCAATGGACTCCTAGTCCTATGACTAAGGACCTAGAGCTTGCCATAGTAGACCTGAGTATACCTTATTACTCCTCTAAGGTCTTCAACGAGAGGGACAAGGTAGACCAATCCTATGAGCTGTGCCAGCCCTGTGCGAGGCATATTCACAGGGAGCTAGAGGCCAAACCTACACCCACAGCAGCGCCAGGGCACCGTACCCACCGGGATACACCCACAGCAGCAGTCCAGCGAGAGATAACTAGAGTCTTCCAAGGGGAACCAGATGAATAGAGACAAAGCTAAAATCGTCTTGACCGCTATCAAGGCCGATACTGAGAGGCATGATCAGACTCACTGGACTAACATCAATGCTACTCCTGATCACGTCTACCATGATGGTTCCCTCTTTCCGGGGCATGGCACGCCGAAAGTCAAGGAGAGCGAAGACCAGATCATCAACTGTGGTACTACGGCCTGCCTTGCGGGCCACACGGGCTTTATCTTTGCCCCTGTGGGAACCAAGTTCTACAAGGACAACATGCTCATCCCCACTGGGCGTACTGGCACTCATTCGACTCTTATCTCTTATGAGGACTTTGCCAACCAGGAACTGGAGCTTACCAACTCTGAGGTTAACTACCTCTTCTCGGGGCACCGCGAGCTTGAAGAGATCGAAGAGTACATCGAAGCTACGGATGATGCACAGTCGGATATCCTGAGTACTATGTACGAAGAGGACAACGATTAAGGAGGTAAGAGTATGGCCCTATCTGAACAAATAGAGGGGGCGATGCGGCCAGATATCAAGCCTATCATGGCAGCTACCTTTGACGACGCTGCCGTTCTAGCACCTATACTTAAAGGTGATGAGCTGCGAAATGCGCAATTCATGGCTAAGAAGTTGCTAGACCGGCAGCGTCGCGAGGAGCACACTATAACTATGGAAGAGTTCAATCTCTTTTCTGAGATGCTTGGACTAGAAGAGGCGGCGTAATGCATCGCCATGAGATGGTTACTTGTCGTATCTGCGCAAAACCTAAGTGCGCTACATGTGGGTATCATCCTGAAGGAACACACTAATGGTAGCATGTAATCATGTAGACGCAGTGTGCTCGGTTTGTAAAGCTACGTACTGCGTCAAGTGCGAAATCTGTGAGTGTCAGTAATGGTATGCAATGATTGTCCTTCCGCTTTGTGGAACCAATGTACGATCTGTCGTGACTACTTTTGTGGGCATGACTCAGGTAACCATGGCAAGGGAGTCTGTAACTAATGGGCGTCGGGTGTCTAGCATGTGGGAGGTTCTTTCATAATGAGTGCTTGGACATCCGCGCTGATGTATGCTGCTGTAGAAGAGGCAGTACTACCGCGTTGCTCGCTAATAACCCATTTGTCGCTGGCTTCACCGCTGGAGCTACTAGCGTACCTGTCGATACATCACGAGCTGACAGCGGATCATCTGGAGATGACGGAAACTCTGAAGAGTCGGCGGCTGATATCCTCAACCGTTCCCTTCTGGAGTTTCCGATCGACAGGTCCATTGCTTGCGAGTGGAAAGGACTTGCAGACTGCGGAGGAGGTAAGTATCCTATCATTGGTTGTGCTAATGGATATCAGCTCAACCTACATCACGGCCCGGTCAAAATCATTGCCGGATTCATGGACAATGATGGAGCGCCTTACGATTTCGATCGTGAAGGAAATATCCACAGGATATGCGGACGATGTCACTTGCTCTGGCATTACTGGAATGAAGAGACATACGATCCCGTTGAAGCTCTTGACAGACTACATAGTCCACGACCGGCAACTCCTCATGAGCTAATCCTATGGAGTACCGGGGTCAGTAGACCCAATGCTCCCGAACCCTACACCGGAACTTTCCGGAAAGACAGCGACTAAAGGAAGCAAATGTCTGACGAGAATGACTACCAAGTCCTCGCAATAGAGAATGCCGACGGAGTGATGATCAGTCTTGTCACCGTTGGCCCAGAGGCAGCTAAGGCTATGCTCTCCACCTACCATGTTGACTACCGCAAGTACCGCCGTAGCTATGGTGAGGGTCTTGCCCGCGACATGGCCGCCGGTAACTGGGTGTTCGACGGTTCGCCTATTCGTACTGACGTCAATGAGAACTTGATTGACGGTTCCCACCGGCTCAATGCCGTCGTTATCAGCGGCACGACTCAGCAGTTCCTGCATGTCGGTAAGCTCCCTGTGGGTGCCTATGACACCATCGACACGGGCCTTGCCCGTAACTATGCCGATTCCCTTCGTCGGCGTGGCTACAAGAATGCCAACATGCGCACAGCGCTTGTCAAGGTGATTGAGCGCTGGGAGAGTGGCAAGAGTCTTGGGGACACCAAGCGCCTTACTATGAGTGAGATCGAGGCTGTTCACGATAAGCATGTGGATAGTGTCAGTCGGGCGCTTTCCCTTTCTGTGGGGTCTGTCAGTAGGTGTAACCTGCCGGGAGCTTTGCTTGCTTTCTCCTGGTGGCTGCTGTCCGAGCAGGACGCTCTCAAGGCTAAGATGTTCCTGACGCAGTTTGTTGAGGGAGAGCACATCCACAAGGGTATGCCTGCCTATGCTCTCCGCTCTCGTCTCTATGACATGCAAGAGAACAGTGCTCCGCGTAACGAGTACATGTATTTGGTGCTCCGTGCATGGAAGGCATTCTGTGAGGGTGAAGAGCAGTACCGTATCATGCTCCCTTCGGGTCTCATCACCCGAGAAATGCTTGATGAGTTGATGCCACGATGAAGATGCCAGAGAAGCTTGACCACTGCCCTCGCACACCTGAGTGTGTCGCTAAGACACTCTATGTTGATGACAGTGGAGAACTTTACCGTCTCGATGCAAGAGAGGGTTTTGTTCTTCATGTCTGCCACGTGCGAGGATCAGAGAAGCCTAAGCTTGCCTATCTAGCGGAATGGCACAGCAATAAGACAGGTCGTACGCGTTGGGTTGGTCCGCAGCGCATGCGTAAGACCGTAGAGCACTCTCCTGCTAGTCTTGGCTTCAAGAGGCGCGGAAAAGAGCAGCAGACAGAGTGGGTACTCAAGAATGTGTATGTTACGGACATGAACTGGAAGCCTGTTGAGTAAGAGGAAATGGTGGATGTGGGCAGGAGGTGCACTATTTGTGTACTTCCTGGCCACTAACCCCACAGGCGCAGCAAAACTAGTCCATAATGGATTTGGCTTGTTGGGCCAATTTGGCGCCGCGCTCGGGAAATTCATGGGAGCTTTGTAAAATGTTTTGTAGCTGCTTCACTCACCACGGCACTCACGGACTATGTAACTCCTCCTGTGGGTGTGCTTGATTGTCATTAGCAATTCAGAAGTCGAGGCGTACCAGCGGTGCCATAAAGCCCACTGGTACGCCTACGGCTTGAAACTTGCACCACGCACGCAAAGTATGCCGCTTAGATGCGGCATACTAGGACATAGCGTAATAGAAGCCTACTATAGGGCCAAACAAGCTGAGTACACCCACACAGAGGCAGTAGCGGCAGGTATGGATGTCATCTCTGAGTACATCATCTCAGACCATGATGAATCCGTAGACGAAGAAGTATTGCCCATAGTTACACGTCGCTTTCTAGAATACGCACAGCACTACAAGAGTGAGCCTTGGCGAATACTAGATGTAGAAGGTGTGTATAACATACCACTAGGTGGTGGTATTACCTATGCTCTCACTTTGGATCTACTTGTAGAGATTACTAGAGGTCCTTTCGTTGGAGAGCAAGCAATCATAGACCATAAATGGACACACGATTTCTGGACACCCACAGCGATCCAGATGGCAGCTCAGATTCCTAAGTACCTCTGGACTCTAGGCAAGCTAGGCAGTACAGCCAAAATTGGCTTCCTTAATCAGATACGCTATCGCAAAATGAAAGATGAGTCACCTGATAAAATCTTCCGCCGCGTGCTCATAGACCCTACTCAGCAGCGCATGGACAACATTATGTCTGTGCAAAAGAAGATGGCTGTAGAGATAGCCAACCTCAAGCTACTAGGTAAGTCTCATTTGCTCGCAGAAGCAACACCTTCCTATAGTAAACAGACTTGTGACAAGTGCAACTTCGTAGCTCCATGTAACATAGAGACAGATGGTAGAGACCCAGCAGCTACCTTGCATGCCATGTTTAAGCCCAACACTTATGACTATACTGAAGTCAAGCTACGGAGGAATCTAGAGTGAGGCAAGTAGTACTCCTAGTGTATGTGGTGCTCCTCTCCGCCTGCGGAAATACACCACAGCCTCATCCTGTTGTCACTACACCTATAGTCACCTCTACCACGCCAGACCTTCTAGCAGAAGACTTTACACACCTTGATGTAGACGGTGCTAAAATTGATAATGATCTAGCTATTACACAAGGAGATATAGCTGCTCGTGTAAACAACGAGTGCCTTAATGGAGATCTTTCTATATGGTATGATGTGACCAGTGGTGTATACGTGGATGCTGTACATCTTAAGCAAGATCTCCTGGTATTTATGAGGGATGCTCGTAAGCTACATCGTTATACTCCCGCTGTGGCGCTCCAGATCAATAAGATAATTGATCTGACTAACACAACTACAGCAGCAGCCTATAGCATGGCAAGTATGCATGGAACATATGGCTGTATTGTCTCCTGGAGACAGGTACCTCTTCCTCCAAAGATTATTAGGATAGCAGGATGAAGACTCTAGCTATAGACTTTGATGGAGTCATTCACAAGTTTGACACATATGGAAACATACTAGGTTACCCTATTGATGGCGCCTTTGACTGTATGCGTACGCTGATACAGAGATACCCTATTTATATTCTTTGTGCACGGGCCTGGCATAGCAGCAGTAGTCCCCTCGGTGGTCTTAACTACATACCACACTGGTTTGAGATGCATCAGCTAGGCATCCCTACACATGTAGACCTAGACCCCGGTCCTGTCTGGGAAGACAAGACTAGAATACTCATCACCAACAAGAAACTTCCTGCCTCTGTATATATAGATGACCGTGGCCTACACTTCCAAGACTGGCCACAGACAATGAGAGAGTTGGTGACTAGACTATGAGCCCTTCGTATCAGTATAAGCGTATAAGGGGTGGCAAAGGTACACCGGATCCGCGTATCAAAGGCGGCGTGTGGTGTGCCTTGCACAATAAATACTGCCATCCTTCGTGCACAGGTAGTGGCTGATGCCTAAGCTGCTCAGCAAGTGCCGCAGTTGTGAAGAGCCTATATGGGATGGGCCTTGTACTTGTAAGGCTTGGTGCAAATCTCGTGTGTGTAAGGTATCATTCGTCAACACGATGGATGCGCTTATCGCGGCTGAGATGCAGGCTAGTCCAGTACTCACCATGGACCAATGGTATGAACAGGTTCAGCAAGGAAGAGCACGAGAGAGAGAGCTAGAGTCTGTTCTTCCTGGACCTTTCTCTCACTGTAGTTGTACTTGGTGCAGAGAAGTAGACCGTAGGATGCCAGCCTGGGTAGGAGCAGCCGCACGTCATCACTACTGGACAAACTCTAGCCCTACTATTAGTGATACTCACGTATGAGCGCGGCGGGAGATAGACTAGCAGCCTTCTCAAGTCCTGTCTCTGCGAAGGAACGCATACCCCACTATAGGAACCTACTCTATGGAGAGCACAAGGCTGGCAAGACTATTGCTGCTTGTCACTGCGGTCGTACTCCTCTTCTATTTTCTTGTGACAATGGTTGGGTCTCGCTGAAAGATTGGCCAGAACTAAACCATGTCATGGTGGACGAGTGCCAGAACCTCAAGCACTTTGAGGTGTTCGTCAAGGCACTCGTGGATGACGATCCATTGTACCGTGCAATCGATCATATCATTGTTGATCCATTCAACATGCTGGTTGATATGTACATAGACTATCTTCAAGACAACTACTCACCATCTTCTGCCGACGCTCGGGTGCACTGGACTAAGATACCTGGTGCACCCGACCTCGATTCAAAACCTTTCACTACAGCCGGGATGGGAGACTACCACGCAGTAAGAAATCACTTCAGAAAGATCATCTACCCACTGTTCAGAATCAATAAGCATGTTACTCTCATATGTCATGAGAGGGAACCGTCCTTCATGGACAAACATCGGGATATCCGGGCCGCTCTTCCCGGAAAGACACTTGCAATGGTAGCCCAAAGCGTCGACTTCATCTCCCACATGATGGAAGATGAGGGTAAGAGGACCGTGAATTTCAAGCCCTCTGCCCGCGAAGACGCTGGTTCAAGATTTAGGTACCTGCACGGCAAGGTTATTAGTGCAGACCGCCTACCTGAAATCTACACTAAATGGGATGGAACCACAAATGTCTGAAGAGGCTTTCGACAATCTCGATGGCGTAGTACCTGACTCTCTACAGGATGACACCTATCTCTGCGTAGTAACTGAAGCTTCCATTGTTACATCCAAGAAGGACGGCCGTCGCTGGTTCATCCTTAAGTGGGAGATCGAAACACCCACAGCCTACGCAGGCTGGGATCTCTCGGATGTGTACCGCGTCGCTAGCGCAGAGGAGTACGAGAAGGCAGACGGCAAGGGCAAGGCGGAGATTCGTCAAGCTAAGACGAAGCGCAATGCCCGCCTTATGCAGCTTGGTGTTCCTCGCGACCAGCTTAATGACGTGGCTAAGCATCTCGATGACCTTGTCGATATCAAGGCGTGGCTGTCTATCACTGTGCGGGCTAAGAAGGACCCCACAGAGGGCTACAACACATGGATCAATGACGTGACGTTGGCTTCTGCGGTAGACGAGAAATCTCTACTCGACACTTCCAACTTCTAGTTAGCTACGTGGACACCTGCCACTTCCCTATAAAGAGTCCACGTCTAAATAAGCTGTAGCCGAAAAGGGCGTCAGGATATGGCTATGCATATGTTGGCACTATCTGGTGATGCTGATACCCCCGGGGGTTGATGCACAGGTTCGATCCCTGTAGTGCCACAGAGTTGAGTGGTAACGTGTTTGGCAAGGGACACTAGGCTCCCTTACTCTCAGCAGAGCTAGTTATTTCGGGGCTAGCTCTGTCAAAGGTTGCAGCCCTGCTTAACTCTAAGGGCACCCACAGGCTGGGTGCGCACAATGGAGCGCAAGCCTGTGGGTGCCCGGGGGACTATAGCTCAGATGGTTAGAGCGCTGGACTCATAATCCAATGGTCGTAGGTTCGAGTCCTACTAGTCCCACGTGACACAAGAACTAGTACTTGCACTGATACGCACAGTAGCAATAGTCTTCATCAACGGGCTGCTCCTGTGGAATCTCTACAACAATAGAAGGAGACAGCGAATGAGTGGCACCTGTTCTATCTGTGGAGCTAGCGGTTCCACTATTGGTGGTATGTGCAATGATTGCTCTGGCCGCGCGAAGGAGTAGTACCATTTCTCTCGAAGAAGTCTATGAAGGATACCAGGCCGACCCTGCTTTCGACCATCTCAGTAGCACCTATCGTTTTGTGCCAGGCATTGGCGACAGTGATGCAGATCTCCTCTTTGTAGGAGAGGCGCCGGGTAAGACAGAGGACGTCATGGGTGTACCATTCGTGGGACCAGCCGGTGACATCCTGGAAGAGATGCTAGAAGAAGTCTTCCCTGATGTCTACAGCCTGCCTACGATCTATCTCACCAATGTGCTCAAGTATCGACCAGGCGAGCGCAACAGAGATCCCCATGTCAATGAGATACAAGCTTCCATACCCTACCTCACCGAAGAGATCAATGAGATCAACCCCTATCTCATAGTGTTGCTAGGTCGCATCCCCACAAGGACCTTCTACCCTGGCGAAGTGTTCAAGAATATTCGTGGAAAAGTGCTCGACCGTAGAGGGCGCAAGGTGCTGATCACCTACCATCCCGCTGCGATTCTTTACCATAAGGATAAGCTCCCTGAATATCAGGAGCACTTCGCTAAGATTGGGGAGATCGTTGCCGATCATAGAAGCGCGCAGGCTGCATTGCATCATGTGCAAGATAGCCTCGCCGGGCGCCTCCTCTCGGGAGACCTATAAGGCCCTTAGCTGTGGGTGATGTCATGGCGTTCCCCACACAGAGCGCGACCGAAGAGTTCTTTGACTTCCTCTATGAGGATACACGCGGCTTTGTTTACTCAGCCACTAAGAATCCAGCTAGTGGCGAGTGGCTACAGTACTTCTTTGAGTGGCCTACCCAAAGGCAGGAACTGCTAGACCATGTCCGAAATAAGAGCAGCAGTCTTGAAGTGTATACAGCGCCTTCCCTTTACCGACGAAGAGAAGCTACTAAAGAAGCTTGGCTTGGAACCCATGTCCTTTGGGCAGAGTTCGACTACGGGCCACCTACAGAGGCTGAGCTTGACCGGTTGGGCATCCCCTCTGTCAGTTACAGAGTACGGAGTTCTACAGACACTCATGAGCATTGGTATTGGAAACTCCGAGAGTTTGAAATCTCTGGAGATGCTCTTGAATCCATCACGCGTAGGGTCGCTTACAACCTCCACGCAGATCTTGGCACTTGGAATCGAAATAGAGTCCTTCGACCACCCAACACCATTCATCATGAGAGTGGACGAAGCGTTGCTGTACTCACTAGGACAAGCGCTAGGACTAGCGTTGGGGAGTTTGGCTCTCTCCGTGAACCTCCCACTGCCGCCACTCTAGATACTATAGACGATCTGCCAGAGGTGATGGAGTGCATTGCCCATTATCATTGGACCGAGAATGCTTTCAATACTTTCCGTTCGAACGATATACCCGTCGGTGACCGCTCTGACAGGCTTTGCTGGCTCGCCTACGAATGCGCAACCATGGGTATGGGCAATGCCGAGATCCTATCGGTACTACTCAACGTTGACGAGCGCTGGAAGAAGTTCCTGGGTCGTGATGATCGTGTCGAGCAACTACTCGCAATAGTAGGTAGGGCTAGGCTCAAGTTTCCAGCACCTATAGGCTTCTCCGAAGGTAGGCTACCCGTCATGGGTAGCGCTGACTTCGTAGCTCAGGATATCCAGATTGAATGGGTTATCGAAGGGCTGCTGCCTAAGGAGAGCCTGTGGGTGCTGGTCTCTCCGCCAGCAGTAGGCAAGACACAGCTCACCCTGCAACTAGCTATACACATGGCTCTAGGTCGTAGCTTCCTAGGCTTTGAGATCACGCGCCCTATGCGTACAGTCTTCTTCTCCTTGGAGATGCCGGAGGATAACCTGCATCATTTTATGAAGCAGATGTTCCGACCTTACGATGAGGATGAGCTCAAGCTACTCAATGAGAATCTTCTCATAGTCCCTCTGGGCTACTCAATACGCTTCGACAACATAGCCGAACAGACTAGACTTTTGGACCTTATGGATCAGTGGCAGCCCGATGGAATCATGATTGACTCCCTCGGTACAAACGTGTCTAACATAGACGACACACCAGCGATCATCAACCTACTAGACTTCTATAAGAAGCAGATCATGAGGAGGTATGGTTGCTTTGTTGGCCTCATACACCATTTCCGCAAAGGCCAGGTTGGTAACAAAAAGCCGAGCTCTCTTTATGATCTATTTGGAAGCCAATATATTGGCTCTACATGCGACCTTGTCCTATCACTCTGGAAAGACAACCCTGCGGATAGAAACGAGCCAATCGCGGTCAACGCACTCAAACCACGAATGGGAATCGGATTTGACGAGTTCTTCATAACTCGTACGGAAGACCTAAGCTTTGAACTGGTAGAAGAAGCACCCACAGGAGCGCTAAATGGTACCTCTTCAGGTGGAGAAAACCGAAGCGGACTATCTTTCTGATATAGGTAACATGCGCTATGCATACAATGGTATAGTCGTCCTAGACATCGAAGGAAACAATAAAGATGTCAGAGCAGATCCAGACTCACTCACCCTCGGCGTGTCCTATGCTTACCGTAACGGTAAAGCAGATGCGCCGGTCACTTCGGGCTATCTTGCCTTCAACCATAATGAAGGAAACCTTTCAACAGCCGCAATGCTCTGTCTGCGGGCTGCTCTTGCGAATGGAAATAGAAATAAATCCGGCCTTCCCGGAGACAGACCGTCTTCGAGTAGAATCGGAGAGGCACATAGCAAGACTACTCAAGAGAAATCGCTCCACTTCGTCGGCCACAATTTCGGGAAGTACGACGCCATCGGACTCCGAAACAACTGGGGAATAGATCTTACCCTCTCGCCATGGTACGATACCATGCTCATGGTGCATATGATCAACGAGAACTTGTCAGACAAGTCCCTTGATAGTTGCAGCAAGTTCTATGGTGGCGAGGGTAAGGCTAAGTCTGACGTACAGCGCAGCATAGAACGGAACTTCGGATGGGAGTTTGTTCCTGTCTGGATGATGTCTGAGTATTCTGAAATAGACGCACTACGCACTCTCGAACTATTCGAGAGGGTACTACCTGAGTTTAATCGCCAAGGTTTCAACGGTAAGATATGGGAGGATGAGCGTGAATGGGTTCGCTTCATTTCTCGTATGGAAGCTGTTGGTATCGCCGTTGATCTGGAGACCATTGAATCTGAGATTGTCACAGGAGAGCTTCGTATGGCGGAGCTTGTTGACATTCTTGGTGGTAATCCTGGATCTCCTAAGTTTCTTGCTAAGCTGTTTTTCGATGACCTTCATCTTCCGGTAGTCAAGCGAAGCGAGAAGACAGGCAAGCCATCCTTCGACAAGTATGCAATGGAAGAGTATGAACTACTACTTGCTGCGTCTGATAACGAGACTGCTGGGCTGGTACTTGAATATCGCGGTTGGTCCAAAACAGTTTCGAGTAACTATAAAGCGTATCTTGATCTCCTCTCCCCGGACGGATTCCTACGACCGAATTATAAGGTGCATGGGACTCGCACCCGACGGTTGTCCTGTGAGAAACCCAACCTGCAACAAATTCCGCGCAGTACTCCAAAGCGGTGGAATGGTAATCTCAAGAAAGCGTTCGTGGCTCGGCGAGGATATACACTATGGGAGTTTGACTACGCCCAACTCGAATTCAGACTTGCTGCTGTTTACTCAGGGGACGAAGTTCTACTTCATGCCTTTCGAACCGGTGTCAACATTTTTACTGCTATGGCAGCTATTCTTGGGTGGCTCCGTCAAGATTGCAAAACATTCACGTACACCGTGCTATATGGTGGAGGTGACCGAAGAGTCTCCATCGTCTTCAAAGTCTCCACAGCAAGAGCTCGCCGAATGCGAGAAGAGTTTTATGAGTCCTATCCAGCGCTACGTGCGGAGCAAAAGAAAGCGGCGCATCTGGCCAAGGTAAGAGGCTACCTCAAGCTATGGACTGGACTGCGTCGGCACTTTGCTAATCCAGAAGAGGACGCCCACAAGGCGTTCAATTCTCTGACACAAGGAGGCGCCGCAGAGATAGTCAAGCACACTGGTATCAAGCTAGGTAAGATAGTGGACTGGGATGAGTGTAAAGTGCTACTCCAAGTCCATGACTCTTATGTATGTGAGATTAAGAATGGCACAGAGGACTACTGGATCCCCATCATCCGTAAGACGATGGAAGATGTGGGCTCTCTACATGAGGCTTTCAAGGCTTGCCCCTTTACTGTGGAGGCTAAGCAATGGGCTACTGACAATATCTATACTAAGGATCTAGATAATGGCGTGTAATTCATGTCCCTCGCATGCGTGTGTAAGATGCAGTTATTGTCATGGGATCTACTGCCAGCACGATGCCCCCTGGCATGGGCCTAACAAGTGCACGTAGCTATACTAAGGATCTAGAGAATGTCACAATATGAGGCACCTGCTGTAGAAGGCTGGGACCAACCAGCAGTAGCTATCAACAATCCTCTTTATGTAGAGCGTAACCGCACCCGAGTTACTATCGACTTCGAGGGTCTGTTGACCTTCCGTGAGGTCTACGAGCATCTTGCTTCCCTTAGCACACTAACCGATCGACTAGTCACTATAGACTATCGCAAGCAAGAGGACTACTGTTGAGTGAGATGACCCGCCTAGAAGAAGCGCGTTGGCTTGCGCAAGAACTCTATTCGCTTGTAAGAGCACTACAAGATAGCAGCGAGACTGGCAACGAACTGGTTGACAGCTATATTGAAGCACATGATGTGGAGTGGATTAGCGAATGACTGCCATCTATCTCTCCATCGAAAACTCTGACAACAAGCTCCCACAGGAGCGCTGGTCTGACTTCCAATCAGACTTCCAGATACTCATCAACGATCTATTCTATGAAGACAAAGCTACTGTTCATGGTATGTGGTACTCACTGCCAACGGCGTCCTTCCAGAACATGTGTATCTGCGTAGAGATTCCGGCTCAGGAGGATCGTCATGGACTGGAGCTAGCACTACGTTCTCTGTGCAATGAGTACGAGCAAGATTCTATAGCATGGGCGGAGGTGCCACAGACTCTATTCGTAACCCCCGGGTAACTACGAACAACGGAGTTCAAGTGTACGGCCATTTCGATGAGCCCAACCGAGTACTAGCTGTCTTTATGAATCACGGCAAGCGTGAGCATTGCTACCTGTGTGGCTATGGAGAGTACGGCGCTCCCTTCCAGCCTGTGGAAGTCTGTTGCAGCTACGGCCATGCTTTTCTATCGAAGTACAACGCCCTCATTACTAAGGGCTGGAAAGATATGAGGTTCTGGGATGGAGAGCCTGAAGGCTTCAGTGAACCCGAACTACTATCTGGCGTTCGATCCTGGTGGAACAAGTGGTTGGGCAAGCTTCGACAAGGACGCCAATCTCACCGGGACGGGAGACATATCCGACGGGATAGAGGGCCTCAGTCTGTTCCTAGCCACGATTGAGGACATGCCCCACACAATCATCTGTGAGACCTACCGAGTTCGGCCCTGGGTATCCCATGCTTTTAGCAAGGTAGAGACTATCCGCGAAGTCGGTATCATCCAAGAGTTTGCGCTTCGCCATAACATCGAGTTCGTAGAACAAGAACCTAACTGCAAGACGGCTGGCTGTAAGTGGGCCGGTCTAGAGCCGCCAAAAAATAAAGCCGATAGCCACCATAAGGAAGCTATCGGCCACGGAGTCTACTATCTTTATAAGGTACTTCACATATGGGTAATACGTCTCTGAGGGGCACGACGGCGGCCGTTGGCGTGGCGTACAGCGCCAGGGGCCGCCGCAGGGGGCTCAGGGAGCGCCTGAAGCCTGGTGAGCACCAGATCGGTACGCTCATACCCCAGTGGGTGGAACGGGCTGCGTGTGGCGGTCAGGGCCGCGCAGAGGGTGACCCGTGGTTCCCTACATTCCCGCCTGGAAACCATAACCAATACGTACTAGACGCTCTATGGAGTGAAGCTAGAGCTGTGTGCGCTAGCTGCCCAGTGCTAGACGACTGTAGAGAAGAGTACTGGGATACACCCTCCCTTACTACAGGTATGTGGTTTGGAATGACACCCACACAGCGCGAGACATACAGACGCAATCGACGACGATGGAAAAGACACCATGCCAATCCTACCGTGGAACCCTAAGAACCCTGGTGGCGGACACATCCACAGAATGGCTACTTGCCATACTTGTGAGTTTACCTACTGCCAACTATGTTCATCCCACACTTGCCCACCCCGAGCACCCAAGAGGTAGCCATGTCTTGGCTAGTTAAGTGTATCAAAGGTAGTTGTTCGTGTGCTTGCTACTTCTGTAGTACAGGCACAGACCACTGTGGAATAGGTCGTTGTAATGGGTAGCTGTAACCACGATTACAAAGTGTGCCCTAGCTGTGGCACAGCTTACTGTAGAAAGTGTGATAGCCACACTTGCCCTCCACGCAGGGAAGGATCTCAATAATGGAACCCGGTCAAAGCCTGGGTACACTAGACATAAATGTATTCGTTACCCCCTCCCTTACTACCTGGATTACACACCATGGCAATCAAGGGTCTTGACTATGCGTGGACCCATGTGCCCATGGGTGAAGCTGCTAGATACGTAGGCAAAGACGGCTTCATCTGTCGATATGCCTCCAGTGATCCTGGTAAAGATCTGTCATGGGCAGAAGCTAAGCTAGCAGCTTCCTTCGGCGTTTGGTGTGTTCTAGTCTATGAGACTACAACAGGCCGTGCTACAGCAGGCTTTGCTGCCGGTCAGGTAGACGCTGCTAAGGCTAAAGCCAGGGCTAAGCTTCTGCACATGCCCGACGATAGACCGATCTACTTCGCTGTGGACTTTGACTCTGCCGGGCCTGATGTGTTGCAATACTTCAAGGGTCTAGTAGATGTTCTTGGCAAGCAGCGTGTGGGTGTCTATGGTGGCTTCCGGGTCTGTAGCTATCTCTGGCGTCAAAGTCTTGTAGGCTTTGTGTGGCAGACGTATGCTTGGAGCGGTGGTTCGTGGTTCACAACTAATCACATCAGGCAAGTCAAGAATGACATTGTTATAGGCGGCGTTGGTTGCGATGCTGACGAAGCCTACCCAGATCACAATGGAGACTACGGGCAATGGATGCCCGATGTGTCCCCGCTCGCATACATACACCCACAGGAACTAGGTGATGACGTGGCTTCTAATGAACTCCGTCTAGGACACAATGCTGTCACTATCATCAAGGTCAAGCCCGGTGAGTTCACCGCTCTGGACTTTGGCTGCGACAATGGTATTCAAGGACTCTCGCCAGCGATTATCAGGGTAGCATTGCAGCACTTTATGCCTAGCACTGCTGCTGGGGCCACTAGCCCTGTGTGGGGATCTCTTATAGAGACTGTCGACTCCAAGAAGGACCCGGTCTCTATCACGCTCCCTGCTAATGTGCAACTCATCTCTGTTCGTCGCGAGGACGCTGGAGACGTTCATGTCGGATGGTCACTCAGCTAGCCTTATCACTTGCACTTGCTGCAAGGCCACTGTCAAGAATCACTATTGGTCTAAGATGCGGGCTAACAAGGATGGCTGGTTCTTTAGAAAGAATGGTGCCTCCTACTGTCCAGAGCATCTACCAGAATGGCTACATGAATGGCGAGTGAAGAAGTAACTTGTGTAGTGTGGCACGAGAACAATAGAGACGCGCCGTGTGGGGCACCTGCTGATATAGAGATCACGGTAGGCTGTATACATGAACACGTCTCAACAGCAGACATGTGTAGTATGCATCTAGCTAGCCTGACACATCCTTTTTGTAGACTCTGTAAAGATCTTCCCGAAGAGGGCCACTACTGCCATCTCGCCGTGAAGATTACTAAGCACTATGGTCCTAGAAAAATGGACGACCACAGTATGGAGAAATGAAAAAGGGCGCACCCAATGGGTGCGCCCTTTTTCTATGCCTTGATACATCGTAGATCTACTCGCAGAAGATGGACATACCTTACGATCGCTATAGAGCGTGCTCGCTGCACAGGATCTACTATCTGAGGCGAGACAGGTACATCAATAGCTGTGAGTAGGGCGCACCAGCGGCCATCGCTCTGATGCTGTATGACTGCAAAGTGATGCTCAGTGCGCTGCTCTACACGGTCAGTATAGAACACACCGATTATTGCCAGTGCCATAGGAGATAGCAAAGCCGTAACTAGCAGCCACAGTATCATCTTTCGATAGGTGTGTGGTTGCACCCTTTCTAGCATAGCTAACTCCAGAGTAGTCTCAGCACAGATAGCATGATCACTCCAATGGCGAGGGCGGTGGTTCCGTAACTGTACCAAGTGGGGATGGTGGCAACCTTTCCGGTGGCCCTGCTATAGGAGGTATATCCGGCTGGCCCATGACCAGTCGGATCAGAGACGATGCCCCTGGGATTCCCATGAGGCTGAGACAAGCTAGGATCAAGAGCGCATTGGTGGAGTTTATAAGAATCAGCGAAACCATGCCGCTGATCCCTACTAGAAAGCACGATATGTCCCGGCATATTACCACCCATATCGGTGCGTTCTTCCACAACGAATTATCCGTTCTATGCTAAAGGCTGCCATACCGCGCCGCCAAGTCAGCCACATCTGGCGGTAGCTTCTGATAGATAGCACGAGGATCTTGCTGCCCGAACTGTGAGCGCAGCCTATCCATAGCTAGTCTGCCTCTTGCTCCGCCACCCTGTGGGGTAGTCAGAGGCTGAGGCGAGTAGATACCAGGCTGTTGGCCTAGTATGCTCTGGACACGCCTAGACAGCAAATGCATCCCTGGTGTAGTAGCCGCGTAATTAGGGTTGCCCTGTGGGCTCTGGTCCGTGGTACCGGACGGAGCCTTACCGGCAGCCTCTACTTGAGCATTACCCATGGAGGACAGCGTCTGCTGTATAGGCGTGTGTGTGGGTGCTGTTGCATTGGCCCTAGCGCTACCAATCAAATGAGGCAGGCTAGCATAGAATGAGTTAGTTCGTCCTAGTCTATTTAGGCGCGAGGACATTTGACCACCCTACCGGCTGAGCGCCCTTACGCCCAGCCTTTAGCCTAGCTTGTGCTTCACGACGAGCTTGAGGGATGTACGGACCCGAGCCCTGTAGTCCCCCACCAGTGAGATAGTTGACAATAGCTTCTGGGTTGCCAAGGCCCTCTTTTTGACCCCTATTAGTAGGCCCAAGTAGGCCTATGTTAGTAAGGCGCTGGAGTATATCCGCGCCCGGTATCTGGGCTGTAGCATACTGATTAGGATCATAGGAAGGTGGTACATCAGAGAAGAGCTGACGATCAGTGGCCAACTCTATAGGAATGCGTAGTGCAGGGTTCAGCATTGAACCCGCACCTTGTAGAGGTGCCCGGGGATTACCCCCACCAAAGAACTGAGAGATCAAATCAATCATAGGGTTAGATGGTCCAGAGAAGGCATACCCACCCTGTGGTTTTCCGATCTTGTTTACGCCCTGTCTAGCGCTATCACCTAGTAGACCCGCGAGGCCACCCATACCAGAGGCACCCACAGGGCCGATACCCTTATCCATCAGCCAGCTAGGAAACATCTGGTTGGTAGGGAACGGGTCCTCCCGAGAGGGACTATTTATGCCATTAGCTTGTTGCATGGCGTACTCGGCTTTGGAGTATGCATTGACCTTGCCTGGCTTTGCCAGCATAGCTTCCCACACAAGAGGAAAAGCCTTACGTGTCCATGAGTAGAAGGGTGCTATTCTACGCATGTACATCTGCTCAAAGCCTGTGAGGTCCATACCATCAGGGTGCCACTTGCGAACCTCATGAGCTGCATTGTCTAGTGCAGTCTTGATGTCCATGCCACGAGGTGCCTTTTGTATGGCATCTATGAAGTGAGCAAGGCGAGTATAGTGCTCATGAAGCTGAGAAGTACCTTGGGCGAGGTTCTGTGCTCTACCCCCAGTAATACGTCCCTTCCACCATTTGTCCAAGAGGGGCGGGGCATAGATGTCTTCTAGCGCCCTAGCGGGTATCAGCAGACCATGTTGGTGAGCGGCAACGTATACTTGCTTAGCAGTAAGATTTACGCCGCTCTTGGTAGTAAGAAGTGTCTTACCACCAGCCTCCGCTGCCCTAGCCATAGCATCAGGAGCAATTAGGTTACCTACTGTAGACCAGTCTTTGTACTGATCGTGGTTGGCAGCCATGGCACGCACTGCTTTGTAGTACGGTATAGGGCTATTAACGCCTGCTACCCAAGATAGCCACGAGTCACCAATAAAGTTACGAGCGTGGTGAGATGGAGAGTAGATGGTAACACCCGACTTCCAAGCAGAGTTGATACGGTCCATCTGCTTGAAGAAGGTATTAGTACCCATGTACTTAACGCTATTAAGCTCTTCCATCATCTTGTTGATCTGGACTACTGTTTCCTTAGGAAAGTAGCGTCCAGCAAAACGAGGATCAGCGGCTAGATACCTGAACTCGCCATCCTGTTCTGTCTTACCAAAGCGAGCACCGATCTCATCCATGAGAGCGTACTTCTTGGCCAGCTTCTCAGTGGCTATATCAAGCTTGTTAAGGACCTCCACAGGGTCCTCACCCTTAGCAAGCTCATAGCTCTCTATGGACTTCATCCACCGTGTAGGATCAGCAGCGTTAGACTTGTAGTTGATGACTCCACGACCGAGGAGGGGATCGTCTACCTTACCATTGATGAACTTGAATGTACTACCAGTGCGGGTCAGTTCCTTATTGATGTCCTTCATAGTGAAGGCAGAGCGAGTAGCAACAGAGCTAGCAACACCCTTGACACCGGTACGATCGAACAGCTCATTGACATGGTCTGCCATTTGCTGAGCCAGATCCATTACAGCAGGGTCACCGTGCACAGGCAATGCCCCGGGATTACCCAAGTTCTGGAACTGGGCAAAAGCCTCCATGCGCTGTTGCTTAGTAGTGTTCTTAACTACATCAGACCAGATCTTAGCTTGGCGCTGAGCGTTGCTCTGTGCACTGAGTAGGCTGTCTTGTAGCATGGGTCGTAGATCGCTATAGCCGTAAGCTGCGTTGAAACGCTGGTTAAGAAAAGCTGCCGCCTTATTGCCATCACCTATCTGAGTGGCCACCTCACGATAAGGAGAGTCCATGTGTGCAGCTATAGCCTTGTCGATGAGGGCCTGGCGCTTAATGACCAGCTTAGCTGGCACAAGAGACCCCACAGGGTTCATCATCTGGCCTGCGACGCTAGCTGTGCTGGTCATGGCCTGCTGTGCGGGCTGTGCAGCCTTCAGGATGCCCTGATACAGGTTAGAGGTGGTGTCGATGCCCGCTTGTGCCACACCGGACGCTGCGAGACTTGCACGCATGTCAGAGGGAATGCTCTTTAGTACAGCAGCAGACACAGAGGGCGTCTCTGTAGCTACAGATTGCGCCGCCGCCTGCGTAGCAGCATCTAGAGCTGTAGTCATCTTAGGGGCGTCAGCAGCGGCCTGGCGTGCAGCAGCTTTGGTGTCCTTTGCAGACATCCACAGGGGTTTTGCTGTGTCTGGTAGAGCTTGAGCGGCATGCAAGTAATCATTAGCTGCATAGCCTGCCTTTATGGGCTCAGCAGCAGCGTGGGCTGCATCTAGTGCAGCATTGCCACCCTCTAGTAGACCAGTAGCACCCTTAATAAGACCGGCACCCTTGAGCACGCCCTTGATAGCACTGGGACCTATGTAGGACGTAGGGTCTGTGCCTATGTCGAGTGCAAGGCCAGTAAGAGCACGAGTAGCACTGTTAGGTGTAGCACCAAAGAGGCCACCACCCAGGGCATCCAAAATGGGCTGCGCCTGTGGGTCATGAGTAGCCATGTCTGTAAAGGTATTCTTAGTCTGACCGGAAAGTCCCTGCCAGACGTGGGGATATGCGTTCCATGGAACTACATTGTTGATAGCGTCCTTGTAGTCACCACGTGCGGCATTCTCTATAATAGGCTTGAAGAAGCTAGCTACTGCATAGTTAGGACGACTTAGCAAGTCAAAGATACGACTAACCACAGAAGGGCCAGGAGACCCCGGTGGGGGAGTAGGAGAAGAATACTGCTGCATATTGCTGTTATTTAGGATAGACTGAGCTATGCTCATAGGTTGCCCTGTGGGTCCACCTTGACCGCCGGGGCTAGAGCCTATACTATTTACTAGTTGTGCAAGGAGAGACGCGCTGTCTAGTGCCATTGCAATCCCTCCTTACACTAGTACTTACCGAAGTACGCGTATGCCGCTTGACCCGCGATATTGGGGTCTAGACCTTGCTGCTTCGCTCTTGCTGCTATGTCGGCTATAACCTTTTGATAAGGGACTTGGGTAGTCTGACCAGTAGTAGGATCTGTGGAACTCACTTCGTTCTGACTAAGGATCATGCCTTGAATAAGACTCATGTACTGGCTACCGTTACCCGGAGCTGCTTGAGATAGGTAGTTAGCTACACCACTTAGGCCATTGCCTATGTTAGCAGTACTGTTCGCTGCCTTAGCCTGAGATAGGTTGTAGTTGCCTATGTCCATTTTGAAGCGACCAAGATCTAGCAAGTGCTGGAACTGAGCATTGCTCTGAGTAGCTGCTTGCTGCTGGACTTGCTGCTGTAGCTGAGATAGGGCAGACTGGTAAGCACTAGCCTTCTGAGCTTCTAGAGCTGCTATAGAGGCGCCTTGTGTCTGCTGGAACTTCTGAAGCTGCATGATAAGGTCTTGTTGCGAGTTAACACCCTGGAGCTTGGCAGTTCCCATGCCAGTAGTCCAGTAGTTATTCATGCCTTGCTGCTGTGTGCCTAGCGCTTGCTGTTCTGCATTAGATACTGTGTCAGCTTGGTTAGTATTAAAGGCTTGATCCTTAGCAAGTGCACCCACAGTGCTGTCATTGGCAGCCTGCTGAATACCCAAACTTGCGTAAGTCTGAGCCAGCTCCTTCATGGCACCGGTGTAGTTGCCCTTGATTTGATTCGTGTTGTCGGCTAGCCTTGCCTTCTCGTTAGCCTTAGCAGATGTGAACTGCTTCTTAGTGGTAGCGAGATCCCCACCATAGGAGCTAGCCAGACCCGCATACAGTTTACCAATAGCCATACTGCCATACTTCTCGTTGGCAGCGGCTTGGCTAGAGGCGTTTCTAAGAGCCGCGATCTGTGGATCATACGTGCCCCCCGCAGAGGACATAGCCTGTTGCCGTAGCTGTGCAATAGTAGGAGGTGTATAGTTAGATGCAGCCTCCCGTTGCATAAGCTGCTGAAATAGCTGGTCTAGTGCAGACCCGGGAGCACCGGGAGCAGGCGGTGGCTGATAGACTTGAGAAGAGAGGGTGTCAGCACCACCGGTAAAAGGACTACTACCATACCCCATAGTGCCATAGCTACCCATAGTGTCACCCCCTTACAGTCCGAATTGCGCTGCTCTACGAGCAGCGGCGTCGGCCCTAGCTTGAGCCGATTGGATAGCTTGGTCCTTTTGGAAGTTGGTGTTAGCAGTACTCAAGTCACGCAGAGCATTTGAGTGGCCGGTGTTCAAGTCATTCAGGTTATTCTGGTATGTCTTGGTGTAGTCTGCAACGCCTTGGCCATAAAGGCCAGACTTGAGCATACCCCGGGAGGCAAAGTCGTTCATGATACCAGCGAGGTCTTTGACCTTCTGTTCACCTAGCTGACGAGTAGCACCTTGCCAGGAAGTATTATCTTGAGCAGTCGTACGCTGCTGTCCAGACTGGAACTCTGCCAATGCTTGAGCAAAGGTACGTAGCTGGTTCTGATAGGCAGCGTCGCTCTTTAGGTAGGTGTCAAGAGCAGGCGCCTTAGGCAACTTGGGTATAGTACCCAGACCACCACCAGCACCAGGAATGCCAGAGCCACCACCAGAAGGTCCACCAGAGGGATTGTTTATGTTGGGAAGGTTATTACCACTGTTATTTAGACCCCCGCCGAAGCTACCACCACCAGTAGCAGGAGGCATAGGACCACCAGGCTCAGGAAGGCCAAGACCACTACCATGTTGCGGCGCATTGTGATACATCTGAGCTATTTGTCGTGCATAGGCAGCAGCAGCGGCAGCGTCTTGTCGTGCTTGTGTAGCGCCGGAAGCACCAGCACCAGGCACATTGCCAGAAGTTCTACCTCCTGGGTTCATAATGTGTGTCTGCTGGGGGTTGCTTCTGTTGTAGTTGGTATATATAGGGGGTCCAGCATTCACTACTCGTGGTTGTGCAGGTGCTCTGGGAAGCGCAGCCTGGCCCCCACTATTAAGAGAGCCATTCATGCCTGGAATCATTAGATACTCCTTTGTGCATCGGGAGACGCAAAGTTCCCCGCCATGTTGGCCTTCATCCTCCGTAGCATTGCATTACGCTGAGCTGTAGCTCGAAGATCTCGCTCAGCATAGCCCATAGGATCTACAGGACCCATAGTAGGAAAGGACCTACCCCCGCCATATACCTTGTTACCCACAGCGTAGGGGTTGATGGTGTAGTTCTTGAGAGTGGTAGGATTAGGGCTGCTAGCAAGCAGATTATTGAAAGCCATCAGTTCACGCTCTTACTGACAAGCTGCTTCGTCTTGGTACATATTGAAAGCGTGTAGATTCGAGCAGGCCCGTCTGTAGTTGTACCATTGCTGGTAAGGTCTAGCCTGAAGTTAATCTGACGGTAGCGCAGACCCTTAATAAAGCGTAGGAATCGACGCTGCGTACCACTGCTGGTGGCTACGACAGTAGACACAGAGCTAGGAGAAGATAGGGGGTTCTGCCATGTAAGAAGCTGGTTCCACAGGATGCCATTGTTCTTGAGATCCCCCCATAGTGTCTGGAAGGAGAACACTATAGGAGTAACTGTGCCAGTGACAGAGTTATTAGACAAGATGTCTGCACCCCACCAGTACAGTCTCTTGAACAAGTGGGAGGCACCAAGGTCGTAGTTCTTAGTGACTATTGTGCATGTGATAGGTGTAGCCGAACCATCATTCTCAGTTGTGGATGAGTCAAATCCATTGCGAATTCGGAAGAACTTGGTATGCTGTGTGATGCTACTACCAGCATAGTACTCAATGTTAACACTCTGGGCTACGTTGGAGGGTAGTGGAATCAATGGGCCAATATTTCCTAGATAGATAGAAGAAGAACTCCACTGAGACCATACACGCGTCCGTAGACCATATACATAGATATTGTTGAAATAACGTACGAATAGTCGCTCCCCAAACAAGCACATGAACACATCTTCTGCCCGTGTAGTACCTGCTGGAGTGCCACCATCATAGATGAACTTAGTCTTGATATTGATCTTTGTGAAAGTGTAGTTGATCAACTCAAAGATAGCGCCCTCGTGGTATATAAATACAGAATATTCGAAGGGTACCACGCAGTGTCGTTGAGAAGCACCCACAATGGTGGATATGTTCTCTACCACCGCAGACGCAGGGTTTGTCTCATAAGCCAGAATGAAGGTGCTGTCTTCTTTGAAGAGGAGAAGGTTACCTCTATAAATAATAACGTCTACTAGCTTGGTACCGTCACCTCTAGTGACATCAATAAAGTCGGTACCTACATCGTAGGCTTGGTTGCCAGCAGTGACTGCATTATAGTCAAGAAAGTTAGCAGGCTCAGAGAAGAATAGCCGAGAGGTATTAGTGGTAGAGCGTTTCCCTGGAGCTACAAAGAGACGCTCCTTGAAGACTACAGCAGCCTCACCCTTAGGTAGGTTAGCCTGAGCAACCCAACCACCCACAGGATCCCACTGACCCCCGGGATTAGCTTCTAGGGGTCCAGCTATAAGCCAGACCACATCAGCGTACTGGACCATACAGGCAGCTTTGACAGTATTAGTGATAACTGTCCATGCGCCTGCAAAGAAGTAGTAAGTGCCGTTGGTATTAGAGCCAATGATGTAGTCACCGCTGGAGAATGCACCCACACCAATAGCTACTATTCGCTCTGTCCATGTGCCTGTGAGATCTGCTACAGTAGCTATGGGCGGCCTACTGACAAGACTAGCATCAATGTCTAGCTCTAGGTTGCTGAGAGCTACAAGCTCATTGTCTGCTACGGAAGAGGGATCGTTAGTGGTATTGAGACCACCTACGAAAGGGCCTAGCCTTACAATGTCTACACCAGGCATAGGTCCTCCTTACGCCACTCGCTCCACGTATAGCCATGAGTTTTGGCTACAAATTGTAGCCTCAGCAGTAGCCGCTAGTTGTGCCCACTGTAGCTGCAAGCTTCCTGTGGAAGCAGGTATTACCATACCTGAGGGTAGTGCTTGTGTGACAGATCCAGATATCGTAGCTACAGACTTAGTAGCACCATAGGCTGCGTCAGACATACGCACTGAACCAGAGTCTGTAGTAGCAGCCGAGTCTAGACCATCAGGGCACCAGAAGCCAGCAGAGGTTGCCGGAACCTGCCACGTCATCTTAAAGTCAGGAGTAGCAGTAGGGCTATTGATACGTATGCATGCTTTCCAGACATAGGTAGCGTTAGCAAGTAGTCCTGTCACAACTAGCTCTGCATCGTTAACAAGTGTAGCACTGTTGTTAACTGTTTGGTCTGCTAGCTTTCTGACAAAGAAGGTATCGAAGGGTATATTAGCAAATCGTCCAGCAGTTGCTTGGTAGAAGTAGGGTTTGTCACCTTGATCTGTACGCTGAATCATCTTGCCGGTAAATGGAGAACCTGGGAAGGCTGTGACAGGCTGTAGGCCCGCCGCTGCATCCAGAATATCAAAAGCATTGTCAATAGATACGACTACGTCTGCTACTTCAGTGGGGGCAGACTTGAGAAGACTCAAGCGCGGAGTAGTAGTTGACATACAGCCTCCTCACGCTACTCGTTTTACATGAAGCCAGGAGTATTGACCAACTGTTGTGTTCTCGACAGTAGCTGTTCTTTGAGCCCACTGGAACTGAAGAGAGCCACCACCAGTCAGTGTAAGCATCCCTGTGGGCTGTGCCTGTACCTCGATGCCTGCGATAGTACCAGTACTTCTTGACCCACCATAAGCAGTGTCAGCGTATCTTACTGCATCTACATCCGATGTAGCAGCGAATCCTAGACCCTTTACTGTCCAGAAGCCTGTAGCACCCGCAGGTGCTACGAATACCATGTTAATATCGGGTGTAGCAGTCACACTGATATAGCGTATGCATGCTTTCCAGATATATGTAGCGCCAGCTAGCAGGCCAGTTACTACTAGATCTGGATCGTTAGCAAACACTGCGTTGTTATTCTGAGTAGTGTCCGCAGACTTTAGAGCAAAGAAGGTATCGAAGGGTATATTAGCAAATCGTCCCGCTGTAGCTTGATAGAAGTAAGGCTTATCACCTAGATCTGTGCGCTGTACTACCTTGCCGGTAAATGGAGAACCTGGAAATGCAGTGACTGGTTGTGCACCCACAGACAAGTCTAGCAAGTCATAGGCCGCATTTATATCTGCAATTACATCCACAGGATCAGCGTATGCAGCCTTGAGTAGCCCTAGTCGAGGTGTAGTAGCAGTCACTAGAACCAGTCCTCATCCGATCGCATCACTGTAATGAGCTGATACGTCTCTGCCTTGGCATCCTTCTCCGAGACCTTCTGACCGGACACAGCAGTATTGAACTCAGATGCCTTATTCTGGACCGATGTCCAGTCCTCGTCTAGCTCATAGGCTTGCTTGAGGCAGTACTCCACGATGGCACTGTGGTAGGGCAGAGGCAGATCGAGAACATCTGTGTCTAGAACCATATCCACAGGATAGCGATAGTAGTAAAGCTTTAGCCCGGCTGTGAGAGAAGTCGCAGGTATTGGAAATAGCATGAAGTTGCCAGCAAAGGCTGTATAGATAGCGGGGTCACTCTGGCCATAGATCGTACCATCCCAGCCATCTATATACTCATCGAACTCTTGCAAGCTCTGACCAAGCAGCTTGAAGTAGCTAGTGCTAGCCCCTGACTTGTACAGGATAGAGCGAATAGTGTAGCAGTCAGTGGGTATAGCGTATGTCTGCTGACCCTGTACAGTATTCGCTGTTGCTATCTTCTCCAGAAGTTCGTTATTCATCATAACGACTTCGCGCTGGCCGTCGTTGATCCAGCGGAGAATATCAGCGTCTTGCACCTGTACCGAAGATTGGTCGCCAAATGTAGCGCGGACACGAACCTTCACGTCAGAAACTATCATTTCACCACCGCTCCAGTCTGTGTATCAATCTTAACGATTGTACCATCAGGCCGCTTGCGCTTAATGAACCATGGACTACGATTAGTGGCCATAAAGTGTAGCTCGTCAGCAGCCTCCTCAAAGGAGTCCATAGCCGCTCGCTGTTCGAAAGCCTTAGCTGCGGCCTCTTTGGCATCCAGAGTAGTGAGCACACTCTTTTTCTGAGTGTTACCCGACCAGAGCCTTGCTAGGATGTCCTGTGGGTCATCTGTCTCACCAGCGAACATGATGATATAGGACTTCTTGTCCGGCGGAGAGTGGACAATAGCGTAGGGCTTAGACTTGTCCATGTCAGTCCTGTGACGCGGCGGTATCCACCTAAGCTCTATGGTCGGGTCCATGTCTTGCAGTATCTCGGAGAGACGGAGCCATTTATCCGAGATAAAGACTCCGTCTTCCGTCGCCACTGCTGGATCAGTGAATTGGTTGAGCATCAGGCCCTCCGCTGTGGGTACCACCCACCAGTAACGTGGGCAACTGAAAGGGCTATCAGCCCAATGTAGAGAAAGGTTTCAGGTGTAAGAAATACACCCTTGCTAATTGAAGCTAGCCATAGAACTAGTCCGATAGAAAATGCTATGATAGCTATAATCGCTGCCATAGCGCACCTTCTTTCAGTTAGAGTCTATAACCGTGTACAACCACAGTGTTGTTAGTTCCACCTATACCACTGGCAGGGCAAGACACTACAATAGCCGTGTTCACTGCGCTAGCTGGCAATGCAGGCAGATAGTCTACGACAAGAGGATAGTTGCCTGTAATAGCACTAGAGCCAAAGTCATAGGTATAAGATAGGGTACCACCAAGAACACCGGTTATTGTTACAGTAACAGCCAGTCCCGCTGTAGCTCCGGCACCTGTTACTTCAAAGCCTGTTATATAAGTAGTAACATTAGCGGCTGATGCTAGCGTAGCAGTGGCTACTGCATTAGCTACGTTCCCGCTAGACGCAGCTATAGGTGTAGCACCGGGCGGATACGTCCCCACAGTAGCTACTGGGTCCACCGAACCATTGTACACGTTAGGCGGAAGCTGCGTTTGAAGCCAGCGCTTGAGCAAATCATTAACAGAGACGGATATAAGACCTGTCATAATAACTCCCTATAGGATACGGGTTGGGGAGGTCTTCACCGGCCCCACTCCGTTGATGCTACAACCCAACCCGTACCCTAGCTTAGTAGGATTAGCCCTCAGTGACCTGTTGCATAATCCCGTGGGAGTTACGACGGTGCGTGCCCAATTGGCAGTACTTGTAAAGCATTGCCGTGTAGGCGTCAGCGTAAGCAGGACCAGTGTTGATAACACGTTGCCATTGCGAACCATCACGGTTCATCCAGCCCCAGTCACCAGCCTGGTACATCTTAAGCTCGTTCTCATTCAGGAAGAACATAGTGTTCCACGGGCAGTCAAGGTCAGACACAACCGGAACGTCGCCGTCATCAGTCGTGAAGCCAAGACCAGTAAAACCACCCTCGAACTTCTGAACGTTCACGTATTGACGCTGTTGAACCAGAAGGTTGAAGTAAGCGCGACGCACACCAAGAGAGGTAAAGATAACAGTAGTAGAACCACCGTTAGTCCTGATGTTGTCAATCATGTTGATCATACGGCCTTCAGACAGAGCCTGAGCACCGGGGTTGTCAACGACAGACACCCACACAGGGCTAGTAGCCGGGTTGATGTTAAAGAGGGTACCAGAACCGGAGACAATGCTACGGAACCCAGTCAGCTCCTTGTTACGGGAGTTGGTCCGAGTGAAGTAGTCACCGGAAGCGGTGGTACCAGTCGCGGCAGTCGTGAAGGTAATAGTAGAAGA
>WNFJ01061368.1_pt1 | contig 48019 bp, 54 predicted proteins | sample 5400461 | NCBI WGS metagenome assembly WNFJ01 (sample SAMN13153349, study PRJNA577476) | soil metagenome | isolation source: 115 cm saprolite on Douglas fir-dominated hillslope | place: USA:California | collected 2013-09-17
GCGCGATTGCGCGACTGACTCGCGCCTGGCCTCGGAAGGACGTGTCGAGAAGTTTGGTGGAGCTGAGGGGATTCGAACCCCTGACCCCAAGACTGCCAGCCTTGTGCTCTCCCAACTGAGCTACAGCCCCACGCGAACGCTCACGTTACAGGGCGGCGCGGAAGATTGTCAAGGAAGGGAGTTGGTAGGGGAGAGGGGACTCGAACCCCTAAGCCCTTGCGGGCATGGCGTTTTGAGCGCCACGCGGTTTCCAGCTTCGCCACTCCCCCAACACACTCGAGTCCCAAGCATACCGCGATGACCTCGCTGTGGCATTACGGGAAGGAACGGTTTCGCTCGGATCCGTTTACGGGCTAGACACGGGATGGAGGGCGAGTAGTAGAGCCAGGCGAGCAATCGCTCAGATTCACGCTTCGCATACTTTAGGCACCAGATAGGGTGGCGTCGTGCCGCGGTTCTCACCGTCAGGCTCCCGCGCACTCCGCACGTGCGCTTTACCGCAACGCGAATCCACTCGACGAAGGCGGAGCTTGCCGACACGAGAGACACATAGAGTCGCTCGTAGATGTATGAATCCTTCTTGGGCACGTTATATCGATCGGTGCACGTTCTGATGGATCCGTCGCCATCGATGCACCCCCGCACGAAATCAGCCATGAACTCGTCCGGAACGTCGATCGGCCCAAAGGTGAGACTCTTCGCAGGCGTGAGCCCGATACTGAGGAACCAGTTGTAGAGGCCGCGATCACACCACTGCACTCTGTGATACAGCCTTCCGGTCCTATGTCGGCATTGCGAGATCGGAGCGCCGAGTCGAAGACATCGGCGCATCGTCTCGATTTGATCGAGATCTTTGGAGATCAAGGACATCTGCCCTTTCTTCCCAGAAAGATTTCCGTCGGTCGCCATCAACCCGACCGCATACGCGACCTCAGGACTCCAGCTGATGTCACTCGTATCCATTCGGCCGAGTGGGATCGGCCGGACCGGAATGGCGAACCGTCGAAGCCGGCGGAAGACTGTCGTGGTCGCGCAACCGAGCCGAGGGGCGATCTGATCGACCGTGAGCCCCTCATCAACATAAAGCCGTCTCAGCAACTCAGCGTCAATGGGCACGTAGGGCGGCGGTTTCCTCCGCTCCCGCGTCGGGCGCGGCGTCTCCACACCTCCAGCGTCGCGCCGCCCGCCGCCCGGTCAATGCCTCAAATCCGATACACCAGAAGCGGCAGCGTCCTTCCGCGCGGCGTCGAGGGCGACTCGCCCGCGCGCCGCGCGCCCATCCTCAGATAGAAGCCCACGGCGAATGGATCCGACGCGATCCTGAGCCGGCGCGCGCCATCGGCGCGCAGCGTCGCGACGCAGTCGGCGAAGAGCCGCGCGCCGACGCCGCGGCCCATGTGCGCGGGCAGCACCCAGAAGTGCTCGAGCTCGCGCACGGCGCCCGTGCCGGCCAGCGCGTAGAAGCCGAGGACGGCGCCGCCCCGCGTCGCGCACCGCACGGGATGGCGCTCGACGAACGCCGGCGTGACGGTGAGCGCGTCGCGCCAGCGGGCGATCCACGCCTCGGGGTACTTCCACCGGCGCTTCGCCGCGTGAGCGACGCGCGTGAGCGCACGCGCGTCCGCGGGCCGGGCGCGGCGGATCACGACGTCCACGGACGTAGTAAACTACAGCCGCCATGGGAGAGCTATCCTTCGCCGAGGACGTCAAGCAGCTCGCCTACGGGACGGGCGACGTCCTGCGCGGCGAGGGGATCCTCGCGATCACGAAGGCCCTCCTCCAGTCCGGCGTCAGCTACGTCGGCGGCTACCCCGGCGCGCCCGTCTCGTACCTGATCGACGTCCTCGCCGACGCGTACGAGCCCGTCCTGAAGCCCCTCGGCATCTACTTCGAGCAGTCGGGGAGCGAGGCGGCTGCGGCGGCGCTCCTCGGCGCGTCCATCAACTACCCGATCCGCGGCGCGGTCACGTGGAAGTCCGTGGTCGGCACCAACGTCGCCTCCGACGCGCTCTCGCACGTCGCGTCGGCCGGCGTCCTCGGCGGCGCGCTGATCGTGATCGGCGAGGACTACGGCGAGGGCGCCTCCATCCTCCAGGAGCGCACGCACTCGACCGCGCTCAAGTCGTCGGTCCCGCTCCTCGATCCGCGCAACAGCCTCGAGTCGTTCGCGCGCTTCGTGGAAGAGGGCTTCGGCCTCTCGGAGGCGTGCAACGAGCCGGTCTTCTTCTCGATAAGGATCCGCGCCTGCCACATGCGCGGCACGCTCCGGTGCAAGGACAACGTGCGCCCGGCGGTCAGCATGCTCTCGCCGCTCGGCGCGCCGAGCTTCAGCCCGGAGCGGATCAACCTGCCGCCGTTCACCTACCAGATGGAGGCGCAGAAGTTCGAGCGGCGGCTGCCGGCGGCGCGCCGCTACATCGTCGAGCACCGGCTCAACGAGCATTTCCCCGGCGACGAGGCCCACCTCGGCATCGTCATGCAGGGTGGGCTCTGGAACACGACGCTCCGCGGGCTCCACGTGCTCGGCCTGGCCGACGCGCGCGGCCGCACGCCGGTGCCGCTGCTCGTCCTGAACGCGATCCACCCGCTCGTGCCCGAGGAGCTGATCGGGTTCCTGCGCGGCAAGCGCCGCGTTCTCGTCGTCGAGGAGGGGATGCCGAACTACATCGAGCGCGAGCTGGGGGCGTTCGCCCACGAGGCGAGGCTCGACGTCGAGATCCACGGCAAGGACGTCTTCTCGCCGCACGGCGAGTACGTCCCGCAGCTCGTGATCGGCGGGCTCCGGCGGTTCCTCACCGGCGCCGGGCTCACGTCGCAGTCCTCGGCCGCGATCGAGGACCGCTACCGCGCGCTCACCGCGCATCAGTCCCAGATCCGTGCCGTCCTGCCGCAGCCGGTCGCCAAGCGCCCGCCGTCGTTCTGCACGGGCTGCCCCGAGCGGCCGGTGTTCAGCGCGATGAAGATCCTGCGCCAGCGCGAGCCCGAGATCGGGGACACCCACGTGTCGGCCGACATCGGCTGCTCGACCTTTTCCACGCAGGCGCCGTTCAACGTCGGCAACTCGGTCCTCGGCTACGGCATGGGGCTCGCGTCGTCGAGCGCCGTCGCGCCGCTCTTCGGCAAGCGGACGGTCTCGTTCATGGGCGACGGCGGCTTCTGGCACAACGGCCTCACCAACGGCGTCGCGAACGCGGTGTGCAACAAGCAGGACTCGGTGCTGGTGATCCTCGACAACTTCTACGCCGCCGCGACGGGCCAGCATCACGTGCCCTCCACCGGGACCAATGCCCGGAACGAGCCGGTGCGGATGCCGATCCCGGACGCGCTCCGGGGCCTCGGCGTCGAGTGGATCCGCACCGTCAACTCCTATCGCATCGCCGAGGTGATGAAGACGCTGCGCGAGGCGCTGACGACGCGCGTGCCGGGGCTCAAGGTCATCATCGCCCGGAACGAGTGCATGCTCGAGCGCCAGCGGCGCGAGAAGCCGCGCGCGCGCAAGGCGATCGCCGCGGGCGAGGAGGTCGTCCAGCCGCGCTTCGGCATCGATCCCGACGTCTGCACGGGCGACCACTCGTGCATGCGCCTGAACGGCTGTCCCTCGCTGACGCTCCGGGACAACCCCGATCCGCTGCGCGACGACCCGGTCGCGCACGTGGACGACACGTGCGTCGGCTGCGGCGTGTGCGGCGAGGTCGCCCACGCGGCCGTCCTCTGCCCGTCGTTCTACGAGGTGAAGGTCGTCGCCAACCCGACGCGCTGGACGCGGCTCGTGGCCGGCGCCCGCCGGGCGGTGATCCGCCGCCTCGCCGCCGTCACGGTGTGATGGCGGTGCGAGCCGCAGCACGTCGCGGGGCTGGGGCCCCGCCGAGCGAGGCGAGCGAGTGAATGACCCGCGGCTCCTGAGCGTCCTCATCCCCGCCGTCGGCGGCCAGGGCGGCGGCGTCCTCCTCGACTGGATCGTGGACGCGGCGCTGCTCGACGGCTATCCGGTCCACGGCACCTCGATCCCGGGCGTGGCCCAGCGGACGGGCTCGACCACCTACTACGTCGAGCTCTGCGCCGAGCGCGACGCCGAGCCGCCGGTCTTCTCGCTCTACCCCGTGCCGGGCGCGCTCGACGTGCTCCTCGCCGCGGAGTTCCTCGAGGTCGGGCGGATGATCGAGCTGGGCTTCCCGTCGCCCGCGCGCACCACGATCGTCGCGAGCACGCACCGCCTCTACTCGATCCACGAGAAGATCGCGACGGGGTACGGGATCTACCCGGAGGAAGATCTCCGGCGCGCGGCGCGCGCCTTCGCGCGCGAGCTCTACGCCTTCGACGCGCTGTCGCTCGCGCGCGAGCATGGGACGGAGGCGAACTCCGTCCTGCTCGGCGCCCTCGCGGCCTCGGGCGCGCTGCCGATCCGCGCCGACGCGTTCCGCGAGGCGATCCGCAAAAAGGGCGTCCAGGTGGACGCGAACCTCCGCGGCTTCGACGCCGGGCTCGCGGCCGCCCAGCGGCTCGAGCCGACCGCGGAGGCAGGGGCGGGGTCGCCGGGCTTCGGAACCCCACTCGCCCGGGACCCCGTCCCTGCCCCCGCGGTCCCCGCGGCCGCGGCGCGGAGCGAGCCCGAGGTCGAGCGCGTGATCGCGGGCTTTCCCGACGAGCTTCGCCCGACGCTCCGCCAGGCCATCCCGCGGCTCACGGACTACCAGGACCGCGCGTACGCCGGACGGTACCTCGAGCGGCTGCGACCGTTCGTCGCGCTCGGCGATCCGGAGCTGCTGCGCATCCTCGCGCGGAGCCTCGCCGTGTGGATGACGTACGAGGACGCGATCCGCGTGGGACAGCTCAAGACGCGCTGGAGCCGGTTCGAGCGGATCCGGCGGGAGAAGGGCGTAGGGCGGGGCGAGATCGTCGTCACCGATTACCTGAAGCCCGACCTCGACGAGATCTGGGGCATCCTGCCGCGCCGGCTCGTGGCGCCGTTCGCGCGCTGGGCCGAGCGGCGCTGGCCCCGCGGCCGGCCGACCTTCGGGCAGCACGTGCGCACGACGACCGTGACGGGCTACCTGCGCGTCTGGTGCCTGGCGCTCCTGCGCCCGCTGCGGCCGATCTCATACCGCGCGCACGAGGAGCACGCGCGGATGGAGCGCTGGCTCGCGGCGGTCGCCCGCTGCGCGGCCCGGGACCGAGATCTCGCACGCGAGGTCGCGCGCGCCGCGCAGCTCGTGAAGGGCTACGGCGACGTGCGGCGCCGCATGACCGGGCACTTCGACCGGCTGCTCGAGGGCGTCGAGCGCGCGGCCGAGCGCGAGGCGGCGAACGGCGGCGGGTTCGAGGGCGCGCGGACCCTCGCGGCGCGGTATCGGACGCTCGTGCTGCAGGGACCCGACGGGGAGGCCGAGGCCGCGGCGCTGGCCGCGGAGACGCTCGCGCGTTAGACGCCGACGCGGCGCTGCACCAGACCCTTCAACCGCTCCACCTCGGCGAGCTCGGGGTTCACGAACGCGAAGGCGTGGCCGTCCGCGTCCACCCGCATCACCAGCGACATGACCGTGATGGCCGGGCCGCCGTCGGGCGGCGTGAACGTGAGCTTGACCACGCTGCGCGGCTCGAGGGCCACGGCGAGCCGCGCCTTCATCCCCATGGCGCCCAGCTCGACGGTGGTGGCGTGGTGCTCCGCGCCGTTGTATCCGACGACGCGCACGGGGATCGCGAGCGGCGTGCGCGGGAGCCGCCGGCGGTCGGCGCGCGGCGCGCTCTCCAGGGGCCGGCTCATCGCGGCCGGCTCGAGGTACATCAGGACCTCGCTCAGGCGGTCGAGCGGAACGGGCTTGCCGACGAAGTCGGTGGCGCCCAGGCGCAGGCACTCGCGCGCCTGACTCTCGGTCACGACGCCCGAGACGGCGACGATCGGCACGCCGAGCTCCTTCACGGGACGGAGCTGCAGGAACTCGAGCCCGCTCATGCCGGGCAGGTGGATGTCGAGGATGATCGCGTCCGGGCGCTCCGAGCGGAGCTGGCCGAGCGCCGCCTCCGCGGTGCGCACGACGAGCGGCAGGTGACCCAGCTCGAGCAGGAAATCGCGGAACACGTCACCGAGGTCGGGCTCGTCCTCGACCACCAAAACCCGCATCCCGGCGAGTCTACCACGATAGGTGCGACGCCGGTCAACGCCGTTGTCGGCCGCGCCGCGCGCCGCTGCGTGTTATACTCGCGGTCCGGAGCGTCGTGAAGGAGGACTCGTGTCGGGCTACCTGCCCGTGCTGATTTTCGCGCTGTTCATCGTGGGTTTCGCCGCCGTGTCGCTCGCCGTGGCGCGGTTCCTCCGGCCGAGCCGTCCCGACGAGGTGAAGCTGATGAACTACGAGTGCGGCGCCGTGCCGATCGGCCCGGCGTGGGTCCAGTTCCCCGTGGGCTTTTACCTGGTCGGCCTGGTCTTCATCGTCTTCGACGCGCTCCTCGTCTTTCTCTTCCCGTGGGTGCTCGTGCTGAAGGCGCTCGGGCTCGGCGCGTTCTGGCCGATGGCGGGCTTCGTCGGGATCATCGGGCTCGGCTGGCTCTACGCGTACCGGGAGGGCGTGCTCGAGTGGAAGTGAAGGCGCCCCTGCCTCAGGTCCCGCCGCCGGGGTGGAGCGAGTTCAAGGACCTCCAGGAGTGGGAGAAGTACCACCAGGAGCGCGCGACCGACGACAAGACGTCGAACGCGCTGGCCTCGATCGCGGACGCGATCCATCACATGCCGGGCGGGTGGATCGTCACGACGTCCACCGACAAGATCTTCAACTGGGCGCGCCAGTCGTCCATCTGGCCCGTGACCTTCGGTCTCGCGTGCTGCGCGATCGAGATGATGGCGACCTTCGCGTCGCGCTTCGACGTGGAGCGGTTCGGCATGGTGCCGTGGGCCTCGCCGCGCCACTCCGACCTCATGATCGTCTCCGGCACGGTGACCATCAAGATGGCGCCGATGCTCAAGCGGATCTACGATCAGATGCCCGACCCGAAGTGGGTCGTCTCGATGGGCTCGTGCGCGAACTCCGGCGGCCCGTTCCGCCACGGCTACCACGTCGTGAAGGGCGTGGACCGCGTCGTGCCCGTCGACGTCTACGTCCCCGGCTGCCCGCCCACGCCCGACTCGCTGATGTACGGCCTGCTGAAGCTGAAGGAGCAGGTCGCCGAGTTCCAGAAGACCGGACAGCGCTCCACCGCCGCCGACCGCGGGTGAGCATGACCAGCGCCGACGCGACCGCACGGATCCGGGAGAGGTTTGGCGTCGAGCCGGCCGCCGAGGGCGGCGGCCTCGCCGTCGCGCTCCCGCGCGAACGCTGGCTCGCGTTCGGCCGCTTCGCGAAGGACGAGCTCGGCTGCGCCTACTTCAACTGGCTGTCCGCGATCGACTGGAAGGAGCAGGGGCTCGAGGTGCTCTACCGCGTGGAGAACCTCGACGCGAAGCTCGTCCTGACGCTGCGGACGAAGCTCGGCCCCGGGGAGACGCGCTGCGCGTCGCTCGTCGCCGTCTGGCGCGGCGCCGACTGGATGGAGCGCGAGTGCTACGACATGTTCGGCGTGATCTTCGAGGGCCATCCCGACCCGCGGCGCATCCTCCTCTCGGAGGACTGGGAGGGCTACCCGCTCCGGAAGGACTACGCCGTCGACACGCCCCACGCGCCGTACCGATGAACCGCCACGGGAGGAGCCGCGCATGATCTACGAGCTCAGGACCTACACGCTGGTGCCGGGCAAGCAGGGCGAGTACCTCAAGCTCAACGCGGAGGTCGGCCGGCCGATGCGCGGCGACAAGTACGGGAAGCTGGAGGGCGGGTGGACGACCGAGTTCGGGCTGCTCAACCAGTACGTCCACCTCTGGAACTATCCGAGCATGGACGAGCGTGAGCGGCTGCGCGCCGAGCTCATGAAGAACGAGGAGTGGACGAAGGGGTACGTGCCGAAGATCCGGCCGATGCTGCTCGCCCAGGAGAACAAGATCCTCTCCGCGGTGCTGCCGCTCAAGCCGCCCGCGGACGCGGGGCACGTCTACGAGCTGCGCTGGTACCGCGCGCACCCCGGCAAGGCCGCCGAGTGGCTCTCACACTTCAAGGCGATCATGCCGGTGCGCGAGAAGTACTCGAAGAACGTCGGCCTCTGGCAGACCGAGGCGGGCCAGCTCAACGAGGTCGTCCACCTCTGGGCCTACCGTGACCTGAACCACCGCGCCGAGGTGCGGGGCGGCGCGCTGAAGGACCCCGAGTGGCAGAAGTTCCTCGCCGCGTCGGCGCCGCTGCTCGCCGAGATGCGGTCGGTGATCCTGAACCCGACCGCGGTCTCCCCGATGCGCTAGATGTCCGTCGCCGCGCGGCAGACCGTCGAGATCGGCTACGCGGGCAGCGAGCGGCTCACGATGAACATGGGGCCGCAGCACCCGTCCGCCCACGGCGTCTTCCGCGCGATCCTGACGCTCGAGGGCGAGACGGTCGTCGGCGTGGACGCGGTGATCGGCTACCTCCACCGCTGCCACGAGAAGCTCGGCGAGACGCTCACGTACGTGCAGTACCCCTCGATCGCGTCGAAGACCGACTACGTCGCCGCCATGACGTCGGAGCTCGCCTACGTCTCCGCGGTCGAGAAGCTCGGCAAGTTCGAGGTGCCGAAGCGCGCCCAGTATCTCCGCGTGATCGCGGCCGAGCTGCAGCGGATCGCGTCGCACTGCCTCTGGCTCGGCACCTGGTGCATGGACATGGGCGGCGCCCTCGGGGGCGGCGCGACGGTCTTCCTCTACTGCATCCGCGAGCGCGAGCTGATCCTCGACCGCTTCGAGGAGCTGACGGGCGCCCGGCTCCTCTACGGCTTCCACCAGCCCGGCGGGACCCGCTACGACGCGCCCGCGGGCTGGGACCGGAAGGTGCGCGAGACGCTGGACGTCATCGCGCAGCGGATCGACGAGTACGAGGCGATGCTCGAGGGCAACGCGTTCTTCCTCGCGCGCGCCCGGGGCGTCGGCGTGATCTCGCGCGAGCTCGCGCAGGAGGTCGGGGTCTCGGGGCCCCTCATCCGCGGCTCGGGGGTGGACTACGACGTCCGCCGCGCCGAGCCCTACTCCTCGTACGGGGACTTCGACTTCCGCGTGCCCGTCGAGACGGCGGGGGACTGCTACGCGCGCTACCGCGTGCGGATGGTCGAGTTCCGCGAGTCCATCAAGATCGTCCGCCAGGCGCTCGACGGCCTGCCGGAGGGGCCGATCTCGTCGCGGCCGGGCGTGAAGTCGGTGGGCCAGGTGCGGGTGCCGAAGGGCGAGGCCTACACGCGCATCGAGGGCGCGCGGGGCGAGGTGGGCTGCTATCTCGTGTCCGACGGCGGCCCCAAGCCGTACCGGATGAAGTGGCGGGGCGCCTCGTTCTCGAACCTCGCGGTGCTGCCACACATCATCCCCGGCCACAAGGTCGCGGACGTCGTCGCGATCATGGGCTCGGTCGACCCGGTGTTCGGCGAGGTCGATCGGTGATGCCGCCGCTCGCGTGGCACGCGCTCATGGCGTTCATCGTCCTGAATGCCATCCTCGTGCTCGTCGCCTACGTGACGCTCCTCGAGCGGAAGTTCGCCGCGCGCATGCAGTCCCGGATCGGGCCGTACTATGTCGGCCGCCCGCACGGCTGGCTCCAGCCGATCGCCGACGCGCTCAAGCTCATGATGAAGGAGGACGTGATCCCCACGTCGGCGGACCGCGGCGTCTACAACCTGGCGCCGGTCGTCTTCCTCGTGCCGTGCATCCTGATCTTCGCGACGATCCCCTTCGCGCCGGGGCTCGGCGTCGCCGACCTGAACATCGGCGTGCTCTTCTTCCTCGCGGTCTCGTCGCTCGAGATCGTCGGCCTCTTCATGGGCGGCTGGGGCTCGAACAACAAGTACGCGCTCCTCTCGGCCATGCGCGCCGTGAACCAGATCATCTCGTACGACCTGCCCTTCGTCCTCGCGGCCCTCGTGCCGGTCCTCCTGGCGGGCTCGCTCCAGCTCTCCGCGATCGTCGCCGCGCAGCAGGGCCTCTGGTTCGTCGCGTACCCGGTGCTCGGCCAGCTCGCGTTCGTCGCGTTCGTGATCGCGACGCTCGCCGCCGAGAACCGCGTGCCGTTCGACATCCTCGAGGCCGAGTCGGAGCTGGTCGCCGGCTTCCGCGTCGAGTACAGCGGCATGAAGTTCGCCCTCATCCAGCTCGGCGAGTACGCCCACATGCTCGGGACGAGCTTCCTCGGCGCGCTCCTGTTCCTCGGCGGCTGGCTCGGGCCCGGCCCGGCGTGGCTCGGGCCGGTCTGGTTCCTCGTGAAGGCCATCCTGGTCTTCCTGCTCGTCACGTGGGTGCGGTGGACCTTCGTGCGGATCCGCGTGGACCAGATCCTCGCGATCTCGTGGAAGCTCCTGCTGCCCGCGTCGCTCCTCCTGCTGCTCGCGACCGGGCTCTGGGTCGCCACGGGGGGCGCCGGTGGGTAACGGCCCCGGGCGGCCGCCCGCCGTCTTCAAGGAGCTGGGGCAGCTCGTCGGCGCCGTCGGCCGCGCCATGGGCGTCACGCTCCGGAACTTCTTCCGCGCCCCGGTGACGCTCCGCTACCCCGACGTCCAGCGCGCGTACCCCGACCGCTTCCGCGGGATCCTGGCGCTCACCTACGACGGGGAGACCGGCGAGGAGAACTGCATCGGCTGCCGGCTCTGCGAGTACATCTGCCCGCCGCAGGTCATCAAGGTGGAGATGCTCAAGGCCGAGAAGCGGAACTTCGCGAAGACGTTCACGCTCGAGCTCTACGCGTGCGAGTTCTGCGAGCTGTGCGTGCAGGTGTGCCCGACCGACGCGATCATCATGCTGAAGACCTTCGACCTGGCCACCGCGGACCGCCGCCAGCTGCTCCTCGACAAGGACCGGCTCCACGCGCTCGGGCTCGAGTTCGAGCCGTCGTGGGCCACGGGGAACCGGCTTCGCGACATGCAGGCGCCGCCGAAGCCCGCGAAGGCCGCCGAGGGCGTCGCCAAAGGAGAAGCGAAGGAGCCCGCCGAGTGACGCTCGAGGCCGTGGGCTTCTGGGTCGTCGCGACCGTCCTGGTCGCCTCGAGTCTCGCCGTGGTGCTCACGCCCAACCTCTTCCACGCCGTGCTCTACCTCGCCGCCGCGCTCGTCGCGACCGGCGTCGTCTTCCTGTTGCTCGACGCGCCGTTCCTCTTCGGCGTCCAGCTCCTGCTCTACGCGGGCGGCGTCGTGACCATCGTCGTGTTCGCGATCATGCTGACGGAGCGGCTCGTCGGCGAGCGGATCGCGCAGACGAGCCGGCACGTCGTCAACGGCGCCATCGTCGCCGCGGCGCTCTTCGTCGGCGTCGCGGGGTTCCTCATCCAAGCGCCCCTCGGCGGCGCGCGGCCGGCGCCCCCGGGCGACACGATGCCCGCGATCGGGCGGGCGCTGCTCGGCCCCTGGGCGGCGGCGCTCGAGCTGCTCGCCGTGCTCCTCGTCGTCGCGCTGCTCGGCGCCCTCTACTTTGCGCGGACCGAGGACTGATGAGCCTCTACGGCTACCTCACGCTCGCGGCGCTCGTGTTCGCGATCGGCCTCTTCGGCGTCCTCACGCGGCGCAACGCGATCGGCATCCTCCTCGGCATCGAGCTGATGCTCAACGCGGTGAACATCAACCTGGTCGCCTTCGCCCGGTTCGGCGGGGACGTGGCGGGTCTCGTGTGGCCGTCGGCCTCGCGATCGTGATCGCGATCTTCCGCACCCGGCGGACGGTGGACGCCGACCGCCTCGACCTCCTCCGGGGCTGACGCGATCGACGCCGCCGCGACCGCGCCGCTGCTCGTCCTCGGGCTGCCCTTCGCCGCGTTCCTCCTCCTGGCGGTGGTGGCGCCGCTCCGCCGCGCCGGGCGGGTCGCCGGCGTCGTCTCGATCCTCGCCGTGGCCGCGGCGTTCGTCGCCGCGCTGTCGGTCTGGAGCGACGGCCGCGGCGGCGTGCAGACTTGGGCGTGGATCCCCGCCGACGGCGGCCCGATGGCGACCGTCGGCCTCCTCGTGGACCCTTTGTCCGCCGCGATGCTCGTCCTCGTCACCCTCGTCTCCCTCCTCGTCCAGGTCTACTCGCTCGGGTACCTGCACGACGAGCGGGCGCCCTCCCTCGGCCGCTACTACACGTACCAGTCGCTCTTCGCCTTCTCGATGCTCGGGCTCGTGCTCGCGCCCTCGTTCATCCAGATGTTCGTGTTCTGGGAGCTCGTCGGGCTCTGCTCGTATCTCCTGATCGGCTACTGGTACGAGCGGCCGTCGGCGGCGCGCGCGGCCGTGAAGGCCTTCTGGATCACCAAGCTCGGCGACCTCGGCTTCGTGATCGGGATCGTCATGCTCTGGGCGGCGACGGGCACCTTCGAGTTCCAGCCACTTTTCGCGAAGGCGCAGGAGCACGCGCTCGCGATCGAGGGGCTCGGGACGATCATGTTCCTGATCTACCTCGGCGCGGTCGGCAAGTCGGCGCAGTTCCCGCTCCACGTGTGGCTCCCCGACGCGATGGAGGGGCCGACGCCCGTGTCCGCGCTGATCCACGCGGCGACGATGGTGACGGCGGGGGTCTACCTGGTGGCGCGCGCGGAGCCGCTCTTCGCCCTCACGCCCGAGGTCCTCACGCTCATGGGCTGGGTCGGCGCCTTCACCGCGCTGCTCGCCGCGAGCATGGCGTGCGTCGAGAGCGACATCAAGCGTGTCCTCGCGTACTCGACGGTCTCGCAGCTCGGGTACATGATGGCCGCCGCGGGCGCCGGCGCGGCGGACGCGAGCGTCCTGCACCTCCTGACCCACGGCGTGTTCAAGGCGCTCCTCTTCCTCGCGGCGGGCGCGGTGATCCACGCGGTCGGGACCAACGACATCTTCCGGATGGGCGGCCTCTTCCGCGGGATGCCGCAGACGGGCGTGGTCTTCGTCGTCGGCACGCTCGCGCTCGCGGGCGTGCCGCCGCTCGCCGGCTTCTTCTCGAAGGAGGCGATCCTCGCGGGCGTCTGGGAGGCGGAGCTCCGGGGGCCCTTCCTCATGCTCGCGCTCACGGCGTTCCTGACCGCGTTCTACATGTTCCGCGTCGTCTTCCTCGTGTTCTTCGGGCGGGCGCGCGCGCCCGGTCACCCGCACGAGGCGCCGTGGACGATGCGGGGCCCGCTCTGGTTCCTCGCGCTGGTCACCGTCGGGTGGGGGGTGCGCTTTGCGCTCGCGGAAGACGGCGGTCACCACGGGCCGGGCTGGCTCGCGCCGGTCTCCGTCGCCCTCGCGCTCGGCGGCATCCTCCTCGCGTGGGCGGCCTACCAGCGCGGCGCGGTGGACCCGGCGCGCCTCGCGGGGACGTTCCCGCTCTCGGCGCTCGACGTCCTCGCGCGCCGCCGCTACGGCCTCGACGCGCTCTACGCCGGGCTCTACCGCGGCTTCATCCTCGGCTTCTCGCGCCTCGTCGGCTGGGTGGACCGCTACCTGGTGGACGGCGTCCTGAACTTCCTCTCGGCGTGGACGCTGCGCGGCGGCGACCTCCTCCGGCGCCTGCAGAGCGGCCAGGCGCAGGACTACGTCTACGGCGTCGCCTTCGGCGTGCTGCTGCTCTTCGTCTGGGCCCAGTGGTGGCGGAGATGATGATCGGCGTTCCGGTGCTTTCGCTGATCACGTGGGCGCCGTTCGTCGGCGCGCTCCTGATCATGTTCACGGCGCGCCGGCGGCCGCTGGCGGTGCGCCTCATCGCCGCGGTCACGACCGGCATCTCCGCCGTCCTGTCGCTCTGGATCTACGTCACGTACGATCGGGAGGCGGCGGGCTTCCAGTTCTACGAGAAGCTCCCGCTCGTGCCGCCGCTCGGCATCTCGTACGAGCTCGGCGTGGACGGGATGAGCCTGCTGCTGGTCCTGCTGACGGCGATCATCATCTTCGCGGGCGTGTTCGCCTCGTGGACGATCGCCGTGCGGAGCCAGGAATTCTACGCGCTCCTGTTGGCACTCGTCACCGGCGTCTTCGGCGTCTTCGTCTCGCTCGACCTCTTCGTCTTCTTCCTCTTCTACGAGCTCGCGGTGCTGCCGATGTACCTCCTGATCGGCATCTGGGGCTCGACGGGAGAGGTGCGGCCGCGCGGCATTTTTGCATGGGCGTACCGGGAGACCGGCGTGGGGACGAAGGAGTACGCGGCGATGAAGCTCACACTCTACCTCCTGTTCGGCTCCGCCTTCATCCTCGTCGGCATCTTGGCGCTGTACGCGCAGGCCGGCGCCTCGTCCTTTTCGTTCCTCGAGCTCGAGGGCGGCACCTTCCCGCCGGCCGTGCAGCGCTGGGTCTTCCTCGCGTTCTACGTCGGCTTCGGCATCCTCGCGGGCATCTGGCCGCTGCACACCTGGTCGCCGGACGGCCACGCGTCGGCGCCGACGGCCGTCTCGATGCTCCACGCGGGCGTGCTGATGAAGCTCGGAGCCTACGGCGTGGTGCGCCTGGGCATGGGGCTCCTGCCCGAGGGGGCGGCGGCGCTCGCCTGGCTCGTGGGGACGATCGCCTGCGTCAACATCGTCTACGGCGCGCTCGCGGCGATGGCGCAGACCGACCTCAAGTACGTCATCGCGTACTCGTCGGTCTCGCACATGGGGCTCGTCATGCTCGGGGCCGCCACGCTGACGGAGGCCGGGCTCAACGGCTCGGTCTTCCAGATGTTCGCCCACGGGATCATGACCGGCCTCTTCTTCGCCCTCGTCGGGCTCGTCTACGAGAAGGCGCACTCGCGCGAGATCGGGCGGATGGGCGGCTTCGGCAGGGCCATGCCCGGCATCGCGACCGCGTTCACGGTGGGCGGCCTCTCCTCCCTCGGCCTGCCGGCGACCGCGGGCTTCATCGCCGAGATCCTGACCTTCATGGGGGCGTGGCGCTCCGGCCACCGCTGGTGGCTCTTCCCGGCGGTCGCCGGCACGTTCCTCACGGCCGTCTACGTGCTGCGGGTCGCGAAGCAGATCTTCTGGGGCCCGGCCTCGCCGCACTTCCACGACCTCGAGGACGCGCGCGGGCCCGAGTGGGTCGCGCTCGTCCTCCTGGTCGCGGTGCTCGTCATCTTCGGGATGGCGCCGGCGCTCGCGCTCGCCCCCGTGGACACCGCGACCGTGCCGCTCCTCACACGGATCCTGGGCCCGTGACGCCCGGTCTGGCGCGCGTGTTCCCGCTGGAGCTCGGCCTCGCCGCCCTGCTGCTGCTCGTCTTCGCGGCGAACCTCGTCCATCGCGGCGCCGACCGGCGGGCGATCTCCTGGCTCGCGACCGGCGGCGTGCTGGCGCTCACCCTCGCGAGCTTCCTCGCGGAGCCGGCGGGGCCGGCGCTCGGCGGCATGTTCGTGCAGGACGGGCTCGCGCTCTTCGCCAAGCGCCTCTTCCTCGGCGCGACGTTCATCGGCCTCCTCGCGTCTGTCTCGACGCCGGAGATCGGGCGCGGCCGGCGCGCCGGCGAGTACCACCTCCTGGTCCTGGCGTCGCTGCTCGGCATGCTCGTGCTCGCGTCGGCGCGGGACCTGATCCTCCTCTTCGTCGCGTTCGAGCTCATGTCCATCCCGCTCTACGTTCTCGCGGGCTTCTTCAAGCGCCAGGACGAGGCGGTCGAGGCCTCGCTGAAGTTCTTCCTCGTCGGCAGCGTGTCGTCGGCGGTGCTGGCCTACGGGCTCTCGTTCGTCTACGGCGCGACCGGCACGACCGACCTCGCGCGGGTGGCGCGCGCGGCGGCGGGCGGCCACCCGCTCCTCCTGCTCGGCCTGCTCGCGGCGTTCGCGGGCTTCGCGTTCAAGATCGCCGCGTTCCCGTTCCACATGTGGGTGCCGGACACCTACGAGGCGGCGAGCACGCCGTTCGTCGCCTGGCTCAGCGTGGCGCCGAAGGCCGCCGGCTTCGTGGTGCTGTTCCGGGTCTACTTCGAGGGCGCGGGCGAGCGCGCCGCCGCGTGGCTCCCCGTCGCCGCCGGGCTCGCGACGCTCACGATCGTCGCGGGCAACCTGATGGCGCTCCCGCAGCAGAACGTGAAGCGCCTGCTCGCGTACTCGGGGATCGCGCACATCGGCTACATGCTCGTGGGCTTCGCGGCGGCCTCGGCGTCGGGCGTGGCGATGGTGCTCTTCTACCTCGTCGCGTACGTCTTCGGGAACATGGGCGCGTTCCTCGTGGTCGAGGCGGTGGCGCGCTCCGAGGGCTCGGAGGCGACGGCCGCGTTCCGCGGGCTCGCGCAGCGCTCGCCCCTGCTCGCGCTGGCGATGCTGATCTTCCTGCTCTCGCTCGGCGGCATCCCGTTCGTCGCCGGCTTCTGGGCGAAGCTCTACGTCTTCTGGGCGGCGGCGCAGGCCGGGCTCTACTGGCTCGTGCTGCTGGGGGCGGTCCTCACGGTCGTCGCGCTCTTCTATTACCTCGTCGTGGCGCGGCGCATGTACATCGAGCCGCCCGAGCGGCCCGAGCGCGTCCGACTTTCCGGAACCCTGGCGCTCGCCCTGATCATCTGCGTCGCCGGCGTAGTGGCGCTCGGCCTCTATCCCAAGCCCGTCGTGATGGCCGCGCTCCGCGTCGCCGCGCCGCTCTTCTGAGCCGTAAGTAGCTGAAATAGCATCGGTGATCTCTCGACTTGCCTTATCGGCCGACGGCCTGTATTCTATGTACCGACCGGTTGGTACAGATGACGACGACCAAGACGAGCGACCAGGGGACGAAGACGAAGGAGGGCAGGTCCACGCGCGAGGTCATCCTCGCCGCGGCGACACGGCTCATCCACGTCCACGGCTACAACCACACCACGCTCGACGACATCCTGCGCGAGAGCGGCGTCGGCAAGGGGAACTTCTACTACCACTTCAAGAGCAAGGAAGACCTCGGCTACGCGATCCTCGACGAGATCGTCGCCTCCTTCCTCGAGCGCACGCTCGAGCCGTGCTTCTCGGACCCCGCCGCGCGGCCCCTGACTCAGATCCGCTGCTTCCTCGACCGGGTGCTCGAGGCGCAGCGCCAGCGCAACTGCGTGGGCGGCTGTCCGCTCGGCAATCTCGTGGCGGAACTGTCCGACGTGCACGAGGGCTTCCGCACGCGCCTGGCGCGCGTGTTCGCCGCGTGGCAGGCGCGGCTCCACGACGCGCTCGAGGCAGCGCGCCGGCGCGGCGACGTCGGCGAGGCGTGCCGGCCCGACGCGGTCGCCCACTTCCTCGTGGCCTCGCTCGAGGGCGCGATCCTCCTGACGAAGCTGACGAAGGACATCGGGGTCATGGAGCAGTGCGTGGAGGAGCTCAAGCGCTACCTCGCCCTCTACGAGCCCGGGACGTGACGCCCCTGGACGCGCAGCGGGTGGACGAGGACGCGCGGCTCGTGGAGGCGCTCCGCCGTGACGATCCCGCCGCGCCCGAGCATCTCGTGGACAGGTTCGGCGATCGCGTCTACCGCCTGGCGCTCCGCATCACCCGGTCCAACGAGGACGCGGAGGAGGCGGCGCAGGACGCGCTCTGGACCGCGGCGCGCAAGATCCACACGTTCAAGGGCGAGTCCGCGTTCGGGAGCTGGCTCTACCGCATCGCCGCGAACGCGGCCTACCAGAAGCTGCGCTCCCGCCGGACCAAGGCCGCGGAGGTCGCGCTGGACGACGTGCTGCCCGCGCTCGACGCGGGCGGCCGCCACTTCGAGCCGATGGACGACTGGTCCAATCGCGTGGATGAGCGGGCGCTCCAGGGCGAGCTGCGGGAGGTCCTCACGGAGGCGATCGACACGCTGCCGCCGGACTACCGGACGGCGCTCGTCCTCCACGACGTCGAGGGCCTGTCGAACCCGGACATCGCGGAGGCGCTCGGCATCAGCCTGCCGGCGGTGAAGTCGCGTGTCCACCGCTCGCGCCTCTTCGTGCGCAAGCGCCTCGCCGACTACATGAAGACCGCCTGATCGGCCTCGCGGACCCCGCCGGAGTTGACGCGGAGCGGCGCCGTGTGGTCTCATAGGTGCTCGTCATAACTCCCTTCTAGGAAGGTCCAGGGTCCATGGAAGCGGTCATCGCAACCGGCGGCAAGCAGTATCGCGTGGCGCCCGGCCAGGTCATCTCGGTGGAGAAGCTCCCCGGGGACCGGGGCGCGACGGTCGAGTTCCGCTCCGTGCTCCTCGTCACGCGCGACGGCCAGGTCATCGCGGAGCCGACGGCGCTCAAGGGCGCGCGGGTCTCCGCCGAGGTCCTGCGCCAGGGGCGTGGCCGCAAGGTGTCCATCGTGAAGTTCAAGCGACGCAAGAACTACCGCCGCCACCGGGGGCACCGCCAGGCGGCCACGACGGTCCGCATCATGAAGATCGAGGTCTAGGGCATGGCGCACAAGAAAGGCGTCGGCAGCTCGCGGAACGGGCGGGATTCGAACCCTCAGATGCTGGGCGTGAAGCGCTTCGCGGGCCAGTTCGTGACGGGCGGCTCGATCCTCGTGCGCCAGCGCGGGACGCGGTTCCGGCCCGGGCTCAACGTCGGGCTCGGCTCGGACGACACGCTCTTCGCGAAGGTGGACGGCTACGTCCGGTTCGCGCGGCGTGGAGACTCGCGGTACGTGAGCGTCTCGACCGACCGCGGGTGACCGCCGGCGGGCGACCCCGGGCCCGCGTGGGGTTGCATGTTCGTCGATGAGATCGACATCTTCGTCAAGGGCGGCGACGGGGGCGCCGGCTGCGTCAGCTTCCGCCGGGAGAAATACGTCCCGCGCGGCGGCCCCGACGGCGGCGACGGCGGCGACGGCGGGAGCGTGTGGCTCGAGGCCGATCCCGCGCTGACGACCCTCCTCGATTTCCACTACCGGCGGCACTACCACGCCGAGCGCGGCACCCACGGCGAAGGCTCGAACCGTCACGGCGCCACCGGCCGCGACCTGGTCCTGCGCGTCCCGGCGGGCACCGTCGTCACCGACCGCGCCACGGGCGAGCTCCTGGGCGACCTCGCGGCGCCGGGCCAGCGCGTGCTCGCGATCGCGGGCGCGCGCGGCGGGCGCGGCAACGCGCGCTTCGCCTCCTCGACGAACCGGGCCCCGCGCCGCGCCGACCTCGGCCGGCCCGGGCCCGAGCGCTGGCTCCACTTGGAGCTCCGGCTCCTCGCCGACGTCGGCGTCATCGGCTTTCCGAACGCGGGCAAGTCCACGCTGGTGTCGCGCCTCTCGGCGGCGAGGCCGAAGATCGCGGACTACCCGTTCACGACGCTCGAGCCGACGCTCGGCATCGTGCGCGTGGACGCCGAGCGTTCGTTCGTCATCGCGGACCTGCCCGGGCTCATCCCGGGCGCCGCGGAGGGCAAGGGGCTCGGCCACCGGTTCCTCCGCCACACCGAGCGGACGCGCCTCCTCCTCCACGTGCTCGACCTCGATCCGCAGACCGGGCGCGATCCCGTGGACGACCGGGAGGCGCTCGACCGGGAGCTCCGCGCCTACTCGCCCGAGCTCGCCGCGCGGCCGCAGCTCCTCGTCGCCAACAAGGCCGACCTGCCGGAGGCGGCGTCGCGCCGGGAGCGGCTCGAGCGCCAGTGCGCCGCGCAGGGCCTGCGCTGCTTCGTGATCTCGGCGGCGACCGGCGCCGGTCTGGACGACCTGGTCCGCGGCATCGCGGCGGCGCTGGCGGCGCCCGGGCCCGTGGCCGTCGCGGGACGCGTGTCGTGAAGGAGCGCAAGCTCCCCCGCGTCCGCCGGCTCGTGGTGAAGGTCGGCACCGGGCTCGTCACCGAGCCCGGTATCGGCGCCTCGCCCGAGCGCATCGGCGCGCTCGCGCGCGACATCGCCGCCGCGCGCGAGGGGCGCCGCGTCGTGCTCGTCACGTCGGGCGCCATCGCGACGGGGATGGCGCGGCTCCGGCTCTCCGAGCGCCCGCGCTCGATCCCCGAGAAGCAGGCGGCCGCCGCGGTCGGCCAGTCCGCGCTCATGGAGCGCTACGAAGCGGCGTTCGCCCGGCACGGGATCCACGTGGGCCAGGTGCTGCTCACCGCGCAGGACATCGGCGACCGCGCGCGCTACCTCAACGCGAAGAACACGCTGCTCGCGCTGCTGCGCTTCGACGTGCTCCCGATCGTGAACGAGAACGACACGGTCGCCGTCGAGGAGATCAAGGTCGGCGACAACGACAACCTGAGCGCGCTCGTCGCCTCGCTGATCGACGCCGACCTGCTGGTGCTCCTCACCGACGTGGACGGTCTCTACAGCGACGACCCGACCGTCAACGCCGCCGCCCGCAGGGTCGAGCGGGTCGAGGCCGTCACCGACGAGATCGCGCGGCTCGCCCGCGACCGCGCTGATGGCGTCTCGGTCGGCGGCATGGCGACGAAGCTCCAGGCCGCGAAGAAGGCCGCCGCGTCGGGCGTCGCGATGGTGATCGCGAGCGGCCGCGAGCCCGGCGTCCTCGCCCGGATCCTCGCCGGCGAGCCCGTCGGGACGTACTTCGCGCCGAAGGCCGAGCGGCTCGCCGCGCGCAAGCGCTGGATCGCGTTCGCGGTGCCCCCGCAGGGCCGGCTCACGGTGGACGCGGGGGCGCTCGCGGCGCTGACCCGGCACAAGAAGAGCCTGCTCCCGGCGGGGGTCGTCGCCGTCGAGGGCGACTTCGCCTCGGGCGAGGTGGTGGCGGTGCAGGGCGCTGGAGGCCGCGAGTTCGCGCGCGGCGTGGTGAACTTCGACGCCGCGGAGCTCCGGAAGATCCAGGGCGCCCAGACCAGCGAGATCGAGACGCGGCTCGGCTACAAGAGCTTCGACGAAGTGATCCACCGCGATAATCTGGTAATCCTCTAGGGGATGGCCATGGACGTCCGGGCGCTCGTGGAAGGGAAGGCCCGCGCGGCGCGCGAGGCCGCGCGCGCGCTCGCGCTCTGCCCGACCCGCATCAAGAACGACGCGCTCCTCCAGATGGCGCACGGGCTCGTCGAGAAGACCGCGGCGCTCCTCGAAGCGAACCGCGGCGACGTCGAGCGCGCCCGGAGCCGCGGCGCCGCGCGCGCGTTCCTCGACCGCCTGGCGCTCAGCGAGGCCCGCGTCGAGGAGATGGCGCAGGGGCTCCGCGAGATCGCCGCGCTCCCGGACCCCGTGGGGATGGTCGTCGAGGCGTGGCGCCGGCCGAACGGCCTCGAGATCTCCCGCGTCCGCGTCCCGCTGGGCGTCATCGCGTTCATCTACGAGTCGCGCCCGAACGTCACGGCCGACGCCGCCGGGCTCTGCGTGAAGGCCGGCAACGCCGTCGTCCTGCGCGGCGGCAGCGAGGCGATCGAGTCCAACACGCTGATCGCCGGCGTGCTGGCCAAGGCGCTCGAGAAGGCGGGCGGCCCGGCCGACGCGATCCAGTTCGTGGACACGACCGACCGGGCGGCGGTCGCGGCGCTCCTCGAGCTCGACGGGCTCCTCGACCTCGTCATCCCGCGGGGGGGCGAGGACTTCGTCCGGTGGGTCGCCGAGCGCTCGCGCGTCCCGGTGCTCAAGCACGACAAGGGCCTCGTCCACGTTTTCGTCGACGCCTCGGCCGACCCCGCGATGGCCGCGCAGATCGTGGTGAACGCGAAGGCCCAGCGGCCGAGCGTCTGCAACGCGCTCGAGACGCTCCTGGTCCACCGCGCGATCGCGCCGGCGTTCCTGCCGCTGGCGGCGCGGCGGCTCGCCGACGCGGGCGTCGAGCTCCGCGGCTGCCCGGCGACGCGGGCGCTCGTGCCCGCGGCGCGGCCCGCGACCGACGCGGACTGGGACACGGAGTATCTGGACCTGATCCTCGCGGTGCGCGTCGTGGACGACCTCGACGCCGCCCTCGCGCACATCCGCCGGCACGGCACGGGGCTCGCTGAGGCGATCGTCACCAACGACCTCGAGCACGCGCGCCGCTTCACGCGCGAGGTGGACGCCGCCGCCGTGCTCGTGAACGCCTCGACCCGGCTCGTGGACGGCGGCCAGTTCGGCATGGGCGCGGAGATGGGCGTCTCGACCTCGCGGGTCCACGCGCGCGGCCCGGTGGGCGCGCGCGAGCTGACGACGACGAAGTTCATCGTGCTGGGCGACGGTCAGGTGCGGGACTAGGGCTTGGCCGGCACCGCGGTCTTCGGCGGGTCGTTCAACCCGATCCACTACGGGCACCTGCTTCTCGCCGACGAGGTCCTCGAGGCGCTCGGCCTCGACCGGATCCTGTTCGTGCCCGCCGCGGTCCCGCCCCACAAGCCGCCCGGGCGGCTGGCGCCGGCGGCCGACCGCTACGAGATGGTCCGGCTCGCGACGGCGGGCCACCCGCGGTTCGAGGTCTCCGACGTCGAGCTGCGCCGCGCCGGTCCCTCGTACACCGTGGACACGCTCGCGGAGCTCCGCATCCCCCGCGCGGACCTCTTCCTCCTCCTGGGCTCGGAGACCTTCCTCGACCTCCTCACGTGGCGCGAGCCCCGGCGCCTTGCCGAACTGGCCCGGCTCGTCGTGGTCCCGCGCGTCGGCAGCGCGTTCGATCCCGACAGCGCCGCGGCGCAGAAGGTCGTGCGCGAGATCGGGCAGGAGCCCCTGATCGTGCGCGTGACGTCGCTGCCGATCTCGGCGTCGGACCTCCGGCGCCGCGTCCGCGAGGGGCGGTCGCTCGCCTACCGCGTGCCCGACGCGGTCCTCGCCCACATCCGCGCGCGGCGCCTCTACCTGACCGAGGGGGCGTGACGCAGCCGCCGGCCGAGCGGAAGGCGCGGAGCGCCGCGCGCGCGGCGCTCGACAAGCGGGCGACCGACCTGGTCGTGCTGGACGTGCGCGCCGTCTCGAGCATCGCCGACTACTTCCTGCTCTGCAGCGCCAAATCGACGACCCACATGGAGGCGATCTCGGGCGCGATCCGCGACGAGCTCAAGGGCGCGGACGTCCGGCCGCTCCACACCGAGGGCGTCGCCGCCAGCGGCTGGATCCTCCTCGACTACGGCGACGTCCTCATGCACGTGTTCCTCGAGGACACGCGCGCCTACTACGCGCTCGAGCGCCTCTGGGGCGACGCGCCCACCCTGTCGCTCGCCGGCGGCTCCGAAAGGGCGTGAAGGTGTTGCGCGCCTCCCGGACGCGTGTTAGCGTTCATGACTTGAGTAGCGCGTGCCAGACGTGGCGGAGGGAGGCCGCGATGCGCAAAGAGCGACTGGCGTACTTCAAGAAGCGGCTGGTCGAGAAGCAGCGCCAACTGGCGGACGAGGTCGGCCGGACCGCCATCTACGGCAAGGATCAGGAGGACGACTCGATCAAGGACCTGGGCGACCAGGCCAACACCGCCTACAACAGGGAGTTCTTCTTCGAGCTCGGCAACGGCGACCGCCGCCTCCTCCGCGACGTCGTCTCCGCGCTGCAGAAGCTCGACGACGGCGCCTTCGGCTCCTGCGAGCGCTGCAGCGAGCCCATTTCCGAGAAACGCCTCGAGGCGCTGCCCTTCGCCCGCTACTGCATCGACTGTCAGCGCGTGGTCGAGCAAGAGGAGCGGATGGCCACGGGCTGATCGCACGCGGCCCCGACCGGCGCCCCCCTGCGCTCCACGAACCGCCCGCCCGCGCCATGACGCTCCTCGCCTCGCTCCGGACCCTCGTGTCCGTCGGCCTCGGTCTCAGGCGGCTCTTCGCCCCGACGGCGAGCGCGCCCCTCTCCGACGACCCGCAGACGCTGGAGCTGCTCCGGCGCGCGGACGAGGCGCGGGCCGCCGGCCGGCCTGAGGAGGCGGGCACGCTCTACCGGCAGGTCCTCCAGGCGCGCCGCAACCACGTCGGCGCGCTCCGGGGCCTCCGAGAGCTCGCCGCCGAGGCCGGGCGCTGGCCGGAGCTCCTCGACCTCCAGCACCGGATCCTGGGGGCCGTCGCCGCCGCCGGCCGATCGGCGGAGACGGAGTGGCTCGCGGTCGCCTACTACGAGCTCGGACGGGCCGAGCTCGCCCGAGGCAACGCGGCCGCCGCGCTCCCCCAGTTGAGGAACGCCGTGCGCGCCGACCGCCACTTCCTGCCCGCGGCCCTGGCGCTCGGCGACGCCCACGAGGCGGTGGGCGAGCGCCGCGAAGCCGTCCGCGCGTGGGAGCGGGCCGCGGAGGTCCAGCCCGCGCTGCCGCTCCTCGCGCGGCTCGAGCGCGCCTACCGCGAGGAGGGGCGCCCGAGCCGGATGATCGCGCTCTACCGCGGGGCGATCGACCGGGCGCCCGACGACCTGTCGCTCGCCGTCGCGCTCGGGCGCGTCTTCTTCGAGCTCGAGATGCTCGACGAGGCCGCCGACGAGCTCGAGAAGGTCGAGGTCCGGGCGCCCGACCTCCCGGCCGTCCACGCCTTCCTGGGCGCGGTGTTCGAGCGGCGCGGCGAGACCCGTGAGGCGTTCGCCGAGTACCGGCGCGCCCTCCAGCTCGCCCAGGGGTTCGACTGGCCGCACCGCTGCGCGGCGTGCGGCGCCACGGCGCCGACCTGGCAAGACCGCTGCCCGCGCTGCCGCCGCTGGAACACGCTGCGCCCCGCGCACCGCTGAGCGGGAGCGTCGCCGCCCGTGAAGACGGTCGCCACCGCCCTCCTGGACCTCGTCTTTCCCGCGCTCTGTCCGGTCTGCCAGACCCGCCTGGGCGCCGGCCGGCGCGATCCCCTCTGCGGGGGATGCTGGGACGCGATCGAGCGCATCGCGCCGCCCTACTGCGACGCGTGCGGCGCGCCGGGGCCGCCGCGCTGCGCGTCCTGCGCCGCGGCGCCGCCCGCGTGGGACTACGCGCGTAGCGCCGCGCGCTACGCCGGCCCGCTGCGCGAAGCGCTCCACGCGTTCAAGTTCGCGGGGCGGCGCGCGCTCGCGCGGCCGCTGGCCGACCTCCTGGTCGAGGAGTGTCTTCCCGCGCTGCCTCCGGGCATCGCCGCGGTCGTCCCGGTGCCGCTCGGGTGGGAGCGCGAGCGGGAGCGTGGCTTCAACCAGGCGCGCCTCCTGGCCGAGCGCGTGGCGGGGCGCCTCGGCGTCCCGCTCCGTCCACGCTGGACGGTCCGGGTGCGCGCGACCCCGCCGCAGAGCGACCTCGCCGCGGCGGAGCGGCGGGCGAACGTCCGGGGGGCGTTCCGCGCGTCGGCCGCGGCCGCCGGGCGGCACGTGCTCGTCGTGGACGACGTCTTCACCACCGGCGCGACGCTCGGCGAGTGCGCGACGGCGCTCCGCGACGCCGGCGCGGCCCGTATCGGGCTCCTGACAGTTGCCCGCGTCCTCTGAGCCACCGTATAATCGGATGACGCTGTCCGGTACTGACGTGCCGCAGCCCCCACAAGGAGCCCTTCGATGAGCATTCGAGTCGGCGTCAACGGATTCGGCCGGATCGGGCGCGTCTTCTTCCGCACCGCCCTCGAGGCGAGCGACATCGAGGTGGTCGGCGTCAACGACCTGGCGGACGCCAAGACGCTCGCGCACCTGCTGAAGCACGACTCGGTCCACGGCACGCTCGCGGCCGACGTGCAGGCGAAGGGCGAGGCGATCTTCGTGAACGGGCGCGAGGTCCGCGTCTGCGCCCAGAAGGATCCGGCGGCGCTGCCGTGGAAGGAGCTCGGGGTGGACGTCGTCGTCGAGTCCACCGGCATCTTCCGCGACACCGCGACCGCCTCGAAGCACCTCCAGGCCGGGGCGAAGAAGGTCGTCATCACGGCCCCGGCGAAGGATCCCGACGCCACGATCGTCCTCGGCGTCAACGAGCAGACCTACGACCCCGTGAAACACCGGATCATCTCGAACGCGTCCTGCACCACGAACTGCCTGGCCACGACGGTGAAGGTGCTGGACGATGCGTTCGGCGTGACGCGCGGCTTCGCCTCGACCGTGCACTCGTACACGAACGACCAGCCCGTGCACGACTTCCCGCACAAGGACCTCCGGCGGGCGCGCGCCGCGGCGGTGAGCATGATCCCGACGACGACGGGGGCGGCGACCGCGGTGGGCCTCGTGCTGCCGAAGCTCAAGGGCAAGCTCGACGGCATCGCGATCCGCGTGCCGACCGCCAACGTCTCCGTGGTGGACCTCGTCGCCGAGCTCGCCAAGCCCGCGACCGTCGCCGCGGTGAACGACGCCTTCCGCGCGGCCGCGGCGGGCCCGCTCCGGGGCATCCTCGACGCCACGGACGAGGAGCTGGTCTCCTGCGACTTCAACGGCAACCCGCACTCGTCCATCGTGGACCTGCCGTCCACGGCGCTCGTCGACGGCAACCTGATCAAGGTCCTCGCCTGGTACGACAACGAGTGGGGGTACTCCAGCCGCGTGCGCGACCTGATCCGGTTCATCGGCAAGACGCTGTAGGCCGGGCTTGCCGAAGCTCACGCTCGAGCAGCTGGACCTCGCGGGCAAGCGCGTCTTCCTCCGCGCCGACCTCAACGTCCCGCTCGCGGAGGGCGGGATCGCGGACGACACCCGGCTCCGGGCGGTGCTTCCTACGATCCGGTACGCGCTGAAGGCCGGCGCCGCGGTCGTCCTCGCCTCCCACCTGGGCCGGCCGAAGGGCCGGGACCCGCGGTACTCGCTGCGGCCCGTCGGCGAGCGCCTCGCGGCGCTCCTGGGCCAGGCGGTCGAGCTTGCCCCCGACTGCGTCGGGCCCGAGACCGCCGCGCGCGCGCGGGCGCTCGCGCCGGGCGACGTCCTGCTCCTGGAGAACCTCCGGTTCCATCCCGGGGAGGAGAAGAACGACGACGCGTTCGCCCGCGAGCTCGCCGCGCTCGCCGACTGCTACGTGAACGACGCGTTCGCCGCCGCGCACCGGGCGCACGCCTCGATCGACGCGATCACGCGCCACCTCCGGCCCGCCGCGGCCGGGCTGCTCATGCGGCGGGAGCTCGACGCGCTCGGCAGGATCCTCGAGGCGCCGGCCCGGCCGCTCGTGGCGATCCTCGGCGGCGCGAAGGTCTCGGACAAGCTCGCGCTCGTCGGCCACCTGCTCGAGCGGGTGGACGCCCTCCTGATCGGCGGCGCCATGGCCTTCACGTTCCTCCAGGCGTTGGGCCACGCGGTGGGGCGCTCGCTCGTCGAGGCCGGCCGCGTCGAGACGGCGCGCGGCGCGCTCGAGACGGCGCGGCGGCGCGGCGTCCGCGTCGGGCTGCCCGTGGACGCGCTCGTCGCCGAGGGCCTCGACAGCCCGTCGGGCCGCGCGGTCGGCGTGCGCGAGATCCCGCCCGACCTCATGGGCCTCGACATCGGCCCGCGCACGGCGGAGGCGTTCGCGGCCGAGCTGCGCACGGCGCGGACGATCGCGTGGAACGGGCCCATGGGCGTCTTCGAGAAGGCGCCGTTCGCCGGCGGCACGCTCGCGGTCGCGCGCGCCGTGGCCGCGGCCCCCGCGTTCTCGGTCGTCGGCGGCGGCGACACGATCGCCGCGGTCGCCCAGGCCGGCGTGGCCGACCGCATCGGCTACGTCTCGACGGCGGGCGGCGCGTTCCTCGAGTACCTCGAGGGGCGGAAGCTCCCGGGCGTCGAGGCGCTGGCGGAGGCCGCGTGAGGACGCCGCTCGTCATCGGCAACTGGAAGATGAACGGCGCCGTCGCGGAGTCGAAGGCGCTCGCCGGCGCGCTCCGCGAGGGCCTCAAGCGCCCGCGCGGCGTGCAGGTGGTCGTCTGCCCGCCGTTCACGGCGCTCGCGGCGGTCGGGGAGATCCTCGCCGGCGGGCCGATCCTCCTCGGCGCGCAGACCTGCCACCACGAGCCGTCGGGCGCCCACACGGGCGAGATCGCGCCGCCGATGCTCGTGGAGCTCGGCTGCCGCTACGTGCTGCTCGGCCACTCCGAGCGCCGGCGGGAGATCGGGGAGTCCGACGAGCTGATCAACAAGAAAGTCCGCGGCGCGCTCGCGCACGGCCTCACGCCGGTGCTCTGCGTCGGCGAGACCGCCGACGAGCGGCGGCAGGGGCTCACGTTCCCGACGGTCGAGGGCCAGCTCCGCGCCGGGCTCGCCGGCCTGGCGCCGGACCAGCTCGACAAGGCCACCCTCGCCTACGAGCCCGTCTGGGCGATCGGCACGGGTGTCAACGCGACCGCCGGCCAGGCGGCCGAGGTGCACGGCTACCTCCGCGGGCTCGTCGCCGAGCTCGCGTCGAAGGAGATCGCGCAGGCGGCCCGGATCCTCTACGGCGGCAGCGTCAACGCCGAGAACGCCGAGGGGCTCGTCGCCGAGGTCGAGATCGACGGCGCGCTCGTCGGGGGCGCCAGCCTGAGCGCGCCGACGTTCATCACGATCGTCAGGAAGGCGGCGCGCGGCGGCGCGGCGTCGAAGGAGTGAGGGAATGCACATCGCGCTGATCGTCGTCCACGTCCTCGCGTGCTTCGCGATCATGGGCATCGTGCTCCTCCAGGCGGGCAAGGGCGCCGACATCGGCTCCGCGTTCGGCGGCGCCGGCACGCAGGCGGTCTTCGGCTCGATGGGGACGCCGACGATCCTCGGGAAGATCACGACCGTGATCGCGATCGTCTTCACGCTGACCTCGTTCAGCCTCGCCCTGATGGGCGGCGAGCGCGGGGGCTCGGTCGTGCGCGAGGCCCCGTCCGCGCCGGCCGCCCCGGCACCGAGCGTCCCGGCCCCGGCCGCGCCGGCCCCCGCGGCGCCCGCGCCGCCCGTAGCGCCGCGCTGAGCGTGAGACCGGCCGCCGCCGTCCCAGCCCTGGCGCTCGCGGTCGCCCTCGCCGTCGCGGCGTGCGGCGGCGAGGCCGACAGCGCCGTCGACCAGGGCGTCGGCCGCCCGGGCGACACGCCCGCCCACGGCGACACCTTCATCGAGGCGCTGACCGGCAACATCTCGGGCCTGATCCCGAACGTGCTGACCGACAGCCCGTCGTTCGAGGTCGGCTCGCTGATCTACAACGGCCTCGTGACGCGCGATCGCGACCTCAACCTCGTGGGCGAGCTCGCGGAGTCATGGAAGTTCAGCCGGGACTGCCTCGACCTCACCCTCACCCTGCGCCGGAACGCGCGCTGGCACGACGGCCGGCCCTTCACCGCCGCGGACGTCATCTTCACGTACGAGACGATGATCAACCCCAAGACGCCGACCGCGTACCGCGAGGACTTCAAGGCGGTCGAGTCCGTCGAGGCGCCGGCCCCGTACACCGTGCACGTCCGCTACAAGCAGCCCTACGCGAAGGCCCTGCAGAGCTGGGGAATCTGGATGCTGCCCCGGCACCTGCTCGAGCCGTACGTGCGCGAGGGCAAGCTTCGCGAGGCGCCCCAGAACCGCACGAGCCCGGTCGGCACGGGCGCGTACCGGTTCCGCGAGTGGAAGCCCGGCGAGAAGGTGGTGCTCGTCGCCAACCCCGACTACTTCGAGGGCCAGCCGTACATCTCGCGCGTCGTGTACCGCATCATCCCGAGCCAGGCGACGATCTTCCTCGAGCTGAAGGCCAGAGGCGTCGACGCGGCGGGGCTCACCGCGCTGCAGTTCAAGCGCCAGACCGAGTACCCCGCCTTCCGCAAGGCGTACCACAAGTACGAGTACCCGGCGAACGCCTATACCTATCTCGGCTTCAACCTGAAGGACCCGCGCTTCGCCGACCGGCGCGTGCGGCAGGCGATCGCGCACGCCATCGACAAGCAGGAGCTGATCGACGGCGTGCTGCTCGGCCTCGGGCGCGACGCCACGGGCCCCTACAAGCCCGGGACGTGGGCCCACAACCCGAACGTCAAGCGTTACCCGCACGACATGGCGAAGGCGCGCGCGCTGCTCGCGGAGGCGGGGTGGAAGGCGAACGACGACGGCGTGCTCGTGGACACGCACGGCCAGCCGTTCGCGTTCGAGCTCCTGACGAACCAGGGGAACGACGAGCGCAAGAAGGTCGCGGAGATCGTCCAGGCCTCGCTGAAAGACCTCGGCATCCACGTGGACATCCGTGTGATCGAGTGGGCGTCCTTCCTCAAGGAGTACATCAAGAAGCGCCGGTTCGACGCGATCATCCTCGGCTGGGGCATCGGGCTCGACCCCGACCAGTACGAGATCTGGCACTCGTCGAAGACCGGGCCGGACGAGCTCAACCACATCTCCTACACGAACCCCGAGGTGGACGCGTTGCTCGAGCAGGGGCGGCGGTCGTGCCGGCAGGCGGAGCGCAAGACGTACTACGACCGGCTCCAGGCGATCCTCGCCGAGGACCAGCCGATCGTGTTCCTCTACTTCCGCGACGCGCTGCCCGTCGTCTCCTCGCGCGTCCGCGGCATCGTGCCGGCGCCGAACGGGATCCGGTACAACTTCAACGAGTGGTATGTGCCGAAGCACCTGCAGCGCTACACGGCGGGGTGACCGCGCGGGTACGATAGAATAACGCGGCATGTTCCGGTACGCGCTCCGGCGTCTCCTCCTGGCGTTCCCCCTCCTGATCGGCATCACCTTCGTCTCCTTCGTCGTGATCCACCTGGCGCCGGGTCGCCCCGGCGAGGTGGTGACGGGCGAGCTGAGCGCCGAGTCGCAGAAGGAGCTGTGGCAGATGCTGGAGAAGGAGTACGGGCTCGACAAGCCGCTCCACGTCCAGTACTGGACCTGGCTCGGCCGGCTCGCCCGGCTCGACTTCGGCCGGTCGTTCTCGCCCGACGCGCGGCCCGTCCTCCAGAAGATCGGCGAGCGGCTCCCGATCACGCTGCTCCTCAACATCATCGAGATGCTGATCATCATTGCGTTCGCCGTCCCGATCGGCGTCCTCTCGGCGACGCGCCAGTACTCGCTGTTCGACAAGGTCACCACGGTCTTCGTCTTCGTCGGCTTCGCGACGCCCGACTTCTGGCTCGCGCTGCTCCTCATGATCCTCTTCGGCGTGCAGCTCGGGTGGCTGCCCATCTCGGGCCTGCGCTCGCTCAACTGGGAGTACCTGTCGTTCTGGCGCCAGCAGTGGGACTTCGCGGGCCACCTCCTCCTGCCGATCGTCGTCGCCACCTTCGGCGGGCTCGCCGGCTTCTCCCGCTACATGCGCCAGTCCATGCTCGAGGTCATCCGGCAGGACTACGTGCAGTCGGCGCGCGCCAAGGGGCTCCCGGAGCGCGTCGTGATCGGCAAGCACGCGCTCCGGAACGCGATGCTCCCGGTCGTGACCGTGCTGGGCCTGTCGCTGCCGGGGCTCATCGGCGGCAGCGTGATCGTGGAGTCCATCTTCGCGATCCCCGGGATGGGCCAGCTCATGGTCCAGGCGGTGTTCGAGCGCGACTACCCGGTGATCATGGGCAACCTCGTCATCGTCTCGACCCTCACGCTGGGCGCCAACCTCCTCGCCGACCTCACCTACAGCCTCGTCGATCCGCGGATCCGCGTCGGCGCGCGCCGGGGTCGACGGTGAGCGCGTGAGGGCGTTCTGGAAGGCGTTCCGCCGCAACCGCCTGGCGCTGGTCGGCGGGGTGGTCGTGGCCTTGCTCGCCGCGCTCGCGATCCTGGCGCCCGCGATCGCGCCGTGGGACGCCAACCGGCCCGACGTGAAGAAGATCCTCGACGCCCCGTCGCAGATCCACCCGCTCGGCACCGACCTGCTCGGCCGTGACGTGCTCTCGCGGATGCTCTACGGCGCGCGCGTGTCGCTCGCCGTGGGCTTCGTCTCCGTCGGCATCGCGTCGCTGATCGGCACCATGCTGGGCGCCGCCGCCGGCTACAACGGCGGCGTCGTGGACGGGGCCATCATGCGGCTCGTGGACCTCATGCTCGTGTTCCCGCGCTTCTTCCTGCTGCTCGCGGTCCTCGCCTTCCTGCGCCCGTCCATCTGGACGATCATGGCGGTCATCGGGCTCACGGGCTGGATGGGGGTCGCGCGCCTCGTGCGCGCCGAGTTTCTCGCGCTGAAGGAGCGCGAGTTCGTCCTCTGGTCGCAGGCGGTCGGCGCGAGCGGCTTCCGGGTCATCTGGCGCCACATCCTGCCGAACGCCATGGCGCCCGTGCTCGTCGCGATGACGCTCGGCATCCCGGCCGCGATCCTGACGGAGTCGGGCCTGTCCTTCCTCGGCCTCGGCGTCCAGCCGCCCCACGCGTCGTGGGGCAACATCCTGAACGAGGGCAAGGACGCGATCGAGATCGGCTGGTGGCTCTCCGTCTACCCCGGGCTCGCGATCCTCGTCACCGTGCTGTCCTACAACCTCCTCGGCGAGGGGATCCGCGACGCGCTCGATCCGCGGCTCCGGCAGAGCGTCGGGCGAATTGCCGCGCGCCGGTAGGCGCGTTATACTCCGCTCTCGTCTCGCGCCGAAGTGGCGGAACTGGCAGACGCGCACGTTTGAGGGGCGTGTGGGGCAACCCGTGGGGGTTCGAGTCCCCCCTTCGGCACCATCTCCTCCCGACCGTCCGGACCCACCTGCAGGCGCCCGTTTCGCTGTGGCATAATGATACGGTTTGAGCGGAAAGAACGACTGCGTATGACGCGCTCCCTCCCGGTCATCCAGCCCGAGAGCCTCCACGAGGGGCGCAAGCCGCCGTGGCTCAAGGTGCGCGCGCCCGGCGGGCCGAACTACATGCGTCTCAAGCACCGCATGCGCGAGTGGAACCTCCACTCCGTCTGCGAGGAGGCGCGCTGCCCCAACATCGGCGAGTGCTGGGAGGAGGCGACCGCGACGTTCATGATCCTGGGCGACGTGTGCACGCGCAACTGCGGCTACTGCGCGATCGCGCATGGCCGGCCCACGTGGGAGGACCGCGAGGAGCCCGAGCGCCTCGGGCGCGCGGTCGGCGAGCTCGGCCTCGAGTACGTGGTGATCACCTCCGTCAACCGCGACGACCTCGCCGACGGCGGCGCGGCCCACTGGGCGGCGACGATCCGCGCGGTCCACCGGCACGCACCGCGCTGCCGGGTCGAGGCGCTGATCCCCGACTTCCAGGGGAGCGGGGCGTCGCTCGCGGCCGTGCTCGAGGCGCGGCCCGAGGTCCTGAACCACAACACGGAAACCGTTCCGAGTCTCTACAAGTACGCGCGTCACGGCGGCCGCTACGAGCGCGTGCTCGAGCTCTTCCGCCGCGCGCGCGCGTGGGCGCCGGCGCTGCCGACGAAGTCGGGGATCATCCTGGGGCTCGGCGAGGAACGGGACGAGCTGGTCGCGACGCTGCGTGATCTCCGCGAGGTCGGCGTCTCGATCGTGACGCTCGGCCAGTACCTGCGGCCCTCGGCGCAGCATCTGCCGGTCGCGCGCTATTACCACCCCGACGAGTTCGCCGAGCTCGCCGCGCTCGGGCGCGCGCTCGGCTTCGCGCACGTGGAGTCGGGCCCGCTCGTGCGCAGCTCGTACCACGCGAAGCGCCAGACGGACGCGGCGGGAGTAGGCGCGTGAGCGCCGTGACGATCCTCATGACCTTCGCCTTCGCCGCGCTCGTCACGGGCGCGCTGCTCGGGATCCCCAAGCTCGTGGCGCCGCGGCGGCTCACGCCGGTGAAGGCCGAGCCGTTCGAGTGCGGCAAGGACCCGATTGCCATCGCCGAGGGGCGCTTCGCGATCAAGTTCTCGACGGTCGCGATCTTCTTCATCCTGATCGACATCGAGCTCCTCTTCATCTGGCCCTGGGCGCTCCTCTACCGGCGGCTCGGCTGGTTCGGGTTCGCCGAGATGATGGTCTTCCTCGCCATCCTCATGCTCGGGTTCCTCTACATCTGGCGCAAGGGAGGGCTCGAGTGGGACTAGGCACGTTCTTCACGTCGAAGATCGACGGGGCCATCGGCTGGGCGCGGAAATACTCGATCTTCCAGTACCCGTTCGTCACCGCGTGCTGCGGCATGGAGTACATGGCGACGGCGTGCTCGCACTACGACATCGACCGCTTCGGCGCGGGGCTCCCGCGCTTCTCGCCGCGCCAGGCGGACGTGCTCTTCGTCGTCGGGACGATCAGCCACAAGATGGCGCCGGTCCTCAAGCGCGTCTACGACCAGATGACCGAGCCGAAGTGGGTCGTCGCGTTCGGCGTGTGCACGTGCACGGGCGGCTTCTACAACAACTACGCGACGGTCCAGGGGATCGACACGCTCATCCCGGTGGACGTCTACATCCCGGGCTGCCCGCCGCGCCCCGAGTCGGTCATCGACGGGCTCATGAAGCTCCAGGACAAGATCGCCGCGCAGGCCCAGAGGTACTAGGGGCGTGGGCGTGCGACGCCGCAGCACGGCCGAGGTGCCGCAGGCACGAGCGTGCGAGGCGAGCCGGTGATGGACGGCGCGGCGATCCTGGATGCGCTCCGGGCGCGGTTCGGCGCCGGCGTGGTCGAGGCGCACGACCACCACGGCGATCACACCGCGGTCGTGACGCGCGACGCGCTGCCCGGCGCGCTCGCGTTCTGCCGCGACCAGCCCGAGCTCGCCTTCGACATGCTGATGGACCTCACCGCGGTCGACTACCTGAAATTCCCCGGGCGCGAGGACGGGCCGCGCTTCGAGGTCGTCTACCATCTCTACTCGGTGGCGCACAACCACCGCGTGCGTATCAAGACGCGGGTGGACGAGGACGACGCGGTCGTGACGAGCGCCGTCCCGCTCTGGCCGATCGCGAACTGGTTCGAGCGCGAGGTGTGGGACATGTTCGGGGTGCGCTTCGCCGGCCACCCGGACCCGCGGCGCCTCCTCATGTACGAGGAGTTCGTCGGTCACCCGCTGCGCAAGGACTACCCGATCGACCGGCGGCAGCCCCTGATCGGTCCCGCGGACTAGGATGGCCATGGCCGAGACGGCGCGTCGCGAGTTCATGCTCGGTGAGGGGAGCGGCACCGGCGGCGGGAGCCAGAACCTGCACGTCGGCATGGGGCCGGCGCACCCGGCGATGCACGGCATCATCCGGATCACGACCGAGCTCGACGGCGAGACCATCGTGCACGCGGACGTCGAGATCGGCTACCTGCACCGCGCGTTCGAGAAGGAGTGTGAAGTCGGCGGCTACAATAACGCCATCCCGTATACCGACCGGCTGAATTACGTCTCGCCGCTGATCAACAACTTCGGCTATGCGTCGGCGATCGAGAAGCTCCTGGGCATCGACGTCACCGAGCGCTGCAAGTACATCCGCGTGATCATGTCGGAGATCTCGCGGATCTCGGACCATCTCACGTGCATCGGCGCCTCGGCGATGGAGCTCGGCGCCTTCACCGTCTTCCTCTACATGATCAAGGCGCGCGAGTTCCTGTGGGAGCTGATCGAGGACGTCACCGGCGCACGGCTCACGATCTCCTACGGCCGCGTCGGCGGCGTGAAGGCCGACCTCCCGGACGGCTTCGCCGAGAAGACGGCGAAGGCGTTCAAGGAGACGCGCGAGGTCCTCGACGAGGTGCATCGCCTCCTGACCGGCAACCGGATCTTCATGGACCGGATGATCGGCGTCGGCGCGCTCTCGCGCGAGGAGACCATCGGGTACGCGATCACCGGCCCGCTCCTCCGCGCGGTCGGCGTGCCCTACGACGTGCGCCGCGCCTCGCCCTACTACGTCTACGACCGGCTCGAGTGGGAGGTCCCGACGCAGAAGGACGGCGACAACTACGCGCGCTACCTCGTGCGCATCGCCGAGATGGAGCAGTCGATGCGCATCGTCGAGCAGGCGCTCGCGCTGATCCCGGGCGGGCCGATCAACGTGGACTTCCAGGGCCGGCCGATCGACCCCGCGGCGTACGTGGACCGCGGCAAGCAGGGGAAGACCGAGGGGCTGCTGCTCGTGCCGATCACGCTGTCGCCCAACCTGCAGGGCTCGGAGCGGCCCGCCTACGATCGCGTCAACGCGCAGGACAAGCGGGTCGTCCTGCCGCCCAAGGAGACGACGTACGGCTCGATCGAGGGCCTGATGAACCACTTCATGCTGATCATGGAGGGGTTCGGGATCCGGCCCCCGCAGGGCGAGGCGTACTTCGCGGTCGAGGGCGCGAACGGCGAGCTCGGCTTCTACGTCGTCTCCGACGGCACCGACCGCCCCTACCGCGTGCGCTGCCGGCCGCCGTGCCTGCCGCCGATGGCCGCGCTCCACCGCATGATCGAGGGCGAGATGATCGCCGATCTCATCCCGACGTTCGGCTCCGTGAACATGATCGGCGGGGAGCTCGACCGGTGAGCGCGTCCACGCTCGTGTTCTCCGAGGCGCAGCTCGCGGAGGTGCGAAGCCTCCAGGCGCTCTACCCGGACCCGCGCGCCGCGCTGTTGCCGGTGCTCCACATGGCCCAGGAGACGTTCGGCTACGTCTCGCTGGAGGTCGAGGAGTACGTCGCGGGCCTCTTCGGCCTCTCGCCGGCCCACGTCCACGAGGTCGTGACCTTCTACACGCTCTACTTCCGGGCCCCGAAGGGCCGCCACGTCGTCGCCGTCTGCCACAACCTCTCCTGCCACCTGGCGGGGGCGAAGAGCATCCTCGAGCACCTCGAGGCGCGGCTCGGCGTCGAGGCCGGCGAGACGACCCCCGACGGCCGCGTGACGCTCCAGGCGGTCGAGTGCCTCTGCGCGTGCGAGCACGCGCCGATGATGCAGGTGGACGACCGCTACGAGCTCGACCTCACGCCCGCGAAGGTGGACCGGATCCTCGAGGGGCTCCGGTGACGGCCGAGAAGATCCTCACGAAGAACTTCGACCGCGCCGACTCGCACACGCTCCGGGCGTACCTCGAGACCGGCGGCTACACCGCCTGGCGGAAGGCGCAGGCGATGGAGCCCGGCGCGATCACCGAGGAGGTCAAGCGCTCGAACCTCCGCGGCCTCGGCGGCGCCGGGTTCCCGACGGGGACCAAGTGGTCGTTCATCCCGAAGAACCACCCGGGCCCGGTCTACCTCGTCATCAACGCCGACGAGGGCGAGCCGGGGACGTTCAAGGACCGCTACCTGCTCGAGCGCGACCCGCACGCGCTGCTCGAGGGCATGCTCATCGCCGCGCGCGCGATCCGCTCGGCGACGGGCTTCGTCTACGTCCGCGGCGAGTACGTGGAGCCCTGGCGGCGCTTCGCGGCCGCCGTCCGGGAGGCGTACGACGCCGGCTATCTGGGGAAGGGCTTCGACGTCGTGGTGCATCGAGGCGCGGGCGCCTACATCTGTGGTGAAGAGACCGGGCTGATCTCGTCGCTGGAGGGCAAGAAGGGCTGGCCGAAGCTCAAGCCGCCGTTCCCGGCGATCAAGGGGGCCTTCGGCGCTCCGACGATCGTGAACAACGTGGAGACGATCTGCCATGTGCCGCCGATCATCGACCGCGGCGCCGCGTGGTTCGCGTCGCTCGGCACCAAGACCCAGGGCGGCACGCGGATGTACTCGGTCTCGGGACGGGTGAAGCGGCCGGGCGTCTACGAGGTGTCGGTGGCGACCACGCTGCGGCAGCTCGTCCACGAGCTGGCCGGCGGTGTCGCCGGCAACGGACGGCTCAAGGCGGTCGTCCCGGGCGGCTCGTCGGCGGCGATCCTGCGCGCCGACGAGATCGACGTGACGCTCGACGTGGACGGCCTCCGGAACGCGGGGAGCATGGCGGGCTCGGCAGGGGTCATCGTGATGGACGAGACCGTGTCCATCCCCGAGGCCCTCATGGTGGTCGCGCGCTTCTACGCCCACGAGTCTTGCGGCCAGTGCACGCCGTGTCGCGAGTCCACCGGCTGGATCTACAAAATGTGCCGGCGGATCGTCGAGGGCCGCGGCGAGAAGGACGACCTCGACAAGATCCTCGACGTGGCCAAGCGCGGCGCCGGCACCACGATCTGCGCCTTCTACGACGGCGCCGTCGGCCCGTATATCTCGTACATCGAGAAGTTCCGCGATGAGTTCGAGGCGCTGATCCCGCATGCCTAAGCTCACGATCAACGGCACGGAGGTCGTGGTCCCCGCGGGGACCAACCTGATCGAGGCGGCGCGCGCCGTCGGCGTCGAGGTCCCGCACTACTGCTACCATCCCGGCCTCTCGATCGCCGGCCAGTGCCGGCTCTGCATGGTGGACATCGAGAAGACGCCGCGCCCGACGATCGCGTGCAACACGCCGGCCGCCGAGGGCATGGCGGTGTGGACCGAGACCGAGCGCGTCAAGGACACGCGCCGGGCGATCATGGAGTTCCACCTGATCAACCACCCGCTCGACTGCCCCGTGTGCGACCAGGCGGGGGAGTGCTGGCTGCAGATCTACTACATGCAGCACGGCCTCTACGACCCGCGGATGACGGACGAGAAGGTGCACAAGCCGAAGGCGGTGCCCCTCGGCCCGCACGTCATCCTGGACGCCGAGCGCTGCATCCTCTGCTCCCGCTGCGTGCGCTTCTGCGACGAGATCACCGGCACGGGCGAGCTCGGCATCTTCCACCGGGGCGACCACTCCGAGATCGGCCTCTTCCCGGGCACGGAGCTCGCCAACGCGTACTCGGCGAACGTCGTGGACATCTGCCCCGTGGGCGCCCTGACCGACCGCGACTTCCGCTTCGCCGTGCGGGTCTGGTACCTGGATGTCGCGAAGTCCGTCTGCCCCGGCTGCGCGCGCGGGTGCAACATCGAGGTGCACGTCAACCGCCGGCGCCCGCACCACAACGAGGGCCGGCGCGTCGCGCGGCTCAAGCCGCGCTTCAACGCCGACGTCAACAAGTGGTGGATCTGCGACGCGGGGCGCTACGGGTTCAAGGCCGTGGACGACAAGACGCGGATCGTGGAGCCCTTCCGCCGCGACGGCGGCGCTCCGGCCGACGCGAGCTGGGACGAGGCGATCGCGGCGCTGGCCGGCGCCCTCGGCCGGTGCGCCCCGGACGAGGTCGGCGTCCTCGCCTCGCCCGGGATGGCCAACGAGGACCTCTTCGCGCTCCGCCGCGTGCTCGAGCGCCGCGGCATCCGCCGCGTGGCCTTCCACGTGCCGCCGGCCGCGCCGGGCGACCAGGACGACTTCCTGATCCGCGCGGACAAGAACCCGAACTCGCGCGGGGCCGAGCTCCTGGGCTTCGGCGGTGACGCGGCGGCGATCCTCGGCGCCGCGCGCGCGCGACAGGTGAAGTGCCTCTGGATCTTCGGCCACGACCTCCTCGCCGCCGGCTGGCCCGAGGCCGACGTGCGCGGCGCGCTCAGCGCGGCCGAGACGGTGATCTGGGTCGGCGCGAACGCGAACGGCACGAGCGAGTGCGCCCACTGGGTGCTGCCGGCCGCGGCGTGGGTCGAGCGCGAGGGGACGTGGACGAACTTCGAGGGGCGCGTCCAGCGCTTCCGCCAGGCCGTCGAGCCGCTCGGGCAGGCGCTGCCCGAGTGGGAGATCCTGGGGCGCCTGCTCGAGGCGCTCGGCGCCGGCGCCCGGCCGCCGCGCGCGGAGCGCTGGTTCCGGGAGCTCGCCGCGGCGGTCCCGGCCTTCGCGGGGCTCACCTACCAGTCGCTCGGCGACGCCGGAACGGCGCTGGGCGCATCTGCGGCAGGCCACCCACGGTCCGAGCCGGCCTCACGGACCCCGCTACAATGACGCCACGCGCGCCTCTCTCAGGCCACCCACGATCCGAGCCGGCCTCGCGGACCCCGCTACAATGACCCTCGCCACGGACCTCGGGATCGCCTTCGGCCGCGTGGCCTTCGTGATGCTCTTCGTCCTCAACATGGGCGGGCTCCTCGCCTGGGTCGAACGCAAGCAGTCGGCGATCATGCAGGACCGCATCGGCGCGAACCGGGCGTCGATCCTGGGCTTCCGCGCGCTCGGACTCTTCCACCCGATCGCCGACGCGATCAAGCTCTTGACGAAGGAGGACTTCCGGCCCGCGCGCGCGGACCGGTTCCTGTTCGGGCTGGCGCCGTTCGTCTCGGTCTTCTTCGGGCTGGTGGCGTTCGCCTCGATCCCGTTCGGCGACACGCTGCGCGTCGCGGGACGCGAGATCCCGCTCCAGGCGGTGACGCTGAACGTCGGCGTCCTCTACGTGTTCGCGATGCTCTCGCTCGGCGTGTACGGCGTCATGATGGCGGGCTGGGCCTCGGCGAACAACTACGCGCTCCTGGGCGGCCAGCGCGCGGCCGCCCTCATGATCTCGGCGGAGATCGCGATCGGCGCCTCGATCATGGGCGTGATCATGGTCTACGGCTCGCTCGACCTCCAGGACATCGCGCGCGGGCAGGGGCGCCTCCTCTGGGGGTGGCTCCCGGCCTGGGGCATCGTCACCCAGCCCCTCGGGTTCATCCTGTTCCTGACCGCGGGGATCGCCGCGACCAAGCGGGTGCCCTTCGACACGCCGGAGGGCGAGTCGGAGATCATCGGGTACTTCATCGAGTACAGCGGGATGAAGGCCGGCATGTTCATGATGGCCGATTTCCTCGAGACGGTGGTCGTCGCGGGGCTGACGACCGCGCTCTTCCTCGGCGGCTGGCAGGTGCCTTTCCTCTACGCCGAGGGCTTGCGCCTGCCGTGGGGCTTCGCGTGGACGCTGCCCCACCTGCTCGTCGTCCTCCTGCAGGTCGGCGCGTTCGTCCTGAAGGTCTGCGCCATCATCTTCGTCATGATGCTGATCCGCTGGACCCTGCCGCGGTTCCGCTACGATCAGGCGATGCGCCTCGGGTGGCTCGGCCTCTTCCCCCTCTCCGTCGCCAACATCGTGCTGACGGGGCTCTTGCTCCTCGCCTGGGGGGCCCGGTGAACCTCCGCCAGCGGTTCTACCTCGCGGAGGTCGTCGCGGGCGTGGGGGTCACCGGGGCCCACTTCTTCCGCAACATGGGCCGGCACGTCGCGCACGCGCTCGGCCGGAAGGACGCGCGCGGCGCCGTCACGATCCAGTACCCGGAGGAGCGACGGCCCTACTCGCCGCGCCTCCGCTCGCTCCACCGGCTCGTGCGGCGCGAGGACGGCTCGCCCCGCTGCGTGGCGTGCATGATGTGCGAGACGGTGTGCCCGGCGCGCTGCATCTACATCGTCGCGGCCGAGCACCCGAACCCGGAGATCGAGAAGGTCCCGGCGCGCTTCGATATCGACGTCGGCAAGTGCGTGTTCTGCGGCTACTGCGTCGAGGCGTGCCCGGAGGACGCGATCCGGATGGACACGGGGATCCTCGAGTTCTCCGCGTACAGCCGGGCCGGCATGATCTACACGAAGGACACGCTGCTCGCGCTCGAGCCCGCGGGGCCCGACGGGCGCCCGCGCTCGCCGGTGCCGATCCCGGCGGACCGGACGCCGTGATGGCCCACGTGGCGTTCGTCGTGATCGCCGCGCTCGCGGTCGGCTCGGCGCTCGGGCTCGTGCTCAAGCGCAACGCGATCCACGGCGCGCTCTTCCTCGTCGTGAACCTGGGCTCGGTGGCCGCGTTCTACCTGATGCTCGGCGCCGAGTTCCTCGCGGCGGCGCAGGTCATCGTGTACGCGGGCGCGATCATGGTGCTCTTCGTGTTCGCGATCATGGTCCTGATCCCGGGCAAGGAGGAGACGGGGCCCGACCCGCGGCGCGGCTGGCGCCTCCTGGCGCTCCCCGTCGGCGCGCTGCTCGCCTTCCAGCTCCTCCTGGTCGTCCGCGCGCGCGTCGCCCCGGCGGGGCCCGGCGCGGCCGTGCCGGGGGGCGTCGAGGCGATCGCCCGTCTGCTCTTCACCCAGTACCTGTTGCCCTTCGAGCTCACGTCGGTGCTGCTGCTCGCCGCGATGGTGGGCGTGCTGCTCCTGGCGCGGCGGCGGGCCTGATGGTCCCCGAGTCCTGGTATGTCGCGCTCTCCGCGGTCCTCTTCACGATCGGCGTGGTCGGCGTCGTCGTACGCCGCAACCCCCTCGTGATGTTCATGTCCATCGAGCTCATGCTGAACGCGGCCAACCTGGCCTTCGTGGCCTTCGGCCACCGGGCGGGCACCGCGGACGGCCAGGCCGTGGTGTTCTTCGTGATGGCCGTCGCGGCGGCGGAGGCGGCGGTGGGGCTCGCCATCATCGTCACGATCTTTCGCCTCCGCTCGCGGCTCAGCGTGGACGACCTCAGCCTGATGCGCTGGTAGCGGGAGGGAGAGATGGCCAAGACGATGCCGCAGGCGAAGGCGACCGGGGCGTCGCCCGACCCGGCGCTGGCGAAGAAGCTCCTGAGCCAGATGCTCCTCATCCGCCGCTTCGAGGAGAAGGCGGCCGAGGCCTACGCGCTCGGCAAGATCGGGGGCTTCCTGCACCTCTACATCGGCGAGGAGGCGGTCGCGGTGGGGGCGACCTCGGTCCTCCGCCCCGACGACTACGTCATCTCGGCGTACCGCGAGCACGGCCACTGCCTGGCGAAGGGCGCCGACCCGAAGCGGATGATGGCCGAGCTGTTCGGGCGCCGCGACGGCCTCTCGAAGGGCAAGGGCGGCTCGATGCACCTCTTCGACAAGAGCGTGAACTTCCTCGGCGGCCACGCGATCGTCGGCGCGCACCTGCCCGTCGCGGCCGGTGTCGCCTTCGCGATCAAGTACGAGGAGCGCGACCAGGTGATCGTGTGCTACTTCGGTGACGGCGCGGTGCCGCAGGGCGAGTTCCACGAGTCCCTGAACCTGGCCGCGCTGTGGAAGCTGCCCGTCGTCTACCTGTGCGAGAACAACCGCTACGCGATGGGCACCTCGATCGAGCGGGCGCTCGCGCAGACGCAGATCTGGAAGTTCGGCGAGACGTACGGGATCCCGGCCGAGAAGGTGGACGGGATGGACGTGCTCGCCGTGCGCGAGGTCGTCGCGCGCGCCGTCGAGCGCGCGCGCCGCGACAAGACGCCGTCGCTCATCGAGGCCGATACCTACCGCTTCCGGGGCCACTCGATGCGCGACCCGGCGGGCGCGGTGTACCGGACGAAGGAGGAGGTCGAGCGCGAGAAGGAGCGCGACCCGATCACCCTCTTCCGCGAGCGGGTGCTCCGGAGCGGCGCCCTGTCGGAGGCGGACGTCCGGGCGATCGAGAAGGACGTCAACGACCGGATGGACGAGGCGGTGGCGTTCGCCGACGCCTCGCCCGAGCCGCCCGCCGAGTGGCTGTTCACCGACATCTACAAGGAGGCGTGAGATGGCGGTGACGACGTACCGCGAGGCCCTGAACCAGGCGCTGCGCGAGGAAATGCGCCGCGACCCGCGCGTGTTCCTGATCGGCGAGGAGGTCGGGCTCTACGACGGCGCCTACAAGGTCACGCAGGGGCTGCTCAAGGAGTTCGGGCCCAAGCGCGTCGTGGACACGCCCATCTGCGAGTCGGGGTTCACCGGCGTCGGCATCGGCGCCGCGATGGTGGGGCTCCGCCCCGTCGTCGAGATGATGACGTTCAACTTCTCCCTCGTGGCGATCGACCAGATCGTCAACACGGCGGCGAAGCTCCACTACATGTCGGGCGGCCAGTTCAGCGTGCCCATGGTGATCCGCGGCCCCGGCGGGCCGGCGTCGCAGCTCGCCGCGCAGCACTCGCAGTCGATGGAGACGTACTTCTACCACGTGCCCGGGCTGAAGGTCGTGCGCCCGACGACGCCGGCGGACGCCAAGGGGCTGCTGAAATCGGCGATCCGCGACGACAACCCGGTCATCTTCATCGAGGCCGAGACGCTCTACAACGTGAAGGGCGAGGTGCCCGACGACCCGGACTTCCTGATCCCGCTCGGCCAGGCGATCGTCCGCCGCGAGGGGACCGACGTGACCGTCATCGCCTACATGGGCATGATGTACCGGGCGCTCGAGGCGGCCGAGGAGCTCGCGAAGGAGGGCATCTCCGTCGAGCTCGTCGATCCCCGCACGCTGCGTCCCATGGACACCGAGACGATCATCGGCTCCGTGCGGAAGACTCACCGCGCCGTCGTCGTGGAGGCGGGCGCGGGCTTCGCCGGCATGGGCTCGGAGATCGCGTCGTCCATCACCGAGCAGGCCTTCGACGACCTCGACGCGCCCGTCGAGCGCGTCACCGGCGCGAACGCGCCGATGCCCTACGCGAAGAACCTCGAGAAGCTCAAGACGCCGACGAAGGAGCGGATCCTCGCCGCGATCCGCCGCGTCTGCAACGCGAACGGGGGCTGAGCCATGGCCATCTCCAAGGTCGTCATGCCGAAGCTCTCCGAGGCGATGGAGAGCGGCAAGATCATCAAGTGGCTGAAGCGCGAAGGGGACCGCGTCCAGGGGGGCGACATCCTCGCGGAGGTGGAGACCGACAAGGCCGACGTCGAGATGGAGGCGTTCGGCGCGGGCGTCCTCCGCAAGATCCTCGTCCCGGCCGGCGAGAAGGCGCCGGTGGGGACGCTGATCGCCGTCATCGCCGAGCCGGCCGACGACATCTCGGCGCTGCTCGCGTCAGCGCCGACCGCTGTCGCCGCGGAGGCCGGGGCGGCGGGGAGCGCTTCCGCTCGGAACGACACTCGCTCAGCGCCCCCCGCCGCCCCGATCCCCGCCGCGGCACCGGCAGCCGCCCCGCCGCGGCCCACCGTGGTGTCGCCCCCGGCTCCGACGACGCCCGCGGTCAGCGTCGCGGTACCGGCAGCGACCGGGCGCGTGAAGGCGTCGCCGCTCGCGAAGAAGATCGCGGCCCAGTCGGGCGTGGACCTCCGGCTCCTCCAGGGGTCGGGCCCGGGCGGACGCATCATCCGCCGCGACGTCGAGGCCGCCTCGCAGCGCGGCCCGGGCCCGATGCCGGCCGTCGGCGTGCCGGCGGTCGAGGGCCCCGAGTACGAGGACCGGCCGCTCACGCAGATCCGGGCCGCGATCGCGCGGCAGATGCCCCTGTCGAAGGCCCCCGTGCCCCACTTCTACGTCACGAGCGAGGTCGCGATGGACCGGGCGTGGGCCCTCCGCGAGGAGCTCCACGCGCTCGAGGGCCAGCCAAAGATCTCGGTGAACGACCTCGTCGTCCGCGCGTGCGCCCTCACCCTGCTGCGGCACCCCGGCGTGAACGCCTCGTTCCAGGGCGCCTCGATCCGCGTCTACCACCGCGCCCACATCGGCATCGCGGTCGCGCTCGAGGACGGCCTCATCACGCCGGTCCTCCGCGACTGCCAGGCGAAGTCGCTCGCTCAGATCGCCGTCGAGGCGCGTGACCTCGCCGAGCGCGCGCGGACGCGCAAGCTGCGCGTGAGCGAGATCTCGGGCGCGACGTTCTCCATCTCGAACCTCGGGATGTTCGATGTCGCCGAGTTCTCGGCGATCATCAACCCGCCCGAGGGCGCGATCCTCGCCGTCGGCTCGGTGCGCCGCGTGCCCGTCGTCGAGGACGCGGGCCTGGGCGTCGGGCGTCGCATGATGCTGACGCTCTCCTGCGACCATCGCGTCATGGACGGCGCGATGGGCGCGCGCTTCCTCCAGGACCTCAAGCGGCTCCTCGAGGAGCCGCTGCGCCTCCTGGTCTAGCGCGATGGCCCGGCACGCCTTCGACGTCGCCGTGGTGGGCACCGGCCCGGGCGGCTACGTCGCCGCGATCCGCTGCGCCCAGCTCGGGCTCTCCGTCGCGACCGTCGAGGACGACCGGCCGGGCGGGGTCTGCCTCAACTGGGGCTGCATCCCGACGAAGGCACTCCTGCGCAACGCCGAGGTCCTCGACCTCATCGGCCGCGCCGCCGAGTTCGGGATCCGTGTGAGCGGCGTCGAGGCGAGCTACGCGGAGGCGGTCCAGCGCAGCCGCCGGGTGGCCGACCGCATGGCCAAGGGCGTCGAGTTCCTCTTCCGAAAGAACAAGATCACGCTCTTCCCGGGGCGCGGCGTGCTCCGGGCGCGCGGCACGGTCGAGGTGACGGGCGCGTCGGGCGTGGAGACGCTCGAGGCGAAGGCGGTGATCCTCGCGACCGGCTCCGAGCCGAAGTCGCTGCCCGGCGTCGCGATCGACGAGAAGACGGTCGTCTCGTCGAACGGCGCCGTGCGGAACGAGACGAAGCCCGCCTCGCTCGTCATCATCGGCGCCGGGGCGGTCGGCGTCGAGTTCGCCGACGTGTACGCGGCCTACGGCGTCAGGGTGACGGTCCTGGAAGCGCTCCCGCGCATCGTCCCGATCGAGGACGAGGACTGCTCGAAGGAGCTGGCGCGCGCGTTCGGCCGGCGCGGCATCGAGCTCAAGACCGGGGTGAAGGTCGCCTCGGTCAAGGCCGGCGGGCGGGGCGCGATCGTCGAGACCGACGCGGGCAAGCTCGAGGCCGAGCAGGTGCTGATGGCCGTCGGCCGCGGCGCGAAGGTGACGGGGCTCGGCCTCGAGGCGCTCGGCGCAGAGCTCGAGCGCGGCTTCGTGAAGGTGTCGCCGCGGATGGAGACCGGGGCGAAGGGAGTCTACGCGATCGGCGACATGGCCGGCCCGCCGCTCCTCGCGCACAAGGCGATGGCCGAGGGCGTCGTCGCCGCCGAGGCGATCGCCGGGCGCGACCCGCGCCCGGTGGACTACGCCGGCGTGCCGTCGTGCACGTACTGCCGGCCCCAGGTCGCGTCGATCGGCGCGACCGAGGCGGCGGCGCGCGCGAAGGGCCGTGAGGTCGCCGTCGGGAAGTTCCCGTTCACCGCGAGCGGCAAGGCCGTGGCGCTCGGCGAGACCGAGGGCTTCGTGAAGGTCGTCGCCGACAAGGCGACGGGCGAGATCCTCGGGGTCCACATCGTCGGCCCGGAGGCGACCGAGATCATCCACGAGTTCGCCGTCGGCCGAACGCTCGAGGCGACGCTGGAGGAGATGATCCACACGATCCACGCCCACCCGACCCTGTCCGAGGCGGCGCTCGAGGCGACGCTCGGCGCGCTCGGGCAGGCGATCCACCTCTAGGGCGCCCGGCGGCGGCCCGCCCCGCCGGACCTCCGTGTCCGCGCGTCCCGGCCCGCATGGAGTCGCCGGCCCCGCGGCGGTAGAATCGGCCATGACCCGGCGCCGCTGGCTCCGGCTCTCGCTGACCCTCGTGGTTCTCGGGGCGCCCGTGGCGGCCGCCGCCAGCGTCCCCGATCCATCGTGGATCGGCGGGCTCTACGACGGCGCCGACGGCGACGAGCTGGTCGCCCTCGTCTGGGACCAGTCCCCGGGGCTCGAGGCTTCCGCGGTCGTGATCGCGCCGCCGCCGAGCGCCGCGAGCCCGCCGCCGGCGGCGGGCGCGACCGCGGGAGGCGCCTGCGCCACGTCGGCGGTCTCGCGCGCGCCCCCCGCCGCCTGACGCTCGGTCCGCGACGGCCTGCGGAGAACGAACGTTCACCGGCGCTCGCGCCAGGGAGGTTCCGACATGTTTGGACTCGGAAGCCAGGAGCTGATCGTCATCCTCGTCATCGCGCTCGTGCTGTTCGGCGGAAGCAAGCTGCCCGAGCTCGCGCGCTCGCTCGGCCGGTCCCTCAACGAGTTCAAGAAGGGCGTCAACGAGGGCCTGAAGCCGGAGGACGGGCCCCCGAAGGACGAGAAGAAGGACGAGAAGAAGTAGCCGCGTCGTCCCGGCGCATGCCGACGCTCTGGACGCCGGAGATCGCGGTCTGGGAGAAGATCCTCAGGTCGGTCGTGATCTACCTCTTCATGCTCCTGGCGTTCCGGTTCACCGGGAAGCGCCAGGTGGGCCAGCTCACGCCGTTCGACCTGGTCGTCCTGCTCATCATCTCGAACGTCGTCCAGAACGCGGTGATCGGCCCCGACAACTCGCTCGGCGGGGGCATCCTGGGCGCGGTCGTGATCCTCGCGCTCAACTGGCTCGTGGTGGAGGTCACCTACCGCTCGAAGCGGCTCCGGCGCCTGCTCGAGGCCACGCCGACGCTCCTCGTGCACAACGGCCGGATCCTCCACGCGAACCTCCAGAAGGAGCGGCTCACGCTCGACGACCTGCACGCCGCGCTGCGGCGGGCGGGCGTCGCGGACTTCGAGCACGTGCGGGTCGCGGTGCTCGAGGAGAACGGTGGGATCAGCGTGATCCCCCGCGCGGCTGGCGCGCCGGGGGAGTTCCCCGGCCGCTAGCCCTCACGGTGTGCGCGTTCGAGCGCCGGCTGTGCCGGCGCAACCGGCTCGGGGGCACGGTCGCCGACGGTGACCGGTGGGGGGTGTCGGGGGGAGCGGCGGAGCCCCGGGGTTACCGCTGAGCAGCGCCCCCAAGTCCCCGAGCGCCTCCCACGTATACCCGCCGTCACCATCGCGCTTGACCTCGATTCTTTGAACCCGGAGCTTCCGGAGCACCGCCTGCCAGAAGAGGCTGAAGAAAGAAGGGTTGCCCCTGGTGCTCTCTTGGCGCTATCATGATGTCGATTCCGGTCTGGGCGTATAGCCTGACGCGGAAGGTGTTCCGTGGAGGCAGGGTTCCGATTCAGCTTCTCGCCGCTCGAATCGGGCGATCCTGGGTCTCGTGGCGCGGCCACGACTCT
>WNFJ01074875.1_pt1 | contig 47896 bp, 47 predicted proteins | sample 5400461 | NCBI WGS metagenome assembly WNFJ01 (sample SAMN13153349, study PRJNA577476) | soil metagenome | isolation source: 115 cm saprolite on Douglas fir-dominated hillslope | place: USA:California | collected 2013-09-17
GTAGGCCGGCGGGCCCGCAAGCAGGGGGAGCCAGTAGGAGGCGAGCCGGTAGAGGAGGGTGGCCAGGAAGGCGTCGCCGCCGTGGACACCGGCCAGGATCAGCAGACCGCCCAGGCTGGCCTCGACGAGGCCGAGCCCGCCTGGAGTGATGGGGACGAGCGCGATGACGTTGGCGGCGGCGTATGCCAGAAGCACCAGGGAGGGCCTGGGATCGCTGCCGGTGGCGCGCAGGGCCGCCAGCAGGCAGCAGAAGTCAAAGCCGAGCCGGCCGGTGATCAGCAAGACCGCCTGCCACCATTTCCTGCCCAGCACTGACCTGATCGTGTCGCGCTCGGTCAGCAGCCGGGTGTCCAGGCCGGTCAGCGGCGGGCGGCGGCCGCGAGTGATCCGGTTTCTCAGGCCCTCGGCGGCGCGGCCGGCGGCAGCCAGCGGGCGGTCGGTGCGCAAGATGATGGCGCCGAAGATGGCCACAAGGCAGAACCCGGCGACCCCGACGAAGGCGGTATGCACGAGCCCGGGGCTGGCCGGCGCGCCGGCCAGCATGGCGGGCAGGGCGAGGATCGGCAGCCCCAGCAGCGCGCCCACCTCCAGCAGCGAGAAGGCGGTGAGCCCGCCCACGGCGGTGTCGGCATCGAACCCGGCGGTGGCAAGCATCTCGAACTGGACGGCGGCGCCGGCCGCGCCCCCGCCGGGCACGGTGCCCGAGACCGCGTTGCCGGCCAGCCCGGCGGTGACCACGGCGAACCAGCCCCGGGCCCCCAGGGCCAGCCGCTGCAAGGCAAAGGTGCAGGTGAAGGAGGCCAGCTCCGCGGCCACTGCGGCAGCCGACCAGACTGGCTCCAGCGTTGACAAGCGGGGCCAGGAAGCGAGCACCTCCGTCAGGCTCGGCAGCACCAGGTAAATAGCCACCCCAGCCACGGCTGCGATCAGAGCTCTTTTCAGGACGGTCCTCCAGGTCAGCGGATGCGAGCGCGCCGCAACGAGCGATGCGGCCTTCGCCGCAACCGGGGCATGCTGGCCGACGCCTGCCTGACCTCCGGCAGCGTTCTGGAGGTGCCTATGCGCCGTTGCGCCCGGTTCCGGCTCGACTGAACTGTGGTTGGTCACACCGCGACCCTTCGGATTCCTGCTTCCGCAGCGTAAACCGACCCCTAGCCCGGCCCCGCCTTGCCGGCTGCCAACTGCGGGGAGGTGCTGGCAAAGTTAAGGCGTTAACCGTCCCGGTAGCAAGGACAAGGCGGACGTATGTCAACAATGTCGGCGCCCTTCTGACCGGCACTCTACGTTGATCTCGATGATCGAGTCCTGCCCGCCCTGTGCTGGAATCCTGATCCTCGGCCCGGCCGCAAGCCGGTGCCGTCAGACGGGGAGTTGCTGTGTCTGGCGGTGACTCAGCCGTTGCTCGGGATCGCCTCCGAGCGGTGGCGGCCCGCGATAGTAAGCGTGGAAATCTAACACTGGGCGCCGCCTGTATGTGAGCACTCAGCCGTCTATCAGGATGGCCGAGTGCCTATTACCGTGACGCGCTGGGCACCCCTGCTGCTGCCGGAGCGTTCGTGATCGCCAGTGAGCCGCGCGAACCAGCTGCGGTCGGTACGGCACGGCTCCGCGCGGCGCTGAGAGCCGCCCCGAACAGGCTGATCTGTACTCCATGCGGCGATGGCGGCCGCCCGCGGATAGACGCAAATATTCGGCGTTATGGCCGCCGCTTCCGGGTCGTGCGACTCGAGCGCCTGGTGCGCACGGGCCGGACGAGCCCGAGGCGCCACGTCCGTCCGATCCCGATCCGCAGCCGCCCGTCATGGTGCAGGCACAGCGACTGCGCGAGCAAAGGCTGCCCCATGGCCGACGACGAGGACGAGGGCGAGGAAATGCCGGTCGAGCTGTATGAGGACGCCAGGAGACTCACCCAGCTCTTCCGTCAAGAGGAGGAACGGCGCAAGACACCCCCCGGGGACACGCTGAATGCACGCGCGTGCTGCTGCTCGGAGGCAAGCGGCGGCCGTTGCCGCGGACGTCGCATGGGAGCGTTCGCGGGGCCGGGGCTTGTTCTGCGATAACCAGTTGTCGTGAGCCAGGTCATACATGTGCCCTACACGCTGGAGCAGGATGAGGACGGTGTGTGGTGCGCGTCTGCTCACCTGCGACCTGGCGTCGGCGCGGTTGGTGACGGCGCGACGCCGGAGGCGGCGATCGCGGACCTGCGCGAGGGGCTAGCGGCACTGATCGCCGAGGTTGGCCCGCCGGCCGAGCTGACGCTCACGCTCGACGTCGCCTGATGCCAGGGCCCGTGCCCTGCCCTGCCGGGCGACAGGGTTGTGAAGGCGCTGGAACGGGCAGGGTTCGCCGTCGTCCGGGTCAGAGGAAGCCACCACGTCATGCGGCACCCAGCCGGCCGCACGGTCCCGGTACCGGTCCATCCCGGCCGCGACATGCCGAAGGGGACCTTACGTAACATCCTCGCGATCGTCGGCCTGAGCGCGGAGGACCTGCGAGAACTCCTCTAGCTGGGCCCGGCGCCGGCCCTTGCGAGCCGGGCCTGTCGCTGCGCTAGCGCGGTGACCACATACGTTCACCGTCTGTTGACGTGCCGCTCGGCGTCGGTGATGTGGGCTCTCGTTAGCGGACAAGCCGGTGATGAGAGTGAGGCCATTGGGTGGCAGAGCCGGTTCGGGCGTGGGGTTGAGCGATCAGGAAGGCTGGTGACTGCAGCCGATCATGCGGCGGGGCAGGCATGAGCCGTGCAGGTGCGCCGGGCGCTGGTCGTGATGGCGTTGACGTCCGGAACACCGGTACCGGTGATCGCCCGGGCGCGAGAAGGTCCGTGAAGCTGCGGTTCGGCTACGGTGAAGATCGTGCTTCCCCGTACGGAGATCGACGGGCGCCCGCCCGGCGTCGAGGACCTCCTGATCCCGGCCCTGGTCAACTACGGTCACATTACCGTCATGCAGGTGCGCAACCGGGCCGTGCGCGGGCTCGACCTGCACCTGGGCCGCCTGGACGCGGCCAACCGGGAGCTGTACGGCGTGGGGCTCGACGGCGAGCGGGTCCGCGACCGCATCCGTCACGCGCTGGACGACGTCGCCGACGCCACCGTGCGCGTTACCGTCTTCCAGCGCGACACGGATGACGTGTCAGTCATGGTCACGGTACGACCGCCGGTGGAGGCGCCGGCCGTCCCGCAGGCCCTACGGTCGGTCGTCTACCAACGGCCGGTGTCGCACATCAAGCACACCGGATCGTTCGGCCAGATCCACTACGGCCTCCGCGCGGAGCGCGAGGGCTATGACGACGTCTTGCTGATCGACCGGGACGAGGTTGTGTCCGAGGCCGGCATCGCCAACGTCCTCTGCCACGACGGCGACACCTTTGTCTGGCCCGACGCGCCGGCCCTCCCCGGCATCACGATGCTCCTGCTCGAGCGGGCCGGGCTCGGCGCCCACCGCCGCACGATCCGCCGCGCCGACCTGCCGTCCTGCGTAGTGGTCTTTCTCACCAACTCCAGCGGCGTCGCGCCCGTCGGCCGTGTCGACGACCAGGACATCCCCGGGAACCCCGAGATCACTAAGCGGCTGACCGGCCTCTACACGTCCATCCCATGGGAGGTCATCTAGGGCGGTGATCGTGTACGTCTGCCGGGTTTGCTCAGGCGGCCTTTGGTCCATCGCGTCGATCTGCCCGCGGCGCCCGGCGAACCGCTGCCTGAGTTCATCCCGGCTGGCGCGCAGCCGGCACACCGTCACCGCGGCCTGCGGGATCATGTCGGCGTGCACGCCGTGGGCGGCGTCGACGACGCCAGACACGATGACACACCGGGCGCCCGCGGCCCGGAAATTCGCCACTACCGAGCCAAGGTTCTGCGCCTTCATCCGGTGCAGTCCCGGATCCGACGCGGCCTCGGGGTAACACATGCCCAGCTGGTCAATGTCGACGTAGCCGGTCTCGATCCCGGCCCGCGTGAGCTGGGAGAAGATCTCCCGCCGACCGTGGTCTTGCCGACTCCAGGCGGGCCGCACAGCCACAAGACGGGGATCAGATCGCCGGTCACCGGCCCGTCGTCTCATACGACAGGATTGCGAGCGTAGCGAAGGCCGGCGCGGCGACAGACGCCATAGTCGTGATTGTTGCGGGCCGCCACCTTCGTGTCGACGGAATTAGCCGGCTGTCATAGAAATCCCTGCCCCGCCGGAACCCCGCCGAGCAGACACCACGGCAGCCAACGCGGACCGCAGACCAGATTCAGACAGACGAACCTTCGAATCCAGCCGGGCTCAGTGAGACAAGCCACCGATCCCGGACACCTGACCCAGTTACGTGGCGGACAAGCCGCAACAGGATTGGTTCGGCGGGACATGTAGCCGCATGTCCACCTCGTCATGTCCGCCATGGTCAGGCGCAAGATCGGCTGGGTCAGCTCCAGGCTGAGCTGGCCGCCATCACGCGCAGGAGAAGCGAGGAGAGGGATGCTCAACAAGCACTACGGGAACCCGGCATCGCTGGTGTTCGCGTGTCCGAAATGCAATGCCGCGCCCGGTGTCATGTGTTCAGGAGCGGCCAGGCCGAAGACCTACCCCTACACGATGCGAAAGCCGCGACAGCAGCTGGCGGAGATGCCGCAGGACCGGCTCGAGTGGGACCGGCGGATGGATCTGGTCAGCGCCGCCCTCGGCGTGCCCAGGTGACCCGTCAGTGGTTGCGCAGGAAGAAGAACGGGCCAGATAGCAGGCTCCGAGACCGCCGCCAATTTGTGACGCAGCGCCCCACTTGCGGCAGAAGCGGATGTCCGGACGCGTCTTCCGGTATGCCAGTGAGTCACTCGCCGACAAAACGCAGAATGGCCCTCACCACGTCGCCGAGCGGCATGGTCGTTGAGATCTCGTGATCGGCTACCTGGCGTAGCAAGGGCTCGACGTTCTGGGTGTCGCTGAGCACGCGGCCGAGGTCACCCCGTGTCTTGCCAAAAGGGTTGCAGGTCCTGTCCGCCAGTCGCTGCGTCATGGTCTGGATTGGGGCGCTCAGCAGGATGATGCGGTCGAACTGCGGATGGAACCGGGCCTGGTTCTCCTCGCAGCCGGCCACGAACAGCACGTCGGCGTCCTCGGTGGCTAGGAGGATGGCGATGGCATCTTCCCGCCACCTCTGGCGGCCATCGGGCAGTTGCTCGCACCACCCGTCGTCGGTGTCGATGGCCTTGTACCCGAGGTCGGCCAGTGCGTGGATGACGCTCGACTTGCCGGTTCCTGACATTCCGGTCAGCAGGACCCGCTTCATGCTCGGTAGCCTACGAGCGGTAACCGGCAGCTCAGGTGACCGCAACGTGCCGGGCGGCCCGGACGAGCACAGCGGCGTGAGCGGAACTGGCGTGGCCACCTGGCTGCCAGGCTGATACTCGCCTACCCACGACTATGGCGACAATCATGAAGAGTTATCTGCGACCTGGGCCGTACCCCTCCGGCGAGCACAAGGGCGAGCTGGCGCTGGTCCGCGCGGTCGCCCGCCAGCTCGGCGACATCGGGCTGCGGTTCCGTACCCTGTTCCGGCGCCTGGGCGGCGGCCTCGACGGACCCGGCGGGTTCGGTGACGCCGATGCCTGGGACTGCATCCTGGAGGGCCCCGCCGAGGTCGCGGTGGCCGAGGCGCAGGCCCGGGCGCTGGTTGACCTGCTGGCCAGCTACGCGGCGCGCCCGCCTTCCGGGCCCGGGCAGGCTGGCCCCGGTGAACGCAGGGAGATCCTGCTGGCGGTGGACGAATTCAGTGCCGTCTCACGCAGGCTGCCGGTCTGGCAGCTGTACGAGCGAGCCCGATCGCTGGGCCTGGCCGTGCAGGTGTCCGCCCAGTCCTGGCCAGGCCTGGCGGCCGATGAGGACGAGCGATACCGGATCGCCGCGTCTGCCGACGGCGGCATCTGGCTGCTCCGCACCCCGCATCCCGAGCCCGCCGCGGCCCTGGCCGGAACCCGGAAGGTCACCGACACCACGCGGCGCCTGCTCGGGATGGGTGTGTGGGGTCATCAGGGGACCTCGCGGATGCGGCTGGCCCCGGTCGTCGACCCGGCGCGGGTCCGCGCGCTCGACGTCGGCCAGGCCGCCTACATCTACCGCGGCGGCGTCACCTACGTCCAGGTCAAGCGGCTGGTGGCACCGCCGGCGGCGCTGTCGGCCCTGGGCGTCAGGCCCGGGTGGCGCTGCCCCCGCGGCCGCGCAGCAGCCGCCCGGTGCCCCAGCCGGCCCACGGCCGCCGCCTGGTCCCCCGGCCAGCCCGCAGCCGCCGCCACCCGGACCCCGGCCCGGCGCACAGCCTTCACCCCGCCCCCAGCCAGCGCTTCCCGATGTGGGGCCGCTGCTCGACGAGGCGTTCGGGACGGAGCCATCCCCGTGATCGGGCGTGGGCGCCGGGCGCCGGCCACTGATCCGTTCCGGGTCCTGGGCCTGAAGCCGTCGCCTGACCTGACCGACTCCGACGTCCGCGCCGCGTGGCGCAGGGCCGCCAGCGACACCCACCCCGACCGGGAGGACGGCGGTGATCCCGAGCGATTCGCCGCTGCGGCCGCGGCCTACACCGCGCTGCGGACCCGGTTCGGCCGCGGCGAGGCCCTGGCCGACCTCGGCGTCGTCCCGCCGCCGGCGCGCGGCACTAGCAGGCCGCGCTCCGCTGCGGCCCGGCATCCGGGCGCTCTTCCCCGGGCGGCGGCGCGGCTGGCCGGGCGGGCCCGGCGGGGGCGCCCGCTCCGGCTGGCGCTGCGGATCCTGGCCGCGGCCGCGGCGAGCGCGGCCGCGGTCGCCGCCGCCGGACCGCATCCCGCCGCGCCCGCGCTCGTGACCGGTGTGGCCACCTGGCTCGTGCTGACCGCACGCCACGATCTCGCCCCGCCCAGGTAGCGGGTTCAGGACGCTGCGCTGAAGTCCCGCTCGAGGGCTTGCCCGGCGACCGGGACGCCAAGCTGCAGCACCAGCCAGATGCGCCTGGAGTCCGCCAGCAGCTCCGGCTCGGCCAGCGGATCGCCGTCGACGATCAGCAGGTCGGCGAGCTTTCCCTCCTCGACGGTGCCGACGTGCTCGCCAAGGCTGAGCGCCAGCGCAGCGGTGCTGGTGGCGGCCGCCAGTGTCTCAGCAGGGGTCAGCCCGTGGAAGATCATCCGCTGGACCTCGAGCGCGACGCTGATCTCCATGTCGCTGCCCAGGGCGATCTTGACCCCGGCGTCGCGCGCGGCCCGCATCGAGGTCGTGCCGTGTTCCAGGTTCTGATCGGCGAGGTCGACCAGCTCGGGAGGCATCTCGGGCACGCGCTCCGCCTTGGCGGGGTCGACGGCGTTGCCCAGGCCGGCCATCCAGTAATAGCCGGACAGGGTTGGCACGAGCACCTGGCCGCTGGCGGCCATCGCGTCGAGCAGGTCGGGCCTCTCGTGCAGGAAGATGCCGTGCTCGACGGTGTCCGCGCCGTGCCTGACCGCCGCCTCGCACCCGCCGAGCCCTTCGGCGTGCGCGGACAGCCGGTAGCCCATCCGGTGCGTCTCCTGCGCCACGGCGTCCAGCTCGGCCTCCGTGAGCTGCAGCGGGTCCGGATCCTCCATCTCGTTCGACCGGGCGCCGGTGGTCATGATCTTGACGAAGTCGGCCCCGGCGCGGATCTGCTCGCGGACCGCGCGCCGCATGTCGTCGGGCCCGTCAGCCTCGCGGTACATGGTGCCGTAGAACCGGCCGCCGGCCGCCGTGGCCGAGATGATCTTGCCGCAGGTCAGCAGGCGGGGCCCGCGGAACGCGCCGTAGCGCATCGCCTGCCGGGCCTCCTGCGGCCACTCGGCCTGGGCGCCGGTGAACCGGACGGTCGTGACGCCCATGCGCAGAAACTCGCGCAGCTCCGCCTGCAGAAAATGCGCCGGGGTCCCGGGCAGGAAGGGCTCGGCCCCGCGCAAGGTCGGCGGGGTATCGCTCAGGATATGCGTATGGGCTTCGATCAGGCCGGGCATGACCGTCCGCTGCTGGACATCCAGCGGCCGGGCGCCGTCGGGACACGGCTCGGACGCGCTGGCGACGCGCCGGATGACCCCGTCCTCGACCAGGACCGCCATGCCGTCGCGAACCGGGCCGCCCGTGCCGTCGAACACCCGGGCACCGGTCAGCCACAGCCGTCCCTGCCCGCGCGGGGGATCGGCGATCAAAGCCGGGAATCGATGCGGCACGCTGAGCCTCATTCTCTTCGGGGTACGGCCGATGCGGCGCGGAGGCGGTCCAAGACCTGGCCCACGTGCGGCGGCGGCAGGGCGTAGCCGACGCTACACGTGCTCCAGGGCCGCAACGACGGTGGTGCCGGGCTCGTGGGCGTCGCATGTGTGCGGGCGTCGCCCGGGCGGGCCTGAGTGTGCGGTCGCCGCGGCCGTGAGAGCGTCGCGGGTGGTCACCGGGGGGAGCGTCGGACAACAATGGCGCTGCTCACGGCCCCGGACGGGCGGCCGTGAGCAGCGCCGTTGCTCGGACCGCTGCGGTCAGCGCTTACCCTCCGACGCCATGACCTCGATCCGCCTGGGCTTGGCCGCCTCGGACTTGGGCACGGTGACCGTGAGCACGCCGTTGGCGAGCTGGGCGCTCACCTGGTCAGGCTTGACGTCGCCGGGCAGGTAGGTCCGGTACTCGAAGCGGCCGGTACGGCGCGAGCTCCGACGGCGCCTGCCGTCCTCGGTCTCCTTGATCTCGCCGCTGATCACCAGCTCCCTGTCCAGCAACTGCACGTCGATCTGGTCCTTGCGGATTCCGGGCAGCTCGACGTGTACCAGGTAGGCCTCGTCTGTCTCGGACACCTCGGCCAGGGGCGTCCAGGGCGCGTTGCCGAGCCTGGCCAGCCCGAGATCCCCGAACGCGAAGTTCATGAGCTGGCCCATGCGGTCGTAGATGTCCTCGAACTCACGGGACGGGTCGATGAGGGTAAGGTTCTGCCCGCTGCGGCGGGCCGGGAGCAGTGCCATGACTAACCTCCTGTGTCCGGGTCTCTACGTTCCTGTTGTGTCCGGGTCTCTACGTTCCCGAGGCTTGTCGCCCGGCGGCGGTCGCACATCCTCAATCCGGCTAGTCCTGGCCGCCTTTTCGGCGCGCGTGACTCAGCGGCCACGGCAGGCGTACCGCCGCGGAGTGAGCCGCGCGATCTCCCGCTGGCACGGCCGCGGAGATCTACGGCAGCTTTACGGGATCCCGAGCGTCATGGTCGTGATCGGGGGAACGGTTAAGGTCGGCGAGCCCGAATGTGTGGGAGGACAGCGAGCTGGCCAGCCTGGCCACGCGACCTGTTCAGGTGCTTGACGATGAAAGTAATCCCTGCCCCCTGCCCGGACGGCGATGGCGAGGCGCGCGATGACGGATCTGGCCTGGCAACGGCGCGGCCGGGCAGGCAGCGGCAGGGCTCCGACGGAGAGCAGGGCGATACGCGGGCGCGAGCGCGAGCTGCAAGCCGTTTCCGAACTGGTCCGAGGGGCCGCCAAGGGCCGCGGCGGCACGCTGCTCATCGAGGGAGAGCTGGGAGCGGGAAAGTCGCTGCTCCTCTCGCGCGCCGCCGACGCCGCCAGGGCAGCCGGTGTGTCAGTGGCGGTCGGCGCCGCCGATGAGCTGAGCCGTTTCATGCCGCTGGGCCCGGTGCTCATGGCCCTGGGTGAATCATCGGCCGCGCTGGCCGATGAGGCGTTCCGGCTAGGCCAGATCGGCCTGCCGATCTGGCTCATCGAGTCCTTGCGGACATACCTCGAGAAGCGGGCCGCGGTCGGCCCGCTTCTGGTCAGCCTGGACGATCTGCACTGGGCCGACCCCGCCACCTTGAATGCGCTGCGCACTCTGCCGTGGCAGCTCGCGTCGTATCCGCTGGCCTGGATCCTCGCCCGGCACTCCCCGGACCGGGACAACGACGCCGAGCTGCTCTTTGACCTGCTGGAGAGCGAAGGGGCTGCCCGCCTCACCCTGCAGCCGCTCGACGACGGCGCGGTAGCTGAGCTGATCACCGATGCGCTCGGCGCGGCGCCTGATCAGGGTCTGCTGGCCCTGGCCGCCGGCGCCGCTGGCAACCCGATGCTGCTCGCCGAGCTCGCCGACGGTCTGCTCGAGGAGAACGCGGTCGTGACCACCGCCGGCCGGGCCTGCCTGACGTCGGCACGCGTGCCCCGGAGAGTCCAGGCCGCGGTGCGTGACAGCCTGGACGGACTCGCCGGCGCGACCAGGCAGCTTCTGGAGACCGCAGCGGTGCTCGGCCAGTCGTTCCGGCTGGACGACGTGGCCACGATGCTGGGCACACCTCCAGCCGCGCTGCTGCCTGCCGTCGATGAGGCGCTCGCCGCCGGGGTGCTGATCGCGACCCAGGACGCGCTGACGTTCCGGCACGAGCTGGTGTGGCAGGCAGTCTCAGAGACCCTGCCGGTACCGGTGCGGCAGGCTCTGCACCGTCAGATCGGGGAGATCCTGCTGGCGCGCGGCGGCTCGGCGGCGTCGGCTGCCGCGCATCTGCTCAGCTGCGCCCGCAGCGGCGACGGACAGGCGCTCGCGGGGCTTGACCGGGCCGCCGCGGAGGTACTCCCGTCATCCCCGGCGATTAGCGCCGATCTCGCCACCCGCGCTCTTGAGCTGACTCCCCAGGGGGACCCCGAGCTGATCCGACGCTCGCTGACCGCCGCCGAGGCGCTGACGGCCGCAGGGCGGCTCACGGAGGCAACCGAGCTGACCCGCTCCGCACTGGCGCTGCCGCTGCCGACCGCCACCAGCGCAGGGCTGAGGTGCGCGCTGTCGTCAGCGCTGTGGATGAGCGGCCACGCCACCGAGGCCCTGATCGAGGCCGAGCGGGTGCTAGCCGAGCCGCGCCTGCCGAGTGAGCTTCGCGCGGACGCCAAGGTCGCTCTGCTCCAGGGCCTGACCGGGCTGCGCGACAACCGCAGGGCCGGCCGGCTGGCGGAATCCATCCTGGCCGCGCCGGAGCAGGAACGCAGCGACCTGGTGACCGTGGCGCTGGTGGTCCGCGCCGTGATGGCGTGGGACGGGGGCCGACTGGCCGAGGCGCTGAACCTGGCGGCCGAGGCCGTGCGCATGGCCGGCGGTCAGCAGCCTCAGGGGCGGCAGTGCCATCCGCATCTCTTCCTGGCCTCCCGGCTCGTGGACCTGCGGCGGTTCGACGACGCGCGGGGCGTCATCCGGTCTGCTGCCGGCCACGCCGGTCCGCTCGGCCTGCTCGGATGGTCGGCCAACCCGGCCACGCTCCACGCGCGGATGTCCCTGGCCGCGGGCCGGCTCGACGATGCCGCCGCCGAGGCCCAAGCCGACCTCAGCATGGCCAGCGCCCTGGGCAGTCGCCTGTACGGCTCGGGTGCGCCGGCCATTCTCGCCACCGTGGCCCTGCGCCGCGGCAACGTGAACACTGCCGCAGAGCACATGCTGAGTCCGCAGGCACAGCGCCCCCTGGGGGCCGCCTACGCTGACACCTGGGACGCGGTCGTGGCAGGCCAGATCGAAGAGGCCCGCAACGGCCCCGGGGCGGCGCTGAAGCTGCTCGCGGGCGTCTATGACGAGCTTCGCACGCACCGGTTCCTGCTCATGTGCGATCCAGCCTGCGCAGCCTGGCTGGTCCGCGCCGCCCTGGCAGCCGGCGACCCGAATCGGGCCAGGACCGCCGCGGTGGCCGCGCGCGAGATCTCACAGGGCAGCCCGGAGCTTGACGTCGCCGCCACCTCCGCCGCGCATGCCGGTGGCATCATCGACCGGGATCCGGCTCGCCTGGAGCAGGCGGCCACCGGCCACGCTGACCCATGGGCGCGAGCCTCAGCCGGAGAAGATCTCGGGGAACTGCTGGCCGCGACGGGCAGCCACCGCGACGCCATCGCCCGCCTCGATCAGGCCATCGAGGGCTACCAGACAACCGGGGCAACGAGGGACGTGGCGCGAGTACGCAGGCGGCTGCGCAGGCTGGGCGTCCGGCGCCGGCACTGGGCGGTGGAGACCAGGCCGACTACCGGCTGGCTCAGTCTCACCGGCACCGAATGCACCGTGGCGGAGCTGGTCTCCCAGGGGCTGACCAACCAGCAGGTGGCTGACCACATGTTCATCAGCGTGCACACGGTTGCCTTCCACCTGCGCCAGGTCTTCCGGAAGCTCGGCATCTCCTCACGAGTCGAGCTGGCCCGCATCGCCGTGGGACAGGCGCCGGGGTCGGCGCAATCGTTACAGCGCGCTGGTTATGGCTGCCTGCTCCGCGCCGGTCAGTTCGATCGATGCGGCGGCGACGTTCTCCGTCACGTGGTCGGGTGACCCGGAACCCGGAATCGGCAGGACCTGCGGTGACCTGGCGAGCAGCCAGGCCGCAGCGATCTGTCGCGGGCTCACGCCGTGGCTGCGCGCGGCGGCGAGAACCGGCGCCATCCGACCCACGTCCTGGATCGGCGCCCAGGGCAGGAAGACCAGCATCTCGTCATCGCACAGGTCGACCATCGGATCCGACGACCGGTCAGCCAGGTTGTAGCGATTCTGCACCGACACCACGGGCGTTATCTGCTGCGCCTCCCGCAGCTGGGCCTCTGACACGTTGGACACCCCGATGTGGCGGATCTTGCCCTGATCCTTGAGCTCGGCCAGGGCGCCGATGGACTCGGCCATCGGCACCCTCGGGTCCGGCCGGTGGAACTGGTACAGCGCAATCTGATCCAGCTTCAGCCGCCGCAGGCTGCCCTCGCAGGCCTCGCGCAGGTGCTCGGGCCTCCCGTCGGGTTCCCAGCGCCCCGGGCCCGGCCGCGCCAGCCCGCCCTTGGTGGCGATCACCAGGTCGTCGGGGTACGGGTAGAGCGTGTCGGCGATCAGCTGCTCGCTGACCTCTGGGCCGTAGGAGTCGGCCGTGTCGATAAAGTTCACGTCAAGCTCGACGGCCCGCCGCAGTGCTGCCTGCGCCTGCTCCCGGTCCGGCGGCTCCCCCCAGATGCCGGCGCCGGTAATCCGCATGGCCCCGAAGCCCAGCCGGTTCACCGTCAGGTCGCCGCCGACTCCGATCGTGCCCGCCGCCTTAGCGCTGGGCTGTGCGCTCATCAAGCATCGCCTCCGCATGCCGGTTCCAGCTTCGGACTCAGTGGGTTCCAGCTTCTCTCAGGCGGCTGGCGGGTCGCCGGCCGCCCCCCGGGGTAGCCGAACTACCTGGCTCAGGGATGTGCGGGCCACTCCCACCCGGTCGGCAAGCGCCCTACCTGAGCGGGGGATGCGGCCCTGGCCTGGCCGACGCCATAGTGGTTCGTCAGCTGACAGGAAAGCCGGCCAAGCCACGGGAGGTGATCATGAAAGGGAAGTGGTGGCTGTGGGTAATCGCCGCGAGCGCATCGGTGGTCGGCGTCGTCGTGGTTATCAAGCGAGACGACATCAGGCGCTACTTCCGCCTGCGCGAGATGTGATCAGCGTCGGCGGGCTGGCGGAGATCGTGCTCGGGATCGACGCCGAGCGCAAGCCCCAGCACATCGATGGCCTGGCCTCGCCGGTTGCGAGTGGCGACGTCGGGTGCGAGGGCTGGCTGGAGGGTCAGGCCGGCCGGGCGGGGCCTAGGGTGAGGCCTCGGGCCTGGGCCTTCTCTCGGCAGAGCTGGTCCAGGCGCTCCCAGGCCGGGGGAATGTCGGCGACCCGGGACAGCAGCAGCGCCATGGCCGTCGGGTCCTCCACCGGGGTCCCCGCCGAGACCTGGTCCAGGTCCACCTGGTGGCGCTCCATTTCCTCCCGGTACCGCTCGGCGAAGTCCAGCAGGGTGTCGGCGACCGCCTCCAGCCGCGGGTCGTCCGGGTCGTAGTCGTAGGCCTCGTGGTAGGTCCGGTACAGCTCCTGGAAGTCGGGGTTAGCCAGGGCCTCCAGCTTGTCCCTGGCCCACTCGCGGGCCTGGTCGGGATAGCGGGCGGCGAGCAGGATCCAGCCGTCCCGCTCGATCTGGATCGCCTTGGGGCTGATGCCCATGCTGCGGAACATGTCGAACAGGTCGCCGATCTCGGCCGGCACGTACAGCCGGTCGCCCCCCGCGAGCTGGGAAATGCGCCGCCGCTGCTCCTCGAGCTCACGGATCCGCCGGGTCAGTGCCTTGTCGATCTGGGTGAGGGCGCTGGAGAACTCCTCGGGTCCGGCGCCCAGCACCTCCTCGATCCGGGCCAGCGGCACCCCAGCGTCGGCCAGGGCCTTGATCCGGATCAGGCCGATCACAGCGTTAGCGTCGTAGCGGCGGTAACCAGACGCGTCCCGTCCGGGCTCGGGGATCAGGCCCCGCTGGTGGTAGTGCCGGATGGCCCGCACCGTGACCCCGACGTAGTCGGCCAGCTGGCCGATCGTGAGCAGCGCGGTCCCCGATGCGGCCTGATCGGGCTGATAGCGGCCAGTGTTCACCGTCGTCATCTTCTCCTCCGGTCAGCGGGCCGCGGGGCGGTTGAACCGGTTCCTGGCCCACACATACCCGGCCAGTGCCAGCCCGGCGCACCAGGCCAGCGCGATCCAGCCCTGGTACCCGATCGGCGTGCCCAGCAGCATGCCGCGCAGCGCGTTGATGATCAAGGTGAACGGCTGGTACTCGGCGAACCAGCGCAGGCCGGGCGCCATCGAGTGCGGCGGGACGAACGCGCTGCTCAGGAAGGGCAGGAACACCAGCGGCGTGGGGGCGTTGCTCGCGCTCTCCGGGGTCTTGGCCGAGACCCCCAGCGAGACCGACACCCAGGTCACCGCCAGCGCGACCGCCATGATGAGCCCGAACGCAGCCAGCCACCCGGCCGGGCTGGCCGCGGGGCGGAAGCCCAGACCCACGGCCAGAGCGGTGATCAGCACCGCAGCGATCACGGTCTGGATCACCGAGCCCAGCACGTGGCCGGTCAGCACCGAGACGCGGGCGATGGCCATGGTGCGGAACCGGTTGATGATGCCCTCGGTCATATCCATGCTGACCGAGACCGCGGTGCCCACCGACCCCGAGGTCAGCGCCAGGACCAGGATGCCCGGAGCCAGGTAGTTGATGTAGCCGCCGTGGGCCGCGTGCACGCCCGCGGACAGCGTGGCGCCGAAGACGAAGCGGAACAGCATCAGCATGAGGACGGGAATCAGCAGGACGCCGAGGCTCATGCCGGGATAGCGCAGGGCGTGAAGGAGGTTGCGGCGCAGCATGGTGGCCGAGTCGCGGAGAGCATAGGAGCGGGTGGTCATCGTTTGCGTTGTCATCGTCGTCAGTCCTTTCGTGCACTTGGCTGTCGGGGTCTCAGCTGGCCGGGGCAGGGGTGGTGGGTGCCGACTCAGTGACGGGGTTTCCGGTCAGGGCGAGGAAGGCGTCGTCGAGGTCGGGCGTGTGCACGGTCAGGGCGCTGACCTCGACGGAGTTCGCGTCGAGCTGGTCCAGCACCGCCCGCAGCGACGCGACGCTGCCATCGCTGGCGATGCGCAGATACCATGACTCGGCGTCCGGGCTGCTGGCTTCCCGGCTCGCGCCCGGCAGGGCGCTGGCCGCCGCGTCGAGCTCGGCCGCGCTGGGGAACTCCAGCCGGATGTGGCTGCCAGGGACCAGGCGCTTGAGCTCTTCGGGCGTGCCATCGGCCACCAAGTGCCCGTGGTCCAGCACCGCGATCCGGTCCGCTAGCTCGTCCGCCTCTTCCAGATACTGGGTGGTCAGGAAGATCGTGACCCCGCTGGCCACGAGATCGCGGACGATCTGCCACATTCGGCGGCGGCCCCGCGGGTCCAGCCCCGTGGTCGGCTCGTCCAGGAACAGGATGCGCGGCTGGATCATCAGTGTCATCGCGATGTCCAGCCGACGCTGCATCCCGCCCGAGTAGGTCGCCGCGGGCTTGCCGGCCGACTCGGTCAGCTCGAGCTCCTCGAGCAGCCGTGTGGCCCGCTCGCGACCCTCGTCGCCGCCGAGATGGCAGAGGTCCGCCATCAGCAGCATGTTCTCCCGGCCGGTGAGCAGCTTGTCCACCGCGGAGAACTGCCCAGTGACCCCGATCGCGGCGCGCACCGCGCCGGGCTCGGCCGCCACGTCGTGGCCGCTGACCAGGACCTGGCCGCCGTCGGCCGCGATCAGCGTGGAAAGGATCCGGACGGTGGTCGTCTTGCCCGCGCCGTTGGGGCCGAGCAGCGCGAAGATCGTTCCTTCGGGGATGGTCAGGTCGATGCCATCGAGCACGGTCTTGTCGCCGTAGGACTTGCGCAGGCCGGTGACGGCGACGGCTGGGGGGTGGGTCTGGTTCGTCATGCCCTCATGCTCGAACCCTGACGCAGGGTCAAGGTCAAGCCCGATTTCAGATCGGCCTGACCGGGCTCCAGGCCCGTGCCTCAGGGCCCCTCCGAGCCCGTCGATGCCCTCGCGCAGGAAGTCCGCGTCAGTAGAGTGCGCACTCCCATGGTTCGAGGTCCGCTTCCCCGGGCGGTAGCGCTCCTGTGCAGTAGTGGAACCTACCTGCGCCTGGCCAGGAGCGTCCTCAGCCCGGCGCCAGAGCGAAACGCAGTGCGCGAGAAGACCTGATCTGCCCGCGCCGATGATGATCAAATGCGACGTGCCGACCGTGCATATAGGCGGCTCGGGCATCCATCGATTGGTCTGAGCACGCGAAATCATCGTTGCGTCCGGTGACGGTCGGCGTACGTGCGCCCGTACCGGTAACGGTGACGTGGCTGGCCTGAGTGCGGGCGCCGTCAGGCGGCTGGGCTCCTGGCCTGCCGGGCGGATCGCCGGTGTCCCCAGGTGGCGGCCGCTAGCAGCAAGCCCCAGACTAGAAACCAGGGGTCCCACAGCGCTAGATGCCAGCGAAGTGCCGTCCAGTCCGGCGCGGAAGGCCTGATGGCGCCGGTCTCCGCCAGCGCTTCGCCGGTTACCTCGGCCGCGCCGTAGAGGATGAGCAGGGCCGAGCCGGCCAGCCCGGCCATGCAGAGGGCGCGGCGTGGCAGGCGCTGCCCCCACGGCATGACCATCGCCAGGGCCAGCAGCCCGCCCGCGGTCTTCAGCAGCACGGTGACGGTGATCACCGCAGCCGCACCGGCACCACCGGAGCGCGCCATGGTCTGCGCAATGCCGCCGACGGTGCTCAGCCCGGCCGTGCCCCCGGCAGCCCAGTACAAGCTCACCGCCGCGTAGCCAAACGCGGCGGCCGCCGCGCCGTAGGCAGCCCCGCGGGCAAGCGGCACGGCCTTGATCATCAGTTCTCCCCGGGGCCAGACCTGGCTCACTGTAGCGGCCAGGCATCCACGCAAACGCCGCGAGCGGCGCCGTCGGCACTCAGCTCACCCGGTGACCGCGCCAGGCATCCGGCCGTTGCGCAGCAACTGGCAGGCACCAGGCACCCGGCAGCCCTGACGGCCGGCCAAGTTTGCCAAGTTCCAGCGCGGGCTACGAGCGCCTCACCACGCGCAGACCGTCCGTCCGTGTCCGCTCGCGTCCACCGCTGTCGGTGGCAATTGTCACTCACCTCGTCACTCAGTCGCTCGCGGGCCGCCTGTGAGCAGCGAAACCCCAGATAACGAACTACGGCTGCCCTGCTAGATCAGCCACAAGCCCGGCCTTGGCCTGGGCCATCTCCTGGCGAGCGGCCGGGTCGACCGCCGGGTACCCGGGGTTGATGGCTGTGAGCGCCTGCACGACGACCGCGGCCGTCGCCAGGCGGGTGAACCACTTGTGGTCGGCCGGGACGACGTACCAGGGAGCCCACTGCGTGCTGGTCCGGCTCAGCATCTTGTCGAACGCCCGCTGGTACTCATCCCAGTGGCGGCGCTCCCGGACGTCGCTGGCCGAGAACTTCCAGTTCTTCTCCGGATGATCGATGCGCTTGAGGAACCGCTTGGCCTGCTCCCGCCGGGACAGATTGAGCATGATCTTTACGATGTGGATGCCGTTGTCCACGAGGTAGCGCTCCCAATGGTTGATATCCCGGTAGCGTCGGCCCCAGGCATCACGTTTCCGGGCCGCCTCCGGCAGGCTCTCCGCCGCGAGCAGCCCTGGATGCACCCGAACGACCAGTACTTCCTCGTAATGGGACCGGTTGAAGATGCCGATCCTGCCCCGGCCGGGCAGCGCAGCATGGTAGCGCCAGAGGAAATCGTGGTTGAGCTCCTCCGCCGACGGCTGCTTGAAGCTGCGGACGGCCACGCCCTGCGGGTTGACACCGCTCATCACGTGCTTGATCGTGCTGTCCTTGCCCGAGGCGTCGAGTCCCTGGAGCACGATCAGCAGGCCGAATGCTTCCTGGGCGGCCAGCCGGTCCTGATAGTCGGCCAGAAGCCCTATGCCCTGTTCGAGCAGGGCGCCGGCCTCCGGGCGCGTCACCGGTCCCGTGCTGGCCGGATCATGATCACGGCTCAGCTTGACGGTGCTCCCTGGCGCTATCCGCAGGGGTTCGATGAGGTCTCTCATGAAGCGAAGACGCTTGTCCATGTCCTGATCATGCCCATGTGGGCTGTAAGGCGCGGTGCCAGCCGACGGTATTTTGGGGAGCTTCGTGGCCTGGTGGGGGGCCTATAGCGAGCCTGGCCTTGGTCGCCGGGGGCGCGCTTGGCCAAGGCGGTCCGCGTACGGACCTACCCGGATGCGGGATGTGGCAGCGCCGCGCCGGGCGCAGTCTGAGAGGCGCCACCTGCACCTGAAGAACGGGGGAGCCGATGAAAACCGACGGCGAGATCAAAGAGGATGTCATCCGCGAGCTGCGGTGGGATCCGCAGCTTTCTGAGCCGGATGCCATCGGCGTGGCGGTCAAAGACGGGGCCGTGACCGTGACCGGGCACATGTCCACCTACGCCGAGAAACTGGCCGCGGCCCGGGCCGCGGAACGGGTCTACGGGGTCAAGGCCGTAGCCGACGACCTGGAGGTCAGGCTATCGGGCGCGCCGCGTGACGACTCCGACATCGCCACGGCAATCGCCCACATCCTGGACAACAACGTCCAGGTCCCCGCCGGCCGGGTCGCTGCCCGGGTGCAAGCCGGCTGGGTCACCCTCGAGGGGGAAGTGCAGCACGCTTTCCAGCGCCGCGAAGTCGAGCGGATGGTCCGCCATTTCCGGGGGGTGGTCGGAGTGACGGACCTCATCACCGTCAGCCCGCCGGCCAGCCCGGAGCGCGTCGAGGCAGCCATCGAGGACACCTTCAAGCGCGAGGCGGAGATCGACGCGCGCCATATCAGGGTGGAAGTGTCCGACCACACCGCGAGACTCTACGGACACGTGCACTCCCTGAAGGAAGCCGGCGCCGCGCAGGCGGCCGCGGCGGCCGCGCCGGGGGTCGCGACCGTGGAGAGCCACCTCCTGGTCTCGCCCTAGCCGCGGCGGCGCTGCGCTAGCCGGGGTCCGGACCGGTGGCGACGGGGCGAGCGGAGTCGGCGACCCAGCCGGACCAGGATCCGACGTAGAGGGCGGCCGGTACGCCGGCCAGCGCGAGGGCGAGCACCTCGTGCGCGGCGGTCACGCCCGAGCCGCAGTACGCCCCGACCGCGGGGGCTGGGCCTCCGCGATCTGGGCTTCCGGGCGGCGGGCCGCTGGCCACGCCCAGCTCCGCGAACCGCCGTCGCAGCTCGGCGGGCGGGAGGAACCGGCCGTCGTCGGCCATGTTGGCGGTGGTCGGCGCGCTCAGCGCCCCGGGAATGTGGCCGGCCACCGGATCGATCGGCTCGGTCTCGCCGCGGTACCGCTCCCCCGCCCTTGCGTCGAGCAGCACGCCGCAGCGGGCCAGCGCGGCGGCGCCCGCCGCGTCCAGCACCGCAAGGTGGCCCGGTACCGCGGACAAGTCTCCGGCCGCGAGGCGGCGCTTGTCCGTCGTGACGGGCAGCCCGGCCGCAGTCCAGGCGCGGAAGCCACCGTCGAGGACCTGCACCCGGGCGTGGCCGAAGTACCGCAGCGTCCACCAGGCGCGCGCGGCGGCGGTCGAGTCGCCATCGTCGTAGGCGACGACCGGGCGGCCGTTCCGGACCCCGGCGCGGCGCATCGCCGCCTCGAAGTCGGCGGCGGCCGGCAGCGGGTGCCTGCCCCCGGCGCCGGGCAGGCCGGCCAGGTCGGCGTCCAGGTCCGCGAAGACGGCGCCGGGCAGGTGACCCGCGCGGTAGCTGTCGATCCCGGGCGGGCCGCCGAGCAGCCAGCGGACATCGAGCAGGACCGGGGGTTCGCCGCCGGCCACCTCGGCGGCCAGGGCCACGACGTCGATCAGCGGGTTCGCGGCCGCGCCTGCCGCGTGGGTGCTCCTCGAGGCTCCGGCCATCCTGGGGATAACCTCGCATTTCCTGTGGACAAGCCGGGGAGATCCGGTGGGTTTCCCCTCCCCGGCTGTGGACAAACACGCGATCGGACCGGATTCAGGCCGGGTGCTCCCGGAGCCAGGCCAGGACCTCGGCGGCGTGGCGGTCCGGCGGGAACACCGGGTAGAAGACGCGGGAGATCCGGCCCAGGTTCAGCACAAGCGTGAGCCGCTTATACCGGACCACGCCTCCGGCCGTGAACGTGGGCAGCCGCAGCTGCCCGGCGAGCGCCAGGCCCGAGTCGGATAGCAGCGGGAACGGCAGCGCCAGCCGGGCCGCGGCCTCGGCCTGCTCGGCCGGGTCCTGGCTGGACACGCCGAAGACGTCCGCGCCCAGCTCCGTCAGCTCCTGGTAATGATCGCGGAAGCCGATCGTCTCGGGCGTGCAGCCGCGAGCGCCCGGGATCTGATCCCATCCCTCGACCAGCGGCACCCCCGGCGTGCCGGTCATCGGGTATACGTAGACGATCGCCCGGGGGCGGCCGATCCGGGCCAGATCCACAGCGCCGCCGCTGGTCGCGGGCAGCGTGATAGACGGCATGGCGGTGCCGGGCAGGTGCGCGGCGGCGCCGTCATCCTCGGGCACGGGCAGGCCCGCGGGAAGCTGTTCATAGCTCGCGGCGGACACTGACGCTCCCCCTTTCGCGGCCGGGTTACATGGCTGGCCAGTTCTATCCTGCTACATGGCTGACAACGTCAGCAGCGGCACAAGCTGGTCCGCGGGCGTCAGCGAGCCGTGCATGCCGATCAGGGCCGACTCGCGCGGCTCCGCCTTCGTGGCCACGACGGCCGATGGGCCTGCGGGAGCCGCGACCACGTCACCGATCCGGGGCGCCAACGCCGGATCCACCGGACCGAACCAGCCGTCGGCGATGGCCTCGTCCCGGGAGGCGACCCAGGCCCGGTGGCCCAGGATCTCCCGCCACGCCGCGAGCACGTCGGCTGCCGCGCCGGGCCGGGCATAGACATGCCTGGCCCGCGGCTCTCCGCCGAGCAAGGCCACTCCCGCGCGTAGCCCGGGCACCGCGTCGGCGTCAACCCGGTCCTGCGGCGGCACGTCCACCATGCCGTGATCGGCGGTCACGTGCAGCGCGGTACCCGGCGGCAGCGCCGCGGACAGCTGCTCGGCGAGCTTGTCGACGTGCCCGAGGTGATAGCGCCAGGCGTCCGACCCGCTCCCGAACACATGCCCGGTCGCGTCGAGCTCGCCGTGATACACCATCGCCAGCGCCCGATCCGAGCGCCGCAGGGCGGCCGCGGCCTCCCCGACCAGCGCCCCGAAGGTGTCCGCGCCCAGGTTATGGGCGCCGCGCATCGCCGCGACCGACAGCCCGGTCCGCTCGAGCGAGGAGTGAGCCACGCGGAACGCGCTGACTCCCGCCTCGGCCGCGCGCTCGAAGATCGTGGAGCCGGGCTGCCAGGCCACGGGATCGACCCGCTGATCCCAGCGCAGCGCGTTGAGCAGCCTGCCCTCCCCCGGCACCGCGACCTGATACCCGAGCACGCCGTGCTGCCCCGGAGGCCGCCCGGTCCCCAGTGACGCCAGGCTGGTCGCCGTGGTCGCCGGGAATCCCGCGGACAGCGCCCGCCCGGTCACGGCCAGCTCGGACAGGAACGGCGCGGCCGCCGGGTGCTCGCGCAGCAGTTCCCAGCCCAGGCCGTCCACGACCAGCAGGCATGCCCGATCCGCCGGCGGCAGCTGCAGCGGGTTGGGCTCCGCTCCTGCCCCCAGCGAGGCGAGCACGGAGCAGGCGAGGTCGGCCAGCGTGCTCTCGCCGTAGCGCGGCAGCGAGGGCAGCGAGGCCGGCAGATCCGTCATTACGGCAGGCGGCCCTTCGGGTGTCATCAGGTCCCCTCGTCAGGCGCGGCTGGTGGCCTCGGAAAGCGCCTGGGCGAACGCGAGCACCTGCCGTACGGCGTCTTCCCCGTCCGCGGCCTCGCTGACGCGCATGGTCAGGTCGTCGGCGGTCACCGTCCCGGTGTACCCGTGATCCGCCTCGCAGTTCTCGTCTCCGCAGTGCGCGGGCTCAAGCTCGATGTGGGCCAGCACGTTCCAGCCGACGGTCAGGACCACCTCGCTGGGCATGGTGCTGCCCGGCACGTAGGAGGCGGGATCCGGTATCACCCGGGTCACCGCGACCGATGTTATCTGCGAGAACCTGACGGCCTCGGTGCTGGTCTCGGCCTGCGGGCGGGAATCGGAGTCGCCGGCGTCGGCAGGGCTCTCGTCAGTATGGGAGAAGACGAGGCGGGTCGGGGTGAGCGCCAGGACCGTCATATGACGCCGCACCTCCATGCCGGGATCGAACAGCGCGTCATGGTGCACGACGTAAGACACGACCGGCTCGGATCCGAGAGCGGCCGAGACCGCATCGGAGACCACGCCGGGGTAGTAGCCGCTTCGCTCGATCGCGGTGCGCATTCCGCCGGCGGCAAGTCTGGTATCCCTCATGCCCCCCATCCTGCCCTGTCCGAGTGCCCTCGCTCACATGGTGGGGCATAGATCCCGGAACGGACCTGGCATCGCGGCCACGGGATCACGGAATGGATCCGGCGCCGCGACCGCGGTCAGGTCGAGCACCCGCTCGTTCTCGGGCTCCGGGAGCTCGATCGCGCCGGCGCCGGCCGCCGGCCGCGGCCGCCGCGGCCTCCGCGCGCCCGAGCCGCCGCCGCGGCCGCGGTAGATCAGCAGGCCGTTGACCCGATCGGGAACCGCATCGAGCGCGGCCGCCGTCGCCGGAAGCTGGCGGAAAGCCTCCCACTGCGCGTCATCAGGAAAGCAGACCTCGAACACCACTCCGTGGCGGTGCTCGATCCACGCCCACTCGATGGCCCCGTGGGAGATCGCCGACTCGATCAGGGACGAGCTGTAGGAATCCTTCCACTGCGACGCTGCCTGGAACTCGCTGTGGAAGACCTCGATCGACCACCATTCCGCCATACCCGCCATGATATGCCCAATTTCGTAGTATTGGCCCCAGAGAGGGCGAACCCTTCAGTCCCCGCCGCGGTGCAAGCTCCGCGAGCATTTTATGGACGTTCGCGCTCGGCAGAAAGGATCACATCGTCCATCAGAACCCTCCGGGAGAGTCAGAGCAGGCAGTCAGTACCCAGGTTCCGGACGATCGGAGCGCGCCGACAGGTAGCGCAGCAGCACGACGTCGCCGATCATGCGGACCTCCGCCAGGCGCATGCGACGATTTGCGGCACCAGGCCGATGTGCGGCGCCCGGCGCCCTCACCATGTGCGGGGCGGCCGGGTCGCCGACGAAGATCGGCGCTATCACCAGGTGCAGCTCGTCGGCCAGTCCGGCGGCGAGGAACTGCGCGTGCACGGTGCCGCCGCCCTCGACCATCAGCCGCCGCACTCCCCGGGCGGCCATGTCGGCCAGGACGGCACCCAGGTCGAGCGGGTCACCGCCGCCGATGACCTCCACGCCCGTGCCCGCGCCCACGACGCCGCGCAGCCGCTCCCGGACCCGGCCGGCGGCCGCGCCGGGAACATAGACCAGCCGGGCGCCCTCGCCCGCGGTGAAGAACCTCGCCGCCGGGTCGATATCGCCGGTGCGGGTGAGCGTGACGCGGACCGGGCTCGCCGGGAGTCCGCGGGCCACCCGCTCGTCCCGGCGCGCCTGCGAGCGCACGAGCAGCGCCGGATTGTCGCGGCGGATGGTGCCCGCCCCGACCATGATCGCGTCACTGCCCGCCCGTACCTCATCGACCCGGTCGAGGTCGGCCTCGTTGGACAGAATCAGCCTGGTGTCCGTCGCGTCGTCGAGGCAGCCGTCGACCGACGTCGCGGCCGACAGGAGCACGTACGGGCGTTCTGACATGCGGCCTCCGGGGCGCTCTCGATGTGAACGTACCGCCAGGCCGTACGCTCAGGTGCCATGCCTGGCAGCGGACTGCGGCTGGCGGTGACGCTGCTCACCGCTATTCCCCTGAACAACACGCGGGGCAGCGAGCCCGCGCCGTCACGGCGGGCCGCCGCGGCCGCGATGGCCTGGGCGCCGGTCATCGGGCTGCTGCTCGGGGCGGCTGCGGCCGCTGTGCTGGAGCTCGCGGCGCGGTGGGGCCGCACCGGCCCGCTGGTCGCTGCCGTCCTCGCCGTGGCCGCGCTCGCGCTGCTGACCCGGGGCCTGCACCTGGACGGGCTCGCCGACCTGGCCGATGGCCTGGGCAGCCGGCAGCCCGCCCGCCAGGCGCTGGCGATCATGAAGCGCTCCGACGTCGGGCCGTTCGGAGTGGTCACGCTCGTGCTCACGCTGCTCCTGCAGGTGGGCGCGCTGGCCCAGGCCCAGGCACTCGGCCGCGGCGTGCTCGCGGTGATCGCCGCCGCCGTGGCGGGCAGGCTGGCCCTGACCTGGGCCTGCCGCCGCGGGGTTCCCGCCGCGCACGGCACGGGCCTGGGCGCCCTGGTGGCCGGGACGGTGCACCCCGCGATCCCGGTCGCGGCGACGGCGGCAGCACTGGCCGCAGCCGGTGCGATCAGGCTGATCTTCGGCATTGCCGTAGCCGCGGGCCTGGCCGCCTCTCTCGCGCTGACCGCGCTCTGCGTGCGCCGCCTGGGCGGGATCACCGGCGACGTGCTCGGCGCCGAGGTGGAGATCACCACAGCGGTGTGCCTGCTGGTCACCGCGATCGGCCGGGCGGGCTAGGTGGATGAGCCGGGCTCCAGCACCTTGCGAAGGCGGCGCGCGTAGTCGGCCGCCTCGTCGTCGGCGGCGTACCGGGTGCGGGGCCAGAAGAAGCCCCGCAGGCCGTCCCCCTTGGTTCGGGGCACGACATGCACGTGGACGTGCGGGACGCTCTGGCTGACGATATTGTTCTCGCCGACGAAGCTGCCCTGGGCGCCCAGCGCGGCCGGCATGGCCGCGCTGACCCGCTGCACCCGCAGGAACAGCGGGCCGACCAGGTCGGCGGGCAGGTCGGCGAGCGTCACGTAATGCGCCCTCGGGGCGACGAGCACGTGCCCCTTGAACACCGGCCGGGCATCGAGGAACGCGACAGCGATGTCGTCGGAGAGCACCACGTGGGCGGACACGGTCCCGGCCATGATGTCGCAGAACAGGCAGTCAGTCACTCAGGCACGGTAGCGTGCCGGGCCAGCGCTCCCTTCCGGCCGGCTCGCCGGGGCACAGGAGCTGCGGCCGAGGGGCCGGGGCGCGGCCGAGCGCCGTCATCGTCGGGGCGCCAGTGCTGAAATCCACAGATAAATCAGGCCAAGCCGCAGTAGTCCGTGTTATCAGGGGCTAGTTCGGTCGGCCAGCCCAACCTAGGATTGCTCTCGCGATCGGCTGCCGGTCGTGAGCTGTTCGGTTCCCATTGCCGTGAGCCAGAAAGGGACCCCATGAAGACAAAGGCCGCGATTCTGCGCGGAGCAGGCCAGGACTTCGAGGTCACCGAGCTCGACCTGGATCCGCCGAAGGCGGGCGAGGTGCTGATCCGCTTCGTGGCCGCGGGCCTGTGCCACTCCGATGAGCACCTCAGGCACGGCGACATCGTGCCACGGTTCCCGATCGTGGGCGGCCACGAGGGCGCGGGCATCATCGAGGAGGTCGGCCCCGGCGTCACCCGGCTGGCCCCGGGCGACCACGTCATCTGCTCGTTCCTGCCGGTCTGCGGGCACTGCCGGTGGTGCTCGACCGGCCAGTCGAACCTCTGCGACCTGGGGATCACCCTCCTGGACGGCTGCCTGCCCGACGGCACCTACCGCTTCCACTCCGGCGGCGAGGACTTCGGGGGCTTTTGCATGCTCGGCACGTTCTCCGAGCGGGCCACGATCTCGGAGCACTCCGCCGTCAAGGTGGACCCCGACCTTCCGCTCGACAAGGTCGTGCTGATCGGGTGCGGGGTGCCGACCGGCTTCGGCTCGGCGGTGCACGCCGCCCAGACCGAGCCCGGTGACACCATCGCCATCTACGGCATCGGCGGCATCGGAATCAACGCCGTGCAGGGCGCGGCGCTCGCCGGGGCGCGCAACGTGATCGCGATCGACCCGCTGGCCAACAAGCGGGAGATGGCCGAGAAGCTCGGCGCCACGCACAGCGCCGAGACCGCCGAGCAGGCGCAGCAGCTGATCACGGAGCTGACCCGCGGCGTCGGCGCCGACAAGGCGATCGTGACGGTAGGCGTCGTCACCTCCGAGGTCGTCACGAACGCGTTCAACGCGATCAGGAAGGGCGGCACGGTCGTGGTGACCGGCCTGGCCGATCCGACCAAGAACACGATCGAGCTGCCGGGCGCGATCCTGACCTTGTTCGAGAAGCGGATTCAGGGCAGCCTGTTCGGTTCCGGCGACCCGTTCCACGACATCCCCCGCATGGTCGAGCTGTATCAGTCCGGAGACCTCAAGCTCGACGAGCTGATCACCACGACCTACACGCTCGACCAGGTCAACCAGGGCTACCAGGACCTGCTGGACGGCAAGAACATCCGGGGCGTGATCCGCTACGACGGTCCCTGACCCGCCCCTGAAACCAGCACCGACGACGAGACCATCGTGACAGCTGCGGCTCCCGGCGGGCCACCGCCCGTCGTCGGCCTCCGCCGGGAGCGGGAGGTGCTGACCGTCGCGCTGGACGTCGGCCGGCACGTGGTGATCGAGGGGCCGCCCGGCACCGGGAAGTCCACGCTGCTGCGGGCCGTCGCCCGTGACAGCGGCCGGGGCGTGGTCTTCGTCGAGGGCAACGCCGAGCTGACGCCGGCCCGCCTGATCGGTCAGCATGACCCGGCGCAGGTCCTGACCGAGGGCTACACCCCGGCCAGCTTCGTGGACGGTCCGCTGCTCGTGGCCATGCGCCGCGGGGCCCTGCTCTACCTCGAGGAGTTCAACCGGGTTCCCGAGGAGACGCTCAACGTTCTGATCACTGTGCTGACCGAAGGCGAGATCGCGGTTCCGCGGCTGGGCGCCGTGCCCGCCGACCCCGGGTTCCGGCTGATCGCCGCGATGAACCCGTTCGACGCCATCGGCACCGCCCGGGTCAGTCACGCCATCGCGGACCGGATCTGCCGGATCGTGCTCGGGTATCAGGACGCCGCCGCGGAGCGAGCCATCACCACCGCGATCACCGGCGAGGACGGCCAGGTCGTCGACCTGGCCGTGACCCTCACCCGGGCCACGCGCGAGCACCGCGACGTGCGCATGGGCGCCTCGGTCCGCGGGGCGATCGACCTGGTGCTGCTGCTGACCGGGCTGCGGCGGCTGCGGGGGGAGGGCGGCGCCGACGGGAAGGCTGGCCCGGGCGGCAAGGGTGGCGCGGGCGGGAAGGGCACGATGGCGCGCGAAACCGCCCGGGACGCCGCGCATGCCGCCCTGTCCGGCCGGATCCGGATCGCCGACGGCTGCGAGCGCAGCCCGGAGTCCGTGCTCGACGAGATCCTCGACGAGGTCTGGCCCGCCGACGGCCCCCTGCCGGAGGCCGGTGCCGGAGATTCCCCGGACGGCCAGGGGGAGGGTGGGCGGGGAAAAGCCCTCCGCCTGCCGCCGGCCGCGGCAGGCGGTTACCACCTGGCCACCCCGGCGCAGTCCCGCTCGAGTCTGCGCCGTGACCGCAGCCGCGCCGGAGCGCGGCGCAGCATCAGCCGCGTCGAGCTGGCCCTGCGGCACCCGTCGTTCGGAGAGGTATCACCGCAGGTCGGCGGGCTCGACGAGGACGCGCTGGCCGCGCTGCTCGCCGCCGATCCCGACGCTGCCGCGGCGCTGCTCGCGGATCTCGCCTCCGCCACCGACCGCGAGCTGCGCGCCGCAGCCCGGCGGCTGGCCGCCCGGGTCTTCATCAGGCTCGGCCGGGCGGACGGCGCCCAGGCTCGAGGCACCCGCCGCCTGGCGGCCAGCCGCCGCGGCGAGGGCGACCTCGACCTGGAACGCACGATGGACCTGTGGCCGGGCCGCGGCCCGCCGGCTCGGGAGGATCTGGTGACCCGGTCCTGGACCGCCCATCGCCGGGCGGTCTGCCTGGTGGTGGACACCAGCGGTTCCATGTCCGGGCTCGGCGTCGCCATGGCCGCCGTGGCCGCCGCCGCCGTCGTGCTCGCCGCCGGGGACCGGCTCGCCCCGGGCGTGATCGCCTTCAGCGGCGATGCCCGCGTGCTGGCGGCGCAGGGCGCCCGGCGGCTGCCCCAGGACCTGGTCGGCGATCTGATCAGCCTGCGCGGGCACGGGGTGACCGACCTGGCCGGAGCGCTGCGGGCGGCGGCCGCGCAGCTGGCCCGGGCCAGCGGTGGCGAGCGGGTCGCGGTTCTCCTGTCCGACTGCCTGCGCACCGCCGGGACCGACCCCGCGGCGGCGCTGCAGGGAATTGACCGGCTGCACGTGCTGTGCCCGGTGCCGAGGCCGGAATCGGAACTGGCTGCCGCCGCGCTGGCCCGGGCCGGCGGCGGGATCAGCCAGCCGGTCGGCAGGCTGGCCGACGTGGCGCCGGCGCTGCACCGCGTGCTGTCCTGACCCGGCGCTGAGATGGGGTCGCGCGCGCGCAGGTGACGCTAGAGGCGCGCCGGATGACGTGCGCTACTCGAGGCCGACCGGGTGGCCCGCCCCGGCCTGGGGCTCCGCCTTCGGGAGGACCGCCGGTCAGCTTCCGGGGGGACGACGTGCCGGTGCCGCCGCGCGTACCCTTGGGGCGTGTCCGCCGTGTACGCCTGGCTGAGCCGCCACCCGCGGCTGGTCGACGCCGTGCCCGCATTCTGGCTCGCGGTGCTCGGCGTCGCCACGATCAGGGGCGGCAGGTCCGCCACCACGTATCAGCCGTCCGGCGCGGTGCCCGCCGCCGCCGCCGGCGCCGCCAGCTTCGGCGCCCGGCACGTCCTGGTCCTGCTGCTGCCGCTGGTCGCGGCGATGGTCATCCCGGTGGTGTTCCGGCGCAAGTACCCGGTGCAGGCGTTCACCGTCGCCGCGGTCGCCGGGGCGATCCAGGTGCTGACATACTCCAGGCCGCTCGGCTCGGACCTGGCCATTCTCATCCTGCTGTACACGCTGGCCGGCTACCGGCCGCGCCGGGTGTCCGTGCCAGGGCTGGGCGTATGCCTGGCCGGCTCCGTAGCGGCGGTCGCCGTATGGGCGCCCAGCAGCGTCAGCGCCCTGAATCGGGCGCTGATGGCCGTGGTCATCTTCAGCGGAACCGCGCTGGTCGCGTGGGTCCTCGGGGACTCCATGCGGCACCGCCGCAGCTACCTGACGTCCCTGGAGGACCGAGCCGCGCGCCTGGAGCGCGAGCGGGATGCGCAGGCGCAGATCGCCGCCGCGGCCGAGCGGGCCAGGATCGCCCGCGAGCTGCACGACGTGATCGCCCATAACGTGAGCGTCATGGTGGTGCAGGCCGACGGCGCCAGCTACGCGCTGCGCTCCGAGCCGGAGCGGACCGCCCAGGCGCTGAATGCCATCTCGCACACCGGGCGGCAGGCGCTGGCCGAGATGCGCCGCCTGCTCGGCATCCTGCGCTCCGGCGACGAGCAGGCCGGCCTTGCCCCCGTGCCGGGCCTCGACCAGCTCCGCGAGCTGCTCGGCCAGGCACGGGAGGCGGGCATGTCGGTATCGCTCACCCTCGAGGGCCCGGTCCGGCCGCTCCCGGGCGGAGCCGAGCTGGCCGCCTACCGCGTGGTGCAGGAATCGCTGACCAACACACGCAAGCACGGCGGCCTGGCCGCCGCGGCGGCAGTAACCCTGCGCTACGAGCCGGGCGGGCTGCTGCTGCAGGTGACCGACGACGGGCTGGGCACGAGCGGGCCGGGCACCGGGGCCGCGGCCGAGGGGCCCGGGCACGGGCTAACCGGAATGCGCGAGCGGATCGAGATGTACGGCGGGACCGTCCAGGCCGGGCCGCTGCCCGGCGGAGGCTACGAGGTGACCGCGTGGCTGCCGGTCACCGCCGCCGGGCCGGACCAGCTGCCGGACGACGGCCTCGACCGCCCGGGTCGATCCCGCCGCGCGCTGGACGGCGCCGCATGAGCGAGCCGGAGGGGCGCGGTGCCGCCTCGACTGAGGAACGGGCGATGAGGGAAGGCGGCGTCACCAGGCGCCCCGGAGTCGAGCAGGGGGCACCGCATGACCATCCGCATCGTGCTCGTCGACGACCAGGAACTGGTCCGCACCGGTTTTCGGATGGTGCTGGACGCGCAGCCGGACATGACCGTGGTGGGCGAGGCCGCCGACGGGCAGGCGGCCGTGGAGTTCGCCCGCGTGCATTCGGCCGACGTCATGGTCATGGACGCGCGGATGCCGCGGATGGACGGGGTGGCGGCCACCCGGCAGATCCGGCAGGCCGGGGACCGGCCGCGGATACTCATGCTCACCACCTTCGATCTCGATGAGTACGCGTTCGCGGCGCTGAAGGCCGGCGCGAGCGGATTCCTGCTCAAGGATGTGCCGCCGGAGGAACTGCTGTTCGCTATCCGCGCTGTGCACTCGGGCGACGCCGTGGTCGCCCCGTCGACGACGCGGCGGCTGATTGACAGGTTCGCGCCGATGCTGCCGGCCGATGACGGCCATGCGCCCCTGGAGCTGGCCGGGCTCACCGAGCGGGAGCGCGAGGTCCTGATCCTGGTCGCCCACGGACTGTCGAACGCGGAGCTGGCGCGGCGGCTGTTCGTGTCCGAGGCGACAGTGAAGACGCACGTGGGCAGGATCCTGGCCAAGCTGGGCCTGCGGGACCGGGTCCAGGCCGTCGTCTACGCCTACGAGAACGGACTGGTCAGGGCCGGACGCCAGGCCTAAGCCTCGGCCCCTGGCGCTGAGCCTGAACTCAGGCGGCCGGGGCGACGTAACCATTGGTAAAGATGTCATGTTGCCGCATGCAGGCGGTCTGACCTTGAGTACTCTCCGGACATATAACTGTTTAGGGGGCGTCACCATATGCTGACCGTCCATAACTTTTCGTACGGCCTTCTGACCCCAGGGCTCGCCTATCTGATGTCAGTCCTGGGTTCCTTCCTCGGCCTACGCTGTGCGACGCGCGCCCGCGCCCACCAGGGGCGATCACGCGCCAGCTGGCTGTTGCTGGCCGGCTTGTCGATCGGCACTACTGGGATCTGGGTGATGCACTTCATCGCCATGCTCGGCTTCACGATTCCTGGCATGACCATCCACTACAACGTGCCGGTCACCATCTTGAGCATGCTCATCGCCGTGGGGATCGTATGCGTGGGCCTGCTGATCGTCGGGTTCGGCGGCCTCGGGTACGGCCCGCTGCTCCTGGCCGGCCTGATCACCGGGCTGGGCGTGGCGAGCATGCACTACAGCGGCATGGCGGCCATGCGGATGGCGGGGAAGGTCACGTACGACCCCTTCCTGTTTATCCTGTCGATAGTGATCGCCGTCGTGGCGGCGACCGCGGCGCTGTGGGCCGCGCTCCGGCTGCGGGGGATCAGGAGCACGCTGGGCGCCGCGCTGATCATGGGAGTGGCGGTCAGCGGGATGCACTACATGGGCATGGCCTCCATGCGGATGTACAGCGCCGCCGGTCCCGCGGGAATGGTCATGGGCGGCGCGGGCGGCGCAAACGCCGAGAGCTTCGTGCTCCCGCTCGTGCTCGGGATCAGCGTTATCGCGTTCGTCTTGACCGCAACGATCGCGCTGTCACCCACCGAGGATGAGATCCGCGGCGAGGCGGAGCTGATGAATCGCATCGACAGCCTCCGCTCAGAAGCGCGCTAACCGCGCCATTGCACCTGTCGCGACCGAGGAACCCGCGCCTGGCCGACGATGCTCGGCGCTGTTGCTGAGACAATGACTACGTGGGCGAGATCGGCCAGGAGCACGGCGAAGGCTGGCTGCTGCTTGTCTACCGGGTTCCGTCCGAGCCCACCAGGCTCCGCTCGACCGTCTGGCGGCGGCTCAAGAGCCTGGGTGCCATTTACCTGCAGAACTCCGCCGCGGCGCTGCCCGCGAGCGTCTCCGCCGAGCGCGCGCTGCGCAAGCTCAGGAGCGAGATCCTGGACATGTCCGGGACCGCGGCCCTGCTGTCCTGCACGGTGCTCGCCGGGGAGCAGGAGGTCCGGGCCGCGTTCCAGGCGGCCCGTGACGACGAGTACGAGGAGATCGTGGATAAGTGCCAGGACTTCCTCGCGCAGCTGAAGAAGGAGTATGACGCCAATCACTTCACCTATGCCGAGCTGGAGGAGAACGAGGTCGACCTGGTCAAGCTGAGGAACTGGCTGGAACGGGTCCGCCAGCGCGACGTCTTCGGCGCGGCCGGGCTGCAGCCGACGCAGAAATGGATCGCGGAATGCGAGCAGGCGCTGGAGGCCTATGCGGCGCGGGTGTACACCGAGGAAGCGGAAAGCCGCTGACCGTCAGCGCTTGCGCGCTCCCCGCCAGAGACTGAGCGGGAGCAGCACCAGCAGGAACAGCGGCAGCAGCCACCAGGCCGGAACGGCGGTCCGGCTCACCGCGTAGGTGAGCGCCAGGCCGATCACCAGGCCGACCGCGACCACCCAGTCGTCGCCGACGATGAAGTCATACCAGAAGGCACCGAACGCCCTGATCCGCCCGGCCATGTCAGCTCCCCTCGCTCGCGGCCGCCGCCCCGGCCGGGACGGCGGGCTCCTGGCGGTCGTCCCCGGCCGCGTTCCCGCGCATCAGGCCCACCAGGACGAGCGCGAACGCGCCGATGGCCGGAATGAGCACCAGCAGCGCGGCGTCCGAGCCCGGCCAGTGCGCGCCCGCGCCCTCCGCGCCCCAGAACGTGCCGAAGGCGGTGAGCATGATCCCGACGACGAACTTCATCGTGTTCTCCGGCACCCTGGACAGCGGGGACCTGACCGCCACTCCGGCGGCCACCACCACGGCCACAGCGCAGGCCGCCGCGATGGCGGCCAGCCCGATGTCATGCTGGTTGGCACCGAACGTGAGCACGATGAACACGACCTCGAGCCCCTCGAGCAGCACGCCCTTGAACGACAGCGTGAACCCGTACCAGTCAGGCACCAGGCCGGCCCGCCTGCGCTCCTGAGACGCCGCGGCGGCGAGCTGCTCGGCGAAGATCTTGCCCTCGTCGTGCAGCGCCTTGTGGCCGCTGGCCCGCAGGATGGCCTTGCGCAGCCACTGCAGGCCGAAGACAAGCAGCAGCGCGCCGACGACCAGGCGCAGGGCGTGCAGCGGCACATGGGACACCGCCGGGCCGAGCGTTGCCACGACAATCGCGAGGACGGCCAGGCCGGCGCCCATCCCGATGGTCGCCGATCGCCAGTCCCTGGCGGTACCCGCGGCCAGGACGATGGTGGTGGCCTCGACGGCCTCGACCACGCAGGCCAGGAACACCGCAATGAACAGTGCGCCGCTTCCCACTCTCGCCGCCTCCCTTGCCGACCCGTGCTACCTCCGCGACGCGGTCAGTGTAACAGCTGTCACAACACGGCTATGACGATCGTTATTTCGCGTTCTTAGCGCACGTTTAATCTTCGCGTAGCCTTCGTACCCGGCTCATTAGGCCGACTACCCCATACTCCGACCACGACTCGTACGATCACGCACGGAAAATTCCGTTTTGCCGTGGGCGCCGTCGGCGCCGGCGCGCTCATCCTGGCCGGCTGCTCATTGTCGTCCTCCTCCTCGTCGGCCGCCTCGTCGGGGTCGAACCTGGACGCCGACCTGCGCGAGCGGATGCGGGTGCAGATCTCCTCCCTGGTCCGCGAGGCCGCGGCCACGACCATCTACATCACGCATGACCAGGCCGAGGCGTTCGCCCTGGCCGACCGGGCGGGCGTGCTCCAGCAGGGCAGCCTGATCCAGGCCGGCACCCGGAGGAGATCTACACCCGTCCGGCGACGCCGTTCGTGGCCTGGTTCGCCGGGCTCTCCGGCGAGCTGCCGGTCCGCGTCCGCCAGCCGCGCCCGGTGCGGGAACGGCGAGCCTGAACCGACGGTGATCGGCCCCGCCGGTCAGGCACTAGGCTCGGAGCCGTGACGAGGACGTTGCGAACCAGCCAGGCATCCCCGCGCGACGTGCCCGCCGACGCGATCGTCGTCGGCGTGGTCCGGGGGCCCGACGGGCCGCGGGCGGCGCCAGGTGCCGAGGACGTGGACGCTGCGCTCGGCGGGAAGCTCGCCGAGACGCTCGCCGCGCTCGGCGCTACCGGCGAGGCGGAGGAAGTGACCAGGATCGCGTCCGGTGGGCAGCTGACCGCGCGGCTGATCACCGCCGTCGGCCTGGGCGATGCGAACGGCCCGAACGGCCCCATGGCTAACGACGCCCCCGTGACCAACGTCAGCCCCGTGCGCTTCGACGAGGAGGTCCTGCGCCGGGCCTCGGGCGCCGCGGTCCGCGCGCTCGTGGCCGGGAAGGCGCGGCAGATCGCGCTCGCGCTGCCCGCGCGCGACGACGCCGAGGCCGAGGCGGTGGCCCTCGGCGCGCTGCTCGGCGGGTACGTCTTCGGCCGGTACCGGAACGGCGGGAAGCAGCCGGAGACCGAGCTGATCCTGCTCGGCCAAGGGACCGGCGGCCACGGGACTGGCGGCGACGGTGGCGCCGGCGACGGTGCCGCCGGCCACGGGACGGCCGGCCATGGGAACGCCGACGAGGCGGGGACGGCCCGGGCGCGGGTGCTGGGCGCGGCGATCTCGCTCGTGCGCGACCTGGTCAACACCGGCCCGTCGGATCTCTACCCCGCGACCCTGGCCGCGGAGGCGGAACGCGTCGCTGGGGCGGCCGGCCTCGGCATCGAGGTGCTAGACGAGAAGGCGCTCGCCGAGGGCGGCTACGGCGGCATCGTCGGCGTCGGCCAGGGCTCCGTGCATCCCCCGCGGCTGGTCCGGCTGGCGTACGCGCACCCGGGCGCGGCCAAGACCGTCGTGTTCGCGGGCAAGGGCATCACCTTCGACTCCGGCGGGCTGTCGCTCAAGCCCGCGAAGTCGATGGAGGCGATGAAGTCGGACATGGGCGGGGCCGCGGCCGTCCTTGCCGCCGTGGCCGCGATCGCGGAGCTGGGCCCGGCGGTGAACGTCGTCGGCTACCTGCCGCTCGCGGAGAACATGCCGAGCGGCACCGCCCAGCGGCCGTCCGACGTGATCACCATCTACGGGGGCCGCACCGTCGAGGTGCTCAACACCGACGCCGAAGGGCGCCTGGTGCTGGCCGACGCGCTGGCCAGGTCAGGCGAGGACTCGCCCGACCTGCTCGTCGATGTCGCCACCCTGACCGGCGCGCAGCTGGTCGCGCTCGGGCCGCGGATCATGGGCGTGATGGCGAACGAGGACGAGGTGCGTGACGGCATCGTGGACGCCGCCCGCAGGGCGGGCGAGGCGGCGTGGCCGATGCCGCTGCCCGAGGAACTGCGGAAGGGGCTCGACTCGACGGTCGCCGATATTGCGAACGTGGCGGCCGAAAGGAATGGCGGGATGCTGGTCGGCGGTTTGTTCCTGAAGGAGTTCGTCCCGGAGGGGGTGCGCTGGGCGCACCTCGACATCGCAGGGCCCGCGTTCCATGAGGGCGATCCCTACGGGTACACGCCCAGGGGCGGAACGGGCGCGGCCGTGCGCAGCCTCGTCCAGATCGCCCTGGACGTGGCCGACGGGCGCCTGTAGGCAGACGGGACGGCGTTAGGCAGTCTTGGGAGAAGGAGAGTTCACCGTGGCAGACCGCGGCGGCTACGACATTGTGATCCTCGGCGGAGGGAGCGGCGGCTACGCGTGCGCCCTGCGTGCCGCCGAGCTCGGCAAGCGCGTGGCGCTCATCGAGAAGGGCAAGGTCGGCGGCACCTGCCTGCACCGGGGATGCATCCCGACCAAGGCGCTGCTGCACGCCGCGGAGATCGCCGACCAGGCGCGGGAAAGTGCCACCTTCGGGGTGCGGTCCACCTTCGACGGCGTCGACATGGCCGGGGTCAACGCCTACAAGGACAAGGTCGTCACCAGGCTCTGGCGGGGACTGGTCGGCCTGATCGGCAGCCGGCACATCGACATCATCGACGGCGAGGGACGCCTGGTCTCGCCCACCCAGGTGCAGGTAGGCGACTCGCTGATCGAGGGCGCGCACGTCGTCCTGGCCAGCGGCTCCGAGCCGCGCAGCCTCCCCGGGCTGGAGATCGACGGCCAACGCGTGATCACCAGCGACCAGGCGCTCGAGCTCGACCGGGTGCCCGCGTCGGTGGTCATACTCGGCGGCGGCGTGATCGGGGTCGAGTTCGCGAGCGTCTGGCGGTCGTTCGGCGCCGAGGTCACGATCGTCGAGATGCTGCCGCACCTGCTGCCCCCGGAGGAGGAGTCCAGCTCGAAGCTGCTCGAGCGCGCGTTCCGGCGTCGCGGCATCGCCTACAAGCTCGGCGCCAGGTTCGAGGGCGTGAAGGAGAACGGCTCCGGCGTCACCGTCACGCTGGAGGGCGGCACCACGATCGACGCCGAGCTGCTGCTCGTCGCCGTCGGCCGCGGCCCGGTCTCGGCCGGCCTCGGCTATGAGGACACCGGGGTGGCCATGCAGCGCGGCTACGTCACCGTGGACGAGTACTGCCAGACGAGCGTTCCGACGATCTCGGCGGTCGGTGACCTGATCCCGGGCCCGCAGCTGGCGCACGTCGGGTTCGCCGAGGGGATCATGGTCGCCGAGCGGCTCGCCGGGCTGCCGGTCACGCCTCTCGACTATGACGGGGTGCCGCGCGTGACCTACAGCGACCCCGAGGTCGCGTCGGTGGGCATCACGTCCGCGATCGCGGCTGAGCGGGGCATCAAGACCACGGAAGTCACCTATGACCTGGCCGGCAACGGCAGGAGCCAGATCCTGCAGACCTCGGGCGCGGCCAAGGTCATAGCGACCGAGGGCGGCGGCCCGGTGCTCGGCATCCACCTGGTGGGCGCGCGAGTCGGCGAACTGATCGCCGAGGGCCAGCTGATCTACAACTGGGAGGCCCTGCCGTCCGAGGTCGCCCAGCTCATCCATCCGCATCCGACCCAGTCGGAGATAATCGGCGAGGCACACCTGGCGCTGGCGGGCAAGCCCCTCCACTTCCACTCATGACCGGGGGGCGCCGCGCGGGGTGCCGCGGCCGGCGCGGCCCTGAGCGGTCGAATCAGCACAGCGCGAGTATCGAATAGCGAAGGAGTCGCGGGAAGTCATGTCGGTCTCCGTATCCATGCCACAGCTCGGCGAGAGCGTCACCGAGGGGACAGTCACGCGCTGGCTGAAGCGGGAGGGCGAGCGAGTCGAGGCCGACGAGCCGCTGCTCGAGGTCTCCACGGACAAGGTCGACACCGAGATTCCCTCGCCGGTGTCGGGCATCCTGCGCGGCATCACCGTGGCCGAGGACGAGACGGTCGCGGTCGGCGCCGAGCTCGCGGTCATCGACGAGGAGGGATCCGCCGGCGCCGCGGCAGCCGGCGCGGCCGCCGGTGGCGCGACCGCGGAGGCCGATGGCTCGGCTGCGCTTGCACCGCCGGCAGCGCCCGCAGGAGCGCCGTCGTCAGCCGCCGCTGGGCCCCCGCTGCCGGCCGCCGCCCCCCCGCAGCCAGCCCCCCGGCAGCCAGCACAGGCAGCACCGGCCGCGCAGGGAGCCGGTGCCCAGCCGACCGAGGCGCCTGCTGCCGACGGAACGCAGGGCTACAACGCGGCCGGATACCAGTCGCCGTACCAGCAGCCTTATCCGCCGCCGCCCGCCTACCAGCAGCCCCCGCCCCAGCCCCAGCAGGCACAGCCCCAGCAGGCACAGCCCCAGCAGGCACAGCCCCAGCCTCCTGTCTCGCCGGCGCCGGCGGAGTCGCAGCCGGGACCCGCGGCCTACCCGTCGCAGCCCGCGTACCCGGGCGGGGCGCGGCCCGCCGACGGGGTCGGCCCGCAGCTGGTGTCGGGAGCCGAGGGCCCCTACGTGACGCCGCTGGTCCGCAAGCTGGCCGCCGAGCACGGGATCGACCTCGCGGCCGTCGCAGGCACCGGGGTCGGCGGGCGGATCCGCAAGCAAGACGTCCTGGATGCCGCGCGAGTGCTGCGAGGCACCCCGGGCGCGCCTGGATCGCCGCAGGCACCGCCCACCGCTGTGCCCCAGCAAGCGCTGCCCCAGCAAGCGCTCCCCCAGCAAGCGCTCCCGCAACAGGCACCGCCGCAGCCCGCAGCTGCGCCGGCCGCCCTGCCGCCTGCCGGGTACGCGGGCCGGCCCGGACCTCGCCCCGCTGCGCTCCGGCCTGCCATCGTGCCCTCCAGCCTGCGCGGCACTACGGAGAAGCTGTCACGGTCGCGCCAGGTGATCGCGCAGCGCATGGTCGAGTCGCTGCAGATCTCGGCTCAGCTCACCACCGTGGTGGAGGCGGACGTCACCGCCATCGCCCGGCTCAGGGACCGCGCCAAGGCCGGTTTCGAGGCCAGGGAGGGTGTCAAGCTGTCCTACCTGCCGTTCTTCGCGCTGGCCACCGTCGAGGCGCTCAAGGTGCATCCCAAGCTCAACGCGATCATCGACACGGCCGGCGGGCAGGTGACCTATCACGACGACGAGCACCTCGGCATCGCGGTGGACACCGAGCGCGGCCTGATGGTCCCGGTCATCCGGGAGGCTGGCGATCTCAACATCGCCGGGCTCGCCAGGAAGATCGCCGATCTCGCCGAGCGCACCCGCGCCGGACGCGTGAGCCCGGACGAGCTATCGGGCGGGACCTTCACGCTGACTAACACCGGCAGCCGCGGGGCGCTGTTCGACACACCGATCATCAACCAGCCGCAGGTGGGAATCCTCGGCACCGGCACGGTCGTCAAGCGGCCGGTCGTCGTGGAAGACGCAGCGCTCGGCGAGGTGATCGCTGTCCGGTCCATGGTCTACCTGGCGCTCACCTACGACCACCGGCTCGTCGACGGGGCCGACGCCGCGCGGTTCCTGACCACGCTGAAGTCCCGGCTTGAAGAGGGAGCGTTCGAGACCGAGCTGGGGCTGTAGCCGACGAGGGGGCGTCATGCGGGTCGCGGTCACCGGATCGTCCGGGCTGATCGGCACGGCACTCGCCGACTCGCTGCGGCAAGACGGGCACGAGGTGACCCGGGTCGTCCGGCGCCCGCCGCAGCCGGGCGAGATCCGCTGGGATCCGCAGGCCGGGCGCGGCGGGCTCGACCCGGCCGCGCTCGACGGCGTCGATGCCGTCGTCCACCTGTCGGGGGCGCCGATCGCGGGCGGCTGGTGGACGCAGGCCCGGAAGCAGAAGCTGCGCGCCAGCCGGATTCAGAGCACGCAGACCCTGGTCTCGGCGATCACGGCCGCCGCCGTCCCGCCACGGGTCCTGCTGTCCGGCTCGGCGATCGGCTGGTACGGGGACACCGGCGAGCGCGAGGCGGACGAGTCGGCACCCGCTGGAACCGGGTTCCTGGCCAGCCTGGTGAGCGACTGGGAAGCGGCCACGCGGCCTGCCCGCCAGGCCGGCCTGCGGGTCGTGAACCTGCGCTCAGGGGTGGTGCTATCCCGCCGGGGCGGGATGCTGGCCCTGCTGGCGCTCCCGTTCCGGTTCGGGCTCGGCGCCCGGCTCGGGGCCGGCACTCAGTTCATCAGCTGGATCTCGCTGACCGACCACGTGCGCGCGCTCCGGTACCTGCTCGACCACGCCGCTATCGACGGCCCGGTCAACCTGACGGCCCCGGCCCCGGTCACGAACGCCGCGTTCACCGCCGAGCTGGCCCGGGCGCTGCACCGGCCCGCGGTGCTGCGGATTCCCGCCCCGGTGCTCCGGGCCGTGCTCGGCGAGCTGTCCGGCGAGCTGCTCGTCAGCCAGCGGGTGCTGCCGCGGCGGCTGATCGAGGCGGCCGACTTCGCGTTCCGGCACCCCGACATCGCCGACGCCCTGGCCGCCGAGCTGTTACCGGCGTTCAGGCCCCGCTCACCGCGGACTTCTCGTCCCGGTCACGCGAATCCGCTGCCGGAACGACATCGCGGCCCAGGTGGCCCTCGTTGGGCCCGAACAGCGGGATCTGCCACAGCGGCGGCACCGGCCCGGAAAGCCCCTCGCGGCTCCTGATCTGCGCGATGGTGAGCCGCAGCAGCCGCCTGGCCCCGAGAATCGCGACCGAGGCGAGCGGAATCTCGACCAGGAGCGCGGACAGCAGGCTGACCACGAAGCCGCTGGTGCGCACGTCGAGCGTGACGTCGAACCAGGCGTCGGCGAGGAGCAGCGACGCCAGCACGATGAGGCACATGATCAGCAGCTGCCTGCCGCGCCAGGCCGCCCAGGCGGTCACCGCGAACGTGCAGAACAGCGCCACGTCGAACCCGACCCAGGCGCCGCGCCAGTCACCGGAGCGGTAGTACCGGGGCAGCGTCAGGGCCAGCACGCCGATCTGCACGGCGAGGACCACACAGCACACGATGATCCCGGCCAGGAACAGCCGCCTCCTCCGCTTGCGGCCGGGACCGGCCATCCGCGGATGCTCCAGGGCCGCCAGGGCCCGCATCAGCCTGGCCCGCTCTCTCCGGCTCATGCACGTCAGCTCGGCCTTGTCGATCACCGGCTGTCTCCTTCCGGCACCAGGCGCCCGCGCGCAGGAAAGGCCTTCGCCGGGGGGGCGGAGGCAAGCTCCGCTCCGTGCAACTCAGGCCAGGACGTCCTTCTTCCCCGGCACGCGGTGTCTCCCGCTCGCTGCACACGCGGTGTTGAGCGCACGGGACGGCATAGGGTGATGAGCGTGGATGGTGAGCTAGTTTTCGCCCGGGCGGGATTCGGCCCCGGCGCCGTCGGCTATCCGGAGGCCTGGGACCTGCAGCGGATGCTGCACGAGCGGCGCGTGGACGGCGACATCCCCGACTGCTGCCTGCTGCTCGAGCATCCCAGCGTCTATACCGCGGGCAAGCGGACCAGCCCGCTGGACCGGCCGGCCGGCGACCCCGGCGTGCCGGTGATCGACGTCGACCGCGGCGGGAAGATCACCTGGCACGGGCCCGGTCAGCTGGTCGGGTACCCGATCGTGAAGCTGGGCGAGCCGGTCGACGTGATCGCTTACGTGCGGGCCATCGAAGAAGCCCTGATCCGCGCCTGCGCGGAGCTCGGCGTGCCTACCGAGCGCGTCGAGGGGCGCAGCGGGGTGTGGGTCCGCGGCCTCGGGGGCGGGCCGGACCGGAAGGTCGCAGCGATCGGCATCCGGGTGTCCCGGGGCGTGACGATGCATGGCTTCGCCCTGAACTGCGACTGCGACCTGTCCTGGTTTGACCGCATCGTGCCCTGCGGGATCAGCGACGCCGCGGTGACCACGCTGTCGGCGGAGTCCGGCCGACCGGTCACCGTCACGGACGCGGCCGAGGTGGCCGAGCACCATCTCGCCGACGTGCTCGGCGCCCGCCGGTGGCGGAGCATCGAGGGAACCGGTGAGCTGACCGGTCAGGTCACCCGGGTCGGCTGATAGACCACCGCGCCGGAGGCGCGTCCTTCCAGGGCGGCGGCCACCCGGCGCACGCCGTAAGGTGCCAGGTAACTGGACACGTCCGCGGGATCAGTGAACCGGAAGTCGTCAAGCTCCTCGCGCTGCAGCACGATGCCCGCGCCGTCATCGAGCGCTCCGCCGTCGAACAGGAAGTGCATGATCGGGCGCGCGTCCGTGCCGTACGGCTGCGACCAGTCGATGGCCAGCAGCCCGCCGACCGGGAGCTCGAGGCCGATCTCCTCGAAGACCTCCCGGGCGCAGCCCGCATGCGGCGGCTCGCCGTGCTCGCAGATGCCGCCCGGCAGCGTCCAGTAGTCGCGGTAGTTCGGCTTCACCAGCAGCACCCGGCCGGCCGGGTCGGTGATCAGCGCCCCGGCCGCGACCACGGCGCCCGGCAGCTGCGCGAACCACGTGTCATGATCGATGAAGCCGGGCCCCGGGCCGGGCGTGCTGGCAGGCATCATCGGCTAGGCCGCCGCTCGCGCGAGATAGCCGCCGAGCTCGCCGGCAGGGACCGCGGTCTGCTCGCCGGTGCGCATGTCGCGAACGGTGACGGTGCCGGCCTCATCCTCGGCGCTGCCGTAGATCAGGCACCAGCATGCTCCCTGGTCGCTGGCCCACCTGAGCTGCCGGCCCAGCTTGCCGGACGAGCCGAGATAAACGCTGGACCGCAGCCCGGCGGCCCGGGCCGCCGCCGCCAGGGCAAAGGACTTCCCGGCGAACTCCTCCGCCATCACCGTGACCGCTACATCCAGGCGGCCCCGCGGCGGTGCCCCGCTCTTCGGCAGCAGCAGCAGGATGCGCTCGACGCCCAGCGAGCTTCCGGTGGCGGGCACGTCGGGCCCGCCGAGCTGCTCGATCAGGTGGTCGTAGCGCCCGCCCGAGCCGATGGACCCGGGCACGCCCGGCGCGACCACCTCCCAGATCGGCCCGGTGTAGTAACTCAGGCCGCGCACCAGGCGCGGGGTGAACGCGATCCGCCCGGCCGGGATCTGCGCGGCCACCAGGGACAGCACGCTGTCCACCTCCTCCAGCCCTGCCGCCCCCTCCTCGCTTGGCTTCAGCGCGGCCCTGATCCGGTCCACCGCATCGGGCGCCGTCATGGCCAGCACCAGCTCGGCGGCGGTCCCCGGGGCCAGGCCCCGGCCCTCCAGCTCGGCGACGACGGCATCGGGCCGCAGCTTGTCCAGCTTGTCCAGGGTGATCAGCACGCCGGGCCCTAGGTCGGCCGGGACCCCGAACGCTTCCAGCAGCCCAGCCAGCACCCGGCGCGAGTTCAGCTGGATGCTGAACTGGGCGAGGCCGAGCTCGGCGAGCGCATCATGCTGCGCGCACAGCGCCTCGGCGTCCGCCAGCACCGACACCGAGCCCAGGGTGTCCAGGTCGCACTGCACGAACTCCCGGTACCTGCCCTTGCCCGGCCGGTCGGCGCGCCAGACCGGGCCCATGGCGTAGCGCTTGTACGGGGAGGGCAGCTGGCTTCCGTAGGCGGCCGCCACCCGGGCCAGCGGCACGGTCAGGTCGTAGCGCAGGGCCAGGTCCGCCTCGCCGGATGCCTCGTGCTCGCCGCGGCGCAAGATCTTGAAGACCAGCTTGTCACCGTCGTCGCCATACTTGCCCAGCAGCACGTCCAGGCGCTCGAACGCCGGAGTCTGCAGCGGCTCAAACCCGTAGCGGGTGAACACCGAGCGGATCACGTCGAACGCCTGCTCGCGCTGCTCAGCTTCCCCGGCGAGAAAGTCACGCGTCCCCGATGGGGGGTCAAACTGCGTTGCCATGCGTCCCATGCTTCCACGGCCGGACATAGGGTAGAGACGTGGTACTCGCACCCGAAGGACGCCGGATGCTGCGCATCGAGGCGCGCAACAGCCAGACGCCGGTCGAGCGCAAGCCCCCGTGGATCAAGACCCGGCTGCGCACTGGACCCGAGTACACGGCCCTGAAGCAGCTCGTGCGGCGCGAGGGGCTGCACACCGTCTGCGAGGAGGCCGGCTGCCCCAACATCTTCGAGTGCTGGGAAGACCGCGAGGCGACGTTCCTGATCGGCGGCGATCAGTGCACCAGGCGCTGTGACTTCTGCCAGATAGCCACCGGCAGGCCCGAGCCGCTCGACACCGACGAGCCGCGGCGGGTCGCCGAGTCGGTGGCGGCGATGGGGCTGCGCTACGCGACCGTCACCGGCGTGGCCCGGGACGACCTGGCCGACGGCGGCGCCTGGCTGTACGGCCAGACGTGCCGCGCGATCCATGCCGCGGTGCCGGGCTGCGGCGTGGAGCTGCTGATCCCCGACTTCGACGCGGACCCGCGGCAGCTTGCCGTGGTGTTCGCCGCGCGGCCCGAGGTACTCGCGCACAACATCGAGACCGTGCCGCGGATCTTCCGGCGGATCAGGCCCGGATTCCGCTATGAACGGTCCCTCGAGGTGCTCAGCCGGGCCCGCGCGGCTGGCCTGATCACGAAGTCCAACCTGATCCTCGGCCTGGGCGAGGAGCGGGAGGAGATCAGCGCGGCCATGGCTGACCTGCGCGACGCTGGGTGCGACCTGCTGACGATCACTCAGTACCTGCGGCCGTCCGTGCGGCATCACCCGGTCGAGCGGTGGGTGCCGCCCGAGGAGTTCGACGAGCTCGGCGAGGAGGCACTCGAGCTGGGGTTCGCGGGGGTGATGGCGGGGCCGCTGGTCCGCTCGTCCTACCGCGCCGGCCGACTCTACCGGCAGGCACTGGACCGACAGGTATCCTCACCAACATGGTGAACAAGCCCGGAGGCGCGGCCTCGAAGAAGACCGCGGCCGACGCGGCAGCCCCTGGCCGCCTCAAGCAGATCGGCATGGTTGCGGGAATCATCCGCAAGGCGAACCCGAAGGCGCTGCCGATCGTCGCGGCCACCGGGATCGGGGTCATCGCGGTCGTCGTGGTGATCGGCATCCTCACCGGAACGGCCGCGTTCCTGATCCCGCTCGGCGTGCTGCTGGGGCTCGGGGCGGCGATGATCCTGTTCGGGCGGTTCGCCCAGTCAGCGCAGTACGCGGCCATCGCGGGTCAGCCGGGCGCCGCGGCGGCCATCCTGCAGAGCATGCGCGGCAACTGGACTGTGACGCCGGCGATCTCCGCCAACAGGAACATGGACGTGGTCCACCGGAGCGTGGGCAAGCCCGGCGTGATCCTGGTCGGCGAGGGCTCGCCGAACCGGCTGCCGAGCCTGCTCGCGGCCGAGAAGAAGCGGGTCGCGCGGGTCGCCTACGATGTGCCGATCTACGACCTCCAGGTCGGTGACGAGCCCGGGCAGGTGCCCATCCGGCAGCTGCAGCGCCACATCATGAAGCTGCCCAAGAATCTCAAGGGCCCGGCGGTCGCCGACCTGAACTACCGGCTGAAGGCGCTGCCCCAGTCGCTGCCGATCCCCAAGGGGCCAATGCCCAGGCCCGGCCGCATGCCCAAGGCGCCCCGCCCCAAGTTCCGCTGAGCAGAGTTTCCGGGCGCTCAATATGAGCGTTGCATAGCACGGACAACGATCGTGTTGGCCGCCTTGTCGTGCAGGCCACGCAGGTCGCTGTCAAAGACCAGCGGCGGGATCACGGCCAGGAACAGGAGCGTCCGGACCAGGGCCCAGAGCAGGCCGACGGGCTTGCCGTCGAGTACCCGCCGTGAAGCCGGTCAGCGCGATCAGCAGGTAGTTCTCCACCGCGAACACGGCGAAGGTCAGGTACAGGCTGTGGAACAAGGCCACGGCGATGATCTCGCACAGCAGCCAGTCGATCAGCAGCGCGCCGAGCCGCCTGCCGACCCCGGCCACCGAGCCCGGACCGGACTCGGGCAGCCCAAGCTGTTGTCCCGGGTAGCTGGTCTTGTCCCCGTCCGGCGCTACGCCGGACAGCCACGACCCGGCCCAGCGTCGTTCCGCCACATGCACACGGTATCCGCACAGCCGGGAGTGAGCGACCAGGGCCCTGGCGCAACCTCGCTGACACGGGCCGACCTGGCCTGATTGTGCTTGCCGCCTGGCTGCGACGGGCCCGCGCTGCCCCGCTCGTAACATCGGCGAAACATGGGGGATACGGCTCGGAAATCGCGGTCGCCTAGCGTTCCAGCAGCGCCTAGACGCGGGCGCCAGCATGCAAGCGGTGCCAGGGAGGGCGGATGTTCACAAGCGGCGATGAGGTGCTGCGGTTCATCGAGGCGGAGTCGGTGCAGTTCGTCGACGTCAGGTTCTGCGACCTGCCGGGGACGATGCAGCATTTCACGGTCCCGGCGGAGTCCTTTGACGCGAAGGTCTTCAGCGACGGACTGATGTTCGACGGCTCCTCGATCCGCGGCTTCCAGCAGATCCACGAATCGGACATGCTGCTGCTGCCCGACGCGACCACCGCCGTGATCGACCCGTTCCGGACCCGCAAGACGCTGAACCTCACGTTCTTCGTGCACGACCCGCTGACCGGCGAGCCGTACACCCGCGACCCGCGCAACATCGCCCGCAAGGCCGAGGACTACCTGCGCGGCAGCGGCGTCGGCGACACCGCCTTCTTCGGCCCCGAGGCGGAGTTCTACATCTTTGACTCCGCGCGGTTCGAGACCTCGCCGAACGCCGGCTACTACTACATCGACTCGGTCGAGGGCGCCTGGAACACCGGCCGCGACGAGCCGGGCGGCAACCTCGGCTACAAGCCGCGCTACAAGGGCGGCTACTTCCCGGTCCCGCCGGCGGACCACTACACCGACCTGCGGTCGGACATGGTGCGGGCCCTGATCGAGTGCGGCATCCCGGTAGAGATGCAGCATCACGAGGTCGGCACCGCCGGCCAGGCGGAGATCGACATCAGGTTCGACAGCCTGCTGCACATGGCCGACAAGGTCATGCTCTACAAGTACGTGGTGAAGAGCGTGGCCCGGGCGGCCGGGAAGACCGTGACGTTCATGCCCAAGCCGCTGTTCGGCGACAACGGCTCCGGGATGCACTGCCACCAGAGCCTGTGGAAGGACGGCGCCCCGCTGTTCTACGACGAGGTCGGCTACGCAGGTCTCTCCGACCTGGGCCGCTACTACGTCGGCGGGCTGCTGAAGCACGCGCCGTCGCTGCTGGCGTTCACGAACCCGACGGTGAACTCCTACCACCGGCTGGTCCCAGGCTTCGAGGCGCCGGTCAACCTGGTCTACTCGCAGCGCAACCGGTCGGCGTGCGTGCGGATCCCGATCACCGGCCCGAGCCCGAAAGCCAAGCGACTGGAGTTCCGCGTCCCGGACCCGTCCTGCAACCCGTACCTGGCGTTCGCGGCCATGCTCCTCGCCGGCCTGGACGGGATCAAGAACAAGATCGAGCCGCCCGAGCCGGTGGACAAGGACCTCTACGAGCTCCCGCCCGACGAGGCGCGGGCCATCCCGCAGGTGCCCGGCTCGCTGGAGACGGTGCTCAACACCCTGGAGGCCGACCACGAGTTCCTGCTCGAGGGCGGCGTGTTCACGCAGGACCTGATCGAGACCTGGCTGGACTACAAGCGCTCCAGCGAGATCGACCCGATCCGGCTGCGCCCGCACCCGCACGAGTTCGAGCTCTACTTCGACGCGTAGCCCGAGCGCATAGCCTGACCTGCGGCGCAGTCACCGGGGACCGTCCCTGTTCCGGTCCTGTTACCGCCGAGCCTCGAAGACGGTCTCCAGAGCGGTCCGCGTTGACTCGTCGCGGTCGGGCCACAGGTGCCCGTATAGTGCTGGGGCGTCAGGCCGGACAGCCGGCGATGTGCGGGCTGTGCACAGGAGCCGGGGCTGCCGCGCGCCCGGTATGCCCGTTCTGCGGCAGTGCCCGGCTGAAGCGTGTACGGAAGTGGTTGTGGGAACAGCCATTTCCGCACACAAAGACCGCCGGGAGGGCCTGGCGTGAGCCAGCAGCGGCGGGTTTATACGTTTTGTCCGGTTGCGATCCAGGGGTCCGCACCGCCGTACGTCACATCGGCTGCGGGGTCAGATGTCGCGCTGCCGCCGGTTCGACTCGCGCTCGAGGATGGCGGCGAGCTGGTCAAGCGTCATGGCAGTGAACCGCTGGCCCCGGCCTTGCCGTTAAGGTCGCGCGGCTGCGGGGGTACCCGTCCGCAGTCCCGGCGCGGTCCTGAACCTGCATGGCGGCGGTCAGTGCCGGACCCAGACGAGCACGCAGTTGACCTGCGCGCCGTAGAACTGCGACGGTGGCAGGCTGAACGCATCGCGGGGAACGGTCACGCACCGGTATGAGCCGTCGCGGAAGCCCGGCGTCACGCAGACCACGAGTGGAACCTCGCCGGACTCGTCCCCCTCTCCATGCTGTCGGGCGACCTCGAGCAGGGCGCAGATGTGCCGCGGCCCGTGGACGGCCGGAGCGGCAGCGCGGGCCGTGACGCTGGCCG